>Ga0070664_100003303_pt1 | contig 13030 bp, 12 predicted proteins | sample KBSC73metaG_FD_65863 | JGI IMG/M metagenome (GOLD analysis project Ga0070664, IMG submission 65863) | Corn rhizosphere microbial communities from Kellogg Biological Station, Michigan, USA - KBS C7-3 metaG | ecosystem: Host-associated > Plants > Roots > Rhizosphere > Soil ... | reverse complement strand
CTCTGCGCGAACTCCTTGAACTGGCCGACGCCTTGCCAGTCAGGCTCCGGTCCCACGAGATCGGCTTTCCCCACCTGAGATCGATCTAGCGGTGGTCGCGTCTTTCAATTCCCGGAGCCGTCCCGAGAAATCTCCCTCCCTGCCCGACAAGGTGTCGGCGATCCACCACGCCCTGCGGGAAGCCAAGATCCCCCACGCGATCGGCGGCGCCCTCGCCCTCGCTTATTACGCGGAGCCACGGGCGACGATCGACGTCGACATCAACGTCTTCGTTTCCACCGAGCGCTGGCCGGAGATCTGCGAGACCCTCGCGCCACTTGGAATCAACGTCGAGGTCGAGGTCAAGGACCTGAATCGGGACGGGCAGGTGCGCCTCTGGTGGGACCGCAACCCAGTCGACCTCTTCTTCTCCTATGACCCCTTCCACGACGCCATGAGACGAGACGCGCGCAAGGTCCCCTTCAACGACGAAACCATCCCGATTCTCTCCCCGGAGCACCTTGCTGTCTGCAAGGCAATGTTCGATCGACCGAAGGACTGGCTCGACATCGAGCAGATCCTCGTCGCCACCGATCCGCTCGACCTGGGGGAAATCGAAGACTGGCTGAAAAAGATGGTGGGCAGCGACAACCCGCGGCTGGAGAAGCTAGCCGAGATCAAGGCCGGCCTCTCGCTGAGCTAACCAGCGGCGGCCTCGTCGGCGACGACGATCGTGTTCTCGTTGCGGACCCGGCCCGCGGGGATCGACTCGTCGCCTGCCAAAAGCTTCTGCAGGGCCTCGACCTTGTCGGGGCCGGTGACGAGCCAGGTGATCTGGCGGGCTTCGTTGAGGGTCGGATAGGTGAGGGTCATCCGGGGGTGGCCCTGGTAGTCGCCCCCGGTCATCGCGACGCGGCGGTCGCCGACGTCGAGGACTGGATCGCCGGGGACGAGCGAGGCGGTGTGGCCGTCGGGGCCGAGGCCGAGGTGGACGAGGTCGAAGCGGTCGGGCAGGGAGGATTCGTATTCGCGCGCCGCTGCCTCGAGGTCGCGCTGGGTGACCGGCATCGGGCGGAGGGCCGCCTGGTGGTCCATCGAGAGGCCGAGGACCATGTGGGTGAGGTTGCGGTCGGGGCTGCCGGGCGAGGCGACCCGCTCGTCTACCTGGAAGAGCTCCGTCTTGTGCCAGGGCATCTCCTCGAGTTCGCCGAGGATCGCCAGCATCGCCCAGGGCGAGCGGCCGCCGCTCATCGCCACTGTGAAGTGGTTGCGCTCCCGCTCCGCCTCGCCGCCGGCGGCGGCGATCAGCTCGGCGGCGCGGCGCGAGGCCGCCTTTTCGTCGCCGGCGACCTCGAGCTCGATCGGCACGAGTCAGCTCGCCTTCTCGTCGTGGCCGCCGAACTGCTTGCGCATCGCCGAGAGGACCTTGTCGCCGAAGTCGCCGAGCCCGCGCGAGTAGAAGCGCTCGTGCAGGGCGGTGGTGAGCACCGGCGTCGGCACCCCCTCGTCGATCGCCGCGATCGCCGTCCAGCGACCCTCGCCGGAGTCGGAGACGCGGCCGGTGAACTCCTCGAGGTCGCCCGATTCCTGCAGCGCCGCGGCCGTCAGGTCGAGCAGCCAGGAGCCGATCACGCTGCCGCGGCGCCAGACCTCGGCGACCTCCGGCAGGTCGAGGTCGTACTGGTAGTACTCAGGGTGGTCGAGCGGCGCCGTCTCGGCGTCGGACTCACGGGTGACCTTGCCGGCGTTGGCGTTCTTGAGGATGTTCAGGCCCTCGGCGTAGGCGGCCATCACCCCGTACTCGATCCCGTTGTGGACCATCTTCACGAAGTGGCCGGCCCCGTTCGGGCCGCAGTGGAGGTATCCCTGCTCGGAAGGCGCGACCTCGCCGTCGCGGCCGGGCGTGCGCTCGGCCGCCCCGACCCCCGGCGCCAGGCTGGCGAAGATCGGGTCGAGCCGCTGCACCGCCTCGCCGGGCCCGCCGATCATCAGGCAGTAGCCGCGCTCGAGCCCGAAGACGCCGCCGCTGGTCCCGCAGTCGACGTAGTCGATCCCCTGCTCGCCGACCTTGGCGGCGCGGCGGATGTCGTCGCGGTAGTAGGAGTTGCCGCCGTCGACGATCGCGTCGCCGCGCTCCAGCACGGCGGCGACGTCGTCGACCGTCTTCTCGGTGATCTCGCCGGCCGGGACCATGATCCAGACCGAGCGCGGCGCGCTCAGCTTCGCCGCCAGGTCCTGCAGCGAGGAGGCTCCCTGCGCGCCGTCGCCCTCGAGCTGGGAGACCGCGTCCGGGTTGACGTCGTAGGCGACGATCTGGTGGCCGTCGCGCATCAGGCGCCGGGCCATGTTCGCTCCCATTCGGCCTAGGCCGACGATTCCGAGTTCCATTCCACGACCTCCGCTGGGTGGCGATGCAGGGACGAGCGGACGATAGCCTGCCGGTCGATGGGCAAGGGCGCCGCCAACCACGCCGACCGGGCCGCCGACGTGCTGGCGATCTTCGGGATCAGCGGCGACCTGGCGAAGAAAATGACCTTCCGCGCGCTCTACCGGCTGGAGGAGCGCGGCAGGCTCGACTGCCCGATCGTCGGCGTCGCGATCGACGAGTGGGACGACGAGCAGCTGCGCCAGCACGCGCGCGACGCGATCGGCGCCACCGTCGGCGACCCCGACGAGGACGTCTTCGGCCGCCTCGCCGAGCGCCTCACCTACGTCCAGGGCGACTACGAGGACCCGAAGACCTTCGAGCGGGTCGGCGAGGCGATCGGCGAGGCGAAGCAGCCGGTCTTCTACCTGGAGATCCCGCCGGCGCTGTTCGCCACCGTCGTTCAGGGGCTCGGCAAGGCGGGGCTGACCGAGAACGCCCACGTCGTCATCGAGAAGCCGTTCGGGCACGACCTCGAGTCGGCCCGCAAGCTCAACTCCGAACTCTGCTCGGTCCTGCGCGAGGAGCAGATCCTCCGCATCGACCACTACCTCGGCAAGGAGCCGGTGCTGGACATCACCTACCTGCGTTTCGCCAACGCGATCCTGGAGCCGGTCTGGAACCGCGAGCACGTCTCCCACGTGCAGATGACGATCTCCGAGAACTTCGGCGTCGACGACCGGGGGCGCTTCTATGACGCGGTCGGGGCAATGCGCGACGTGATCCAGAACCACGCCCTGCAGGTGCTCGGGATCGTCGGCATGGAGCCGCCGACCGGCAACCATCCCGACAGCGTCCGCGACAAGAAGCTCGAGTTCTTCAAGGCGATGCGGGCGGCGGACCCGAAGAAGTACCTGCGCGGCCAGTACGAGGGGTTCCTCGACGTCAAGGACGTGGCGGCCGGGTCGACGACCGAGACCTTCGCGGCGGTCGAGCTCGAGGTCGACAACTGGCGCTGGGCCGGGGTGCCGTTCTTCGTCCGCGCCGGCAAGTGCATGCCGGTGAAGGTGAGCGAAGTCTCGGTCTTCTTCAAGCGCCCGCCGCGGCTAGGCGTCGGCCCCGGCAAGACGCCGGAACCGAACCAGCTGACGATCCGGATCGAGCCCGAACCGGGGGCGCGAATCCGCCTCTACGCGAAGGAAGCGGGACAGGAGGCCTTCCAGCCCGCCGACCTGCAGGTGCTGTTCGAGCGGGTGAAGGGTGAGGACCCCGAGCCCTACGAGCGCCTGCTCAGCGACGCCCTCACCGGCGAGCACCAGCTCTTCACCCGCCAGAGCGCGATCGAGGAGACCTGGCGGGTCGTGCAGCCGCTGCTTGACGAACCCGGCCCGGCCCACCCCTATGAGAAGGGGACCTGGGGGCCGGAAGAGGCCGAGAAGCTGGTCCACGGCACGGGCCAGTGGGCCCAGCCCTGGCTGCCGTAGCCAGCCCGCCCACCCCTTCCCCCTCGCGACCGCGCGACGCTAATCCCTACCGTCCTGCTAGGTTTTCGGCCACCCTAATTAGGGTGGCCTAACACCAGTCGCCAGGACCCCTTGCCTTCGCAGACCAAGATCAACCGCCGCCGCCTGCTGGCTTCTGCCGGCGTGGGCGCCGCGGCGGTCGGTCTCGGGGGCGGGGGGCTCCTGGCAGGCCATCGAATCGCCGAGGCAGACGGTGGCGGCGGCACCGGCAGCGTCCCCTTCTACGGCGAGCACCAGGCGGGGATCGGGACCGCCGCCCAAGACCGGCTCCACTTCGCAGCCTTCGACCTGCTGACAGAAGACCCGGCCGAGCTGCGCGAGCTGATGCGGCTGTGGACGGTGGCGGCGGCCGAAGCGAGCAGCGGCGAGACGGTCGGCGACGTCAACAACGTGCCGCTGGCGCCGCCGGAGGACACCGGCGAGACCGTCGGCCTCCTCCCCTCCCGCCTCACCGTCACCTTCGGCTTCGGCCCGAGCCTGTTCGAGAAGCCGGGCCTGGGGCTCAGCGGCAAGCGCCCGGCGGCGCTGCGACCGCTGCCACCGCTGCCGGGCGACGAGCTCGACCCTTCTGAGGTCGGCGGCGACATCTGCGTCCAGGCCTGCGCCGACGATCCCCAGGTCGCATTCCACGCCGTCCGCAACCTGGCCCGGATCGGCCGCGGCGTCGTCGCCATGCGGTGGTCCCAGCTCGGCTTCGGCCGCACCGCCTCCACCAGCCGCAGCCAGGACACCCCGCGCAACCTGATGGGGATGAAGGACGGCACCGCCAACATCCGCGACGAGGACTCTGAGGACATGGACCGCTTCGTCTGGGTCGGCGGCGAAGGCCCCGCCTGGATGCGTGGTGGCACCTACATGGTCACGCGCCGGATCCGGATGCTGCTCGAGGTCTGGGACCGCGCCTCGCTGCAGGACCAGGAGCGGACTATCGGCCGCCACAAGTACAGCGGCGCCCCGCTCGGGCGACACGATGAGTTCGAGCCGCTGCCGCTGGACGAGCAGCGCAACGGCCACCCGGTGATCCCGGTCGACGCCCACGTCCGCCTCGCCTCGGCCAAGGAAAACGACGGCGCCCGCATCCTCCGCCGCGGCTACTCCTTTACCGACGGCGTCGACGAGAGCCTCGGCGAGCTCGAAGCCGGGCTCTTCTTCATCAGCTTCCAGCGTCACCCGGAGCAGTTCGTCGCGATCCAGCAACAGCTCGGCTCCCTCGACGCCCTCAACGAGTACATCAAGCACGTCGGCAGCGCCCTCTTCGCGGTGCCGCCCGGCGCCGCTCCCGGCGGCTACGTCGGCGAGCAGCTCCTCGCTTGACCGCCACCAGTCACGAAACAAAGGAGAAACGCACCACATGCACCGACACCTCGTCCGCACCCTGCTCTGCGCTGCCGCTTCCGCACTGCTCGCATTAACCGCCTTGGGGTGCGCCGCGAGAGACGATGACTCGACCACTGCATCGGGCGGCGGGCAGCAGCACAACCCGCAGGTCGAGGCCGCGGTCGCCGAGTACCGCGCCTACCTGCAGGAGAACGCCGACGAGCTGGTCGCGACGACGAGGCCCTTCGTTGCTGCCGTCGTCGCCGGCAACCTCGCCGAGGCGAAAGAGCTCTACGCGGCACCGCGCATCCCGTATGAGCGGATCGAGCCGGTCGCCGACAGCTTCGGCGAGCTCGACCCGAAGATCGACGCTCGCGAGAACGACGTCGCGGCGGGCGAATTCGAAGGCTTCCACCGGATCGAGAAAGCGCTCTGGGAGGAAGGCACCACGAACGGGATGACGCCTGTCGCCGAGCAGCTGCAGCGCGACGTCGAAGCGCTGGCCACGAAGGTGAAGGGCGTCGAGCTGCAGCCGGTGCAGATCGCCGAGGGCGCGATCGGGCTGCTGGGCGAGGTCTCGGCCTCGAAGATCACCGGTGAGGAGGAGCGCTACTCCCACATCGACCTGGTCGACTTCGAGGCCAACGTCGAAGGCTCCGAGGTCGCCTTCGAAGCTGTGAAGCCGCTGCTCGACGAAAGCGACCCCGACCTCAGCGGCGAGATCGAAGCCGACTTCAAGATGGTCTTCAACTCGCTCGAGCCCTACCGGACCGCCAACGGGTTCGTCAGCTACACGGAGCTGACCAAGGTGGACACGAAGAAGCTCGCGCTCGCGATCGACACTCTGGCCGAGAGGCTGAGCCAGGTCCCGGCGGAGATCGCAAGTAGCGAACACGACTGAAGCGGGGCGCCGGTCAGCCGCCTAGGCTGACCGGCCCATGCTTTCTTCTGGCGACAGAGCGGACGCGCTGCTCCACGAGCTGGGCTATGCGCAGTGGCGGGACGGGCAGCGCGAGGCCGTCGTCGCCGCCCTGGAGGGGCGCGACTCGCTGATCGTCATGCCCACCGGCGGCGGCAAGAGCCTCTGCTACCAGCTGCCGGGCCTGGCGAGTGAGGAGCTGACGATCGTCGTCAGCCCGCTGATCGCGCTGATGCGGGACCAGTGGGGGAAGCTCAACGCCGGCGGCCACCGCGTCGCCATGATCACCTCTGGGATGGAGGGCTGGGAGGTCTCCGAGGCGCTGGAGATGGTGGGGGGGGACGCGCGGATCGTCTACTGCGCGCCAGAGCGCTTCGCATCCAACGTCTTCCTCGAAGCGCTCTCCCACCGCACGATCGACCTGATCGCAGTTGACGAGGCGCACTGCGTCAGCGAGTGGGGGCACGACTTCCGGCCCGACTACCTGCGCCTGCCGCAGGTGGTGGAGAAGCTCGGACGGCCGACGGTGATGGCCTGCACGGCGACGGCGACGGTGCCGGTCGCGCGCGAGATCGCCTCCCGCTTCGGGATGCGGGACCCGCTCCAGGTCCGCTCCGGCTTCGACCGTCCCAACCTCTCCTTCGACGTCATCGCCTTCGAGGGCAGGGGCTCGACGGCGCGGCGGCAGGCGATGCTCGAGCACGGGTTGCGCGACCCGGCCAACCTGCCGGCGATCGTCTACTGCGGCACCCGCAAGCAGACCGAAGAGGTTGCCGCCGAGCTGCGCGACGCCGGCGTCGCCGCGGTCGCCTACCACGCCGGCCTCGAGCCCGACCACCGCACTGCGATCCAGGAGCGCTTCATGGCCACCGGGAGCGGCGTCATCTGCGCCACCAACGCCTTCGGGATGGGAGTCGACAAGGCCGACGTGCGCACGGTCTGGCACGTGACGATCCCGACCAGCGTCGAGGCCTACTACCAGGAGGCGGGACGTGCCGGACGCGACGGCCTTCCCTCCCGGGCGGTGATGCTGGCGCAGAAATCCGACCTCGGCCGCCTCGTCCGCTTCAACGAACAGCGCGCCGGCGACGACCTGACGATCGCCCGCGAGCGCGGTTGGCGCGCCTACCACGCGATCAAGGCCTTCATCTACGGCACCGAGTGCCGCCGCCGCGCCCTCCTCGACCACTTCGCCGACGACACCGCAGGGGCGCCGCTGGAGCGCTGCTGCGACGTCTGCGACATGCTCGACTGGCTGCCGGACCCGGAGACGATCGCCACCCGCAAGCCAACCCGCGCCAAGGCCGAGACCGCTCCGGCTCCCGGCCTCTCCCCCGCCGACGCGCCGCTGTTCGAGGCGCTGAGGACGTGGCGCCTGGGCGCCGCCGAAGGCAAGCCGGCCTTCACGGTCGCCAGCAACAAAACCCTGACCGCGATCGCCGCCGCCCGTCCCCCAAGCGAGGAGACCCTGCTCGAGATCAGTGGCGTCGGCCCCGCCTTCATCGAGAAGTACGCGCCCGACGTGCTGGCGATCGTCGCCGAGCACTCCCAGCCGCTCGCCGCCTGATTCACCTGTTCCTTTTCGTTGCCAGGCAACGAAAAGGAACAGGTGAACCGCAAATCCGGTTGCATCGCCCACAGATCGGCCGGGGGCGGAGCGACTCGCTTGCCACCATGGGGCGCTCGGTGCCCGGCCCGCTCTCTTTCCGCGCCGCACTTGCGGTCGTCTTCGCCAGCGCGCTCTCGCTGGTGCTGCTCGCTGCGCCCGCGCTTGCCTTCAGCCCGCTGAAGCCGCCCGGCAAGAAGGTCTACTGGGGCGTCTCGGACACCGGCGACATGGCCGACTTCGGGCAGTTCGCCGACGTCCTCGACAAGCACCCCGCCGTTATCCAGTCCTTCCGCACCTGGGGCACCGACTTCGACGAGGTGATCCGGCGCTGGCAGACCGCGCGGGCGCGGCCGATGATCCACCTCTCGACCGCCGACAACAACACCGGCGCCGAGCTGATCACGCCGGCCCAGATCGCCGCCGGCGCCGGCGACCGCTACCTCGTCCGCCTCAACAAGCTCTTCTACGAAAAGGAGATGCGCGCCTACGTGCGGCCGCTCGGCGAGCCGAACCGCTGCCTCAACGTCTGGGCCGCCTATGACTGCGCCGGCGCCTCGCGCGGGCCCGAGCACAGCCCCCGCGCCTACAAAAAGGCCTTCCGGCGCATCTACGTCGTCGTCCACGGCGGCGGCAAGCGCGCCGTAATCGACCGCCGCCTCGCCGAAGCCGGGCTGCCGCCGCTGACCGTCGGCGTGCGGGCGATGCCGAAGGCGCCGGTGGCGATCGTCTGGAGCCCGCTCCCGGCCGGCTCCCCCACCGTCCCCCAGAACCGGCCGAAACACTTCTACCCCGGCTCGCGCTGGGTCGATTGGGCCGGGACCGACTTCTACTCCGGCTACCCGGAATGGAAGGCGCTGACGGGCCTCTACAAACGCTTCTCCGGCAAGCCGTTCGCGATCACCGAGTGGGCCGTGGAAAGCGGCGACGACCCGACCTTCGTCAACAAGCTCTTCGCCTGGGTGAGAAGCCACCGCCGCACGCGGATGCTCGTCTACTACCAGGACTTCGGCGACAGCAACAGCTACCGGATCCAGAACTACGGATCTAGCCTGAACGTCCTCCGCGCCCGCCTGCACTCCGGGCTTTTCCCCTCTTACGCGCGGGGCGCGCCTCACCTACCGCCGCCACCCCCCGGTGGGGTTGGAGCGCGGTGATCGAGGAGTAGCCGGTCAGGTAGATGCGGCGCCCGTCGGAGATCACCGGCGTGTAGGTGCCCTTCGGGTAGCGGAAGACGCGCTTGCCGCTCCTCATCATGAAGCCGCTCGTCGTTTTGTTGGTGAACTCGGCGACGTAGACGATGTCCCCGATCGCCGACAGCGATCCGACCACCTGACCGCCGGCCGAGCGGCTCCAGCGGACGCCGCCGTCCTTGGCGTCGAGGGCGTAGACGTTGCCGTCGAAGGAGCCGATGAAGACGGTCGGCGGGCTGTGCTTGGTGTTGGCGACGGTCGGTCCCGAGTACGCGTAGCCGCCGGTCGAGTAGGACCAGGCCAGCTCGCCGTTGGAGATGTCGTAGCTGTAGACGCGGCTGTCATTGTTGCCGGCGTAGACGCGGCCGTAGGCGACCGCCGGGGTGGAGTAGAAGGCGCCGGAGCCGCCGAACCCGGGCCCGAGCGAGCCGGCCTGCCAGACGAGCTTGCCACTCCTGGCGTCGACCGCGTTCATGTAGCCGCCGTAGTCGCCGACGTAGAGGCGGCCGCCGTAGTAGGCCGGCGCCGACTTGACCGCGCCGCCGAGCGGGGTCGACCAGCGGACCTGCCCCTTGCCGGTGCTCATCGCGAACAGCTCCCCGTTCTCGCAGCCGAAGTAGATGGTGCGGTCGATGATCACCGGCGAGGACTCCGCCCGCCCCGGCAGGTTCCGTTTCCAGATCACCCGGCCGGTCTTCGCGTCGAGCTTGACGATGTGCCCCGGGACGAGGTTGACGATGTAGAGGCGGTGGTTGTAGTAGGCCGGCGAGGAGGCGTTGAGGCGGCCGATCCGCCGTTTCCAGAGCGGGTTGCCGGTGTCGGCGTCAAGCGCGTAGGCGTAGCCGCTGTTGTTGACGAAGTAGAGCTTGCCGCCGACGTAGATCGGGGGGAACTCGAGCAGCGGCCGGTCGGTGAAGCGCCAGAGTTTGTCGAAGGGCGGCTTGATCCCCTTCACCGGCAGGTACCGCGTGCGGGCGGGGTTGAGCCCGAAGAAGGGCCAGTTGACGGTCTTCGGCTCCTTCGGCGGCGGCGGCTTCTGCGGCTTGAACTGTTCGATCGCCTGCTCGTTGTGGACGTCCCCCGGCCGCTTCAGCGACTCGTAGGCGAAGATCGCGCCGCTGACGAGGATCGCCAGGCCGAGCAGCGCCACGGCCAGCATCTGGTTGGAGCGATGCTGGAGGTGGTACTCGAAGAAGCGCCTAACGCGCATCGGCGGCGCGGCGCTCCGACTCTTTCGCGACCCCGCCGATCAGGTCCCGGATCGCTTTCCTCAGGCCGAGCATGAAGACGGGGCCGGCGAGCGGGATCGTCGGCGTCGTCTTGACGGCGTAGACGACCTCGGTCCCCTCGCCCGACGGCTGCATTTCGACGGTGCCGACGTGGTCGCGGACCGGCAGCCCGGAGAGGAGCTTGTAGGCGAAGCGGTAGGGGCGCTCGTAGGCGATCACTTCCTCGCGCATCGGCGGCCCGGCGACGGTGAGCGAGCGGATCGCGCCGAGCCCGTTCGGCTCGGTCTCGCCCTCGCGCTCGAGCTCCGCCTTGCGCAGCGGCGTGATCTCCGGGTAGCGGCGGTGGTCGGTGAGGACGTCGAAGACGATCTCGGGCGGGGCGGCCACCTGGCGGACGTATCTGAAGCTCGCCATCGCCGACAGGCTACGTGAGGCGCCAGCGTTGCGGGTCGGCGCCCTCCACCCGCTCGACCCTGCCGGCGATCGCCAGGTGGTCGAGGCAGGAGAGGACGATCTGCAGGACCCAGGCGCTGGCGGGGGTTTTCACCATCTCCGGGCCGATGATCCCTTCGACGATCGCGAAGGCCGGCTTCTCCGCACCGCCCTCCAGCTCCGCCGGCACTTTCCGCAGCAGCTCCTCGACCTGGCGGCGGGACTCGGCGATCTTCGCCTCCGGGTCGCGGAAGGTGCGGCCGTGGCCGGGGATGACGAGGCCGACGTCGAGCCCCTCGACCACGTCCAGGCTGGAGAGGAATTCGCCGACCGGGTCGGGGCTGTGGCCGTGGTCGAAGAAGAGGACGGTGCGGCCGAGCAGGTGGTCGCCGGAGACCAGCAGCTTGCGCTCGGGCTGGTGGAGGACGACGTGCGAGGGTGCGTGGCCGGGAGTCTCGTGGACCTGCCAGGCGCCGAGGTCGGTCTCCACCTCGACCCCGGGGACGAGGTCGCGGTCGGGCTCCTTGAGGATGTCGATCCCGGTCTCGTCGTCTTCTTCGCGGCGCTCGCGGTAGCGCTCCAGCGACGCCGGCGGCACGCCGCTCTGGCGCGCGACCTCGATCCGCGCCTCCAAGGCCGCCGCCGAGTCTTCGGCGAGCGGGCGCACGTGATCCCAGCGCGGGTGCATCCAGAGCTCGCAGCCGGCCGCCTCGACGATCGAGCCGGCGAGGCCGTAGTGGTCGGTGTGGGAATGGGTGCAGACGATGAGGCGGACGTCCTCGACCCCGAACCCGGCCTGGGCCAGCGCCAGGTCCAGCTGCCGCAGCCGCCCCTTGCCGCCCATCCCGGTGTCGAACATGACGATGCCGCTGTCGCTCTCCACCGCCCAGGCGTTCCCGTGCGGGACGCCCGGCCAGGGCAGCGGCAGCCGCAGCCGCCAGATCCCGGGCATCAGTTTTTCGGTCCGCGGCGCCTCCGCGCGTCCATCACTGGCCACGTGGCCAATCCTTTCAGAGGACCACTCCTCAGGGACGCTCGAACTCCTGCATCGCGCCGGCGACGGCGAAGCAGGCGGCACCGGCGAAGCAGGCCCAGTTGGCCAGCCCCACGGCGAGCTCGTCGCCGGTGGAGGGGCTGACGAAGGCAGCGACGGCAGAGGCCATGAAGAGCACCGAGCCGACCTGGTTGACGACGACGATCCACCATCCGAGGTCGGCGCGAGCCCCGGGCGGGCGGTCGCGATGCATCTCGGTCAGGGCGAGGTGGCCGGAGAGGAGGAAGAGCACGCAGCCGATCACTTCCGGGCTCCAGACCAGCCGGTGCTCCTGGGCGGTGGTGAGGTCGCCGACCAGCGCCACCGCGAGGCTGGCGCCGAAGTAAAGGGTGCCGACGAAGAGAGCGACGGCGCTCGCCCAATCCAACCGCCCCGGCTCGGTCGACCACCACCGCCAGGGCTCGACCCGGACGACACCGTCGGGATCGGCCCCGCGCGGCGCGTTCGCGACCTGGAGCACCGACGCGTAGCCGCCGGTAGTGAAGAAGACGCCGCCCACCATGAATACAGCGGCAGCGAGCTTCGGCCCGCCCACGTGCGCCTGAGCCAGCAACGCCCCGATCGCAAACAACGACCCGCCGACCACAAACGCGGTCGCGGCGACAGCATTGATCCGAGCGAGCCGCCGCCGAGTCGCCGAACCCGCCCGCCCCTTCTCCTCTCCCCCGGCAACGAGCACCCCCCGCTTGCGCAAAACCCGCCGATCGAGAGCCATCCCCGAACCGTATTGCCCGTCCCAACCAACGGTCACCAGGAGGGGGAGTGGTACCTCCCCCTCCCTCACCCAGCGCTGAAAGTGCCCGGATCCGGCCCGATCCGCTCGCCCGTCTCCAACCGCTCGATCGCCGCCAAATCATCCTCGCTCAGCTCAAAATCAAACAGCTCGAAGTTCTCCCGTATCCGCTCCGGCGTCGCCGATTTGGGGATGACGACGTTGCCGATCATCAGGTGCCAGCGGAGGATCACCTGGGCCGGGGTGCGGTCGTGGTGGGCGGCGATCGTTTCGATCGTCCCGTCTTCGAGCAGGTCGCCCTGGGCGAGCGGGCTCCAGGCCTCGGTGACGATGTCGTGCTCGGAGTGCCAGGCGCGCAGCTCGGCCTGCTGGAAGTGCGGGTGCAGCTCGATCTGGTTGACGGTCGGGCGCCGCTCCGCCTCGGCTTCGAGCCGCTCGAGGTCCTCGACGCGGAAGTTGGAGACGCCGATCGAACGGGCGCCGCCTTCCTCCCGGATGCGTTCGAAGGCGCGCCAGGTCTCGAGGAAGAGGCCGGCGTCGGGGCGCGGCCAGTGGATCAGGTAGAGGTCGACGCTGCCGGTGCCCAGTCGCTCCAGGCTCTTCTCGAAGGCGCGCAGCGTCGAGTCGTACCCCTGCTCGGAATTCCAGAGCTTGGTGGTGACGAAGACGTCCTCGCGGCG
>Ga0070664_100003301_pt1 | contig 13031 bp, 10 predicted proteins | sample KBSC73metaG_FD_65863 | JGI IMG/M metagenome (GOLD analysis project Ga0070664, IMG submission 65863) | Corn rhizosphere microbial communities from Kellogg Biological Station, Michigan, USA - KBS C7-3 metaG | ecosystem: Host-associated > Plants > Roots > Rhizosphere > Soil ... | reverse complement strand
ACGCGCCAGTACGCATTAGTTGCTCTTCATGCCCCTCTCGCTCACCCTCGATCAGGTCGCGAAGCTCGCGCCCGACGCCAGCTCGCTCGCCGCGGGCAGAAAGCTCGCCGCGGGCCGCGACTGGCGCGCCGTCGGGCACGACGAGCGCGCGCTCTGGGGAGAATGTCAGGGCTCGGCGCTCTATCAGGTTCGCATCGATCTCGGCGATCTCACGGCGAAGTGCTCCTGCCCGAGCCGGAAGTTCCCCTGCAAGCACGCACTCGGGCTGATGCTCAAGGCGGCAGCTGACGCGGCGTCGATCGGCACGGCAGCCGCGCCCGACTGGGTCGAGGAGTGGCTCGCGCGCCGCGAGGCCGCGGCGGAGAAGCGCGAGCAGAAGAAGACGGTCGCTGCCGCAGCTCCCATCGACGAGAAGGCCCAGGCGCGACGCGCCGAGAAGCGCGCGGCACGGGTCGACGAGGGACTCGCCGCGCTCGATCTCTGGATCGCCGACCTCGTGCGCAACGGCCTTGCCACGATCGCCGATCAGGGGCCCGCGCCCTGGCATGCGCAGGCGGCGCGCATGGTCGACGCGCAGGCGCCCGGCATCGCCGGCCGGTTGCGCCGCATCGCCGGCGTGCCGCGCAGCGCCCCCGACTGGGCGCGCCGCGTGCTCGCCGAGCTGGCGCGCATCTCTCTCCTCACGGAGGCATACACCAGATTGGAAACGCTCGACCCGCCGCTCCGCGACGACGTGCGTGCATTGATCGGCTGGACGCTGAAGGACGACGAGGTCGTCGCGCGCGGCGATGCGGTCGACGATCGATGGCTCGTCATCGGTCAGCGCACCGAGGACGAGGATCGACTGCGCGTCCAGCGCAGCTGGCTGCTCGGTCTCGAGCACGGACGGTACGCGCTCGTGCTGCAGTTCGCCGTCGGCACGGCGCCCTTCGCGCACGCGCTCATCCCGGGCACGGTGATCGACGCGCGGCTGCGCTACTGGCCCGCCGCATATCCGTCGCGCGCCCTCATCGAGGAGCGCCGCGGCACCGAGCCCTGGCAAGGCGCGCAGCGCCGCAGCCCCGATTCATCGCAAGGCGCGCAGCGCCGCAGCCCCGATTCATCGCAAGGTGCGCCCCCCGCGTTCGATTCCTTCGACGAGCTGCTCCGCGCGGGGGCGGCAGCCCTCGCCGCGCAACCATGGATGGAGAGCATCCCGTGCGTCGTGCGCGCGCTGCGCCCAGCGCGCGCCGACGCCGATCGCTGGCTCCTCGTCGACACGACCGGCGCGGCACTCCCGCTCGCATCGCGCGATCACCGCAGACTCGCCGCACTCTCGGGCGGCCATCCCATCGCCGTCGCCGTCGAATGGGACGGCGACACACTCCTCCCACTCGCCGCGATCGTCGACGGGCGTCTCGAGGCGCTGGTGGCATGACGACGCGCGCACTCGTCGAAGCAGCGCTCGTCGGTACCGCGCGCCAGCCCGATCGCGCACTCGCCGCGCTCGGCGCCGAGGATCCGGTCGCGGAGCTCGTCGCCCGGGCCAGCGACGCGATGCCGATCGAGCGACGGCTGCTCCTCGCCGCGGCGGCGAGCGATGCCTGCGCGCGCGCCGGCCGCACTTCCTCGTCCGACATCGCGGCGATCACGCCGGCGCCCGCCGAAGCGCGCGCCGTGTGCACCGCCGCGGCGTCCACGCTCATCGCGGAGCTGATCGCCCTGCGCCCGCGGCTGCTCCTGCGCGAAGCGCTCGAGCGGCTCGACGCCGCGGGCGGGATCGTCGCACCGGCGCTGCTCCCCGAGCTGCTCGATACGCGTGACGAGCTCCTCGCCACGATCCTGCCGCGCGTGATCGGCGAGCGCGGTCGGTGGCTCACCGAGCTCGCGGGGGGCGGCGACTGGCTCGACGCCGAAGCGCCGGGCGACGAGGAAGCGCGCCGCGCGTGGACCGAAGGTTCGCACGCGCTTCGCACCGCGGTGCTGCGCGCGCGCCGCCGCACCGATCCGACCACGGCGCGCGTGTGGCTCGCCGAGAGCTGGACGAGCGAGTCCGCCGAGCATCGCACGCAGCTGCTCGCCACCCTCGAGGAATCGCTCGGCATCGACGACGTCGAGTTCCTCGAGAGTGCCCTGAACGATCGGAGCGTCGTGGTGCGAAGCGTCGCCGTCCGCCTGCTCGCGCGCATCGCCGACGGCGAGTCCGCCCGCCGCTTCGTCGCGCGTGCCGATGCGATGCTCGACTACGAGCCTCCCGCGAGCACGAGCCGATTGCGCGCGAAGCTCGCGAAGGCGATCGGGCGCGGCGACGCGGGCACTCTCGTCGTGCGTCCACCCGAAGCGTACGACGCGGGCTGGGAGCGCGATGCGCTCGTCGCCAAGCCGCCGAAGGGCGTCGGCGAGCGGGCGCACTGGCTCGTACAGGCGCTCGCGCTCGTGCCGCCGGCGCACTGGCAGGAGCGGTTCCGCGCGTCGCCCGTCGATCTCGTCCGCGCCGCAGGCGCAACGGAGTGGTCGTTCGCCGTGCTGCAGGGCTGGTCGCTCGCGACTCTGCTCACCGGCGACGAGGCATGGGCCAGCGCGCTGTGGGACGCCTGGTACGAGCGGAAGCTCGACGACAGGACGACGGCGCTCGAGGCCCCGGTGCGCGGCACGATGCTGCTCCAGTTGCATCGTCGGCTGCCGCGCGCCGAGGCGGAAGCACGCGCGCTCGACCTCGTGACTCGCTCGCCGGCGGAGATGCCCTTCGGGCTCGGCACGCTCGTCGACGTCGTGCCGCGCCCGTGGAGCACGACCTTCGCCACGCAGTTCCTCGCACGCGTTCGCGAGCAGGTGAACGCCGCGGCATCGGCCGCCCAGTGGACCGCCGGCATCTGGTTCGAGACGCTCGTCCCCATCGCGCTCGCGCTCTCTCCCGAGAGCTTCGCCGACGCGCTCGACTTTGAGCGCCGGCTCGGCGAGCTCGGTGACATTCCTCCCGCCTATCGACGCAAGCTCGACGAGCTGCGCGATACCATCCGTCTTCGTCAACGCATTGATCAGGAGATCCGAGTTGAGCCAGCCCACCGCTGACGCCACCGCCGTCCTCCGTCGCCACGCCGAAGACGAGTTCGCGGAAGAGCTGTCCGAGCTCGCCGCCGCCGACGATCGCGAGCGTCCGCCCAGCTGGCGCCTCTCACCCTGGGCGGTGCGCATGTACCTCATGGGCGGCACCCTGCCGAACGGCTTCGAGATCCGGCCCAAGTACGTCGGCAACGCGCGTCTCATCGAGATCGCGGTGTCCACCCTCGCGACCGATCGCGCGCTCCTGCTGCTCGGCGTGCCCGGCACGGCGAAGTCGTGGGTGAGTGAGCATCTCGCCGCCGCCATCTCCGGCGATTCCACGTTGCTCGTGCAGGGCACCGCCGGCACCGACGAGAGTGCGTTGCGCTACGGCTGGAACTACGCGCGACTCCTCGCGGAAGGACCATCGGAGCGTGCCCTCGTGCCGAGCCCGATGTTCCAGGCCATGCGCGAGGGAAAGCTCGCGCGCGTCGAGGAGCTCACGCGCATCCCGAGCGAGGTGCAGGACACGCTCATCACGATGCTCTCGGAGAAGACACTCCCCGTCCCCGAGCTCGGGATCGAGATCCAGGCGCGTCGCGGCTTCAACGTCATCGCCACGGCGAACAACCGCGACAAGGGCGTGAACGATCTCTCCTCCGCGTTGATGCGGCGCTTCAATGCCGTCGTGCTCCCAACGCCCGCGACGCTCGAGGAAGAGGTGGGCATCGTCGCCCGTCGCGTCGCCGAAACGGGGCGCGCGCTGGCCATCCCGGCCGAGACGCCTCCGGTGGAGGAGATCCGACGGCTCGTCACGATCTTCCGCGAGCTGCGCGACGGCGTCACCGCCGACGGCAAGACGAAGCTCAAGTCGCCGAGTGGGAGCCTCTCCACCGCCGAGGCGATCTCGGTCATGAACGGCGGGCTCGCCATGGCGTCGTACTTCGGCGACGGCGCCGTGCGCTCGGCTGATCTCGCGTCGGGCATCACCGGCGCGATCGTCAAGGATCCGGTGCAGGACCGGCTCGTGTGGATGGAGTATCTCCAGACCGTCGTGAAGGAGCGCGACGGCTGGAAGGATCTCTACAGAAGTTGCATGGAGATCGTGTGACGCGGTGAGCGTCCACGTCTTTGGCATCCGGCACCACGGGCCCGGATGCGCCCGCAGCCTCCTCTCGGCGCTCGACGCGCTCGCCCCCGACCTGCTCCTCGTCGAGGGACCGCCCGACGCGCAGGACGTCCTCAGCTTCGCCGCGAGTGAGGACCTCGTGCCGCCGGTGGCGCTGCTCGTCTATCCGGTCGACGCGCCCAACCGCGCCGTGTTCTATCCGTTCGCCGAATTCTCGCCGGAATGGCAAGCGATCCGGTTCGCCGTCAAGCGCGATGTGCCCGTCCGGTTCATCGACCTGCCTCAAGCACATCGCATGGCCGAGCCGGAGAAGGATGAAGCGGGCGACACGTCCGACGCCGCGCCGCCGTGCGAGCCGCTTGTCATCCCGAGCGAGCAGAGCGAGCCCGATGTCATGCCGAGCGAGCGAAGCGAGTCGAGGGATCTGCACCCGAACACGCCCGAACCCACGCGCGATCCACTCGACCTGTTCGCCGAAGCGGCGGGCTACACCGATCACGAGCTCTGGTGGGAGCACCAGATCGAGCGGCATCACGACGCGACCGGGTTGTTCGACGCCATCCGCGAGGCGATGCACGCCGTGCGCGGCGACGGCGATCCGCACGACGAGCTCGAGGCGCGCCGCGAGGCGTACATGCGCACCGCCATCCGCGCCGCGGTGAAGGAGGGCCATCAGCGCATCGCCGTCGTGTGCGGCGCATGGCACGCTCCCGTGCTCGTCGATCACGGTTCGGCCAAGGCCGACGCTGTACACCTCAAAGGCTTGCCGAAGACGAAGGTGCAGGCGACCTGGATCCCGTGGACGCACTCGCGGCTCGCCTTCCGCAGCGGCTATGGCGCGGGTGTGCACGCCCCCGGCTGGTACCGCCATCTCTGGACGGCGCCCGACCACGCCGTGATCCGCTGGGCCGCCGAGGCGGCACGACTCCTCCGCAGCGAGGACCTCGACGCGTCGTCCGCGAGTGTGATCGAGGTCGTTCGTCTCGCTGAAACGCTCGCCACGATGCGCGGCTTGCGCTCACCAGGGCTGGCCGAGCTGAACGAGTCCGCGGTGAGCGTGCTCTGTGGCGGTGAGCCGACGCGACTCCGGCTCGTGCGCGATCGCCTCGAGATCGGCGACGTCCTCGGCCGCGTCCCCGACGACGCGCCCACCGTGCCCCTCCAGCGCGACGTCGCCGCGCTCCAGAAGCGCCTGCGTCTCAAGCCGACGGGGGAGAGCAAGCCACTGGAGCTCGATCTGCGCAACGACGTCGACCGCGAGCGCAGCCGGCTCTTTCACCGGCTCACGCTGCTGCACGTCCCGTGGGCCACGCCGCGCGCGCACGCCGGCCGGAAGCTCGGCACCTTCGCCGAGAGCTGGACGCTGCGCTGGATCCCCGAGATGGAAATCGCGCTCATCGAGGCGAGCGTGTGGGGCAACACCGTCGAAGGCGCGGCCAGCGCGCGGGCGCGCGACGAAGGCGCGCGCTCGACGGATCTCGCCGCGCTCACCCCGGTCCTCGATCGCGCGCTGCTCGCCGAGCTGCCCGACGCCGTCGAGGACCTGCTGGCGCGCGTGCAGGAGCGCGCCGCCGTCGGGAGCGACGTGCAGCACCTCATGCAGGCGATGCCGCCGCTGGCGCGCGCCTCGCGCTACGGCGACGTCCGTCGCACGCCGACCGAGGCCCTCCTCGCCGTGGTCGCCGCGCTGTTCGAGCGCATCGCCGTCGGGCTGCGCGCGGCGTGCACGAATCTCGACGCCGATGCCGCGGCGCAGCGTCTCGAGGCGATGGTCGCCGTCCAGGAGAGCCTCGCCATCCTCGACGACGCTGGCCGGCGCGAGGAGTGGGACGCCGTGCTCCTCGTCCTCGCCGACGCCGACGCCGTGCACGGGCTCGTGCGCGGATGGTCCTGTCGCGCGCTGTTCGAGCACGGCACGCTCCCCGTCGACGAGCTGGATCGCCGTGCCGCGCTCGCGCTCTCTCCCGTCACCCCCGCCCTCGACGCGGCGGCGTGGGTCGAGGGGCTCCTGCACGGCTCGGGACTCGCGCTCACCCATCTCGATGGTGTGTGGCGCGCCCTCGACCGCTTTCTCGTCACCCTCGACGGCGAGACCTTTCAGCAGATGCTCCCGCTGCTGCGCCGCGCGTTCTCGCACTTCACGCCGCCCGAGCGCCGCGCGATGGGCGAGCGCGTGAAGGACCTCGGCTCGGCGACGGGCGCGACCGCACGCCGCGTCGACGCGCGCGACGCCGCGATCGATCAGGCACGCGCGGCCGCCGTGCTCCCCGTGCTCGCCCGCATCCTCGGAGTGGAATCGCCATGAGCCCCACGTCTCCCACCGCCGAAGCGGAACGGCTGCGCCGCTGGCGTCTCGTGCTCGGCGAGGCCGCGCAGCAGGAGCTCGGTCAGCAGGCGCTCGCCGGCGCGGACGCCGCGATGGACCGCGCGCTCGAGGCGCTCTACGATGCGCCACGAAAGGGTGGGCTCGGCGCCAGCGCGCCCAACGTCGCGCGCTGGCTCGGCGACATCCGCGAGTACTTCCCGTCGTCCGTCGTGCACGTCATGCAGAAGGACGCGCTCGAGCGCCTCGGACTCCAGCAGATGCTCCTCGAGCCCGAGATGCTGCGCGAGGTCGAGCCCGACGTTCATCTCGTGGCCAGTCTGATCGCGCTCAACCGCGTCATCCCCGCCCGCACCCGCGACACGGCGCGTCTCGTCGTGCGCCGCGTCGTCGACGATCTCCAGAAGAAGCTCGCCGAGCCGATGCGACGCGCCGTGACCGGCGCCCTCAGCCGCGCGACGCGCAACCGGCGCCCTCGGCTCGCCGAGATCGACTGGCATCGCACCATCCAGAAGAACCTCCAGCACTACGACCCCGAGCGTCGGACCGTCGTGCCGGAAACGCTCGTCGGCCGCGGCCGGCGCAGTGCATCGCTCCGTGACGTCATCCTCTGCATCGACCAGAGCGGTTCGATGGCCAGCTCCGTCGTGTACTCGAGCGTGTTCGGCGCCGTGCTCGCGTCGCTCCGTGCGCTCACGACGCGGATGATCGTGTTCGACACCGCCATCGTCGATCTCACCGACGAGCTGCACGATCCCGTCGACCTGTTGTTCGGCACCCAGCTCGGCGGCGGCACCGACATCGCGCGCGCACTCGGTTACTGCCAGACGCGCATCGTGCGTCCCGAACAGACCGTGCTCGTGCTCGTCACCGATCTCTACGAGGGTGGCAACGCCGACGACATGGTCCGCCGAGCCGCCGCGATCGTGGGAAGCGGCGTGCGCATGGTCTGTCTCCTCGCGCTGAGCGATGCGGGCGCGCCGGTGCACGATCCGCGTAACGCGGCGCGACTCGCCGCACTCGGCATACCGACCTTCGCCTGCACTCCCGACCGCTTCCCCGATCTGATGGCTGCCGCACTCCAACGTCGTGACGTGGGCGCCTGGGCGGCGAAGCAGGGCATCGCTCTCGCGCGCGGAGAGGTGTGAGTCGGCGGCACACCCATTGCCCCTCATCGTGCGCACTCAACGAGGAGACTAGCGATGGCACGCAACACCGGCCCCGGCCACGACAAGAGCGACCGCGCGCTCGACAAAGCCGCCTTCGACGAGGAGCCGCGCAGCAAGCAGCACTGGGACGCCGACGAAGTGCGCAAGCACGATGATGACGGCCGCGACCGCCTGTTCGAGGGACGTGAGCAACACGACGAGGCCGACAAGAATCAGGAGAAGAACCGCCTCGCCCGCGACGTCCAGCGTCATCATCACGACGTCGACGAACAGCAGGGCGACTCCGGCTCCCCACACGGCGCCAAACACAAAGGCTGAGAGAATGAGGCCGGGGTCAGAGTCGCAGACTCTGACCCCTTGGTGCGCCGGAAGAAAAGGAAACCGCCCCCGGAGTCAGACTCCGAGGGCGGTCCCTGTTTCTGGTGGCCAGTATGCCAGTCCCGCTACCAGCTCCCCGCTACTCGCTACGGGTGTTGCAGTCCAGCCGTTACTGCTCCACGACCACGAGGTACTTCGACGGCGCCCAGAACTTCGACGCATCGGCAATGCGCAGGTTACCGCGGAAGCTGTTCTGCTTCCGGTCCGCGACCTCGGCGTTGTCGAGGCTCTGGCGCGACACGATGCGATAGCGGTGCGTGCTGTCCGGCATCGGGATCTCCTTCAGCCCGCGCTGGTCCACCGTCGTGAACGCGTCGGCCGGCAGCGTGCGCGCGATCTGCAGCGTGCGGCCCGGATGCGCGAACAGCAGGTTCGCGCCGCCCTCGCGCACGATCACGCCCTTCTTCACCAGCTCGTCCTCGCGGCCGACGACGACGTACGCCTTCGCGTTCTCCGTCTCGACGTTGGCGAGCGTCTGCGCCAGCTGCTCACCCGCGGTCTTCAGGCTGTCGATGCGGACCGACAGGCCCTCGATCGTCGCCGTCTGACGCTGGATCGTCGCGTTCAGGTCGGCGATCATCGCCGAGTCGGCGGCGATCTGCTGGAGCAGGGTGGCGTTGTTCTTGTTCGCCTTCGCCAGCTGCGCCGCCGTCGCCTGCGCGCGCGCGACGAGCGCGTTCACGCGCTCCATCACGAGCTGGCGGTTCTCGACCTGGCGCGCGAGCGGGTCGAGCTGCTGCCCCTTCTTGCCGTGCGGCAGGCCCTTTACCCGGTTCATGCTGGCGTCGACCTTCATGATGAAGTCGTCGGCCTGGAGCACGACCTTGGTCAGCGAGTCCTTCTGGGCGGCGAGCTGCGTGGCGAGCTGCGTCTGCTGCGTGGAAAGCGCCACCGCGGCGCTGTCGGCACGAAGGTGTTCCTGGTTGGGGCCGCAAGCAGCAACGAGCGCGAGCGCGGACATCGTCGCGAACGACGTAAGACGAAGAGTGGTCATGTGACGGGATGGTGAGTGCAGGGCACCGGGCGGAGAGCAACGACATCTCCCGCACGGCATGGGGAGAGGGAAGCCGAATCTCGCATCCTCAAAATCCCCGCGCGCTGTCGTCGCACACACTATGGATGTGATTCACCGCACATAACCCGAAGCGCGGGAATACGGGGATACGGAGATTAGGGAATGCGGAACAGCACGGCCTCGGGAAGCCAATGCCTCCCGAGGCCGTCGCAGTTCCGTATCCCCGTATCCCCGTATCTCCGTACCCCCGTACTCCCTCATCGCCGCGGCGCCGCCCAATGCTGTCCCTCCCCCCAATGCTCCGCCTGGAAGAACGTCGCCGGCAGCGGGACGTTCACGCGCCAGTCCGAGTACTCCTCCGTCTGCATCGGCTTCCCCTGGTCGAGCATCCGGACGCGCGTCGCGAGCCAGCCGTCGCCGACGGCGACGTTGTTCTCCAGTCGGACGTCCTGCACGCGCTTGTCCGGCGTCGGCATGAGTGGCACGAGGAATCGGGTGACGATCAACCGGTCCTTCTCCACCCAGATCTGCGGCGACGTCGTGTCGGTGGGTGACGTCGATCCCACGACGTACGTCGGCTTGCCCTCCCAGTCCTGCACGCGGATCCGGCTCAGGTCCACCTTGAGCGGCGCGATCTGCGCCACCGTCTGCTCGAGCGGCTGGATGTACACGCCCATGATCAGCGGCAGGAACGGATTCCCCTCGGCCATCGTCCGCACCACCTTGCCCGCCCGCAGCACGTAGAGCGAGTCGGGCGTGTAGAGCGCGCCATTGCCCACGGTCGGATCGCCCACGTCGATGCGCAGCCGCGTCCCGCGCACCGCCTCGTACCACGTCGACACCTGCGACGTCCCATCGGGCTTCGTCTGCGTCGTGCGCTGCACGAAGGTGAGCGTCTGGAACCAGCGGTTCGCGTACCGGTCGTGCATGCGCGCGAGCAGCGCCCTGCCGTCGGCCGGCTCGCTGGTGTCCGTCCGGCCCGACGCCGACGCGCACGACGTCACGAGCGCGAGCAGGGAGACAACGATTCGAAGTCGCATTGCCGAGAGGTGAAGAGGAGAACGAGTGAAGAGGAAGCGAGTGAACAGCACGCGAGTTGATGAGCACGACACGAGCGGACTTGAGAGCGTGAGGAAAGCTACAGGCTCAGACCGCCGACTCCCAACATCCGGCCTTCCCGTCCTGTACCCACACCATCAACTTCACTGTCCTCATTCCCGCACTCCCTCATTCCCTCATTCCCGCAATCATGCGCAAACTCGTCAGCTCGTTCATCGTCGCACTGCTCGCGCTCGCGCCCTCGCTGTCGCACGCGCAGAATGCGGCCGCACACCCCGACTTCTCCGGCACCTGGGTTCTCGACACGGCGCAGAGCGACAAAGGGCAGATGATCCCGCAGAAGATGACGCTCAAGATCACGCAGACGCCCACCGCGATCACCGTCGACCGTCAGCAGACGAGCCAGATGGGCGAGACGACGTCGTCGATGAAGTACGCCACCGACGGCTCGACCTCGAAGAATCAGATCAACATGCAGGGCAACCCCGTCGACGTCTCCACCGTCGTCACCTGGGAAGGCGCCACCCCCGTGTTCACGAGCTCGATGAACTTCGGCGGCAACGACGCGCAATCGGTCGAGAAGTGGTCGCTCAGCGGCAAGAACCTCACGCTCAACCGCACCGTAAGCTTCGGCGGTCAGGAATTCTCGAGCAAGCTGGTACTCGTGAAGCAGTGAGTCGGTCAGATGATCTGAACGGCCCCGGCACGCTTCCGCGCTCCGGGGCCGTTTCCTCTTCAACGACGGAACGGCGGATCTGAACTTACGCGGGTGGGGAGGGGAGGGCCGTGCGGATGACCGGATGAGGAAACGGCCCCGGGAAGCTCCTGCCTCCCGAGGCCGTTGTCCAATTGGCGCAGCAACCGACTCACGATCTCACGATCGAGCTCACCGCCGTTAGAAGGTGATACCGAACGTGATCGGGATGGTCTTGAAGCTGTCACCGCCATCCATCGAGATCTGCATGTAGCGCACGTCGAGACGCGTCGACAGGCCGCTGAGACGGAAGTCGATACCACCGCCGACGTTGAAGCCAAAGCGATTGTCGGAGGCCGACTGGTCCACCCCGCCGCCGCTCACGTTCGCCGAAACGTGCGCGTACGTCGGGCCGCCGGTGAGGTACGCCGTCAGCGGCGTGCCCGCGCTGGGCATCCAGAACACGGCGTTCAGGTTGCCGCCGGTCTCGCTCATGTTCGCACTCTCGAGGCCCTGCGTGTCCTTCGCGTCCATCTTCGAGTAGGTCAGCTCGCCGCGCAGGCCGACCGGCATCAGCGGCGCGCGCAGATCGACGGCACCACCCAGCGTGTACCCGGTCTTCAGCTCATCGCGGATGTCGCCGCTCGGCATCGCCGCACCGGCGAAGATGGTGAACTTCAAAGGGTTCGACACCTGCGCCCGAGCAACGACCGGCGCCGCGAAGGTGGCGACGGCAGCAAGCGAGAGGAGCACGGTGATGTTCTTCTTCATTCAGATTTCTCCTTGGGGCTGGTTGGTGCTCGCGGAGACGGCTGAGCACGTCTTCAAGACGAACGCGTCTTGGCGAGCGCAACTCTTTGTTTGCGACGTCGCAACTCTTTCAATGCAACGTGTGTAATGTGAGCGGGGTCCTCCAACGCGGGTTACGTGCCCGTCTGGAGTGACGCCGGTCACCGTCCGGATGATGCATGCTGACCTGAATCACCCTCACGTGAGCCTTCCTCTTACGATGTTCTCCCGTCAGATCGCGCTCGCCGCGACGATCGCGCTCGCTGTGTCGGCCGCACCACTCGCTGCGCAGGCGCCCCGCTCGCTTGGCATTGATACCACCAACTTCGACCGTTCGGTCCGCCCGCAGGACGACCTCTTCCGCTTCGTCAACGGCGGCTGGATCAAGAGGACACCGATCCCGAGCGACGCCCCACGCTGGGGCACCTTCGACGAGCTCGACGAGCGCAGCCGCGAGGCGATGCGTGCGATCCTCGAGGACGCCGCTCGCTCCAACGCCCCCGCCGGCTCCGAGGAGCGAAAGGTCGGTGACTTCTACGCCAGCTTCCTCGACTCGGCCCGCGTCGAGTCGCTCGGCGTCGCCCCGCTCGAGGACGAGCTGGCGCGCATCGCCGCGATTACGTCGACGTCGGCGCTCGCGCCCGAGTTCGCGCGCCTCGCGCGACTCGGCGTCGCACGGCCCTTCGCCGTCGGCGTCAGCCCCGATCAGAAGAAGTCGGCGGTGAACATCGTGCAGGTCGGCCAGTCCGGACTCGGCCTCCCCGACCGCGACTACTATCTGATGCAGGACGCACGGATGAACACCGTCCGTCAGGCCTACCACGATTACCTCGCACGCCTGTTCACCCTCGCCGAGCGCCCCGATCCCAGCGGCGCGGCGTCGCGCGTGATCGCGCTCGAGACGGCGATGGCCGGCAAGCAGTGGGACCGCGTGCGCAATCGCAACCGCGACCTGACGTACAACCGGCTGACGAGCACCGAGCTCGCCGCGAAGATGCCGCACTTCGAGTGGCCGGCCTTCTTCTCCACCACGGGAATGGGGTCGCCCTCCGCCGTCATCGTCGCCCAGCCCGACTATCTCGTCGCCGCCGATTCGCTGCTCGCCAACACGCCGATCGCGACGTGGCGCGAGTATCTCGCCGCCAAGCTGCTCGACGCGTACGCCAACGAGCTCTCGTCGCCCTTCGTGCAGGCCCGCTTCGATTTCCGCGGCAAGGTGCTCAACGGCCAGCAGGTCAATCGTGCCCGGTGGAAGCGCGGCGTGACCGAGGTGGACGGCGGCCTCGGTGAGGCGGCCGGAAAGCTCTACATCGCGCGCAACTTCAAGCCCGAGGCGAAGGCGCGCATCGACGAGCTGATTCGCAACCTGCGCGAGGCGTACAGCATCGGCATCGACAGCCTCGAGTGGATGACGCCCGAGACGAAGGCGCGCGCCAAGCAGAAGCTCGCGCAGT
>Ga0070664_100003299_pt1 | contig 13035 bp, 13 predicted proteins | sample KBSC73metaG_FD_65863 | JGI IMG/M metagenome (GOLD analysis project Ga0070664, IMG submission 65863) | Corn rhizosphere microbial communities from Kellogg Biological Station, Michigan, USA - KBS C7-3 metaG | ecosystem: Host-associated > Plants > Roots > Rhizosphere > Soil ... | reverse complement strand
TTCACGGTAGCCCTTTTCACGAGACGAGAAGGTTTCGGTATCAATTTAGTTAGTGCTGCTGGCGCCGTACTTTATGCGGTCCTCTTAATTCTCTTCGTTCTCGCCACGAAGGAGACTACCGCTGCAAATGCAATCTTTCTTCAATATACGGCGCCAGTTTATCTCTTGATCTTTGAGCCACTTTTTTACAAGGAGAAGTTTCGCTTTCGAGATCTCATCACGGTTTTGATCTGTATTGGCGGAATGACTTTGTTCTTTGTGGGCCAATTACGCCCGCAGGATGTGACTGGAAACATCCTCGCACTCGCTTCCGGATTTTGCTTTGCTCTCTACTTTCTTTTGTTGAGACATCCTCGTGCGAGAGATGTAAACAGGGCCTCTTCGGTTATTTATGGGAATCTATTAGCTGTCTTGCTAACGGCGCCCTGGGGATTGGCAGCGGTACAAGGCATCAACTCGCACGACTTATTGAGTGTGATTTATCTCGGGGTGGTCCAGATCGGCGTTGCCTATACGTTCTTCACCATTGCGATGGCTCGTGGCGTAAGATCTCTCGATGCTGGAATCATGGGCTATATCGAGCCGGTGTTGAACCCCGTATGGGTGTTTCTAGTGCTGGGTGAGAGACCGTCCGAGTGGGCGCTACTTGGCGGCGGAATCATTATCCTCGCAGTCGTCGTTCACATGCTCGCCGATGCTCGCGAGAAGCGACAAGCAGCATCGCCACCGTTGGAATCCGCACATGGTTAACCGCCAAATACTTCGTCAACTGAAAAAGTAAGATCGGGAAAAAAGTACGAGGTGAACAACTCGCCTACCTGTGTGTTAGTACTGGTCCAGATAGCTGCTCGTGAACATATAACGTGCCTTAATCATTCTTCTTGAAGAGGTGCGCAGACAAAAGCCGGATTATTCGATATAGACCAAAAAGCAAACTACATCATCCATTTGTCGCGACCGCGATAATACCTGGGAGAGCGGGTTGGATAGCGCTTCTTGTACTCCTGATAACGCGTCAAAAGCGTCGCATATCGCAGATCCGAGGAGCGTAGTCTTTTATGGGGGATTGCTCGGAGATGATTTTCGATCCTGGTCATTTTTCGACTTGAAAATCTCCAATCGTAATTTCCCAGCTCGTATAAACTTGTGACGCCGTACCCCTTAATCCGTCCGGTCAGGTCAACATACGGCTCAAAATAGCTCCAAACCAGGTCTCGAATGGACCGAAACACCGGCCGGCGCCCGTGCAACCCAAAGTCACGAGAACGTGCAACCGCACCCCAAAGTCCATTCTCTTGAAAAACGAATAAGACATGGTCCAGTAGGTCCTGCGATTCGAGGTCCAGTAGTAAAGGTGGATACCCATGTTGCTCCAGGATAACTGCCGCACTTACGGCGGCCTCGAGGCAGTGAGCCTCACCGGACTTCAGGACCTCTCTGAAGGAGCGCATGGTGGCCCCTCTGCTTTCCCAGTTGTAGGGCATTTTGGTGAAATATCGCTGAACCCGAGCGGGCGTATCCAGCTTGCGAATCAAATTCCATTCAGCTGAAGTAAACTTTTTTTCTGTGTTCTTTTCGGTTCTTGACTCAAACATAAGGTAGAAGACTTTGGGAATGTGCCTGCTGAACGATGCAGATTCTTGCCGGAAATCCAAAAAAAAGACGCCAGGCCCAGGCACTCCAAACGAGTAGACTTGCCTGAATCGACTCAAAATGTAAGACTTACTGCCTTAATAAACTTCAACGGCACTAATCATTATTTATTTTTACGTTCTGTCATGAATTCAAGTATGAGCCAGCAGGCAACCGCTTCCCAAAAAACCCGCGCCGAGCAGGAAACTGAAAATGAAGCAAACCGACTTATCGAACAAGTAGAGTCGGCTTTGGCAATAGTAGCAGTGCGCTCACCTGTCGACGACGACTCTTTGAGTGCAAGTGCCGACCGTATCGAGCGGGCCGCCCGGGATTTCGCAGATGCGTTACGCGAGCTTGCCAAGCATCGTAAAGACACTGCGCAGGGCTCCTGAGCTGTTGCTACTTCACATTTGAACAGAACGAAATCACCCGCTGGAGAACCTTTATGGCTTCGATTGCCTCCGAAACAGTAGCTCAAAACCTGGGTCGCAAGAACACAAAATATGAATTGGATAATTACGGTATTAGAAACCCGGGCCGCGTTTACTGGAATTTGAACCCGTCGGAACTATACGAAGAAATCGCTCGACGTAACGAAGGTATTATTTCAGATCACGGCGCAATGATCGTCGATACCGGGGAGCACACCGGTCGAGCAGCAAAAGACAAAGCAATTGTCCGAGAACCGGATAGCGCGGATAAAGTATTTTGGGGCGACGTAAATAAGGATTTTTCTCAAGAAAAGTTCAATGCGCTCAAAGATCGGATGATGGCCCATGCCACCGGACGGGATCTTTTCGTTCAGGACACGTTCGTCGGCGCCGATCAGAATTTCCGTTTACCCATCCGAGTCATTACTGAATTGGCCTGGCACTCGCTTTTTGCGCGCACTATGTTTATCAGTAGTGCAGAAGCGGAACCGCATCAACCTCAGTTTACGATAATCAACTTTCCGAGCTTTCAAGCGGATCCTCAGCGGGATGGCACGCGTTCACCCACGTTCATCTTGATGGATTTCAGCCAGAAACTAGTCTTGATCGGCGGCACTTCATATGCCGGCGAGACAAAGAAGAGCGCTTTCACTCTGATGAATTACCTCCTTCCTCAACGAGGAGTGATGAGCATGCACTGTTCTGCAAATATTGGCCATGACGGCGACGTCGCGATTTTCTTCGGTCTGTCAGGGACCGGAAAAACAACTCTCTCAGCCGATCCTGAACGTAAATTGATCGGAGACGACGAACATGGCTGGTCGGATGATGGGGTATTTAATTTCGAGGGTGGCTGTTATGCCAAGGTTATAAAACTCTCGGCCGAGGCGGAACCGGATATTTACAAGACGACGCGGATGTTTGGGACCATTCTCGAAAATGTTGTTTACGATCCGGAAACCAGAACCATCGATCTCGACGATGCCGCAAAGACTGAAAACACCAGAGCCTCTTATCCACTGACGAGTATCAACAACATCGTTCCAGAAGGCTATGCCGGCAGTCCCCGAAATATCATCATGCTAACCGCCGATGCCTTCGGCGTGTTGCCGCCCGTTGCGCGTTTGAGTCCCGAACAAGCGATGTATCATTTCCTATCGGGTTATACAGCAAAAGTTGCCGGTACAGAAAAAGGAGTCAAAGAGCCTGAGGCTACCTTCTCCACCTGTTTTGGTGCTCCTTTCATGGTGCTCCATCCTGGCGTCTACGCCGATCTCCTGGGCCAGAAGATGGCCAAACATAATGCTGCTTGCTGGCTGGTCAATACTGGATGGAGTGGTGGACCATACGGTGTGGGCCAACGCATGAAGATTTCTCACACGCGAGCCATGATTCGCGCGATTTTGACTGGTGAGCTGGCGTCGATAGAAACGCGTCCGGATCCGATATTTGGAGTGAATGTGCCAGTGTCTTGTCCTGGCGTTCCATCTGAAGTTCTACAGCCTCGGAACACCTGGGCCGACAAAGAAGCTTACGATAAGCAGGCTAAGGATCTCGCCCTGCGTTTTAACAACAACTTCAAAAAGTACGAAGCCGGAGTCTCCGCCGCCGTCCGCGCAGTCGCCCCAAAGTTGTAGGGGCGGCCCTCCGTGGCCGCCCCTACATTATGGGTTGAGTTGCGCAGATAACTTCAGGAAGCGTGGATCGTTTGCTACGAAACTAAAGGCCTCCTCCGATCTCAACCTCACAGAATCTTTAAAACCGAGCGACACCGCCTCCTCCAGCGAATCCAGGGTCGAACTCTTGTCCCGCTTTATGGCAAATGCCCGAGCTAACTCAAAAACCAGATTTGGATTTTTAGAATCAATCTCTTTAGCCAACTGAAGATTGATGACCGCAACGTCAGTCTTGTTGTTTCTGAGTGCTGCCTGTGCCGTTTCGATCGATTGAATAAGTAGCTGCGAAAGAACGCGTCTCGACATTCGACGTTCTGGAGAATCTGCGGCTGCATCTCGTCGCTTTCTGTAGTCAGCGAGCCGTATCGAAGCATCGTAGCGCGGCGAACGGACTTCGTCAGGATTTGGCGCTTTCATCCAGAGCGAGTAGATCTCACCTGCTTCTGTCAGCTGTTGTTTGAATGCTGCTTCCTGAGCCTTCTCGTCCTTTTTCAACTCGTTTTGTTTGGCGAGCTGATCAGATTTCATTTGGACGCTACTTACATCCTTCAGCCCCGAGAAATCACGAATGATCGAACGAAATTCACGGTAGGCTTCGCTGAACCTTTTTTGGGCCAGAATCTGATCGGCAGCACTTACTCTTGAAGCAAATTCAGATTCGATGAAAGCCTCGTCCTTTGGCAATGCGCCCGATTTCATTGCGTGCAGGTTCAGCCAACCCAGTGCTCTTTCGAGTGTTGTTTCGGGAGCCCATTCATGACCGCCTGCGAAGGACTCAAAATGATAAGGTGACTTCAAACTGCCGAACTTCTTTTCGAGCTCCCAAAGTTCAGCGGCGTTGAAATCGTCGACACCGGCTGCTGCGAAATACGCAAAGTTAGTATTCTGATCAGGCTGAAGCTCAGGCGGAAATCCAGCGCCGGTAGCAATCACTCCAACTGCGCAGCCTCGACATCGAGAGGCAAATGCCGCAGCCAAGCGAGCACCTCCTGAAAAACCGGCTATATAGGTTCGACTCTGATCGATGTTAATTCGACGGTGAGCGTCTTCCCAGAAGGTCGTGAATATCTTAGTTATAGTTGGACCATCAAGACCATTTCGCGAATTGTTTGAACACACAACAACAAATCCGAGCTTTTGTGCAGGTGAGACAAAACGGGAGATTGCGTTTCCACCACGCCCCCGCGGATCGAGGCAAAACACCGTGGGCCAGGGTCGGCTTGAGTCGTAACTGTCCGGGAGGAATGCTGCGTAAGACTGGTCGGGGTCGTTTTCGATTACAACTTTCTCAACAACACCGCCGGGCCGTAAGGTCATGCCAGCTTGGGCGGCAACAAGATTTGAGCAGAAGAAAATTGACGCAACCAGGAACAAGCATCTGACAAGTTCTTTCCTCGTTCTCATTGCCTCAACTGGTTGAGTTAACCTGGAGGCCATGTCATCGGACGACCAGCCAGAACATGAAGGTGGAGGTGGAAAACGGATTGGCCGGCCCCGGCTCCAGTATTTATGACCGTACGATACCCGGTTTCAGCATGGCCGAGATCGTTCGCCATGCGCGCTCCAACTCGGAGCAGGTGACCCAGGAGCGACTCGTCTCGTTGAGACGCATCATCCAAAGACTCTATATGTTCCCGCGGTAGCACGAGGACATGAGTCGGTGCCTGAGGGTTGATGTCGCGAAGCACGATACACCGCTCGTCCTGGTGAAGAAGTTCGCCCGGAACCTCACCGTTAATAATCCGACAAAACAAACAGTTCGCTTCTGACATTTCGTTTCAACCCTCCCGGAAAGTAGACATTCAAAATTCTAAACTGGCTCAGGAATAGACGCTGACTCCGAATGAAGATTAGCAGTAACTGATGCTCTGATACGGGAAATATCCGCACCGACTGCTCTGAGTTTCGCCTCAATTTTTTCGTAGCCACGATCAATGTGATAAACCCGATCGATTATGGTCTCGTCCGAAGCAACAAGCCCTGCGAGTACGAGCGACGCCGATGCGCGCAGATCAGACGCGATAACTCGGGCGCCAGTTAACTTCGTTGGTCCTTCAACTATCGCACTGCGACCATCAATTTGGATTTGAGCGCCCATACGTTGTAACTCAGACGCGTGCATAAAGCGATTCTCAAAAACTGTCTCAACAATTTCCGATCGACCACGCGATTGCGTCATCAGAACCATGTACTGAGCTTGCATATCCGTTGGGAATTCAGGATATGGCGCAGTCATCATATCGCCTGCACGGAACTCGTCGCTGCCGGTAACCAAAAGAGTCGTGGGGTTTATCTCTTTTATGTTAACGCCAACGTCGCTTAATCTTTCGATCACGCTGCCGAGGTGATCGGGCCGGCAATCTTTGATCTCAAGTCGCCCTCGCGTAATCGCAGCTGCTACGATGAAGGTTCCGGTTTCGATTCGATCCGGAATGATGGTGTGTTCAGCACTGCCCAAGCTCTCGACTCCCTCGATTTCAATCGTTTCAGAGCCTGCACCGTTGACACGTGCGCCCATCTTATTTAGGAGGTCAGCAAGATCTACTATCTCTGGTTCGCGCGCTGCATTCCGGAGAGTCGTGACGCCTCGAGCCAGGGTGGCAGCCATCATCAGGTTCTCAGTCCCGGTGACAGTTACTTTCCCGAATTGAATATCAGCTGCTCTGAGTCTTCCATCTTTAGGAGCTCTTGCTACGACATTTCCTGCTTCAAGTTTGACTTCGGCGCCGAACTGTTCAAAACCTGCCAGGTGGAGATCAATTGGTCTGGTGCCAATCGCACAGCCGCCGGGTAGTGACACTTTAGCTTTACCGAAGCGCGCGAGCAGAGGTCCAAGCGCAAGCACCGACGCCCGCATCGTTTTCACGAGTTCATAAGGCGCTTCGAACAGCTCGATGTGAGATGCGGTGATTTTGTGCGTTCTGAGCTCCGGCGTCAGTACAGTGGCGCCGATGTCCTCGAGGAGACGGCGTTGCGTAATGATGTCGCGAACGTAGGGAATATTGTGGAGCGTGACAGTTTCCGACGTTAGCAGGGCGGCGGCCATACAGGGCAGAGCTGAGTTTTTGGCGCCGCTTATGGAGACGCGACCGTTTAAAGAACGGCCGCCGATGATTCTAAATTTATCCACGATTGCGACAGATTAAAGGAAAACCGGCCAAGGATAAAGCGATGGAGTCAAAGCGTGTATGGTTCAGTTTGAACCATAGGTGTCAAAGCATGAGGCGCGGCGGATGGTCCGCCGCGCCTCGTCGTTTGTACACCGCTCTCTTTTGGTGTTACTCGTTCGAAGTCTTTCTGATCTTTACTCCACCATTGGTAGTCATTGCTCGAACAGTAGCGCCACCGGAACCGAGGTTTACGGCCAGTTCCTTACTGATTCGACCCTGAACCGTCACTGGAAAATCGACGCTTAGATTCCCGTTGACAGTGCCAGTTTCCAGGTGGGCCGAGTAATTCTCTGGAATCGACATCACGATCCCTCCATTCGTCGTACTCACGTCCAGCGAATCACCTTCCCAGTGATCGCCGCTCAATTCGACGACCAAACCACCGTTGGTGGCTCCCCCTTTAACATTTCCGCCGACTCGTTTAAGAACCACGCCCCCATTTGTAACTCGAAAGTCAATTCGACCCGATACTTCGGCAATAGCAATACCGCCATTGTGTGCTTCGAGCGAAAGGTCTGAATGCCTTGGAACAAATACCTCGTAACTAACGTCCCAGTGATAATCTCTTCGGTTATCAGGACCGCTCGCGAAAATCTTCGCGCCTGATGTTTCAATCTGTATCTGCTTTGCCAGGGCTTCAGCTTCACTTGCGGTCGGTGCGCCAGCCTGTACACGCGCTCGAATTAGAATCTGACCCTGGTCCCAACCCTTGACTGATATGCCACCGTTTTGGCGCCCATCGATGGTAATCACGCCGCCGTTCGGCGCTAGAGTCTGTTCACGGACTTCACAGTTTCCAACCAGCCGATCGGGAAACCAGTTGTTTTCGCGACAGCTCAGCGAGCCCGGCTTAGTGTTTTGACCCACTGCGCAAAAGGCCGCCAGCACGATTAATCCGGCGACGAACACGATTCTCCTGGCAAAGCTATTCATGGCTTCGATCTCCTTAAAGTAGTCTGGGGTATTTGTATTTTTTCGCGGCTCTGAAGCTAAAACACCACACAGGAATCTCTTGTGGCATTTTTAAATGGAGGGCTCTGACTACAGCCGTGACATCTCATCAAATCCTTGTCAGCAGGCTCACTCTTTTGAGGACTACAATTCTCGGAATGCCCTGCAGGTCGGGCAAAATCTCGATTAGTTGAAAAGGTGGCTGAATCATCTGCTCAACCTTCTCGCCCTGGTCAAACCCAATTTCTAACAATAAGTATCCTCCCTCAGTAAGGAATTCGGGAGCTTCTCGCAGAATTCGCCGGATTACGCTGAGCCCGTCACCACCAGGACTCAAAGCCGTCAATGGTTCATGATCTCTGACTTCACGTTGTAATCCCGGTAGCATCTCGGCAGCCACATAAGGTGGATTAGAGACGATGATGTTGAACTCGTGCGAAGGGTCTAACCTTTCAAAGCAGTCAGACAAAACAAACTCGATCCGGTTCGTAACTTCTAAACGGTTCGCGTTTAATCTCGCCACATCGAGAGCTGAGTCAGAAATATCCACAGCCGTTGCTTTTGCGTCGGCTCGTTCGCAAAGAATCGAGATAGCAATACATCCTGATCCAGTTCCCACGTCACATATAGATGGACCATCTGAATTCGTTAGTAACCTTAAGGCGGCTTCGACGAGGAGTTCAGTTTCAGGGCGAGGTATCAATACGGCAGGACTCACGTGAAATTGCCGCCCAAAAAAGTCCTGGACTCCGGTGATGTACTGCAGCGGTTCCCCCACGGCTCGTCGTTGGATCATCGCAAGATATCGATCAAATTCGGCATCGTCCAAAAGCTCATCAGAGTTTGTGATTAGGTAGGTTCGATCCTTTGAAAGATTATGTTCCAGCAGCGACCGGGCATCCCGTCGATACTCAGGAACGCCTGCCTCCCGGAGAATCTGGGCACCCTGATTGATTGAATCGTTGATTGAACGCATCGTCATTGCTGCGAAACTTGGCTTTGCCCCCTTGCCTATTTCTCTTACGTCTCTATAATTCCTTCACACAGTTAGAAAGTTGCAATGAAGATTGCCCGACCCGAAATGTAGAGTTTTCGGAAGCTTAAGGCAATTCATCATTTCTTTAGGATACTAAAGAACGAGTCTCGTTCCTCCCGTGTACGTTACGAACCTCCGCGCTGAGAAGCACGGAGGTTCTGACGTATTAAGGGCAGCAGTTTAACAATGTTGGTGATGGGAGTCGCCCGTGGGTTCAATGTCCAAAAGCCTGCTGCTGTTCGCACTTAACTGGCTCGACGCTCAATTGACTTTGCTGTGGATTCGCACAAATGTGGCTACCGAAGGCAATAGCCTGATGGCCCGCATCATCAATCACAGCGAAATGTCTTTCCTCATCTTCAAGCTCGCAATTGGCGGGTTCGCTGCTTATACGCTCTATCGTTGCGCTCATATCCCGCTTGCGCGAAGAGGTATGTCGGTGGTGCTGATCGTCTATTTTTTCCTAATGGTCATCCACGCTGCGATTGGCTTTTCCGCCCTTGGTTGGCAAGGCCCAATAAATGTCCTGGCGTACTGCGAAAGACTGCCCAGGGCAATTTTCTACTTGTTCGCCTAAATCACCCTCGTCGTCGGAAATAACGAAACCCTGGCGCCCGACGCGCGTTTCAACATAGCCAGAACTTGAAGACACAACCAGGGCTCCCAATCCTTGCCGGAAAGGGGGCTCTGGTTCTACATTTGTGCTCTGGGATGGTCACTGAGGAGCAAGATCCTTGTCAGCACAACGACGAGCGCGGTTCAATGCATCTTAAGAGTGGTTCGGCTAAACCCGAAGCCATGAATACGAGTAAGTGAGGCAATTATGTACAAACTTTCTGCACGCCAGATTCTTTTGATAGCTTTTATTTCAGCATTGGTAGCAGCCGCAACAGTGGCAACAGTTGATCATCTATACAATCGACTCGAGCCTTCACAGGCAGCAATCTCGGAAGCTCCGCCGGCAGGTATTGCCGACCCCGCTACGGTTACCGACGAACAAAACAATATCGAAGTCTATCGAGTCTTGAGTCCAGGAGTGGTGTTTATCCACTCGACTTCCTATAGCCGCGATTTCTTTGGTTATGTCGAGCCCCAGGAAGGCTCTGGCTCTGGCTCAATACTGGACCAACAAGGTAATATTCTTACCAACTATCACGTCATAGAAGGTGCACAGAAGTTATCGGTGAGCCTTGGTGGGAAAGACTACGCCGCAAGTGTAGTTGGAGGTGACCCCGATACAGATCTGGCGGTTATCAGGCTTGTTGAAAAACCAGCTGGTCAATTGACGGTGATTCCGTTGGGCGATTCTGAGAAACTGGTTGTGGGCCAAAAGGTCCTCGCAATCGGAAATCCATTTGGTCTTGATCGAACATTGACCACTGGAGTAATTAGTGGGTTGCAGCGACCCATCCGTGCTCGGAATAACCGATTAATCGAAGGCGCGATTCAAACGGACGCCTCAATCAATCCCGGCAACTCGGGTGGTCCACTGCTCGACTCGCGAGGTCGAATGATCGGCATCAACTCTCAGATTCTTTCACCGTCTGGTAGTTCAGCCGGAGTGGGATTTGCGGTCCCGGTCAGCATTGCAAAGCGTGTTGTACCGCAGCTGATTCAAACGGGTAAGGTACGAAGACCCAAACTGGGCATCGGCACTTTAGATCTCGAATCAGTTCGGAGCCAGGTTGATTTACCGATTAAACAAGGTGTCATCATTCGCCAGGTAGCCCGTGGAAGTGGCGCCGCGGCAGCAGGTCTTCGCGGTCTTCAGCAAACTGACATGGGTGATGTCGAATTGGGAGACATCATCGTAGGAATCGACAACGATAAAGTAGAAAATTCAGACGCGCTTTTCCGCGTTCTTGATAAACATCAAATTGGGGAAGTTGTTCAGGTTCAAATATGGCGCAACGGCAGGCAGATTACCGTTCCAGTACGGTTAATGGACTCGCCTGATTCACGTCGTTAAGGCGTTTTCCAATTATCCAAAAGTAGCGGGTTTGATGCCTGCAGTTGAGGAAGGGGAACTCTCGGGTGATGACGGCAATCATCCGAGAGTATCTGTATCTCAAATGCACCAAACCACGCACTTCTTTAACCTGGGATACGGCTGGCTGTGTAAACATTGCAGCGCCGAAAACACCGAACGTAAACAGTACCATCCTCATGAATGCGAAAAGGGAAAGACACCAAGTCTCGCTCTCGCAAAGTGGGTCGATGAAGAGCATCACGGTTTAACGTGCCCACGCTGTGGAATTGAGGAGAAGATTAGTAGAAGGTGAAGGGAGAGGAATAGGACCTATAGGACGTATAGGTCCTGTACTTGTTTTTCTAGATCGAACTCTCTTTGATAATCTCTTAAGCTTCTGGCAATTACATCGATTGCCTCGGTCCGATCGTACACACCCACGATCTCGACCTTCTTCTTTTCCTCGTTGGGCAGTTGCTTGTAGCTCAAGAAGTAGTGCTTCAACCGGTCGACCAATCCAGCAGGCACATCGCCAATATCGCCAATGGCGCCATACGCGAGATCGGCTTCGAGTATGGCAATGATCTTGTCGTCAGCCTGTTGTCCGTCAATCATCCGCAGACCACCAATCGGACGAGCATTTAAGAAGAAGCTGCCATGAGCAAAAGTCTTTTCAGTGAGAACGCAAACATCCATGGGATCTTTGTCGCCCTCAATTCCACGGCGACCCGTACGCTGTTCGCAAAGCTCGGCCACTTCAACGCCGCAATAAGTTTGTGGTATGAAGCCATATAGCGTTGGACACATTGATGAGAAGCGTTGCGGCCGGTCCACGCGTAAGTGACCGGACGGTTTGTCCAACTCGTATTTAACTGCGTCAGTAGGGACGATTTCGATATACGCATTGACTAGCTCTGGGGCGTTTAATCCTGGTGTCACGCCATGCCAAGGGTGAGCTTGAAAGAGATTTTTTCTGACTTTAGTGTTCATAAGGTTAACCGTTCTCATTGCACCTATACGACCCATTGCCAACCAGTCGATGATAGAATGCGACCACTCTGAATTCAAATTCATGGCAGCCAGCGTTCAAGCCCCAGCTAAATCAATCACGAGCGCTCTATCAATACGTTGGATCATTAGCGCTCGCGACGATCTGGTATGGTTTATCGGATCTGTCGTTTCCAGCTATCTATTGCTGCTGCTTTACATTTCTGGAGTCTTACCTCTAGTCGTTATGGCCGCCCTCTGGGCGATCCTAATCGATGCGCCTCACGTCTTTGGCACCTTTTCGCGAACCTATTTCGACCGCACCGAATGGCAAAACAGACCTCGACTTCTCTGGGGTTCATTGCTCTTCTTTTTGATTGGACCAGTGCTGGTTTTGGCAGGCGCTGGATTTGTTTTCTTCTTCATTGCTGCGTTGTGGGCTTACTACCACCTGGTGAAGCAGCATTACGGTTTCATGGTCCTGTATAAGAAGAAAAACGACGATCTTGCGAAGATTGATAATCTCCTCGATCGCTTGTTGTTGCTCTTTGCCTTCAATTATCCGTTTGTTGAATTCATCGCACGTGATCCTGAGGCAATGAGCCGCGTGCCTGCTGCGTTGCGAGGTGGCGTTAATGGTCTTGCAAGAATTCTATTCGCCGTCACCGTGTTGCTATTGATCGTCTGGATTGCTCGGCAGTTCCAGCGATTTCTCACGGGTGAGCCGCTCGATCTTCCCAAGTATCTTTTGCTTGCTGCCGCGATTCCGATGCATTGGATCGTGTTATTGACGCCGATGCCACATAAGCCGATAGCAATCGTGGCAATTTTAACGATCTACCACAACCTTCAATATCACCGTCTGATCTGGTTTCACAATCAAAAGTACAGAAACCCTTCAGTCGAAGGGCAGAAGAAGTTTGGCGCCGCTGAGACGATTAGTCGCCGTCTCGCCTATTACATAGGTTTTGGGATTATCTTCGGGATTATTTACCAGGGACCACGACAACTATTGGGCTATCTAAACTTCCAACAAGGTGAATCCACGCACCAATCCCTGTCGATTCAGTTGGGTATCTCATTTCTCTGGGGCTACGCTTTCATTCATTATTACCTGGACTCAAAGATCTGGCGGGTGCGTCGCGATCCATCTGTAGGGAAGGCTTTACGGATGGGTTGA
>Ga0070664_100003295_pt1 | contig 13037 bp, 9 predicted proteins | sample KBSC73metaG_FD_65863 | JGI IMG/M metagenome (GOLD analysis project Ga0070664, IMG submission 65863) | Corn rhizosphere microbial communities from Kellogg Biological Station, Michigan, USA - KBS C7-3 metaG | ecosystem: Host-associated > Plants > Roots > Rhizosphere > Soil ... | reverse complement strand
CGTGACCGCACCTACTGTTGCCGCGCAGCCCGAACTCGACGAGCGGACCCGCACCGAGGTGCTCACGAAGGACGCGCTGGAATTCGTCGGCGAACTGCACGGGCGGTACGACGCACGCCGCCGGGAACTGCTCGCCGCGCGCCGCGAACGGATGGCCCCCGAGGGCTTCCTGCCCGAGACCCGCGACGTGCGGGAGGCCGACTGGCAGGTGGCGCCGCCCCGCGACGACTACGCCGACCGGCGGGTCGAGATCACCGGGCCCACCGACCGCAAGCTCGTCATCAACGCGCTGAACTCCGGCGCCAAGGGCTTCATGGCCGACTTCGAGGACGCGAACAGCCCCACCTGGCGCAACCAGGCCGAGGGGCACGTCAACCTCATCGACGCCATCAACGGCACCATCACGTACGACTCGTCGGAGGGCCGGCACTACGCGCTGGGCGAGAACCCGGCGACGCTGCTGGTGCGCCCGCGCGGCTGGCACCTGCCGGAGAACCACCTGCGGGTCGGCGGCGACCCGGTCGCCGGGGCGTTCATGGACTTCGGGCTGTACGCGTTCCACAACGCGAAGCGGTTGCTGGACCGCGGCTCCGCCCCGTACTTATACCTGCCGAAGATGGAGCACCACCTGGAGGCCCGGCTCTGGGACGAGGTGTTCACGTTCACCGAGCAGTCCCTCGGCGTCCCGCACGGCTCCATCCGCGCCACCGTCCTCATCGAGACGCTGCCCGCCGCCTTCCAGATGGAGGAGATCCTCTTCGAGTTGCGCGAGCATTCCTACGGCCTCAACGCCGGCCGGTGGGACTACATCTTCTCGATGATCAAGTCGTACCGGAACCAGAAGGAGTTCGTGCTGCCGGACCGCACCGACGTCAAGATGACCGTGCCGTTCATGCGCGCCTACACCGAACTGCTTGTCGCCACCTGCCACCGGCGCGGCGCGTTCGCGATGGGTGGCATGGCGGCGCTTATCCCGTCGCGCAAGGACCCCGAGGCGAACCAGCGCGCGATCGACGCGGTCGCCGAGGACAAGCGCCGCGAGGCCGGCGCCGGGTTCGACGGGACGTGGGTCGCGCACCCGGACGTGGTCTCGGTGGCGCGCGAGGCGTTCGACGATGTTTTGGGCGATCGGCCCAACCAGATCGACCGGCAGCGCGATGACGTCACCGTCACCGCGGAGCAGTTGCTCGACGCCGCGGCGACCCCGGGCGCGATCACCGAGAAGGGCCTGCGCAACAACATCTCCGTCGCCTTCCAGTACATCTCGTTCTGGCTCAGCGGCCGCGGCGCCGCGGGGATCAACAACCTGATGGAGGACGCGGCCACTGCCGAGATCTCGCGGTCCCAGATCTGGCAGTGGATCCGGCACGGGTCCACATTGGACAACGGCCAGCCGGTCACCCGGGACCTGGTGCGGCAGTACCTCGACGAGGAGTTGGCGAAGATCCACGCTGAGGTCGGCGACGAGGTGTGGAAGAAGGGCCGGCCCGACGAGACGCGGGCGGTCTTCGAGCGGGTCGCGCTCGGCGACGAACTGCCCGAGTTCCTCACCCTCGTCGCGTACGACAAGCTCCAGTAGACCGGTTGCGCGCCGCCCGGATAATGGCGGCGTGCGCCGGCTCGGCATTGATTTCGGTACCACCCACACCGTGGCTGCCGTCGAGGATGTCGACGGTGCGGTGCGGCCGCTCCTGTTCGACGCCTCGCCGCTGCTGCTGTCGGCGGTGTACGCCGAATCCGGCGGCGTGCTGCTCACCGGCCGGGACGCCGAGCGCAGCGCGTTGCACGACCCGGGCCGGTACGAGCCGAACCCGAAGCTGCGGATCGACGACGGGCGCATCCTCCTCGGCGGCGCCGAGATCGATGTCGAGGACGTGATCGCGGCGCCGCTCCGCCGGGTCCACGCCGAGGCCGGCCGGCACCTCGGCACGCCCCCGACGGACGTGGTGCTGACCTGCCCGGCGTCATGGGCCGCGCAGCGCCGGGAGGTACTGTTCCGCGCCGCCGAGCGGGCCGGCCTCGGTCGCGTGCATCTGGTGCCGGAGCCGGTCGCGGCCGCCAGCTTCCACGCCGGCCTCGCCGAGCGGAGCACATCCTCGGTTCGCGAGGGCTCCCGGCTCGTCGTCTTCGACCTCGGCGGCGGCACGTTCGACGTCTCCGTCGTCCGGCGCGCCGTCACCGGGTGGGACGTCGTGGCCACCGGCGGGCTGGGCGACGTCGGCGGCATCGACCTCGACGCGGCGATCGTCGAGCACCTGGGCAGGACCGTCGGCGCCCGCGAGCCGCGCCGCTGGCGCCGCCTGCTCAGCCCGACCGACGATCCCGGCCGCCGCGCCCTGCGCGCCTTCAACGACGACGTGCGCGGGGCCAAGGAACAGCTGTCCCGGGCCCCGTCGGCGGTCATCCGGGTGCCGGGCTTCGACGTCGAGGCGTACGTGTCGCGCGAGGAGTTCGAGGCGGTCGCGCTGCCCTGGCTCAACCGCACCGTCGACCTGGTGGCCGATGTGCTCGGCGGGGCGGGCATGCGGAGGAACGGCCCCGACGCGCTGGTGCTGGTGGGCGGATCGAGCCGGATTCCGCTGGTCGCGACGCTGTTGCACCGCCGCTTCGGGGTTGCGCCGGTCCTCGTCGACCAGCCGGAGTTGGTGGTGGCGCTGGGCAGCCTGCGCGTACCGGTGCCCACCGCGTTGATCGAGGCGCCCTCGGACGCGTGGCCGGTGGAGGGGACGCCGATCACACCGGGACCGCCGCCGCCCGGGCCGCAACCGCGACAGCAGCGTCCGCGACGGCCGCGACGGCCGCCTCGGCCGAGGCACCTGCAGCCGGAACCGCCGCAATCGCCGCCGCGCCAGCCGGTCGCGGCCCGCTGGGGTCGAACCGCGGCCGCCACCGCGGTGCTGCTCCTGGTCGTCGCTCTGTTGGCGTGGTACTCCAACCGCGACGCACGGCAGGGCGGAAACGTCACCGGTAAGCAGCAGGTCGACGTCGGAAAATCGGTGTGGTACGGCGGGTTCGAGCTCCGGTTCGGCCGCGCCACGTACGACCCGGGCGCCGGGAACGCCTTGACGGTGAAGACCACCGTGCGCAACCTCGGCCGTGAGGACAGGGGTCCCGGCGCCGTGCCGGTGAGCGTGTCGTTCGGCGGGCGATCGTACGACGGCAGGTTCAGCCCTGACGACCAGGAGGTCGTGGCCGGGTCGGCGGTCGACTTCGAGCTGCGCTTCACACCGCTTGACCCTGTGCCGAACCTCAAGGGCGCCACGCTGACCCTGGGCGACAACGACGTGCTCAAGGCCAAGGTTCGCCTCGACGGCGGCGAGTTGGTGGCACTCGAACCGAAACCGCTGTTCCGCGGTGGCGCGCAGAGCGTGCGGAGTCTGTACTTCACCAACGTCGCGTGCACCACGTACGGCTTCGACCCCGTGCTCGGAAGGCAGGTGCGTGACGGCAACGTCGCGATCGGATGCTCGTTCGACGCCGAGTACAAGGGTGAGTCGTTCGACCGGCCGATCACCGGGGACGTCTTCCGGCTGGTGCTCCCCGACGGCAATCTGCGTGCCCCGGTCAACGTGGCGGGGGCCAGCGTGCCCAAGGACGGCGCGGAACGCAACCTCGGCGTCGTGTTCGTGGTGCCCGCGCCGTTGGCGGCCGGCCGCTACGCGCTGCGGCTGAACGCCATCAACCGCTTCAACGAAGACGAGCATGTGAACGCGGACATACCGTTCACCGTCCAGGCGGGCTGACGTTCAGGAGAAGAGCTTCGCCAGCTCGATGCGCGACCTGATGCCCAGCCGCACGAAGATGTTGCGCATGTGGTGGTCGACGGTGCGGGTGCTCAGCGAGAGGTGCTCGGCCACCTCGCGGTTGCTGGCACCGGCGGCCACCATGCGCGCGATCTGCACCTGCTGCGCGGTGAGCCGGCCGGTCACCGTCGCGGCCGCCGCGGAACCCGAGAGCGGCGCACCGGCGGTGACAGGCTCGGGTGCGTCGTGCAGTTCGGCTCTGGCCTGCGCCGCCCACACGGTGGAACCCAGCCGCTCGAACGTCGCCAGCGCCTCGCGGAGCTGGTCGTCGGCGCAGCGGCCGCGCCGGAGCCGACGCAACTCCCGGCCGAACAACAGTTGCGTGCGGGCCGCCTCGAACTCGTTCGCGCCGCTGCGGTGCAACCGCAACGACTCCCGGAAGTGCTCCTCGGCCTCCTCACTGCCCCGCCGCGCCAGCAGCGCGTGGCACCGGGCGGCGATGGCGCGCCGCACCGGGTCGTCGGTAGCCGTTGCCCAGCGATCGAAGACGGCAAACGACCCGACGGCCGTGCGCCGCGCGGTGCCCGCGGCCGCCGCCTCGACGAGATACGGCGTCGCCATCACGTGGACGAACACCTGCCCGCGACCCGTCGCCGGATCGGCGATGCCCTCGATGCGGCTCACCGCTTCGGGCAGGCGGCCGTGGGCGACGTCGAGAATTGCCAGCGCCCACCGGCTCAACGCGCGCGGCCGGTTCACCTGATCGGCGCTCGGCCGCTGGGTGGCCGCGGCGATCGAGCGGCGGCACGCGTCTTCGTTGCCACGCAAGGCCGCCAGCACTGCGCGCATCGCCCGGAACGTGTCGGCGCAGTTGTCCTGCCCGCTCGCCTCGGCGGTGCGAACGCCGTCGAGGCACGAGACGTCGGCCGCGTCGAAGCGACCCTGCCAGAACTCCGCGTACGCCTTCATCTCCAGTGCGCGCGGCAACATCGAGACGTCCTCGCAGGTGCGGGCGGCGTCGATCGCGCGCAGGGCGAGATGGTGCGCGGTCGCGTCGTCGGCCAGCAGCAGGCTCGCCGCGCTGGCCCAGGCGAGCGCGCCCGGCTCCGACGCCTGCCGGCCGAGAATCACCGCGCGCCGCAACGGTTCCAGGGCGCGATCGACGCTGCCGCGGCACAGCGCCGCCAGCCCGGCGATGTAGAGCCGCAGCAGTTCGGTGTCGGGTTGCCCGTCGACCGGTGGCAGTGACTCGGCGCGGCGGGCGAGCATCGGGAAGCGCATGTAGTCGCCGGAGAAACAGATCGCGTCCCCGGCCCGCGCCAGCGCCCGCACCGCAAGCCCCGGCACGCTCTGGCGCGCCGACGCGTCGAGCAGCGACCGGAGCGCGGTGGCCGGTGCGCCGGCGCGCAACTCCATCTCACCCGCGAGCAGCTCCGCCACACCGCCCGCACCGCCACCGGACTTGCGCAGCAGCATCCGCGCCCGGTGCGGGTGGCCCGACAGCCAGGCGTAGCGCGCGCCGTCCACGAGGCGGGCCGCGGCGACGGCCGGGTCGGCGGTCAGTTCGGCCGCCCGTTCCAGTGCGTCGGCCGCCGCGGCCCCGCCGGACTCGTGCGCGGCTGCGGCCAGCTCGTCGGCCAGTTCGGAAGCCTTCGCGGGTTCCAGGCCGCCTGTTCCGGCGGCCGCGCGGTGCACGGCGACGCGCAGCCGGTGCCGGACCGGATCCAGCGTCGAGGCGAGCAGCAGGTGTGCCGCTCGGCGCTGGCCGAGCGAGGACTCGTCGTACGTCGCCGCGCGGGCCATCGGCTGCGGGAACGTCAGCCGATCCCCCCGCACGCGCACGAGCCCGCACAGTTCCGCCGGTGCGAGCGAACCGATGTCGGTGTGGCTGGCGCGCGCGGCGGCGACGAGTTCGGTGACGCCGAGCCGATCGTCAGCGGCCGCGAGGAGGAGCAGCCAACGCGTCGGGGCCGGCAGCCGGTCGAGCCGGGTCCGGTACGCGCGGCGCAGCGCGCTGCCCGCCGGCAATCCGGCCGGTAGTGGCGCCTCGCCGCGCCGCTGCGCGGGCGTCAACGAGCGGGCGAGATCGACGAGCGCCTGCGGGTTGCCACGGGCCAGGTCCACGAGCGCGCCCGCGGCGTCGGTTGGCAACCCACCCGGCACCACGTCGTCGAGCAGCTGGCGGCTCGCGGCCCGGTCCAGGCCGGAGATCCGACGGCACGCGATGCCCGGCACGGCGGGCCGGTCGCCGCTCGCGGTGAACACGAGCACCGCGCGGTGCGGGCCGAGCCGTCGCGCCACGAACCCGAGCGCGTCGGCGGAGGCCGGGTCGAGCAGGTGCGCGTCGTCGACGCAGCCGAGCACGAGCGCGCGCTCCGCGGCGTCGGAGATGAGGCGCAGCACGGCCGCCGAGAACCGCAACCGGTCCGCGGCCGGGCACCCGCCGCCCGACAGCGCCCGGTCGAGAACCGCGGCCTGCGCCGGCGGGAGCGCGGCGACGCCGGCGCGCACGGGTTGGAGGAACCGTTGCAGAGCCGCGTACGGCAGCGCGGCCTCCTCGGCGACGCCGGCGGTGCGCAGGACGACGGTGTGCAGTACGGCGCCGTTGGTCCGGCCGTTGGTCCGGCCGTTGGTCCGGCCGTTGGTCCGGCCGGCGGTCCGGCCGGCGGCGATGTGCGTCAGCAGGGTCGACTTGCCGGTGCCGGGCTCGCCGCGGATCAACAGCGCGCCGCCGCGGCCGGCGGTGGCCTCGCGGAGAAGCCCGTCGATCAGGTTCCGCTCGGCGGTGCGGCCGCGCAGCGCAGGTTTTTGCATGGTCGTTGCAACAACCATGCTGGTCAGTTTACGGACTCGTTCCAGAATGGGAAGTCATCAATATCTTCGCCGGGATCCGGAGCGCCGGTGACGGCTCGTGCCCGACCGGTTCCGGCGCGATTCGCCAGTGCTTCAGGGCGTCCAGCACGCCTAGTGCGATCGCGAGGGCGTGGTCCCGGCCGGGACAGCGGTGCGTTCCCGCGCCGAAGGGTGTGTCGGTGATGTCCAGCTGCACCTCCTGTCCATTGTGGACCCTTCGGGTCCGGCGCACCGGCGGGTCGTGGCGCAAGGCGGCATCGACCGATCCGGCCAGGATCGCGTTTCCGATCAGCCCAGCCGTCGCGTCGCACGCCTGCGCCAGCAGGCCGATCCGGGCCGCCGTCGACTCGTCCGCTTGTCCGGCTGATCCACCGAACGCCGTCACGAGGGCCGCGACCGCCGCATCGGCCGCGGCGTCGGCCGTCGCGTGCGGTTGGTACGACCGCGCGACCGCCGCGACGGCCGGCGTCAGATCCGATTCGACGCCCAGAGCGGCGGCCAGCACACCGACCGGAACCGGACGGGCGATCGCCGCCATCACGTCGACCGGCCCGCGCCCGTCCGCGAGGATCGTGTGCGTCCGATCGCGTGCGCGCTCGCGCAATTTGTCGGGATCGATGCCGTCGAGGAGGTCGGTGGCGAGTGCGCGCCGGCGGGCGTGCGGCACGCCGTCGCAGAACCGGGCCACCGCGGCGCGCAACCACGCGATGCCTGCTCCGGCCGCGGGGTCCACGGGCGGCATCCGGTAATTGTCGTCGGTGAGCGCGGCCAGGACGGCATCCGGATCGGTGAGCAGGTCGGTCATGCGTCGTATGGTCCGGCAGCGACGCTTCGGCGCGGGCCGAACCGTGGCGCTGGCACGATGGGGGGCGTGTCCGCATCCTCCGCCGTCGGCCTGGCCGGGTTCGCCGGCCTCATCGCCGACCCGACCCGGGCCGCCTTCTGTCTCGCGCTCCTCGACGGGCGCGCCTGGACGGCCGGCGAACTGGCCCGGCATGCGGGGGTCGCGGCGTCCACGGCGACCGAACACCTGAACCGGATGCTCGCGGGTGGGCTGCTCGTGGAGCGCCGGCAGGGCCGCCACCGCTACGTCGAGTTGGCCGGTCCGCACGTCGCGCACCTGATCGAGGACCTCGCGGAGGCGCACCGGTCCCGCGGCGCGGCGCAAGAGCGGCCGACCACGCTGCGCGCCGCCACGGTCGCCGCGGCCCTGGCGCGCGGCCGCACCTGCTACGACCACCTCGCCGGCCGGCTCGGCGTCGCGATCACCGACGCGCTCGCCGCGCGCGACGTCGTCGACCGCGACGCCGGCTTCGCGCTCACCGACGCCGGTCGCGCGTGGCTCGGCACCGCACTGCGCATCGACGCCGACGCGCTGCGCTCCGGTCGGCGGCCGCTGGCCCGCGCGTGCCTGGACTGGACCGAGCGGCGCCCGCACCTCGCCGGTCTCGCGGGCGCGCGCATCTGCGAACGCATGCTCGAGCGGCGGTGGATCGCGCGCATCGGCAGCGGCCGCGCCGTGAAGGTCACCCCGAGCGGCGCGACGGCGCTGCGCGATCTGCTCGGTTTGGGTCCGCTCCGGTAGGCCGCGTGTCCGGATTGTCCACTGAGGATTTCTGTCGTACCGGTGTTCTAGTTTCTTGGCATGGACCGGCGGGTGGCAACGATGGCGGAGGCGGTCGGCGTCTGCGCCGATGTCCCGCTGGGTTTGTCGTCGCCGGCTGAGCTGGTCGAGACGCTGGATGCCGTCGTGGCTGCGGAGCGGATGCTGACGGGGGTGAAGCTGCGCCTGATCCGCCACATCGATGCCGCGCGCGTGGTGAAGGACGCGGGTGCGTCCTCGATGGCGGCGTGGCTGCGCGGCCGGTACCGGTACCGGCTCGGGGTGGCCCGGGGCCTGGTCGAGGCTGCGACCGGGGTGGCCACTGGCCCGGACCGGCTGCGGGAGGCGGTGGCCGCGGGTGAGCTGGACCTGGAGCAGATCGTGGCGATCACCGCCACCATGGCCAAGATCCCTGCCGGGGATCGGCCGGAGGTCGCCGCGAAGCTGGTCGAGGAGGCGGCCGCGTGGGATGCGGCGGTGCTGGCCCGGATGGGGGCGCTCATCGTCGAGGCGCTGGATGCCGGGGCGCACGACGCCGAGGGGATCGGCGGTCTGGAGCGGTTGGAGCGGCGTGAGCAGCGGGACCGGTACCTGTCCATCCGGGCGGCGCGTGACGGGGTGGGGTACCGGGTCGATGGGCGGTTGACCTGCGAGCAGGCGGCGGTGGTGGGTGCGGCGTTGGATCCGTTGTGCAAGCCGCGGGCCGCGGATGACCGCAGCCCGGGGCAGCGGCGGGCGGACGCGCTGGAAGAGGTCTGCAAGCTGGCGCTGAACACAACGGAGTTGCCGGACAACGGCGGAGACCGGCCGCAGGTGGTGGTGACCGCCGACTTCGACGCGCTCACCCAGCGGCTGACCGGTGGCCGGTTGGACACCGGCGAGCGGGTGAGTGCCACCGCGGTGCGGCTGCTGTGCTGCGACGCCATGTTGCTGCCGGCGGTGTTGGGCACCGCGGGGCAGGTGCTGGACCTGGGGCGGGAGCGGCGGCTGTTCAGCGGACCGATCCGGCGTGCCCTGATGCTGCGCGACGGCGGGTGCGCCTTTCCCGCCTGCGACCGGCCGGCCCGCTGGTGTCAGGGCCACCACGTCGTCGGTTGGCAGGACGGCGGCGGCACCTGCCTGTCCAACGCGGTGCTGTTGTGCGGGTTTCACCACCGCCTCATCCACCAACCGGCCGGCTGGACGGTGTACATCGACCCCGCCGACGGCCTACCGACCTTCATTCCCCCACCGTGGGTCGACCCGCAGCAACGCCCCCGCCGAAACCGGTACCACCGGCGACAGTAGGCCGACCGCCGCGCCGTTCGGCCGCGCGGTGGCGAGCGCCCGGCGCGGTGTGGGCGGTTCGCGCTGCGCCGACCCCGGCGATGAAGCACAGCACGGCGGTGGCGCCGGCGACGACCGTGACGGCGAGCGACGCCGGCGTGGGGCCCTGCCCTGCGTAGAAGAACCCGGCGCCGACCGGTAGCAACGGCGCGGCCATCAGATAGCAGCCGGCCACGATCCACCGTCGCGCCTGATGTCCTCGGCCCACCGCTTGCCCCGCTTCCCGCATCGCATCGATTCCCGTGCCGATCCTCGCGGCGGCCACCAGCAGCGCTGCCGGACACTTTGTCCGCTTTACGGCGGCCCGTCTGGCGGCCGCCAGTCCGCGTGGCGGGCCATCGAACGCAGGGCGATCCGCGGCGGCGTCATGCGCACGAGCGTGTTGCGGGCCGCGACCGCGACCCTGTTCTCCAACCGGCTGATGCGGCCGATCCGGCGGGACATCCGGGCCACCCGCTGGCTGCGGCGCCGTCGCAGCCGGTCGTAGGCGCCGAGCGAGCCGGCGGCGGCCAGCACGACCGCATCCTCCAGCGCCTGGTTCGCGCCCTGGCCCAGGTTCGGCGTCATCGCGTGGGCGGCGTCGCCGAGCAACGCGACCCGGCCGCGAACGTAACTGGGCAGCGGCGTGTCGAGACAGCGCAGGTCGTCGCGGAGCACATGGGCCGGATCGGTCGCCGCCAGGAGCGCCGGTATCGGGTCGTGCCAGCCGCCGAACCGCTGCCGGACGGCCGCCATCGGATCCGGCTCGCGGCGCCCCGGTGGCAGGTTCGCGGCCCCGAACCAGTACACCCGACCGTCGTGCAGCGGCACGATGCCGAACTCTTCGCCGCGTCCCCAACTGACGCCCGTCTCGATCTCGCCCGGCCACGGTTCTCGCGTCACGCCGCGCCAGGCCGCGACGCCGACCGCCACCGGACCCGGATGCTCCGGCCACAATGCCGCCCGGACCGCGCTGTGGATGCCGTCGGCCCCGACGACGAGGTCCCCGGTCCAGCTCGACGAGCCGGCCACCACCGTGCCGTCGGCCGACACCGAGGTCACGCCGATCCCGGTTCGCAGGGCCTCCGGGGGCAGGGCATCCAGGAGGATGCGGTGCAACGTCGCCCGGTGGATCCCGACGGCGGTGGTGCCGAGCAGCTCGCCCATCACGTCGCCGTCGATTCGGGCCAGCCAGCGACCGTCCGCGATGCGCGTGCCGCCACCGGACTCCGGACGTCCGCCGGCCCGCACCGGCGCGCCGACCCCGAGGGCGTCCAGACACCGCATGCCGTTGGCCTGGATCACGAGCCCCGCGCCGACGGCGCCGATGACCGGAGCCCGTTCGAGCACGGTCACCGCCCAGCCGGCACGGCGCAGGGCGATCGCGGACGCGAGGCCACCGATCCCGGCACCGACGACGATCGCCGTGCGCATGTCCCACCACCGTTCTACAAATGTAGAACGCGATACTACCGGGATGGCCAGCGACCGGCTCACCGTCCTCGCCGACGCCGCGATCGACCTGATCGCCGACGCCGGCATGCGCGGGCTCACCCACCGCGCCGTCGACGCGCGGGCCGCACTGCCGCAGGGCACCACGTCGGCCTACCTGCGCACCCGCAAGGCGCTCGTGGAGGCGGTCGTGCACCGGTTGGCCGACCTCGACCAGCGCGACCTCGAGGCCACCGACCTGCCGGCGGAGATCGCCGCGCCGGGGCCGCTCACCGGCGACGACCTGGCCCAGATCGCGGCCGGCATCGCCGCCCTCCTCGACCGGTGGCTGACCGTCGACCGGCGCCGCACGCTGGCCCGCTACCACTGCGTCCTGGCTGCCACCCACAACCCCGAACTACGCTCGATCCTCGTCCACGGGCAGCCGTCCCGGGCCCAGGCCCGGGCGCTGCTCGCCGCCGCCGGATCACCCGACCCGGCCCGTGCCGGCGACCACCTCGTCGCCTGCATCGACGGCCTGCTGTTCGACCGGTTGGCCGGCGCCGGCGCCCGCACCGCACCGCGGCCCGGCACCGCGGAGGGCCGCGCGGACCTGGCGACCGCCGTCCGCGCTCTGCTGACCGCCTTCGCCGGCTAGCCGGTGCACGGCGGACATATCGTGTGCGCGTGACCTTTGACCTCGTCTGCGAGATCGAACCGCCCACCAAACCGGACCTGCGCCACGTCCGGCACCAGATCGGCGTGCTCGCCCCGGTGGCGCACTCGTTCCTCATCCCCGACAACCACATCGGACGCGCGACCGTGTCCAGCATCGCGGTGGCGCACGAGGTCGACGCGATGGGCGGGCGCAGCATCGCCTGCCTGAACTCCCGCGACCGCAACCTGCTCGGCTTCCGGCGCGACATGCTCACGGCGGCCGCCTACGGCGTGCGCGAGTTCCTGTTCGTGTACGGCGACAAGCCGACGGCCGGTGGACGCAGCAGCGAACTCACCGTGCGCACCATGATCGAGCAGGCGCGCGGCCTCGGCGACGATGCGGCCTTCGACGGGGTGCCACGGTTCCGGGTCGGGGTGGCGGCCGGGCCACGCCCGCTGCCGGCGTGGAAGCGCGCCGCCGACTTCGTCTTCGCGCAGGTCAGCTTCGACGTCGACGCGCTGCTGCGCTGGCGCGACGGGAACGCGATCGACATACCCGTGTACGCGGGAGTCATGGTCCTCGCCAGCGCCGCCATGGCCCGGCGGCTCGCCGCGAGCATCCCCGACATCGAGATCCCCGCGGCGCTGGTCGACAGGGTGGCGACGGATCGCCGCGCGGGTGTCGACGCGGCCTGCGAGCAGATCGAGCGGCTGCGGGAGAGCGGCGCGTTCGACGGGGTGCACCTGATTCCGGTCAGCCGCTACCGGGAGATGGCCCTTCGGCTGGAGAAGACCACAGGCTCGGCAGGTTGACCACCACCGCTTCCTGGCTGCTGCGCGCGATCACCACCACCGCCTCGCCGGGACCCGGGTTCTCCTCACGGTGCGGCGTGTACGGCGGCACGAACACGTAGTCGCCGGGCGCGGCCTCGATGCGCACCTCGGCGTCACCGTCGGCGAAGACGAACACCGGGTTGCCACTGACGACGTGGATGGCCGTCTCGGTGTCCCCGTGGTGATGGTCGCCGGACGAGGCGCCGGCAGCAACGTGCGTCTGCCCCATCCAGATCCGCTCGGAGCCGACCGACGCCCCGGAGATCGCCGCACGGCGGGTCATGCCGGACGTCTGGCCGGTGTCTCCGCTCAGGTCCGCCGGGCGGATGTGACGCAGCGGTGCGTGCCAGTGGTCCGTCGAGTGGTCCGCCATGCGCAGAGCCTAGGGTAGGCGAATGCCGAACGCCGATGACGAACGTCTCCTCCGCCGCGCCATCGAGCTGTCCGCCGAGGCACTGGCCGGTGGCAACCCGCCGTTCGGCTCGCTGCTCGCGGGGCCCGACGGCGCCGTGCTGGCAGAGGAGCGCAACACCTCGGTCACCGACTCCGACATCACCGCGCATCCGGAGCTGAAGCTGGCCCGCTGGGCGGCCGCGTCGCTCGACCGGGAG
>Ga0070664_100003291_pt1 | contig 13043 bp, 7 predicted proteins | sample KBSC73metaG_FD_65863 | JGI IMG/M metagenome (GOLD analysis project Ga0070664, IMG submission 65863) | Corn rhizosphere microbial communities from Kellogg Biological Station, Michigan, USA - KBS C7-3 metaG | ecosystem: Host-associated > Plants > Roots > Rhizosphere > Soil ... | reverse complement strand
TTCGCGACGCTGACGATCGCCTATCCGGACGTGCTCCCGGTGGCGCTGGTGCTCGCAGGCGTCGTCACCGCATCGGGCGACGCCAATCGCCGGCGCACCGTCGTCGCCTTCCTGCTCGCCGCGCTCGCCGCGGCGATCAGCGAGTACGGCGTGGCGACCGCGTTCGCCGGCGCGGTCCTCGCCGTCGGTCTGCGGCTCCGCCGGACGGCGCTCTGGCTCGCCGCCGGGGCCACCCTGGGCGCCCTGGTCCTTCGACTCACCGCCGACCCCTCCGCGCGGCCCGACGTCGCCGCCGACGCGCTGCTGCCCTCGCTCGCCGCCGCGCCGCTCGCGGGCGTGTACCGGTGGCTCTCCGGAATCTGGCACGCGACGGCCGGCGCCTGGGGCGGCGCGATCTGGCGCACGCAGCTCGATGCGAAGTCGCGCGGCTCGCTCGCGATCGCCGCGCTGGGCGTCGCGGGCGCCGTCCTCGCCGTGCTGGCCGCGCCGCGTTCGACGAGCGCCGGGCGGCCGAGCGCGTCGCCCCCGGGCTCGCGGCGTTTCCTCTTCGTCCTCCTCGCCGTCGCGGCGGCGATCCTTCCCGTCGCGGCCGCCGGCCGCGCGACCGTTTTCTCCGCGGCGTGGATCGGGGAGTACGAGACGCGCTTCCTGCTGCCCGCCCTGCCGTTCGCGAGCGTGCTCCTCTCGGGAACCATCGCGCGCGGCATGACACCCCGCGCCGCGTCGGCCGCGGCCGCCCTCCTCGCCTTCCTCTGCGTGGAGGCGAGCTGGGACGGCGCGCGTCAGGCGATGTCGAGCGAGAGATGGGCGGAGCAGCTCGGGCGCGCGCTCCTGCCGGTCGTCCGATCGACCGACGGCATCGTCATCGCGGTCGGCGAGGACGATCCGACGCTGAGGTGGGGCTCGACGCTGACGGGAAAGACGACGCGATCGTGGCGCGACGACGACGCGCGGCGCGTCTGGGTGATGGCGCGGAGCACCGCGCGCCGCGTGTTCGGGGCCCGACCGGGCTGCCGGCTTCCCGAAACCATCGACTTCGACGCGGAGATTCGAGGAATTCGCCGCTCGGGCCGGCTGACGTCGGTGCTCTGGGTCGCGCCCGCCGGCGATCGCGTCGCGCCGTTCGAGCCGTACTGCCTCGCGGCGCCCTCGCCTTAGCGCCCGGACTCAGCGCGCGCGTCCCGCCTCGCCGCCCTGGAAGTCGTAGGCCCGCAGCATGGGCGCCGCCGCGGCGATCGCCGCCGTGACCAGCACCGTCAGCGCGCCGCCCGAGACGACCGACACCGTGACGCCCAGGACCGTCGAGGCGAACAGCGACGCGACGAAGCCCGCCTCGAGCTCTCCGAGCTGCGGGCCTCCCATGAAGAAGATCATGTTGATCGACGTCATGCGCCCGCGGAGGCGGTCCGGGGTGATGAACTGCCGCAGCGTCTGCCGGATCACCGTCGAGATCGCGTCCGCGAGGCCGACGCCCGCCAGCGCGGCGAGCGTGAGCCAGAAGTTGCGCGAGAGCCCGAACACCACCGTCGCGGCGCCGTACGCGACCACCGACCAGAGGAAGATGCGGCCCTGGCGCCGGGGCAGCGGCCGCACCGACAGGTACAGCGCTCCCGCGAGCGCGCCGACGGCCGGCGCGGCCGCGAGGATGCCGTACCCCTTCGCCCCGACGCGCAGCACCTGGTCGGCGAAGATCGGGAGGAGCGACGTCGCGCCCGAGAAGAACGTCGCGAGGAAGTCGAGCCCCATCGTCCAGACCATGAGCGGGGTCGTGAAGACGAACCGCAGCCCCTCCTGGAGCGCGTCGCGCATCTCGACCTTGCCCGCGGTCGGCTCCGGCGCGCCGGACGTGCGCATCGTGACGAGCGCGAAGATGACGGCGATGAACGAGACCGCGTTGAGGAAGTAGATCAGGGAGAGGCCCGCCGTCGGCGCGGCGCCCGGGTGGTGCCCGATGAGCACGCCGGCGAGCGCGGGGCCGCCGATCAGCGCGGCCTGGAACACGGACAGGTTGAGCGACAGCGCGCCGGGCAGGTCCTCCGGCGGGACGAGGCGGGGGATGAGCGCCTGCCGCGACGGGCCGTCGAACGCGACGGCCGAGGCGCCGAGCGCGTTGAACGCGTAGAGCATCCACAACGTCTCGCGGCCGAGCTGGGTCACGAGCCCGAGGCCGAGCGCGACGAACGTCATCGCGATCTGCGTCAGCAGCATGACGCGGCGGCGGTCGAAGCGGTCGGCCACGACGCCGCCCCAGAGCGAGAAGACGACGATCGGCACGACGCGCGTCAGGCCGACGAAGCCGAGCGCGAGCGGCGACCTGGTGATCAGGTAGACGTGCCAGTTGATCGCGACGACCTGCATCTGCGAGCCGGTGAGCGACAGGAGCTGCGAGACGATCAGCCGGCGATAGTCGCGATGCTGGAGCGCGAGGTAGGGGGCGCGGCGCACAGGCGCCGGGACGGCGGGCGACGACACGGGAACGGATTGTATGGAAGAGAGGTGTCGGCGAAGGTCGCGCGCTCGATCGTCGTAGGGGCGGCCCCTGCGGCCGCCCCCTCGAAAGCGACTGACGCGGCCGATGCGGCGTCAGGAGGGGGCGGGGACGAGCCCCGCCCCTACGACGGTCCTGGAAGGTCTGCCTTTACGCCGTCTTCGCCGCGTTGCGCCGCATCGCGCGCTCGCGCCAGTAGGCGCGCGCGGCCGTCTCCTCCCACGCCGGCACGTCGTCGCACGCCTTGAGCGCGTCGGCCAGCGCCTTCGCGCTCTCGGGCCTCTGGTCCGGGTCCTTCGCGAGGCACGAGAGGACGACCGCCTCGAGCTTCGGCGGCAGGGGCTTGCCGAGCCGCTTCGACGGCGGCTCCGGTTCGCTCTGGAGGTGATGGTGGATCAGCTCGAGCGCGCCGCGACCGGAGAACACGGGCGTGCCGGTGAGCAGGTAGTACGCGACCGCGCCGACCGCGTAGAGGTCGCTGCGCGCGTCGACCGTCCCCGCGTTGCGGATCGTCTCCGGCGCGAGGTACTGCGGCGTCCCGTGGATCACGTTCTCCGCGGTGAGGCGCACGTCGCTGACGGCCGTGATGTCGCGGACGAGACCGAAGTCGAGCACCTTGGCGATGTCGGGGAAACCGCCCCTCTCGCAGAGGATGATGTTTGCCGGCTTGATGTCGCGGTGGATGAGCCCGATCCCGTGCGCCTCGTAGAGCGCGGCGCAGATCTGGCGCAGGATGCGCACGGCGCGGCCGGGGTCGACCGGGCCGCTCTCCTTGACGAGGTCCTCCAGGTCCACGCCGTCGAGGTACTCCATGACGTAGTAGAAGACGCCCTCGGGAGTGCGGCCGAAGTCGTACACCGACACCGTGTGCGGGTTGGTCAGCCGCGCGGTCAGCTGCACCTCGCGCTCGAAGCGCTTCAGGTTGTCCTCTCCGGCGCGCTCGGGGGGAAGCAGCTTGATGGCGGTCGGCCGCCGGAGCATCTCGTGCTCGGCGCGGTAGACGACGCCCATCCCGCCCTCGCCGAGCTTCTCGCCGAGGGTGTACTGGCCGAGCCGCCGCGCGCGCACGACGCTCGTGCGCAGTCGGAACGTCACGTACGACACCAGCGTCGCGAGGACCACGGTCAGCGACGCCCAGAGCACGGCGTAGGCGACCGCCGCCCCCCGCGAGGTCCCGGCGGGAGCGCCGTTCGCGTAGAGCGCGGAGGCGACGAACGGGACCGGGAGCGCCGCGACGAACGAGATGATCGCCGTGCGGCTCGGCTCGCTCGGGACGTTGGCGGCCCGATAGAGAAGGATCGAGCTCAGGATCAGGAGGTCGAGCATCTCGGGCCGCCAGCCGGGAGGCATCGACAGCGCCATGCACGTGAACAGCCACAGCGCGGCGACCGTGCCGACGGAATCGAGCGCGCGCAGGGTCCCCTCCGACAGCCCGCGCATCCGCGAGACGACGGTCATGAGGAGGAACACCGCGACCGCCGCGAGGTGGAAGAGGATCGCGGGGTCGCCGAGCGAAGGCATCGCCGCCGTGCGGGCCGGCCAGAGCGCCGAGATCGCGAAGCCCGCCACCCAGAACCCGATCGTGGCGGCGAGCGTGGCGCGGGAGAAGAGCGAAATCCGCTCCTGCAGGAACTCGCGCTGGCCTTCCGAGCCGGACGGCGCGATCGGCTCGCCCGACTCGGACGGGCAGCGCACCTGCAGCGGCCCCTTGAGCTTCGAACAATTCATGGTTTGACCCCCGTAAACCTGTAATACGCGCGCCGGGGCACGGCAGCTTCGCGGCGCGCGCAATTTCGACGACAGGGATAACTCCGGCGGAGCAAAGACGTTACGCGCCGTCGAACGGCGAGCGTGTCGATCGTGGACGGTGAACTCCGCCCCCCTCACCCCAACCCTCTCCCCCTGCACGCGGGTGGAGAGGGGGTCTGGCTACGGTGGGACGGGTGCCTTGCTACGGCAGCGGCGTGCGCGCGAACTGGACGCCCTCGAACGGGAACCGCACTCGCGCGTACGCCTTCACGGCGTGGCCGTCCTTGCGGCCGGGCTCGAAGCGCCACTGCCGCGCGGCCTCGATCGCGGCCTGGTTGAGGTCGTCGCGCGCGCCCTGCTCGACGCGGACGTCGGCGGGGCGGCCCGTCTCGTCGACGAGCACGCGGAGCACGACGATCCCCCGGACGCGCTGCTTGAGCGCCTGGGCCGGGTAGATCGGCATCACGCGCGACACGGGCTTCGGCGCGGCGTCGAGCTCGGAGGCGGGCACGGCCGAGGCCGCGGCGGAAGAAGGCGCGGGGGCCGCCCCGGCGTGTCGCGCGGGCGTGGGAGTCGGGACGGCGGCCCGCCGGCGGTGGCCGCGCGGCGTCTTCGTGGGCCGGGGCGCCTTCGTCGGGCGCGCGGTGGGCCGCGGGCGAGGCGTCTTCGTCGGGCGCGCGGTCGGGCCGGGGCGCGCCGTCCGCGTCGGCCACGGCGTCCACGTGGGCAGCGGTGTCGGCGAGGACGGGCGTGCACCGATCGCGGCAGTCGGTGACGGCAGCTGCGTATCGGAAGCGATCGCGGTCCACGTGCGCCGCTCCGGAATGGTTTCGGTCGGCGGTGCGGCGCTGCGCGACGGCGAGAACGTCCGCGAGGGCGAGACGGTCGACGTCGCCGGCGGCGTCCAGGTGCGGGACGGAGTGAACGTGCCGGTCGGAGGAATCGACGTCGACGTTCGCGACGGCGTGGAGGTCCGCGAGGCGGTGAAGGTCGACGTCGCGGGGGGCGTCCAGGTCCGGGACGGAGTCAATGTGGCCGTCGGGGGGACCGGTGTGGACGTGAGCGACGGGCTGAAGGTTCGAGACGGGGTGAAGGTCGACGTCGCCGGCGGAGTCCACGTGCGCGACGGCGTGAAGGTGCGCGAGGCCGTAAACGTGCGCGAGGGTGAGGACGTGAACGTTTCCGTCGGCGGGACGCGCGTCGGCGTGTGCGACGCGGTGAAGGTGCGCGACGGGGTGAACGACGCCGTCGCGGGCGGCGTCGAGGTGCGGCTCGGCGTGACCGTACGCGAAGGAGAGAACGTCGACGTCGGCGGCGGCGCAGTCCACGTGCGCGACGGGGTCGAGGTCGGCGGAAAAGTCCACGTGTGCGTCGCGGTCGGCGGCAGCGGCGTGTCGGTCGGTGTCGGAGGAGGCGGAGTCCACGTGCGCGTCGGAGGGATCGGCGTCCAGGTGGCTGTCGGAACGATCGCGGTCGCGCTCGGCACGATCGCGGTCGCCGTCGGCACGATCGCGGTCGCCGTCGGCACGATCGCCGTGGCGGTCGGCGGAGCCGGCGGCGGGACCGCAGCAGCAGCGGCGGTCGGTGGCGTAGGGATGATCGCCGCCCCCGGAGACGGGAACGAGGGAGGCGCTCCCGTCGCCGCGGACGGCGTGCCGGGCGTGATCGGAGTACCCGGCGGCTGCGCGGCCGCGCTCTGCGGCGCGACCTCCGCCGATTCCGGGCTCGGGACAGCCGCGACACGCGGCGCCGGCGTGGCGGTCGGTCGCGGGGGCGGCTTCACCGAGGAGAGACCGAACGCGTACGCGAGCTCGGGATTCTGCGCGATGCGGTCTCGCCGGATCTCGCGGAACACGAGCGCCTGGAACTTCGCACGGAGATCGGGCTCGAGCGAGGTCGCGTCGAATCCGCCGAGCCGCTCCTGCATCGAAACGAATCGCTGGAGGGTCGCGGTGACCGCTTCCTTCTGCCCGGCGGCTTCCTCGGCCAGAGCGAGGCGCGCGAGCACCTCGGACTGCCGCGCGGCGTCCCCGAGCGTCCCGAAGCGCACGACGCGGAAGTACCGAACGGCGTCGACGTAGCGGCCCGCCTGGTACATGGCCTTGCCCTTCTCGTAGAACGCCTGGTCCTGGGAAAGAGCGGGGGTCGTCTGGGCGCCCGGTGCGCTCGCCGCGGCGGGCGCGGCGGGGGAGACCGGAGTCGGGACTTCGACTTCGGGCGCCGGCCGCGGGGAAACCTCCTGCGTCCGGGCGAGCAGCGGCAGGGCGAGCGCAAGCGACAGCCAGGCGGCGAGGTGCCGGTGCCGGCCTCGCCTCGGGGCGGACGGAGTTCGAACGTGCTCGCGCATTTTCGTTTTCGACGGTCGACCGGGTCCGCTCGGAGACCAGCAAGGTTTGGACCGGAGAACCGGAGTCAATCTATATGCACTCGTGCAGGCGTCCGCGCGAAGTTTGCGAGCCCGTCGTGAACCTGCTGAATCGAAGTGACTTGGACGAGCGAGCCCGTTTCGCCGGGCGTCCCGCCGAAATTTCGGGACGCCGCGCCCTCAGTCCGAGGGAGACCTGAGTTTCCATGAAATATTGGAACTGACCGGTCAGTTTCGCATTGCAATCGGAAGGGGTTCCGCTTCGACCATGCCCAGAGTCAAGACCGCGACCAAAGAGCAGTCGATTCTCGACGCGGCGACTCGCGTTTTCGCGATGCGTCCGTATCACGAGGTGTTGATCGATGACATCGCGGCCGACGCGTCGATCGGGAAGGGCACGATCTACCGGTACTTCCCCACGAAGGAAGACCTCTACTTCGCGACGATCCTCCACGGCATCGACACGCTGACCGACATCGCCGGCCGCGCGACCGAGCCCGAGCAGCATCCCGCGCGGCGGCTCGAGAGGATCGCGGTCGAGATCCTCGACTTCTTCTGGGACCGCGTCCACCTGTTCCCTCTGCTCCCGCCCCAGAACGTGCGCAACTTCGACCGCCACACGGAGATGCTGCGGCGGCGCGGCAAGCTGATGCGACTCGTGCAGGAGACGATCCTCGCCGGCATCGAGCGGCGCGAGTTCCGCGGCGTCGACGCGCGAATCGCGGCCGAGATGTTCCTCGGCATGGTGCGTTCGATGGTCCTGTTTCGCGCGCCCGAAGACACGCGGCACGATCTCGTCGACAACGTCGTCGGCGTCTTCCTCCAGGGCCTGCAGCGGAGAGACGCGTGAGGCGCGGCGGAACCGTCACGACCCTCGCCGTTCTGATCGCTTCCGCCGGCTGCACCGCGGTTCCCGAGGCCACGTTGAAGCGCACGGCCCCGCCGGCGCCGCACGAGCCCTGGACTCCGCCCGCCGCCGGCCGCATGCCGGAGCCGGCGAAGCAGCCGCCGCCGCAGGTGCCGGAGGAGTACATGCGTCCGGGCACCACGCTGACTCTCGGCCAGCTCGTCGACGTCGCGCTGCGCAACAACCCGGTGACGCGCGAGGCGTGGCACAACGCGCGCGCCGCCGCGGCGGAGGTCGGCTCGCGCCGGGCCGCCTACTTCCCGTTCGTCGAGGCGGACGGCGTGCTCGAGCGGTCGAAGTCGTCGGACGCGACCGGGCGTCTGACGTTCATCCAGACGACGTACGGACCGTCGATCGCCGCCTCGTGGCTGCTCTTCGACTTCGGCGCGCGGGAGGCGGACGTCGGTGAGGCGACGCGCCTGCTCTACGCGGCCGACTGGGCGCACAACTCCGCGATTCAGACGGTGGTGCTCAACGTGGCGCAGGAGTACTACCGCTATCTGAACGCGAAGGCGCAGGTGCTCGCGCAGCGGGCGTCGCTCGAGGAGACGCGGCGCAACCTCGCGGCCGCGGAGGAGCGGCATCGTGCGGGCATCGCGACCATCGCCGACGTTCTGCAGGCGCGCACGCAGGCGTCGCAGGTGCAGCTCGCGCTCCAGGACGCCGAGGGCCAGGTCCAGATCATCCGCGGATCGCTCGCGACCGCGCTCGGCGTCCCAGCGACCGTGCCGGTCGACGTCGGCGAGCTGCCGACGGAGCTGCCGCTCGACGCCATGCAGCGCAACGTCGAGGAGCTGATCGCCCGGGCCGTCGCGGACCGCCCCGACCTCGCCGCCGAGCGCTTCCGGGCGCAGGCGGCCGAGCAGCACGTGCGCGCCGCCGCCGTGGACGGCCTGCCGTCGCTGACGCTCGACGCCACTGGGGCGCGCACCTTCTTCTGGAAGAACGGCGCTCCCGATCCCTTCTCGACCACGTGGGCGGGGCTGATCACGTTGCGCATCCCGGTGTTCCGCGGGTTTCGCACCGTCTACGACGTCCAGGAGGCGCGCGAGCAGGCGGAGGCCGCGAAGGCGGCGGCGGAGCGCACGCTCGACCAGGTGATCCTCGACGTGTGGTCGAGCTACTACGCGCTCCAGACTTCCGCGCAGCGTGTCCGCACGTCGCGCGACCTGCTCGCCAGCGCGCAGCAGTCCACCGAGGTCGCGGAGGGGAGATATCGTTCCGGCGTGGGGTCGATCCTCGACCTGCTCACCGCGCAGTCCGCGCTCGCGAACGCGCGCTCGCAGGACGCTCAGGCGCGGTCGCTGTGGTTCCTCTCGATCGCGCAGCTCGCGTTCTCGACCGGCGTCCTCCAGCCGGGCTCGCCGGAGATCCGGGACTTCCCGGCGATGCAGAAGCCGCCTCCCGGCGCGGAGCCGCCGCAGTCGCCGCAGGGAGCGAACTGATGAGGATGCGCCGTGCTTCGCTCGCCGCGGCCGTCGTCTCCGCCGCCGCGCTCCTCGCCCTCGCGGGGTGCGCGAAGCCCGCGCCGCCGCCCGCCGCCGAGGCGGTCCCGGTGCGCGTCGGGCAGGTCGTCCGCAAGGCCGTCCCGATCGAGATCCGCAACGTCGGGACGATCCAGGCGTACACGGCCGTCGCCGTGCGCGCGCTCGTCGGCGGCGAGATCCTCCAGGTCCACTTCCGCGAGGGGCAGGACGTCCGCAAGGGCGACATGCTCTTCTCGATCGACCCGCGCCCCTACCAGGCCGCGCTCGCGCAGGCCGAGGCGGCGGTCGCGCGCGACCGCGCGCAGGCCGCCAACGCGGAGGCCGACTCGAAGCGCTACGAGGACCTCGTCGCGAAGGACTACGTCACGCGCCAGCAATACGAAGCGATCCTCGCCAACTTCAAGGCGCTCGGCGCGACCGTGCGGGCCGACGAGGCCGCGGTCGAGCGCGCGAGGCTCGACCTCTCCTACTGCTCGATCCGCTCGCCGATCGACGGGCGCACGGGCGCCGTGATGGTCCAGGCCGGAAACCTGGTCAAGCCCAACGACGCGACGCTCGTCGCGATCAACCAGATCGCGCCGATCTACCTCGCCTTCGCCGTGCCGGAGCGGGACCTCGACGAGATCCGGCGCCGCCAGGCCGCCGGCCGGCTGCGGGTGCTCGCGGAGGACGCGGCGACGAACCAGACGATCTCGGAGGGCGAGCTGACGTTCGTCGACAACACGGTGGACCGCGCGACGGGGACGATCGGCCTGAAGGCGACGTTCGCGAACCAGGACCGCGCGCTGTGGCCGGGCGAGTTCGTCAACGCCGTCCTCACGCTCGCGACCGAGCAGAACGCGGTCGTGGCGCCGCAGGGCGCGGTCCAGAACGGCCAGCAGGGCACTTACGCCTACGTGGTCAAGGCGGACCAGACGGTGGAGTCGAGGCCCGTGACGGTCCAGCGCAACATGGCGGACGGGGCCGTGATCGCGAAGGGCCTCTCGCCGGGCGAGACGGTCGTCACCGATGGACAGCTGCGACTCTCGCCCGGCGCGAAGATCGAGGTCGTGGCGGGAACCGGCGTTCCGGGGGCGAAGCAGTCATGAACATTTCCGAGCTCTTCATTCGCCGTCCGGTCACGACGACGCTCGTCATGGCGGGCATCCTGATCTTCGGCGTCATGGCGTACCGCCTGCTCCCGGTCTCGGACCTGCCGAACGTCGACTTCCCGACCATCCAGGTCTCGGCGCAGCTGCCCGGCGCGTCGCCGGAGACGATGGCGTCGTCCGTCGCGACGCCGCTCGAGAAGCAGTTCTCGACGATCGCGGGCCTCGACAACATGTCGTCCTCGTCGAGCCAGGGCTCGACGCAGATCACGCTGCAGTTCAACCTCTCGCGCAACCTCGACGGCGCCGCCCTCGACGTGCAGTCGGCGATCTCCGCCGCGGGCCGCCAGCTGCCGCCCAACATGCCCGCGCCGCCGACCTACGGCAAGGTCAACCCCGCCGACCAGCCGGTCATGTACCTGACGCTGACGTCGAAGATCCTGCCGATGCAGCAGCTCGACGAGTACGGCGAGGTCATGATGGCGCAGCGCATCTCGACCGTCTCCGGTGTCGCGCAGGTCCAGGTGTACGGGCCGCAGAAGTACGCCGTGCGCATCCAGGCGGACCCGCGCGAGCTGGCGAGCCGCGGCATCGGCGTCGACGAGATCGCCGACGCGGTCCGCAACTCGAACGTGAACCTGCCGACGGGCACGCTCTTCGGCCCGATCACCTCGTTCACCGTTCAGGCGAACGGGCAGATCTTCGACGCGAACGGCTACCGGCCGATCATCGTCGCCTACCGCAACGGGTCGCCGGTCCGGCTCGCCGACGTGGCGAGCGTCATCGACGGCGTCGAGAACGACAAGGCCGCCGCCTGGTACAACGACGAGCGCTCGATCTCGCTCGCGATCTTCAAGCAGCCCGGCACGAACACGGTCGCGGTGGCCGAGGCCGTGCGCAAGCTGCTGCCGACGTTCCAGAAGCAGCTCCCCGCAGCGGCGTCGCTCCACATCCTCTACGACCGGTCGGCCTCGATCCGCGAGTCCGTCAACGACGTCAAGTTCACCCTCCTCCTGACGCTCGTCCTCGTCGTGCTGGTGATCTTCCTCTTCCTGCGCAAGCTCTCCGCGACCGTGATCCCCAGCCTCGCGCTGCCGTTCTCGATCGTGGGCACGTTTGCCGTCATGTACGTGATGGGGTACAGCCTCGACAACCTGTCGCTCATGGCGCTGACGCTGTCGGTCGGCTTCGTCGTCGACGACGCGATCGTCATGCTGGAGAACATCGTCCGCCACATCGAGCGCGGCGAGGGAGTGTTCGAGGCCGCGCTCAAGGGCTCGAAGGAGATCGGCTTCACGATCCTGTCGATGACGATCTCGCTGGCGGCGGTCTTCATCCCGATCCTCTTCATGGGCGGCGTCATCGGCAGACTCTTCCGCGAGTTCGCCGTCGTCATCGGCGTCGCGATCCTCGTATCGGGCTTCGTGTCCCTGTCGCTGACGCCGATGCTCTGCAGCCGTTTCCTCAAGCCGCACGACGAGGACGAGAAGAAGCAGGGACGCTTCTACGCGTGGAGCGAGAAGGGTTTCGACGCGATGCTCGGCCTGTACGAGCGGACCCTCAAGCCGGTCATCCGCCACCCTCGCGCGGTGCTCGTCTTCTCGGCGATCGTCCTCGCGCTGACGGGCTGGCTCTTCGTGAAGATCCCGAAGGGCTTCCTTCCGACGGAGGACCAGGGGCTCGTCTTCGGCTCGACCGAGGCCGCACAGGGCATCGGCTTCCCGGCGATGCGCGAGAAGCAGCTCGAGGTCGCGTCGATCATCCGCAAGCACCCCGACGTCGCGAACCTGCTGTCGAGCGCCGGTCCCCGCGGAAACGTCGCGATCGGCAACTCCGGCATCGTGCTCGCGCAGCTGAAGCCGCGCGACGAGCGCAAGCACACCGCCGACGAGATCATTCAGCAGCTCCGGCCGCAGCTCTCGAAGGTGCCCGGCATCCGCGTCTACCTGCAGGTGCCGCCTCCGATCCGCCTCGGCGGAAGCCTGACGAAGAGCCAGTACCAGTACACGCTGCAGGACGCCGACACCGCGGAGCTCTACAAGTACGCGCCGATCCTCGAGCAGAAGGTCCGCGGCCTCTCGCAGGTCCAGGACGTCACGAGCGACATGCAGCTGTCCAACCCGCAGCTGAACGTCCGCATCAACCGCGACCGCGCGTCGGCGCTCGGGATCTCGACGCAGAAGATCGAGGACGCGCTCTACACGGCGTACGGGACGCGCCAGATCTCGACGATCTACGCGGCGAACAACCAGTACCAGGTCATCATGGAGCTGGCGCCGGAGTTCCAGTCGAACCCGGGAGCGATCGGCATGCTCTACGTCCGCGCGCAGGGCGGCGAGCTCGTCCCGCTCGCGTCGCTCGGCGCGGTCGAGCACGGCACGGGCCCGCTCACCGTGGTGCACCAGGGCCAGCTGCCCGCGGTCTCGATCTCGTTCAACCTGAAACCGGGCGTGGCGCTCGGCGACGCGGTGGCGGCGGTCGACGCTCTGGCGCGCAAGACGCTTCCCGCGACGGTCCAGACGAGCTTCCAGGGGACGGCGCAGGCGTTCCAGAGCTCGATCCAGGGGCTCGGACTTCTGCTCGTCGTCGCGATCGTCGTCATCTACATGGTGCTGGGGATCCTCTACGAGAGCTTCATCCACCCGCTGACGATCCTGACGGCGCTGCCGTTCGCCGGCTTCGGCGCGCTCGTGACGCTGATGCTCTTCGACGTCGAGCTGTCGATCTACGCCTTCGTCGGCATCGTCATGCTCGTCGGCCTCGTCAAGAAGAACGGCATCATGATGGTCGACTTCGCGATCGAGGCGGAGCGCGGCGGCAAGTCGGCGCCGGACGCGATCTACGAGGCGTGCGTCGTCCGGTTCCGGCCGATCATGATGACGACGATGGCCGCGCTGATGGGCACGCTGCCGATCGCCATGGGTATCGGCGCGGGCGCGGAGTCGCGGCGCCCGCTCGG
>Ga0070664_100003290_pt1 | contig 13044 bp, 9 predicted proteins | sample KBSC73metaG_FD_65863 | JGI IMG/M metagenome (GOLD analysis project Ga0070664, IMG submission 65863) | Corn rhizosphere microbial communities from Kellogg Biological Station, Michigan, USA - KBS C7-3 metaG | ecosystem: Host-associated > Plants > Roots > Rhizosphere > Soil ... | reverse complement strand
GCCTGCGAGAAAAATCTCGCGGTCGCATCGGATACATTCTCGCGAGGTACGACTCGTCGAACGGCACGAGCGACATCGGCGGAATGATGTGCCATTCGATGTTGAACGCACGCAGCCGCTGCGCCACGTCGTCGGCGTGCACGAATCGTGAGCGGTTGCTGCGAAACGGCCACCGACGCGGTTGTCACCTCGTGGGCGCCGCGCTGGGTGCATTGCCGGTGATGAGGCGGGTGGGGAAGCGGTCTTTTCCCCGCCGCAGGCAATCATTAATAAAGGTGCAAGCGCGAGCAGGGTTCGCGCCGCGCGGATCGCCGTACGCATTTCATGACTCCGCAGTAGCGGTCGAGACTGGGCGCACGGCGGACGCCAAATCCAGCGCAGCCGTCGCCTCTTTTTTTCGCGCGCCGGCCGAGCCTTCGGGCGACACGCACGCAGGGCGAAGATAAGGCGAATATGCTACGCTCGATCGCATGGCAGTTCCTCGCGAGGGCAGCCTGTTCGACCGTCGAACGTCGCCAACGGTGTTGTGCACAGAGCCGCTCTCTGAACTCGAGGTGCTGGTTGTCGATTGCCAGGCAACGGCCGCAGCGCCCCGTGGGTGTCTCCTCGAAATAGGGTGGGCGCGAGCGCACGCGACGAGAACGGATCTGCGGACGCGACTCATCGCTCTCCCAAACGGTGAGCGCATTCCGCCAGCCGTCGCGCGCCTCACCGGGATTTCCGAACAGATGGCACAGGAGGGCGTCGATGCGAGCGTTGCGTGGCGCGAGTTGTCCAGCGATGCTGCAACGCTGCTCAGTCAGCCGGCCCCGACGGTCATTCATTTCGCTCGATTCGAGCAACCATTCCTCCGCGCCCTGGCCCGCGGTACGCCTCCACTCGACATCGTCTGCACCCACGACATCGCCTGCCGTCTCCTCCCCGATCTGCCGCGTCGCGGCGTGCGTGCACTCACCGGCTACTTCGGCCGTGCGGTGGGCGTGCTGCGTCGCAGCGCCGATCACGTCGAGGCGACGGCGTTCGTGTGGCGAGAGTTGGTGGGCCTGCTCGAGGATGAGGGGATTTTCACGTGGGGCGCGCTTCGAGAATGGCTCGCCATCAAACGAGACACGAAGAAGCGGAGCCGTCGGGTATGGCCGATGCCGCGCGAGGTGCGGCTCTCACTGCCCGATGCTCCTGGCATCTATCGCCTGCTTCGCACCAGCGGCGACGTCCTGTATGTCGGCAAGGCCGCGTCGCTTCGCCATCGCGTCAACAGCTACTTCAGGAAACAGAATGGCACGCCCGAGCGGACGCTCGAGATGCTCTCGCAGGCACGTGGGATCTCGTTCGATGTGGCGCCGACCGCGCTCGAAGCCGCGTTGTTGGAACCCGACGAAATCAAACGGCATCGACCGCCGTACAACGTTGCGCTCACCGTCGAGGACCGCGCGTTGTGGTTTGCATCGCCAGACCTCAGCGCGCGCAGCGCGCACCCATCTTCACAGTGTCCAATCGGCCCGTTCCCATCGGGCGCGATGCTCGATGAATTCGCGGCGCTCGCGCGGGCTGACCGCCGCGCGCTCGGTTCCGGTCGCTGGCGTCCGGACGTCGCCACGTTCGATGCCGGTTACGCGAGACTTTGCGCCGCGCACTCCGAGCTCTCGCGCCAGGACCTCGATGGGCACGCCAGATTGTTGCGGCTTGGCACACGCCTCTGGCGAGAGGGTCGACGAGACCGCGACGTCGACTCGGACGGGGAGACTCGCGGCATCACGACCTGGACACCAGAGCTCGTTCAACTCTCTCTGGAATGGCTCGCGTTGCGCGGCGCGCTCGCGCGTCGGCGCGCGATCTGGTTGACTCGCCTGGTCGACGCCAGCGTGCTTTGGACGGAGCCTGGTGCGGTTGGCGCGCGGCTGATCGTGATCGAGAACGGCGAGGTGGTTGTCAAGGCTGATGTCGATACGAATGCAACAGTGCCGATTCCGCCCTGCCACGCGCGTTCAGTTGCCGCACGCCGGGTAGCGTTCACGCTGGAGCGTTTCGACCGTTTGCGTGTTCTCAGCACTGAGCTCAAGCGTCTCGTCGCAGCAGGTGCACCGGTCGCACTCCGAGTCGGCGTCATACCTCCCATCGATCACGCACGCCTTGCGTCTGTCCTGCAGTGGGTGTGACGTGCCGTCGCGCAGCTTCGAGTGACGGATCCCGAGGGGTGTCAGGCAGTGAATCGTGAATAGCGGGGGAGTGTCAGGCAGTGAATCGTGAATAGTGTGGTTGCACCGCGTGCCCCGTTCACGATTCACTGCCTGACACCCGATCAGACCCAATCCAATATTCGTGTCCGAGTCGTCGCGAGCAACAGACCGGTCCAATAGGTACTCGGTACACTGGCAAAAGTGTCAGCTGGTTCTACGCTGCGCGTGACAGCGCTTGCTGTCTGCCTCTCGGGCTCCTACACTGAGACCGCGATTACGCTGCTGACCGTGAGGCCACATGTCGAAAACCGCCGTGTCGCGCGTGAAAACCGTTCGGGTGCTGCCTATCACCCGCTACAGTCCATATGACTCGCCCGCACTCGATGTCCGTCCGCTGACGAAACATACGGCGCGCTCGCTGGCCAAAGCGTCCCGCGTTCCATTGCGAGTTGCCTCGAAGGTGGTCACCGCTGCTCGCCGAGGTGCCCTTCGCTCGACCTCCCACGTCGCGCAATTGAGTATGCAGCCCGAGTACATTCGGCGTATAGCGGGTGTTGCTCTCTTCGATGGTGACCCGCGCGTCGCCATTACGGACGTGCTGCCGACGCGTGGACGGGTGATGAGCGACCGACCGTTTCAGCTGCGCGTGTCGATCGCATCGGGTGCGCCGGCGAACGGGCTCGTGCGCGTCACCACGGAATGGGCTGGGAAGCCGTTCGTAATCGAGCGCTTCATCACGGTGAAAGACTTCTCTCGCGGCTATGTCGACGTTCCATTCGATCGGACGCAGACGTTGCCCGTCGGGCCGGCAACGTTCGAGGTGCAGCTCCTCACCGACGCCGGCGCTCAGGCCACGTTCCGCGTCACGTGCGCGGTGCTGCCGTCCAACCCATTCTCGCTGTCGATTTCACCGCGAGACCACTTCGTCACCGGGTCGTTTTCCGCGTGCGCGGTGCGCTCGGGCGGGTCGATGGTGACGGCTGTGACGGTCACGCTGAGCAACGGAAACGCGACGGCCGTGGCGATGAATACCGGGTTCACCTGGGAGTTCTGGGACGGACCGGTCGGGTCCGGCACGCGTGTCGAGAACGGCACGGGCTCGTTTCCGGGATCCATCAGTGTGCCGGCATTTGGGACCTGGAGCGGCTGGGTGGTCTTCACCTCGCCACCGGGTTCCGGTGTGTTCAATAAACTCGACGGCAAGGAAGACCTGGCGCTCAAGATTGGAATGACGCGCGCGTCTGGCAGCAGCGTGTCGGGCGAGATCACCGTCCGAACGATGTTCCGATTTGGATTGAACATCACGCGCGTTGGCTCGGAATCTTTCACGTCTCTGGAGTACAGCGACTTGTACGCCGCCGTCGACGTGACGCGCACGATCTACGAACGCCGCGACGTCACGCTCAGCGTCGATCGACGGCACATCACCAACGCGCAGGCAGGTGGGTTCACCGTCATCACATCGGAGAGCGAGGCTCGCGATCTGTTCGAGCAGTGGTCCGGGCCGAACAACGATTTCATCGACGTGTTCGTCGTGCCGTCGATTTCTGGAACCGGCTTCGACGGGTTGGCGGGCGACATTCCTGGCCCGACATCGCACTCAGGGCGCAAGAGTGGCGTCGTCGTCGACAAGAGCGGATTCGTCGACGGTTCGGGGAATGCCCGCTTGAACATTCCATATCTGGGGATGCTGATCGGCCATGAAGTCGGCCACTATCTCGGGTTGAGCCACGTGAGCACCGCCGGCAATCTCATGCTGTCGAGCAGCGGCGCCACCGACACGGCGTTGAACTACGATCCCCAGTATCGGACCATCATCCGACACGGCTGGGTGCGAATCGATTAGAGGGACTGCCGATGCCAAAACGAACGAAGATGGAATCTGGCGAGGCAACGCGCCCGTCGACGCTCGTGAACCACGCCCTGCTGCCGGGCGTTCAAGAACGCGAACAACTCAACCGTTTACTGCGCGTGCACGACCCCGACGGCGACGTCACCGCAGCGACCGAGATCTCGGCGAGATATGCGCCGATCCTCCGCCAGATTGCGGCGGAGGGGGCGCCCGCTGGTGCTGATCCCGTGGTGCGCAAGCGCGCGATCGCCTGGCTGGGGCGGTTCGCGGCGCCCGATGACATGAATGCGCTCGTCGCGCTGGCGCAATACGATCTGGATCCCAACATCCGCGGTGCGGCCGTGCTCAGTCTCGGCGCGAGCGGCGCACAGCTGGCAGCGCCCATTCTCGCCGCAGCACTTCGTTCAAGCGACCTCGTCGAGTCGGTGTCAGCCTCCAAGGCTCTCGGTGCGCTCGCTGATCGAATTGGTGCAGAGCGTGTGCTCGCGTCGATCTCGTCGGTGCGTGATGCTGCCCTCTCGCGGCTCGCGAAGGCTGCGCTGGCTGCGCGTGCAGCGAAGCCGCGCGTCAGGAAGCGTTCTTCGACGAACGCGGACGACGAAGGCAAGCCGCGCCGACGCGCGAAATCTCGTCGCCGCAAGTGATAGCCAGGCCGCTTCGCGACGGACCTACCGGACGAATCGAAGGTTCGATGGCGCGACCGGTGGGGTCACCGCGCCTTGATTGAGCCTCACGGAGACGCCAGCCACCGTCACATTTGCCGTTCGACTTGCGGTGCCGGTATTCGCACCAATGGTGTAACTTGCGCTGCCGGACCCCGTACTTGATCCAGTCAATGTGATCCACGACGTGCCGGACGTTGATGTCCAGGCGCACGTCGAGAGAGTCGTCACGGTAATCGTGCCAGAGCCGCCGGTTGGCGGAACGGTCACCGTGAGCGGCGCGACCGTGTAAGTGCAGGTTGCTGCCTGTTCGGTGACGACGAAACTCTTGCCGGCGATCGTCAGCGTGGCCGTCCTCGACTGCGTCGTCGAATTCGACGCCGCGGTAATTCCTACGCTCCCTGAGCCAGTGCGCGCGGTGCCATTCGAAATCGTTACCCACGCTGAACCGCTCGTTGCGCTCCAACCGCAACTCGCGCTGGTCGTGACGTTCACTGTCGTGCTTCCACCGGCGGCTGCAAAGGACTGACTGGTGGGGGAGAGCGTGAACGAGCAGGCCGTCCCCGCCTGCGTCACGGTAAAGGTGTTGGCGCCAATCGTCACTGTCCCCGTTCGCGAAGCTGTGCCGGTGTTTGCCGCGACGCTGAGCGTGACCGAGCCCGGTCCGGCTCCGGTCGCTCCCGTCGTCACCGTGATCCACGCGTCGTTGCTGACCGCAGCCCACACGCATCCCGCTGCGGCGCTCACCGTCACCGTCAGCGAACCGCCGGTGGCAGTCGGCGACTGGCTCGTCGGTGAGATCGTCGGCGCACACGACAAGCTGAACGAGAACGTGTTCGACCGCGAGCCAGCGGTGGTGCCTCCGGGTCCCACGGCATTGACTACCGCCTCGTAGATCACGCCGGCTGTAAGAGGGCTGGGGAGCAGTGAGACAAAGTCGACGCGTATCATTCCATCCGCATCGGGTGCCGGTTTTCCGAGATTGGCCGTTTGCACTAGCGCCGTGCCGCCGGCAACAAATACATCGAGCGTGTAACTATTTACTAAGGCGATACCGCTCGTCGGTTCGACGGCGTTGTGGTCGGCCGATGGTGTGAATTCGACGCGGCGTGCGTCGGTAATTGACTGTGCTGCAACAGTTGTCGCGATCGACATCAGCAGCGCAACGACACCGATCAAGCGTCGCGATAGTCGATACTTTGAGTAATTCGTTCCTGCCATCCGTCGCAAACGACGGGGCGCGTGCATGATCCGCGCCGACCCCAGCAGTATCTACTGTGCGCTTCGACGCGCTTTCGACAATCAGAATCGTGCGACAGTCCTACGGCCGATCCGAACGTGTGTTGACATGAGTGACGCAGCTCATCTGATCGACGTCTTGTCGGCGGACGGGAAGTCGCGCGGCACGGGGAGCGTCACCGCGCCGGTCGCGGCCCATTCGGTGCCGCGTTGGAGCAGGACGATGTAGTCCACTGAAGCCATCGGCACGATCGGTTCTTTCTGCGTCGCTCCCACGTGGCCGAGCGTGTCGTGAACCACGCGTCCTTTGCCGTAGGTGATGGCCATGACGAGGGGCTCGTTCTCGCCGGTGCCGTTCTGCATCGACGTCGGCGCCGTCGCGGTCGCGAGAATCGTCACGTTCTTGGCGGGACCGCGGAGATTGCTGTAGAGCTCGTCGTTTGCGTGGAGCCACGTCGGCGGCAGGCCCTTCATGATCGGGTGCTCTGGAGCGCGAACCGTCATGAGGAAATCGTGCGGGCTCGGATGCTGTGCGGTGCCGGGCGTGTCGTTATCCAGCACCATACCGCCGTCGCGCCATCGGACCTTCGGGCCGGCCGCCTGGGTGCGACTGGCGTAGCCGGGCGTGAACCCTCCCCATCCGCCGACGCCGATCATCTCGTTGTACTCTGGCCAGCCGGGAAACGCGTTGTCTGCCGCGTGCAGCACCACGAGTCCGCCGCCGTTCTTCACGAAGTCGACGAATGCCTGCTTCACCGGCGGCGCGAACTCGAAGCCCTCGTAGTCCAGCACGACGGCCTGGTAGTCAGAGAACTTCGGCGCAAAACTCGACATGTCCTGATTCGGCGCGGCACCCTTCGGCGGCGTCGTCGCTACGGTGACGGCGAAGCGGCCGCTGTCTTCCAGGATGCGCTTGACGATCGGACTACTGACTTCCCAGTTGTGATACCGATTGCTCTGCCCGGTGACGAGCAGGACGTTGATGCGCGATTGCGCGGGCACGACGTTGCCCGCGGCGAGCGCGATCACCCCGACCAATAGCGCAGCATTCCTCACCATGTCATCGAGCTCCTTCGTCTACCTTTTCATCAAGCACAAAAACCGACCAATTGTCTCGTACGACAAGGTGCGGACCCAAACAGAAGAATCTCTGCGCTTTGGATGAATCCAGCCCCAACGGAACGCGAAAGGGAAGATGAGTGTGATCGCCGACAAACAAGGCGGCGATATCGATGAGGCCAAGGCCGTCGCGATTTGAAGTTACGCCTTTCATCCTGGCTACGGCAGGGCTTAAGATTCATGTTTGGCACCATCCGAAATAGGGCATTACCGAATCATCAGGAAACTAGGCTCGGGCGGGATGGGTGAAGTCTTTCTCGCTGAAGACACCACGCTCGGCCGCAAGGTCGCCATCAAAATGCTGCGCGAGGGCGGCGCGGGGAGCGAGCACGCACGACAACGACTGATCAACGAGGCCAGGGCCGCCGCGGCACTCGACCATCCCAACATCTGCGCGATCCATGAAGTCGGCGAAGAGGACAACGGTGTCTTCATCGTCATGCAATACGTCGACGGCGTGGTTCTCGCCGATCGGATCGAGCACCATCCACTCCCGCCCGCCCAAGTGGTGGACATAGGCATCCAGACGGCGCACGCGCTGGAGGAGGCCCACGCCGCCAACATCATTCATCGGGATATCAAGCCCCAGAACATCATCGTGACCGAGCGCGGACAGCTGAAAGTGCTGGACTTCGGAATCGCTAAAACTGCGCACAATCTTGCTGATGCCGAGACGATGGAACGACTCACCATAGAGGGAAGTACGGTGGGCACTCCGGGATACATGTCTCCCGAGCAGTTGTGTGGACGACACATCGATGCCCGCTCGGACATCTTCTCGCTCGGGGTCACCCTGTACGAATGCGCGACCGGCCGAGTGGCGTTTGCTCGAGGGACGCTGATCGAAGTGGCGATGCGTGTGATGTCGGACACGCCGCCCTCACCCTCTCAGATCAATCCGGCCGTGCCCGCCGCGCTCGACGCAATCATTTCCCGGGCGATGGCCAAAGATCCCGCAGCCCGGTATGAGTCGGCACGATCGGTTCGCGCGGATCTGCTTGAACTCAAACATCAGCTCGAGCGCGATGGCTCTGCTCCTCGCCCCGCCACGGCTGTGCCGTTGACGACGAACATGCGCCCCACGTTTGCCCGATCAAGAGCGCTTGTCGCTGCGAGTGCGATTGCGGTTCTGGTTCTGGTAGCGGCAGCGTGGCTCGGGTCGGGTCTGCTCCGGCGCGGACGGCACGTGCCACCTCCCGAAGCGGTCGTGTGGTACGACCGCGGGACGAGCGCCATTCGCGAGGGAGCGTACTTTCAGGCGAGCAAAGCGCTGGAGCGTGCGCTCGAGATCGACAAGACCTTCGCGTTGGCGCGGGCGCGGCGGGCAGAAGCCGATGCAGAAATGGGACTCACCGACAGCGCCAGAGAAGAACTGCTGCAGGCTATGGCGTTGCTCCCGGATCGCTCGAATCTGTCCACCGCAGAGTCGGACTATGTGGACGCGGTCGCGGCGACGCTCGGTCGCGACTTCAAAACGGCGATTGACAAGTACGCACGCATCGTGGCTGCGGTTGGAGACCGGGAAAAGTCTGCGGCTTACGTCGATCTCGGGCGCGCATATGAGAAGAACGAGGAGCTCGATCGAGCGAGTGACTCGTACGCGAAGGCGACGCAGCTCGATCCGCAGTCTGCCGCCGCGTTCCTGCGCGCAGGCATTCTCTATGGCCGTCGCCAGCAACTGACACAGGCAACCGATGCATTCGCGAAGGCGCAGGACATCTACCAGGCGATGTCGAGCCAGGAAGGCCTGGCCGAGGTGCATTACCAGATCGGATCTCTCTTCGCGAAGATCAGGAAACTGCCAGAAGCCAGGGAGCAACTCGAGCAATCATTGGCGATGTCACGCGGTGCGTCCAGCGAGTACCAGGCAATCAGGACTTCACTGCAGCTGAGCAACGTGTACTACGCCACGGGTGACAGCAATCGCGCCAAGTCGATTGCTGCCGACGCCGTCCACGCGGCACAAACACTCAACAGCCGAACGCTGGCGACGAATGGCTTGATCGACCTTGCGTATACGCTGCTCGCGCGGGGGGAGTACGCCGAGGCACATGCGTACTTGCTCCAGGCCCTCGATCTTGCTCGGCAGGAAAAGTCGCCGCGCCTGGAAGCACGGGCTCACCTCGCGCTGGGCAGTCTGGGCACCCAGGAAGGCAGCTTCGACGAAGCGATCTCTCATCTCGACTCGGCGCTGAAGTTCTACCAGCCAGCAGGCTACCGCACGGAGACGTCCAATGCGCTGATTTTGCTCGGGCGCGCGCACCGGGACAAGGGCGAATACGCAGTCGCTATGAAGGCATTCTTGGAGCAGCTGCAACTCGCGAAGCAGTCAGGCGATCCAGCGCGACTGGCGGCGACGCACTCCAGCATAGGCGTCCTCCTCGGAGGCCATCAGGAACAGTACGCGGAGGCGCTTCCATATTTCGAGGAGAGCTACCGCATCAATAAATCGATCGGCGCCCGCGTCAGCATGGGGTGGGATCAAATCAATCGTGCGGCCTCACTGGCCGCGTTAGGACGGTACGATGAAGCCGCGTCCGCCCTCGACGAAGCGTATGCCATCGCCTCGGCGCCCGACGCGGGATTCAAGTCCCAACTCGCAAGTGTAGATTTGGTTCGCGCGCAGATGGCGCTCAGCCGTGGCAATCGTGCGGACGCGACAACGCAAGCGATGGCGGCGCTCAAATTGGCTGAACCCGACTATACGGATACAGCGCTCGAGGCCAAGCAGACGCTGGCGCTCATCGCAGCCATGTCCGGGACGACGACAAAGGCGGTCACGCTTGTCGGCGAAGCAGTGGCGGCGGCCAGGGAATTGAAGCTCCCGCGACTTATATCGACGGCGCTGCTCGCCTCGGCGGAAGTTCGCATGGCCGGCGGCGACGCGGCGGGCGCGCTCGCCGACGCGCAGGCGGCACAGAAGCTGTTTGCCGCAGCGGAACAACTGGAATCCGAATGGCGAGCATGGCTGGTGGCGGCGAGGTCGATGCAGCTTGAGGGCGACAGGTCGATGGCCTACGATTACGCCGTGCGCGCCGAGACCGTTCGAGCGGCTCTCGAGGCGCGGTGGGGTGACGATAACTATCGGGGTTACGTACGGCGGCCGGACGTTCAAGTCCGTTTGAAGCAGCTCGGGCAACTGCTCGGAGCGAAGAAAAACGTTGAACACGGAGGAGGCTGAACATGCAAGGCAAAGAAGGCGACCCCGGCGGCGGTCAGGGCGGAGGCGGCGGACGGAAGAAACCGAGTAAGAAAGCGACTAAGAAGAAGTAACGCGACAGCCGGCATCAAGAGTTCTTGTGCCGGCTGTTCTTGCGTGCTGGTGGCGCGGCGGCGTATCGGAACGAATGTGAGGATCATGGCTGAAGTCGAACTGGGCAAGAGGCTGGAACTGCTGGAGATTGCCGGTTCACGCAAAAGTCGTCGAACCGAGAAGGACCTCGCGACTTTTTTGAGTGTGTCTGAACGGAAGGCCGGACTGTCCAGGCAAGAGCGTCTCCGGATTGTCGAACAGGCGCGGGTGTTGATGGAAATGAACTACGTCCATCTGCCGATGAAGCGCGCGATTCACGCCATCGATCCTATCCAGCAGCTCAAACTTCTCAAGTTGCAGCTCGCCGAGTGGAATGTGGAGCTCGAGAGCACCCTCGACTTCCATCGACGCATGTTGTCGATTTTTGGTTCGACGCGCGACCTGCACACGCTGTATCTGCTGCCCGAACCGTACCGGAATTGCACCACGTATCTTCCCTTTCTCATCGAACAGTGTTTCGACGGCGGCACCGAACGATTCATCGTGACGCGGACAGCGCTCAGTTCGGACACGCCGACAGTGTCGGGCAACGGCCGCGAGGCCAGGTTCGAGCGTGGAGTGGAGGTGCTGGCCTGGAACAGTGTCCCAATCGTCAGAGCCGTCAAGATCAATGCCGAGTCGCAGGCCGGCAGCAATCCCGACGCGCGGTTCGCGCGAGGCCTCGACAATCTGACCATCCGACCGCTCAACAGCACGGTGCCGCCAGATGAAGCGTGGGTCGACATCGTGTATCGCGCGAAGAACGGCGTCGTCGCGACCCATCGAGAGTACTGGCTGGTTCATATCACCGCGGAGAGCGGTGAGTCGCCCACTCCGCACAGCAAGAAGCGGGCGGCGATGGATGTGAAGAGAGCACGAATCCTAGAGGTGAAGAAAGAGCTGTACCCGCGCGACCACGTCGAAATGCTCGGATCGATCAAAGACGTCCTGTACGCACTGAAAAAGACAGTGAACGGCCAGACGTTCGGCTACATCCGGTTGTTCAGCTTCGACGTGGATGATGCGAGGCATTTCCTCAAGGCGTTCACGAAGCTGGTCACCAAGGAAGGCTTTCCGCAGGAGGGTCTCGTCCTGGATGTTCGAGGCAATCCGGGTGGAAACATCCGCGCGGCCGAATCGCTGCTGCAGCTGTTCACTCCGAATACGATCGAACCGGAGTTGTTTGAATTCATCAACAGCCCGCTGAATTTTCAGATTTGCAAGTCCGCGCCGGATGACTGGAATCTCAAGCGTTGGCTGCCATCGATCCGCGACTCAGTCTTGACGGGTGCGACGTACTCGGCAGGATTTCCGCTCACTCGCGACGCGTTATGCAACGGCATCGGCCAGGTCTACCACGGTCCGGTCGTGTTGATCACCGACGCGCTGTCGTACAGTGCGACGGATATATTCGCCGCGGGGTTTCAGGACAATAAGGTTGGAGTCGTTCTCGGTACTAGCGGCAACACCGGAGCGGGGGGCGCGAATTTCTGGTCGCTCGACGACCTGCTGCGCGCGCAGAAAAACGATCCCGAGTCTCCGTTCAAGAAACTGCCGAAAGGAGCCGAGATGATCGTGGCCATGCGTCGCAGCATTCGGGTCGGTCTTCGCGCAGGTTCGCCATTAGAGGAATTTGGCGTGTCGCCCGACGTGCTGCATCGGATGACGAAACGCGACGTTCTGGACGACAACATCGATCTTTTGGCGCGCGCCGCAGCGATCATTCGCCAACGGACGTCGTTTCAGCTCTCGGTGAGGCCGGTGAGCGGCGGACGCACCAGCGAGATCGCGCTCCGCGCCAGGTCGAAGGGGCCTTCGTCCAATGCTGGCCGCCGGATCGCTCGCCTGGATGTCTACGTCAATGGTCGGCCTGTGCGTTCCGTCGACGCTGAAGACGGTGCGGTGCCGTCGACTCGCGTGAAGATCGGCGGGAGCCGTAACCGGCGCGCGGTTGTTAAGGTGCAGGCGTGGGACCACGCCGGAAGACTTGTCGCCGTTCGTCGGACGCGCGTCCGCTGATCGGCACCCTCAAGAATCCCAATGATTGGATGAGGCGTGGCGGCAGGAGCCCGGCGCGGTTCTGAGACTGGAATTGGTGCTGGTGACCGACTGCGCTAGAATCTGAAGGCATACAGTCGGGGCGTAGCGCAGCCTGGTAGCGCACCTGCCTTGGGCGCAGGGGGTCGCTGGTTCGAATCCAGTCGCCCCGATATCAATTCACCGGGGCGATCCTGAAACTTTCGAAGGGTCGCCCCGACCACGTTCCGAAGCCGTAACACTGCGGAAAGCCTCGCGGCGAGTCGCCGCTCACTTTTCCTTTTGTTCTGCCGGTCCAGCCGGGCCCACACATCAACACCGTGACTAGCGGAGCTGCGGTTCGAGCGCATCGGCGAGAACTGTCCATTCTTTAACCATCGACGATCGGCTGCCACAGCGCGAACTGACAGGCGTGCCTGCAACAGGGCGGGCCCGCGCGGGATGCGAAACGTTCCCAGGCGAGGCGTATGATAGCAGCGCCGAAGAGCCCACGTCCGCTCACTGACCTATCATCCTCCACAAATCGGAGCCGGCTACGAGGTCAATATGGCGACGATCTTTGACACCATCGTTTCGGAGTTGAGTCGTTGGGGACGCCATGAACTACCAGCGTCACCGACGCCTCGACTGCCCGAAAAGCCAATCGATCCCTTGTGGGATGGTACG
>Ga0070664_100003288_pt1 | contig 13052 bp, 13 predicted proteins | sample KBSC73metaG_FD_65863 | JGI IMG/M metagenome (GOLD analysis project Ga0070664, IMG submission 65863) | Corn rhizosphere microbial communities from Kellogg Biological Station, Michigan, USA - KBS C7-3 metaG | ecosystem: Host-associated > Plants > Roots > Rhizosphere > Soil ... | reverse complement strand
CGGGCGACGGCGTCGCGCTGGCGCGACATCGTGGCGCCGCTTGCAACGCATGCGCGCGTGCGCAAGCTGCGCCAGTGTGGAATGATCATTGCATTCGACGTCGAGAATGATCGCCGCGGTTTTGCCGCCTGGTTCAGCGAGCGCGCTGCCGGGGCCGAGTTGCTGCTCCGGCCCATTGGAAATACCGTCTACTTCATGCCGCCCTACGTCACGACCGATGACGAATTCGCGCTTCTCGTCGAGCGCACGCGGGCGATTCTCGATGACTGTTGATGCGTAGCGCGCGACCATCGCTTGGCAGGCGCGGCCTGCGACTCGCCGCGATTGCGATCGCGCTGTCCGCAACCACCGCAAACGCGAAACTGCCGCGCGAGGTGGGCCGCGCGTTCCTCGACGCCGGCATCCCGCTCAATCACGTCGGCATCGTCGTGCAGGAAACCACGAAGCTGCGACCACTCTTCGAGCACGATTCGACTCGACCGCGCAATCCGGCATCGGTGATGAAGCTCGTCACGACGTTCGCGGCACTCGATCTCCTCGGGCCCGACTACCGCTGGAAGACCGAGGCGTATCTCGGCGGACCGCTCGTCGACGGCGTTTTGCACGGCGATTTGATTCTCAAGGGTTACGGCGACCCCAAGATCACCGTCGAACAATGGCAATCGTTCATCGAGCAGCTGCGCACCAAGGGACTTGCTGCAGTCGACGGCGATCTTGCGCTCGACCGCAGCCGCTTCGCGCTCGCGCCGTACGACCCCGCCGCGTTCGATCACGATCCTCTCAAGCCATACAACGTCGGTCCCGATGCGCTGCTCGTCAACTTCAAATCGCTGAAGCTGACGCTTGCGCCGGATCCGTCAGGTGCAAGCGTCGTCGTCCATGCCGATCCGCCACTCACCGACGTGACGCTCGGCGCGGCACCTGCGCTCGCCGGCGACGGTTGCGACGACTGGCGGCTGCGTGCGGCGCCGACCGTCGACGATCGCGGCGATCGCGGCGCGATCTCGTTCGGTGGCACTTATCCGCGCGATTGCGGCGAGCGCGACTGGTGGATCTCGATCCTCGATCACCCCCACTACGTTCGCGCGATGTTCGAGACGTACTTCCGCGCGGCCGGCGGACGGTTTGCTGGCGGCGTCACGGAGCGCATCGCACCCGCAGGAGCGCCGTTCGCCGTGCTCGAGTCGCCGCCGCTTTACGACATCGTCCGCGACGTCAACAAGCTCTCGAACAACGTGATGGCGCGGCAGATTTTCCTGACGCTCGCCACGACAGCGTCGCCGGGCCCGGCAACGATCGTGAAGTCGTCGGATGTCATCAAGCGCTGGCTCGCGGCGCGCAAGCTCGCGATGCCTGGACTCGTGCTCGAGAACGGCTCCGGGCTGTCGCGCAACGAGCGGAACACGGCCGCCGGATTCAATCAATTGCTGCTTGCCGCGAACGCCAGCAAGGTGAAAGACGAATTTGCGAGCTCCCTTGCGGTTGCCGCAGTCGACGGAACCGTCGAGCGCCGGTTTCGCAACGGCAGCGTGGGCGGACAGGCGCTGCTGAAAACGGGATCGCTCGAAGGCGTCCGCGCGCTCGCAGGCTACGTGATCGAGCCGTCAGGACGTCGCTTCACGGTCGTCGCAATCGTCAATGATCGCAATGCCGCCCGCGCCGGACCCGCGCTCGACTATCTCGTCCAGTGGGTGTTCCAGCGCGCCCCGACGTGGGATCCGGCCTTGCAGCGCTAGTCTGTTGGCGGTCGCCCTCGCGGGCGCGCCGCCAGGCCGCAGCGGCGAGGTCAGCGCCGATCAAATGCCGGGAATCGGCTCGTTGCGATGGAAGTACAGGAAACCGCGAATGACGCGGTAGATGACCCAGATCGTCGTCGCGATCCAGATCGCCAGCGCGACGGGCAAGCCGATCAGCGTGACCGCGAGCACCCAGCCGATGCAGTTCCACAGCAGCGACCACCAGAACGTTCCAATGAGCCACGTCAAGTGGGACTGCGCCCACGTGCGCTGCGCATCGCTGCGTGTGATGTACGCGACGATGACGGCAATGACGCCAACGAGCGTCAGGAGCGGTGCGCCGACGAGCATGCCATGGCCGACGATGCCGGCGATCGCGGCGAAGCCGAACAACAGGTAAACGACGAGCGTGGCGGTGACCGGCGGCTGCCGCGACAAATCCGCCGTGGACGAGCCTGTCGGCACTGCTTCGTATTCAGCCATCGATGTCTCCCTTTTGCCGTCACAAACGCCCGCGCCTTAGCGGGACCATTCCACCGTAGCACACGGCAGAATCATTGCACGCGGATAGATGGGGGACATCGCGCGGGTGTTCAAGTCGCCGGGCATTCACCGCTCGATCGCGATGTCGATCCGTTGTTTGCGTCAAGCAACGCGCGTCAGTATGGACGGCCATCCTTGTGCGTGTAGCCGTCACCGTTCTTTGCATACTGAAGATCGTCGTCCGGGTAGAACGCCTCGTCGGCTTGCTCGCGGTTGCCAATCTCGAGATAGCGCGCCGGCGCGCCGCTGCGGTTGATGAAATGATGCGCGTCGCGCTTGCCGGCCGGGTAACCGGCGCAGTCGCCCGCGCGCAGCGTCTGCTCGCCGGCGTCGGTGACGAGCGTCACCTCTCCTTCGAGCACGTAGACGAATTCGTCCTCGAGCGTGTGCCAATGTCGAAGCGCGGACTGGCCGCCGCTTGGCAGCGTGACCAAGTTCACGCCGAAGCGTGTCAACCCGCACGCGTCCCCGAGCCGATGCTTCACGCGCGCGCCCATCCGCGAACGATAAGGCTCCGGATAACCCGATCCCCGCCGCTCTTCGACGGTGGCGGGATCGAGCGCAGGCAATTCGAGCTTGGACATATTCGTTGGACGAGGCATCTCAGTCTGGAAACGAGCGCGATGACAGCACGGTTCGCGACGCCGCGCAAGCGGACGCGCCGCTATAATCCGAGCCGGCGATGGCGCGATGCCGTCGCATCGAACATCCCTCAACGAAGGAGTCGACGATGAACCTGTCCCGCGAGTCGCTGCTCGATGACTTTTCGACGATGCTGAGCGATGCCGAGGATCTCCTGAAGCGCGCCGGCAACGAGACCGGCGAGCGGGCGAAGGACCTGCGCGCGCAGGTCGAGGCAAAGCTCCTCGCCGCGAAGCTGCGGCTGCAGGAGCTTGAAGGCGAGGCGGTCGATCGCGCGCGTGCCGCCGCGCGAATCACAGACGACTACGTTCACGACAACCCGTGGCCGGCGATCGGTGCGGCCGCCGTGGCCGGCTTTCTCGTCGGCATGCTGATCAACCGGCGCTAGGCCGAATCAGATTCCAAGCGCGTTCCAGATCGTCTCGACGCGTGCGGTGACCGCAGGATCCATCGCAATGGGTCGGCCCCACTCGCGCGTCGTCTCGCCGGGCCATTTGTTGGTTGCGTCGATGCCGATCTTGCTGCCGAGACCCGCAACCGGCGACGCGAAGTCGAGATAATCGATCGGCGTATTCGGCACGATCAGCGTGTCGCGCGCCGCATCGACGCGCGTCGTCAGCGCCCAGATCACGTCCTTCCAGTCGCGGATGTTCACGTCGGCGTCGGTGACGATGATCATCTTCGTGTACATGAACTGCCGCAAAAAGCTCCAGATGCCGAACATCACGCGCTTTGCGTGACCCGCATACTGCTTGTTCATCGACACGACCGCGAGCCGATAGCTGCAGCCTTCCGGCGGCAGGTAGAAGTCCGCGATTTCCGGATACTGGCGCTGCAATAGCGGAACGAAAACTTCGTTCAGCGCGACACCGAGCATCGCGGGCTCGTCCGGTGGCTTGCCCGTATACGTCGAGTGATAGATCGGATCGCGCCGCAGCGTGATGCGCTCGATCGTCAGCACGGGGAAGCGCTCGACTTCGTTGTAGTAGCCCGTGTGATCGCCGAACGGCCCTTCCTGCGCGGTTTCGTAGCCCGTCGGATCGCTCGCGTGAGGCCGCAGGAATCCTTCGAGCACGATCTCTGCTGACGCCGGCACGTTGAGATCGTGCGAAATGCACTTGACGATCTCGGTACGGCTGCCGCGCAAGAGCCCTGCGAACTGATATTCCGACAACGTATCGGGAACGGGCGTTACGGCGCCAAGGATGGTCGCGGGGTCGGCGCCAAGCGCGACGGCGATCGGGAAAGGCGTTCCAGGATGCGCCATCGCGTGGTCGCGGAAATCCAGCGCGCCGCCACGCGTGCTGAGCCAGCGCATGATGACGCGATTCCGGCCAATCACCTGCTGGCGGTAGATACCGAGGTTCTGCCGCTTCTTGTTCGGACCGCGCGTGACGGTCAGGCCCCACGTGATCAGCGGCCCCGCGTCGCCGGGCCAGCACGTCTGGATCGGAAATCGTGCGAGATCGACGTCGCCGCCTTCCCAAACGACGTCGTGACACGGCGCCGACGTACGCAGCTTCGGCGCCATGTCGAGCACCTTCATCAGTACCGGGCGCGTCGTGCGCCACGCATCGATGAGACTTTGCGGCGGCTCGGGCTCTTTCAGGAATCCGAGCAGCCGCCCGATGTCGCGCAGGTTCGCCTGCCAATTGTGTGGGTCCGCGCCCATCGCTTTCGCGACGCGTTGCGGCGTGCCAAACAAGTTGCCGAGCACCGGGATCGTTCCACCATCGGGTGCTGCGAATGAGCCGACCGGATGCTCGAAGAGAAGTGCGGGCCCTCCGGCGCGCAACGCGCGATCGCAAAGGGCCGTCATCTCGAGTTTCGGATCGACGGCGGCACCGACGCGTGCAAGGTCGCCGTCGGCTTCGAGTTGCGCGATGAAGTCGCGGAGATCGCGATAGCTCATCGCAGCAACCTCAGGCGATGACATTGCATGGATGAACGCCCGTCGAAATGAGCGCCGCGCGCGCTCTGCGGCGCCGGCTCAGACGGCGGCGTCGATCACGGCTTTGCGAAGCGCTTCTCCAGGCTCGCCAAGACGGCGGGCCACGCCTTCTCGAAATAGGCCTTCGTCTTCGCCCACTCCTCGCCTTCGCCATAGCCGAAATTACGCAGCGTCAGCGACGTCCGGTTGCCATCGACGGGCGCGAAGTCGAGGTAGACGAGTGTGCGCAACCTGCGAATCGTTGGAATCGTCGGCGGCGCGTTCCATTCGAACACGAGCTGCTTCTGCGGCACCACACTGTGGATGAGGCAGCCCTCAGTGCCCCGCGAGCCTTCCGGCATGTCGAGACCGAACCACAGCTCGAGCGCGCCACCCGGCTCGGGAACAACTTTCACGGCCTTCGGCGCGAAGAAGCTCTCGATGCCGTCGGTTGTCGTCCACGCTTTCCACACGTCGGCGACCGGCGCATTGATGACGCGCGTGACGACGATGTCGGGTTGGAGCGGTTGTGCAGCGGCTGTGGTCATTACGGCAAGCGCGATGCAGGCAATCGCGAGGCGGAAAACGTTGCGCATGGATCAGGGTTCACTCGGTTTGGCGTCGGGGGTCAGTCGCTGACGCAGGAACGCGCGGACGCTGGCGTTCGCCGCATCGCGCGCAACGGGATTCGGACCGACGTGAACGCCGTGGCCCGGGTTCACACCGTTCGGTACATCGATGCGGTAGGTGAGCGTTCCAGTCGGTGAATCGAACGCATGATAACTGTCCGCGTAGGTCGTCACGAGCAGGTCCTCGTCGCGCGCCGCCATCGCAACGCCCAGGTCGACACACGTGTTCGCCGGCGTCCAGTCGTCGAGCACGCCGATATGCACGCGCGTCGGTGCGCCGGGCGCATAACGTTCCCCGGCCTTGAGCGGCGTTGCACATCCGGGATAGAAGGCGACGACGGCGCGAAAGAACGGCGGCGCCGCGGGCTTGTCGAAGAATCGCGCGACGAGGGCATCGCGTGCGTTCACCGCCTGCAACGCCGCGCTGCCGCCATGCGACCAGCCGACGAGCGCAATGCGATCCCTGGCAATCTCGCGCCGCGTCGCGAGGTAGTCGAGCGCGCCGAGCGCGTCGAGCCGCCGCTTTGCTGCGGTCACCGTTCGCTCGCCGTGCTTGATCGTGCAGATCTCGCGCATGCCGCGCGCTCGGAAGCTGTCGGCAAACAGCACCGCATAGCCATCGCGCAGATAGATGGCCGCACGCAGCGCCATCCGCTCGGAAAGCTCTTGCTCGTGTCCTTCGCGAATCGAGTACATGCCGCCGCAGCCGTGCAACGCGATGACTGCCGGATAGCCGCCCACCGGCATCGGACTGCGTGGCAGCAACAGCATGCCCTGCAACGCGACGGGCGTGCCGCTTCCATCGCGATCGAGCGACGGGAAGCGGACGTCGATAGGGCGCGCAAGCGCATGCGACGCGAGACCGACGCCCACCAACGCGATCAACCAGCGCTTCAACGCTCCTCCAGGAACTCGCGCACCGCCCGCCACGCAGCGAGCTTTTCCTCGACAGGACGCGTGTACGCGGGGCTCGTCGACGGCAACACGAGCGTCGCATACCCGGCGGCTGCCCATGAGGACCTGGCGCTACCGGCGGTGTTGCCGTTGAAGCACACCGCTCTCAACTCGCGCGCGATCCGTCTTATGCGGGCGATCTCGCCCTGCTTTGCATTGCGAATGGCCGCGTCGAGGCTGCCGGCACGCTCGCAGGCGACGATCGTATCCCAGATTCCAACACCTCGGGCGCGAATTCGGGACAGGCGGTCGGCGTACGGAATCTCGGCCAATGGCTCTCCCAGCACGGCACCGAGAATCGGCCAGAAGTGGTTGCGCGGATGCGCATAGTACTGGCGAGCCACGAGCGACGCTTCGCCCGGAAAGCTGCCGAGGATCAGCACGCGCGCATCGGGTGCTACGACCGGCGGCAGGCCGCGTCGTCGCGGCGCGGCGCTAGGGCCTGTTAACGCTGTGGGCACAAACGCGAACGAGCGATTTGGGCCGCCAATCAAGGCGGACAACGAAGCGAAGACCGAGCGTCTTCGCGAGGAGGACAACGCCGAGTGGCGGCCCAAAGCACTCGTTCCCGCCGGGTCGCTGCCAGACGCGCCCAGCACTGCGTTGCAAAGTCTCGCCGGGTGCCCGACCCGGCTGCGCCTTCGCGTCTTGCGCTGCGCGCGTCTGGCGATGCGACGCGTTTGCGCCCATAGCGTTAACAGGCCCTGATCACCACACGCGCGGCCAGCGTCCGTCGATCAGCGCGTAGTCGAGCGCAATGCCGGCGAACACGGCAAAGCCGAGCCAGTGATTGCCGAGAAATGCGCGAAAGCACGCGGCCGGGTCGCGCGTGCGGATGATTCGCACATGATGAACGGCGAACGCGGCAGCGATGCCAAGTCCGATCGCGAACACGACGTGCAACGTGTAACGCGTACCGATCCACGCCATGCCGGCAATGAACACCGCATAGCACGTCGCGACGGCCGCGACGTCGAAGCGTCCGAACGTGAGGGCGGACGTGCGAATTCCGATCTTCGAATCGTCGGCACGATCGACCATCGCGTACTCGGTGTCATACGCAACGACCCAGAACAGGTTGACTACGAGCATCGCCCAAGCAACGGGCGGCACGACGTCGAGCACCGCCGCGTACGCCATCGGGATGCCGAACGAAAACGCAATGCCGAGGAACGCCTGTGGTACGGCGAAAAACCGCTTGAAGAACGGATAGGCGATCGCGATCGCCAGCGCAGGGAATGACCACAGGATCGCCGCCCGGCTCGTCAGCAACACGAGCAGGAATGCTGCGAATGCGCCCACGCCGGCGACGACCAACGCTTCCCATGGCGCAATGACCTGCGCCGCGAGCGGCCGCTGCGCCGTACGCTCGACGTGCGCATCGAAATCGCGGTCGGCCCAGTCGTTCATCGCGCAGCCTGCGGAGCGCATGACGAGCGTGCCGACGCAGAACACGAGCACGAGCGAGAGCCGCGGCGCGCCTTGCGCAGCGAGCCACAGCGCCGACAGCGTGGGCCACAACAGCAGCAGCGTGCCGATCGGCTTGTCGAGCCGCATCAGGCGCTCGTATGCGTCGAGCCGCTCGACGAGCGACAGCTTGCGCCGAGGCGTAGCGTTGCGTTCGGGCGCGGCCATCCGCGCGGCCTGCCTCACGTACCGATCGGCAGCGCGAGTTGCCGCGTGAGTTCGCGGGGCGCTACCTGCGCGAGCATCGCGTGCGGCGTCGGATGCGCAAGGCGCACACGCAATTCGCGCTTCAGCCGCGCATTCGACAACCGGCGCGATTCGCTCATGAACGACAGCAGCGTGGGCGCGATCTGCCGTTCCGCCACTTCCCAGCTCACGCGCGGCGCACGCGGCAGATGGAACGCATCGGCAACGGTGTCGAACCACGCGCCCATCTTCATCTCGCTGTCGTCGCACACGTTGTACGCGCGGCCGGGGCGTCCGCGATAAAGTGCCGCGATGACGGCGCGCGCAAGATCGTCGGCGTGCACGTGATTGGTATAAACATCGTCGTCGGCTGTCAGCGCTGGCGTGCCATGCCGCAGGCGCTCGAGCGGCAGCCGCGTCGGCGCATAAATGCCGGGCGCACGCAGGATCGACACGGCGACGCCGTTCCGTGCCGCGTAAACGCGCAAACGATCCTCGGCGGCAACGCGCCGGCGCGCACGTGGCGTATGCGCGCGCCGCGGCCGCGTCTCGGCAACGCGCGCGCCTGCGCAGTCGCCGTAGACGCCCGACGTCGAAACGTAAACGATGTGCCGCGGTATAATTCGCCCGCTCGCCAATGCGGCCAACAGATGCCGCGTTCGCGGATCGTCACGGCCATCGGAGGGTGGCGGCGCGAAATGCAGCACCGCGAATGGCGCGGCACGCAACCGGCCGAGCGTGCGCCGATCGTCGAGATCCCCCACCAGTGGAACGATGCCATTCGCCCGCAGCTTGCGGACGTCGTCGCGGTTGCGCGTGAGCCCGATAAGTCTCACGCGATGACGCAAACGTTGCGCGACGCGCAATGCGACATCCCCGCAACCGATGAGCAATATCCGCTGCATCATGCAGTCGACGCGTCGTGCCTGCCGGCAAATCCTTCCCGAACATGCGCGACGGAACGTGCGGCACGAAAGCGCATGGTCGAATGAACAACGGCAATGACGGTGCAGATTAGCATAAGGCCCAGCGATCACTCGTTCGGCTGCGAGCCCGACGAGACGGTACTGCAGGCGGCGATGCGCGCCGATCTGATGATCCCGTACGGCTGCCGCAACGGCGCGTGCGGAACGTGCAAGGGACGCATACTCGAAGGCAGTGTCGACTTTGGCGCGCATCAGCCGGCGACGCTGACCGATGACGAGAAGCGGCGTGGGATTGCGCTGTTCTGCGTCGCGCGCCCGCAATCGGATCTCGTCATCGAGGTGCGCGAAGTCCGCCGCGCCGGCGACATCCAGATCAAGCGGCTGCCCTGCCGGATCGAGTCGATCGAGCGGCCCGTCGGCGATGTCGCCATCGTCAAGTTGAAGCTGCCGTCGAACGAACGGCTGCAATATCTCGCCGGCCAATACATCGACTTCTTGCTGAAAGACGGGCACCGTCGCAGCTTCTCGATCGCGACACCGCCGCACGCCGACGAGCTGATCGAGCTGCACATCCGGCACACGCCGGGAGGACTCTTCACCGATCCGCTGTTCACGACGTACAAGGGGCGCGAGATCCTGCGCTTCGAAGGCCCGCTCGGCTCGTTCTACCTGCGCGAGGACACCGACAAGCCGCTGATCTTCGTCGCCGGCGGAACGGGGTTTGCACCCATCAAGGCGATGATCGAGCACCTCCTACATCATCGCGTGCCGCGGGAGATCGTGCTGTACTGGGGCGCGCGTGCGCAGCGCGATCTATATTTGCCGCTGCTGCCTGGTCAGTGGCAAGCGGGCAATCCGAACTTCACGTTCATTCCGGTGTTGTCCGAACCGGCCGCCAGCGACGCGTGGCCCGGCCGCTTAGGCTTCGTCCATCAGGCCGTGCTCGATGATTTCCGCGATCTCTCTGGCTACCAGGTGTATGCCTGTGGCGCGCCGGCGATGATCGATGCAGCCCGACGCGACTTCACGACACTGCGCGGGCTTCCCGACGCCGAGTTCTACGCGGACAGCTTCACGTACGCCGCACAGACGGAGAGTTCTTAATCCGCCTGTCTTGGCGATCATCCCCGCTGGATGCTATTGCGTTGGAGGGGGTTGCTTAAGTCCGTTTGCAAAACCTTGGAGCGTGCATCCCGATTGACTGGTCAATTGAGTGCGCGCTCGAAAATCGTACCAGCTGACGGCCATTTCGAAGAATGCGAATGTCCCCGCATCGCCCGTTGTGCAGGTATAGCTTCCGGCGATCCGTCCAAAATGACCAGCCTGCGTATAGTTACCGGTAAAAGTACAACTCGCCATTAGCGACTGAACTACGATCGTCGCTGCTGCGCCGTTCTGATTGATTATGAACGTGGCGGGTGTACCCGGTGTATCCGTGGCCGGAGAGCATGGCAATCCGGAGCTCTTTTGACTGAACATCCCTGAATATGTGCCGGTGAAGTTTAGCGTCGTCAGCGTTTGCCGTTGAATCTGTTTTGTGACTGTAACCCCGTTGACGGAATAGGTCAGCGTCGCCGAGTTGATCAGAGGCGCATCGAGCGTCATTGTGCCGACCGGCGTAACGGTCACTAGATTCGTGTCGAACGGAGTCACTGCGAAATACGGTCCGCTCGTTATGTATAAGGCTCCCGTCCAAGTCAATGCGCCGGACACCTTGGACATCGTCGCCGTATACCACGTCGGCTGCCCGTTCGAGCCATAGACAAACATGGTCGCGAAGATCGTCGTTTCCTGCTCAACGAACTGGATTCCCCAACCCGATTCGGAAGGAATCCACCACAGGTCTGACTGATCGGTCGTTTTGGCCGTCGCCGGAACTACGAAACCTCCGGTCGATAGCCCCATCAGTACCAAGCCAAGTACGAGCAGTCGTCGCATCACCCCTCCGTTGTGGAGTTAGCGGATTGTGCGCTCGAGCTCCGCGAGCGCCAACCGCAGCGCGGCGGCGAAGTGCGCGTCGGCCTCGGCATTGCGATCGAGCTTTGCAAGCATCTCGCCAAGCGCCACGTGCGCGCGCCAGTGATTGTCGAGTGCCAAGCTCGCCTCGAGGTACGTCTGTGCCTTGCCCCACAATTGCTGCCGCTCGCACAAGCGGCCAAGCGCGTATAACAGCGACGCGTCCTGATTGTGCCGCGTCAACCAGCGCTCGGCGGTCTCGAGTTGCTTCGTCGAGTCTGCCGGCCGACACTCGGCGTAAAGCAGTGTGAGGCTCGAGTCCCAGTTCCGTTCGAGGCTCTTGGCGAGGATGTCGGCGGCTTCACGATCGCCGCCCAGCGACAGGAAGCTCGTTGCCGCAGCGCGCGCTACCTTCGACTGCAGCCGATCGTTTTCCGGCACGCGGGACCAGTACGCGCGAAGTCCCGCGGCATCGTGAGCGAAACTCGCCAGCGCTTCCGCATGCGCGCTGCCGCGGAGCACGTCACCCTGCTGCGGATCGTAAACCTTCCGCTTGACGAGCTGATCGACGAGTGCGGGGATCTCGGCCGGCCGTCCCGCCGCTGTCAACGCGCGCATTTCGAGCCGTTGCGCGGCCGTATGCAGTCCCGCTTCGCGCCGAAGCTCCGAGAGCCGCGCGAGCGCCTCGGCGGGCTGGCCGCGCTCGAGGGCGATCTCCGCTTCGAGCATCAGCCTCGGCACCGCAAGGTTCGTCGCATGCGTGTCGGGTCGATCGAGCATCGACGAGGCGCCGGCGTAATCGCGCGTCTCGAGCGCAGCGCGCGCGCCGACGAGCGCTGCCACCGGTGACGATTGCGGGATCGCGAGCGCCTCTTCCGCGAACTGCCGTGCCTTGCCGTGGCGGCCTTCGAGCAGTGCGACGACCGCCGCGTCCTGCTTGCTGCGAAAGCGCTCGAACTGCCGACGGCGCCGGCCCTCGCGCACTTCGGCTGGCATCTGCGCGACGCGCACAGCGGCGCGTATCACCGCGTACAGCGCGAGAAACGCGACGACGACAATGATGATGAACGCGTTCTGCGACAGCTCGACGCGATACGGTGGTGCGACGAACAGCACGTAGCCGGTGTTGACGCGAAACAGCAACGCGAGCGTCACCGCCGCGGCCGCGAGCAGCAGAAAAGCGATCAGCGCACGCATCGCCGGCAGCTCGACGGACGGGATGCGTTCGCGCCGATCATCGAGAGAGGCTCAGCTACTTCGCGCGCGCGGCGGCGCGTTCCGGCGTGCGATCGGCAACCGCCTTCAGCGATCGCACGGCGTCGAGGCTTGCCGTCAGATCGGGCATCTCGCCGGGCATCGCCACCGCCTGCTGCTGCGCGAGCATCGCGAGCGCTGCCTGCACCGGCTTGCTTTGCAGATCGAAATACTGGCGCAGCCACCCGATCGCCGCCTGGACGTCCGCCTTGAAGGCGCGCTCGTCGCGCGACAGCAACGCGAGCCGCGCCGACAGCAGTCGCAATCGCAGGTTCTCGTGGAGGAAAAACGACTGTTGCGGCGTGACGAGCGGCGCCGCGGGACGGTCCGACACCTCGATGCGGATCACGTTGCGCAGGTCGTTCCACACTTCGCGTACGAAGCGCAGCCATGGCGTATCGGCCGGTGCGGGTGCTGCGACCGGCGGCGCCGGCAGCCGCTCGTCCTTTGCAAGCGGCAGCGAGTCGATCGTGCCGGTCAACTGGTCGAGCTTGATCGAGATGCCGGCGACATCGACATAAGGGACGGCTTTCAGGCGATCCATGTCGCGCGCCAGTGCGCGGCGCAGCGGCGCGAGTTGCGGACGATCGAGACGCGCGAGCTTGCCGTCGGCGACCTGCAGACCGGCGAGCGCTGCCTGCACGTTGCCGCCAAGCGAAAGCTGCTGGCTTGCGAGCACCAGAATCTGCTCGACCTCGGATAGCGCAAGCTCATCCCGCGATGGCGCGAGCTCGCGATACAGTGCTTCAAGCGACGCCTGCTGCGACTGGAACTCGGCGACCCGCGTCTCGACCAACGCAAGCTTCGCGAGCGCGTCGCGCAACTGGTT
>Ga0070664_100003287_pt1 | contig 13053 bp, 17 predicted proteins | sample KBSC73metaG_FD_65863 | JGI IMG/M metagenome (GOLD analysis project Ga0070664, IMG submission 65863) | Corn rhizosphere microbial communities from Kellogg Biological Station, Michigan, USA - KBS C7-3 metaG | ecosystem: Host-associated > Plants > Roots > Rhizosphere > Soil ... | reverse complement strand
ACGCGTTTGCCAAAGGAAGCCTATCCTCACTTCAAACACAAACGGGCGACTTTAATGCGGGTGGTTTTTTTGTTATCAACAATCTGTTTTATAGTTCCAAAAATTTTCCTCAACCTATACAAAATGGAAATTTCAAAATAGAACTGGAAAACAATGGAGGCATAGCTGATGCCACAACAATAAATATTTCACAAGGGCATTTCGAACTTGGGAAGGATCCATTCGATATTAGTTTGAAGTTAAGTCATCCTGTTTCCACTGTTAACTTTAACGGATGGGCCAAAGGAAATTTTACGTTGGATAACATCGAACAATTTACACCATTAGCGCCAGGTACTCACATCAAGGGCTTGATGGGTGCAGACATTAGTTTCAACGGCAGTAAGGCCGAAATTGATAACAAGAATTACGACAGGATAAATACAACTGGAACAGTAACCCTCAATAATGTCAGTTATACATCAAAGGAATATCCAACCGGCATTACAGTTCAGGCAGCACAATTAAGATTTAATCCGCAGTATATGACGCTGGATAATTTTGATGGTCGTTTTCAAAACACACATTTGACTGCTGATGGTGTACTCGATAACCTGATTGGTTTTGCTTTACATGACCAGGAATTAAAAGGTACACTAAACATAGCTGCGGATAAGGTCATGTTGAATGAATGGATGGGAACAACAGATACTACAAATGCAGCAACAACATCAGCTTCAGGACCATTCCTTGTACCTGGAAATATTAATATGATAGTGAATGCCAGGGCGGACGCGGTCCAATATGATAATGTTACCTACAGCAATGTAAAAGGGGCATTAGTTGTAAAAGATGAAATGATTCAACTGCAAAATATTCAAACAGAAGCACTGGATGGCTCTATTGGGTTTGACGGATCATATAGTACTAAAGCAAACAAAAAAAATCCTGACGTTAATTTAAGTTACAATGTCAAAGACATTAATATTCAAAAAGCATTTTACGCGTACAACACCGTACAAAGGTTAATGCCAATTGGCAAATTTCTGGCAGGCAAACTGACTTCTCAATTTAGCATGACTGGCAAACTCGATGATAAAATGTTTCCGGACCTTACTACTCTTACAGGTAATGGAAATTTATTGCTGATTCAGGGTATATTAAGCAAATTTCAACCACTGGATAAACTGGCCTCTACCCTGGACATCAACGAACTTAAAGATGTAACGGTAAAAGATATTAAAAGTCATTTTGAATTTGCCAATGGTAAAATGCTGGTAAGGCCTTTCAATCTGAAGATGAAAGGTATAGACATGCAGGTGGGCGGAATGCATGGTTTGGATCAAAGTATTGATTACATCATTGGAATGAAAGTACCCCGCAAATTTCTGGGCACTAATGGAAACAACCTCGTAAACAATCTCGCAACGCAGGCAAATAACAAGGGTATTCCCATTGTGTTGTCTGACATGGTTGATCTCAATGTGAAAGTGGGTGGCAGCATGACTAACCCAACCATTAAGGCTGATCTTAAACAAGCTGCGGGTGATGTTACAAATGAACTAAAACAACAGGCTACGGCTTTCGTACAGCAAAAAGTGGTAGAGTCAAAGCAAACAATTATGGATAGTGTCACTGTAATTAAAAAACAGGTTATCGCTGATGTAAAAGGCGAGCTGGTAAAACAGTTGGCCAACGATGCCAAAGATTCTTCCAACAAATCCTCCTTATCGGAGACAAAGCAAAAAACTGTCGAAACTCTAAAAAATACCGTTGGTAACCTCTTGCGAAAGAAAAAAACTGCAGACACGACGAGACAGAATTAACCTGTTTCCCCTTGTCTTATAGATTTTTGGTTTTATTATAAAAAAATTCTGTTATACCAGCTGATTCCTGTAATTTGCCCGCATCTTCTTTTGAACAAACCGCCTTATCCGTGAAGCCATATTAGTATTCAATCAAATCATATCGATATGCTACACAAAATGTTTACATGTTGTGCGGTTGCTGTATTAATGCTGCCAGCTGCATACGGCCAGGGTATCCTCAAAAAAATTAAGGATAAGGCACAACAAACCACTGACAAAATAATTGACAAAAAAATTGACGATGCCGTTGGAACGAATAACAGTAACAATGGGCCAAACTCAGGTACTCCCGATATGTCATCGGTGGGAAGAAGCGGAAAGCCTTCTAATAAGAGCGGGGAAGGATTAATTTCTACGCCTCCGAATGTAAATGACAACCTCGCCTCAGCAGAAACAGCATTTAAAGCCAGTAAATACAGTGACGCAAGATATTCTGTGCGCCAGGCCATGCTGGGCGTGCAAATGGAAATTGGGAAAAAAATATTGGAAGGACTGCCGGAAACGATTTCAGGACTTAAGAAAGATGCTTCGTCAGACAAAGTAACAAGTGCCGGCTGGGGAATGGGCTGGTCAGGACTGACTATACAAAGGGATTATAAACAGGATGACAAGCAATTAAGTTTCACCATAGCAAACAATGCCATGTGGATGCAGGCAGTGAACATGTATTTTACTAATTCAGGTTACATGCAAACCTCTGGTGGTGAACAAAAATGGAAGCAAACAAAGGTTCAGGATGAAAAAGCAATTATTGAATTTGATGCAAGCACCGGCTATAAGTTAAGTGTTCCGGTTGGCCAAACCACTTTACTGGTTTATGAAGGCATCAATTTTGCCAACGAACAGGATTTTATGAATGCCGTTAATCAAATTAAAATTGCAGCGATTAAAACCCAGCTAGGAGAAAAGTAACCCACCACCTAAACTACTCAATATGAAAAAAATAATTTTCGTCATATTAATATTTGTAACGTACAATGAAGCCCAGGCCCAGGATTTTGCAAAGCGTTTAACTGAAGCTAAAACAGCTTATTCAGCAGGCAAACTTGATGATTCTCGTTTTGCAATGGAACAAATGTTACAGGAACTTGACATCATTACTGGCAAGGAAGTTTTGAAATTACTTCCGGTAAAAATGGGTGAAAAGGCAGCCAATACTAAGAACGATAATGTGTCAGGCTCATCGGGTTTTGTCGGTGTAGTTATCCATCGTGAATATGGAACTGTGGATACTACAAATGCCGAAATAGAAATCATTAGTAACTCTCCACTGATAACTTCTATCAATGCGCTTTTATCCGTTCCTTTTATAGGCGCTTCCGGTGATAATAAGGTCATTAAAATAAATGGGTATAAAGCATTACTTGAAAAAGTAAGTGGAACAAACGAAAGAACAGATTATCAGGTTCAGTTACCACTAAATAGCACACTAATTACTTTTAAAGCACCAGGTACTTCGCAGGATGACATGATTAAAATGGCCAACACCCTGCCTGTTGCCGATATCGCTAAAATGCTGCAATAAATTTTATTTCAATTTTATACAAAACGTGAGATCGTATCTCACGTTTTTTTTATTATTGCCAATGCAATTAAATAAGATAGTGCCTCACCAATTAATTCTAAAAGATGATACCATCTTTCCAAATAATTCTTTGCCTGCACTTTTGTATCCGCAAGTATTAAAACTTCCAAAATTGTTTCGAGCAGGTGCTATAAAAAAATTGTTTCAAAATAATGGTTGGAAGAATAACTGGAAACAAGGCATTTACACCTACCATCATTACCATAGCATTGCCCATGAAGTGCTTGGTATTTGCAAGGGCGAAACTTTATTATTGCTAGGCGGTGAAAACGGAACAACTGTGTTTGTCCAGGAAGGCGATGTGCTTATAATTCCTGCAGGCGTAGCTCATATAAATCTTGGAAAAGAAAATGATGTTACTTGTGTCGGTGCATACCCCGATGGAACAGATTACGATATGAATTATGGTAAGGCTAGTGAACGACCCAGGACCGATAATAATATTGCCGCACTTCCTTTACCTCATACTGACCCTGTGTTTGGAAAAAAAGGAGGCTTGTTGAAAAATTGGCGGTAGCACAACTGTTGTCTTTACGTTTTCAAATAAAAAAAGCCCCGAGGGGGGCTTTATCTGTTTTATCATTTAAGTTATTTCACCCTAATTACCGGTCGTAGTTTATATCCATCCTGTTCTTGCGTTACCGATGCTCCTGCATCAAAATCCAACACCACTGTTTCAATGGTAGCGCTGAGTTTTTTGTTGACTTTAATCTTTAAACCTGATTCTGATCCACTTGGAATCGTAAGGTGGTAGACCTGACCATTTGCTTTAATGGTATTGTTTTCTCCGAGGATCAACCTGATTTCCCTGACAGTATTTGCCGGAAAAGTTTCCTGGGCAATTAAAGTATCCAGGCCATTTTGTAAACCAAGCAAATTATAAATGGTATCCTTGGTTTCCAAAGAGACCCATCCGGTAGAATCATCCCAGAAATTTACTTTTACTTCCTTCAAATCGATGTTCACTTCCTCCCAACCTGCCGGTGCATCAGTTAATTTAACCTGTAAAGTTGACGTGCGGGATTCCTTACTACAAGCAATAAAAACCGTCGAAGAAATCAAAGCAATTGCCAGTACGAATTTAATCAGTTTCATAGAATGCAAATTTTATACGAATCTATTCAAAACTGTGCCATGTGTGCTATGGAGAGAGAAACTTCATCAATAATAGAGCACAAGTACTCTTAATAAAACTCGTAATAATCACCTAAACAAATGTGGTATTTACCATGCAGCCCGAGCGCACCAGATTTACAATTCCACTTGCGATTTCAATACAGGTGTAATTAGAAAATATTTCAAAATTTATCTAAAATCGAGTTCAGTTTTTAAGGCATAACACACCAATGCCTATAGCTTCGATTTGCTAAATTCCAGTACAAGCCTTTTCATTTTTGATTACTCAAAATGACCATTCTTTTAAATATAAAGCTGAATTCAACACAATAAAAAACAGTAATTTCAAACACCACAATCAATACTATATGCCCATTTACATGGACGTGCACATTGTTCCCGGCGTTAAGGCAAAAAATGTCGCCGAGGCTCATTTTCAGGACCTGCTCCACCAGGGAGAATATGGATGCAAATGCATGACCTACTGGGTTGATGAAATGAGGGAAAGTATATTTTGCCTGATAGAAGCACCAGATAAGGATGCCGTAAAAGAAATGCATCGCAAAGCTCATGGGCTGGTTCCCAACAAAGTAATTGAAGTCAGCAGTAGCATTGTACAATCCTTTTTAGGTAGGATCTACGATCCTGAGGATGCAGAAACTTCTGTTGAGGGATTAAAAGTGTTTGCCGATCCGTCTTTTCGAATTCTTCTTGTTACCAAAACCATCGACCCTATTTTGTTACAGTATAAATTAGGAAGTGAAAAGGCAAACGAATTATTGAAAGAGCAGAACAGCATCATTAGAAAAAACCTTTCACAGTTTGGAGGTGCAGAAGTGGAATATGGAGGAAGCGGCTTTATCATTTCATTTTCCTCTGCTGCAAGTGCCCTTTCCTGTGCATTGGCCATCCAAAATGATCTTCCACTATCAAATTCAGAGGCGATCGGTTTTAAGATGAGTATCAATGGTGGCGAACCAATTGAAAAAAGTAATAAGTTATTTGGCGATACCATTCAAATGGCTCGTTACCTGTTTGCAATTCCTAAAGAATTTAAACTTGCCGTTGCTTCCACTGTAAGGGAATTGGCCTTGAAAGATCATTTTCAAAATAACGGCAACAGTTTTTTTTCTTTATCCCCACAGGATGAGATCATGCTGGAATCTTTATTCAGTCAACTGGATAAAAACTGGCAAAATCCTGATTTTGATGTTGATGATTATTGCCATGCAATGGCCATGAGCAAATCTCAATTGTATAGAAAAACAATTGCCTTGACCGGTTTATCACCGAACACTCTATTAAAGGACTATCGTTTGGAAAGGGCAAAAGAACTTATGAAAAAACAACATTACACCATATCTCAAATCACCTTTGATTCCGGATTTACCAGTCCCTCCTACTTTACTAAATGCTTTAAGAAAAAGTTCGGTCTTTTACCAATGAACTACATGGAAATGCTTCAATAGTTCCTCCCACCTGAATGATTTTTACTATTATTTGAACGGTTTTTATCATCCTCCTTTCCATTTATTGAATGATTTGTTATAGCATCCAGGTATTAGGTGTATCTACCTTTAGGTCATCCTATTACTCATTCAACCTTGCTATGAAACGCCAAACAATTATCTGCTAATTGAATTGAAACGAATAAATTTTATAAACCAAAAACACAACAAATGAAAACCTATCTAATTGAAAGGGAAATTCCCGATGCAGGGAAACTTCGCCCTGAACAACTAAAGACCATTTCTCAAAAGTCCTGTTCTGTATTAGAAGAAATGGGCTCAAAAATTCAGTGGATCCACAGTTATGTCACCGATGACAAAATCTATTGTATCTACGAGGCAGAGAACGAGGAACTTATCAGGGAACATGCAAAAAAGGGCGGATTCCCGGCGAACAGGATATTGGAAGTTGCTTCGATGATTAGCCCAGCTACCGCAGCTTAATAGCATCCTCAAACGGTAATTTTAATTCAACTGGTTTTTCACACTTAAAAAAGAAAAATGGAAAATTTATTCAATGACGCCAGGCGTCATATAGGGAAATCCTTTGCATTTAGGCAAGGTCAGTTCAACCAAAATTCAGGATCAAATTGGTTTAACAATAGTCTACCGCTCAGCACTCTTTTTATTATTACCTGCATTTTCATCTCCGCCTGTCAAAAACAAAGTATATCCAGCGATGTTGAACAGGCCCAACTCTCATCAAACTTAAAATCTGAAGCCAACGCTGTAATCTTATACAATGGGCTGTCGGACCTAACATCGCGGCAATTACAACAAGCCCGTGCAGCAACGGCAAACTATCGCAATATTGAAAATGCGGTGAAAGATGGTTATGCAGATATTGAAGTAGACGTAGAACACATGGGACATCATTTTATGAAAACAGCAATTGTTGATTCTGTTTTTGATATCAGGCAGCCTGAAATACTTGTTTACAATATGAACGAAAAAGGAAAGCAGGAACTTGTAGCTGTAGAATATGCGATACCTCTCACCTATCAAAGACCGGAAGGATTCAGTGGCTCAGGCGATGTATGGAAAGACGATTCTGGTTTTCCTCTTTGGTTATTGCATGCATGGGTTTGGGCTTATAATCCGGACGGCGTTTTCAATTGGACTAATCCGCTGGTACATCTTCATTAATTTCTTTCAATAAATTATCTTAAATATTTAAAACACAATTATGAAACAAAATTGCTTTTTACTGCTTTGTTTAACTTTAGTAAGTTTTTGTGATAGCTATGCACAAAATCAAAGTTCCAATAATAACCTATATATTGACGTGCATTATTTGCCCGCCGGAAAAGTAAATTTTGCTGATGTTGCAGCAGTTCATGCTAAAGATCTTGCTACTGAAAATAAATACGGCACCAAGTTTATAAAATACTGGGTAGATGAGTCCAAAGGCGTAGTGTATTGCCTTTCTTCTGCGCCAGACACTGCTGCCATCAGCAATACACACAGGGAAGCACACGGCTTAATGCCACAGGCCATTTATAAGGTTGAAGATGGCAGCGAAGCATCTGCTGAAAAAGGAAAAAGTTATTTCCTGGATATACATCAGCTAGGGGCTAACAAGGTAACAGCAGCAGACGTGGAAGCAGCACATAAAAAAGATTTGGCAGTCCAAAAAAAATATGGTGTCAATTTCATTAACTATTGGGTAGATGAAAGAAGTGGCACGGTGCTTTGTCTGTCACAAGCAAAAGATTCATCCAACGTAATACAAACACATAAAGAAGCCCATGGATTAGTGCCCGTGTCAATAGAATTGGTGAAACAAGGCCAATAAGACACTAGTGTTGAAAAGATTTAAAATACCTGCTCGTTAATGCAAGAGCAGGTATTTTTTTGCAAGATCAGTTCTAAATTTTGGAATTTTATACTGCTTTAATTTGAAATAGCAGATTGGTGAAATCCCGTTTCTATTTCAACGCCATTCATCAAGGTTTGGTACACCACACAATATCGTTCGGTTAATTTTTTAAGCGAAGCCATTTGTTCATCAGTGGCATTGGATTCAAGATGAAATTGCAACCGAATATTTTTAAAACCTACAGGCACCTCTTTTGAAATGCCTAATGTGCCTTTGAAATCCAAATCGCCTTCTGCCTTCACAATACCATTTTTGATATCTATGCCAATTGCCGTTGCCACAGCCTTTAGTGTTACTCCAGCACATGCTACAAGTGCATCAAGCAACATGTCTCCCGAACATGCTAAAAAACCAGTTCCACCTGTAGCAGGATGAAGACCTGCTTCAACCATTGCACGACCAGTGGCCACCTTACATGAAATTTCCTGTCCTAAATCGCCTTGTGACTTTAGTGTTATGATTGCTGACTCAGGGCTTTGCTTGTATTTTTCTTTAAGTGGACTTTGTAGTGATTTTAGTTCTTCCGCATTCATAAACACAAGTTAGTCGAAAAAAATTGTCCCTTTTTTTGAACACATATAATAGCTCCTGTCAGAAAGGACATGACTTTACACAATTATCCGGGATGATTCTAAAAAATGCAATAATCATTCTGCAAATTCATTCCGAGGTCACCCATGATTTAGCCTGTTCCAGTTCTTTGAGGGAAAATCCTTTCGATGAACCGGGAATGATTGCGGAAAAAAGACTTGAGAACTTTTCAATTCCTTTTTCATCGGTAACTATGGCGATTTTTTTCCAGCCCCTATAATGTTTTAAGCCTTCAAGGGCATCCTGAAACCAAGCTCCGAAAGAAAAATTTTTCGCAGATGTTTCCATAACCATCATAAAATGGATATGCCCATGCTCTTTGTCAACTCGCTCAATTTCCGGGACAAGAATTTTTTTATAGTCCTCCGTAGTCACTTCACCGGTTGCTTTAAAAGCAGCTACGTGTGATGGCATACCTTCCAGCTTTTGCAACATGTTTAAAGATTTTGGTGTAAAATTAGAAATCAGTTCAATTTATTTGTGTGACTTAAAATTGTTGAAACCGGTTTCAAAGGAAAGGAACCAGCAGATAATTACTTTCGAACAATCGTCGAACTATTTTTAAATACGTTCAATTTTTGAAGTCATTCATTCAGTTGAAATTTTACTTTTTCATGTTGAATAAACCAATGCACTAAACTTGTTGGAAAGATCTCCATGGCTGTTCGGCGTTTGTTGCGTCATAATAAGACAAACCGGCTTTGCTTTTGGATCAGCCCAGTAATTTGTTCCATAATATCCTCCCCATGAGAAACTTCCCTTATTCTTTGGGCCAAGGTTTGCCCCTTTTTCAGTTACAATTTCAAAACCCAATCTAAAATCATTTGTGTCATTATAGTGAAAACCCAGTTGATCTATCCTTGACAATCTTTCATAATCAACGTGAGGATTGATTTTGCCTCCCAGCCGAATTACTTGCGCCGGAAGTGATGGTAAAATTGATACCTGCAATACCGTAAAAAACAAACATCGAAACCAAAATTTCTTCATATAGCTCGTTTCGATGCCTAAGATACAGAAAGGACAAAGTACATTGTGTTACACCAGGCCACGCGTCTTAAGTTCTTTTGCAATATTTTCTATTGCATGAAAATTGCCATCTAAACTTCCTCGTTGTGAAATGGGTTTTCCATTTTCCAAAACAAAACAAAGTTCCTGAGGCAGGTTCGCAATTCTGCGTTCGTCTTCATTCAAAAGTGTAACTGCTTTGTAAAAGTCACATTCTGTATACACGTCAAATGAAACTGGCTTTTGCATAATTGTATTACCTGGACCTTTATATGGAATCGAAATATTTATGTTTGCTATTTTATTGGACATAACCTCACATTTAATTATTTACCTGCAATTCATGTACCTCATCTGTATCCAGGAGCTTGTTCCATCGAAATCTTGGAAGACTTTAGTGAAACATTGATACTGACACGGAATGATGTTGTTATAATTCTACACATCACAACAGATTGCCATGGCAATACCTAACTCCTGATGTTTGTAAAAAACCTTTCAAAGTTTTTGTCGTGTTTACCAGTAATTATTTCTGCGTATAGCTAAAGAATTGTAGCTTAGGTAAAACCCACTTAACAATGACAAAGCTTTCGATTTTGCTTTGGAATACATTTCTATTTTTCCACGTGGGCCTGACACAGGAAACAAATACCATTATTATAAATCCAGCAAAACGAAATGAAGCAGAGCTCGTCAAAAGAATGTACCAGTATTCAGCCTTTATGAAGGGCAACGCTTTTTATAAGGATGGCAATATTGCGCAATCGATGTTAAATTATAATTACCTAACCAACCAAATTGAGTTCATTAATCCAAAAGGTGATACGCTGGAACTAGTACATGGTGATGACTTCGATAACATTGTTGTGGAATCCGACTCGTTTTATTACTACAATAAATGTTTTATCCGGCAGGTTTCGCACGCCTCTACGTATAACTTATTCGTAAAAAAAACCCTGCAAAATAGTGGCACCGAAAAAAAAGGGGCCTACGATATTTATTCTAGCACTACCTCCATTAGCTCCGTGAATACCATTGGGGACAACAGAACGAACTCTATTAAATTGGCAACAGACCAAAATATCAAGTTCATTTTTAAGGACTATTATTATTTGTCAGGAAAATTTGGCCAGTTTTATCCTGCGACAAAAAAGGGAGCAATGGATCTTTTTGGAAACAATCAAAAAAAACTCAAAGAATTCTTAGAAAAAAACGAAATCAATTTTACCAAAAAAGAGGATCTTGAAAAATTGCTTGAGTATGCCCGCACCATTTTGAAATAATTTGAAGTTGCGAATATTCAAAATGCTGATTTATACAGTTTTTCTATTTTTTTGGTTTTGATCATGTTTGACATTCTGTATACATACCTGTCACAAAGAATGCAATTGACTTTACAGGAGTTCGATCTCGTACGAGATTTGTTCATACCACGGTCAATGAAAAAAGGCGAGCTTTTACTTCGTGAAGGAGAGGTGGCTAAATATGGAGCATTTGTATGCACCGGGTGTCTCCGAAGTTATGTTGTTGATAATAAAGGAAAAGAACATATTGTTCAATTTGCTCCGGAAAACTGGTGGCTTAGCGATATTGATAGCATGCTTCACAAAAAGCCTTCCCTTTATTTCATGGATGCAATTGAACCTACCGAAGTACTTCTCGCAGAAATGACTTCTTTTCAAAAAATGTTAGACCAGTTACCCGGCTTTGCCGAATCATTCAGACTTGGTCAACAAAAACATACCGCCGCCAAAGACAAAAGAATCGTTTCATCCCTCACTGCTGATGCAGAAACAAAGTATCAGGAGTTTTTAGATAAATACCCAGGTATTGCGCAGCGAGTGCCATTGCACATGATTGCTTCCTACCTGGGCATCTCTCCCGAAACGTTAAGCCGTGTTCGCAAAAGGTGGTCGGTAAAAAAATAGCGAAGTTTATTTCTTGACATATGTCAAAATTGGCTGGGATTAAAGGTTACTCCTTTGCATTCTAAAACCAATTTTATGTGCAACAGAAAAAAACAAACTTTAAAAATGATTCCCACATTTTTAATGGTCGCTTTATTGGCAATTAGTGGGTTTCTTAAGTTTTCAGGTCACCATCCAATGATCTTGCATTTTGTACAACTTGGAATCGATAGCTGGCTTCCGGTGCTGGGCAGTGCTGAAATTCTTTTTGCCTTACTGTATCTTTTTCCCGCAACAAGCCAGCTTGGACTTTTGCTGTTAACTGCGTATTTCGGTGGTGCTATGGCCGTTGAAATCCCTTATCATATGGTGGCAGGGCCTGCTGTACCTTTGGTGTTAATATGGATTGCAGCTTTTATCAGGCAGCGTTCACTATTTATTAAAACAAAAAACGGTGGTGCAACGGCGCAACCGCAATTCAGTTAATTATGTGGTTTGCGAAGGTTACCTACAATTGAAATAGATTTTTTAAAGAAAAGGAATTGTTTTAACGGGAAGACCATTTAATGTATCGGCACTTACAAAAATTCAGTTCGGAATAGTTTTTATGAGCTTTCAAAAAGGAATCAAGTTCAAATCAATATTGGAATTCTGGGAATTTCTTCCAGAACACGAACGGGTTATTGTTGATGTACTGCGTCAAATTGTTTTGAAGAACCTTCCTTCGCATTGTAAAGAAAAATTGAGCTACAACGTTCCGTACTTTTATGGAAAACGAAGAATTTGTTTGATATGGCCAGGTTCTGTTCCGTGGGGTGGCATACGTGAAGGCGTACTGTTTGGCTTCTGCTATGGAAACCGCTTAAAGGATGCCAACCATTACCTTACTCATGGATCAAATAAACAGGTGTTTTATAAAATATTTCATTCGCCAGATGAAATTGATTATGACGCCATCGTTGGTTTGTTGAATGAGGCTGTTGCAGTTGACAACAATTTTAATTAGTTCGTAAATCACCCTTTTATTGTCGCGGAAACACCCTGCGAATTCTAAAGGACCATACTAAGTTTGTATCAATTAAAACAAAATAAATGGAAACCAAAAACGCAACAAACATTACTGTAGAAGCCACAGTAAATGCGCCAGTAGAAAAAGTATGGTCTTATTTTACACAACCGCAACATGTTAAAAACTGGAACAACGCTTCAGACGACTGGCATACACCCCGTGCCGAAAATGATTTACAGGTCGGCGGCAATTTTGTTTACAGGATGGAAGCAAAAGACGGAAGCTTTGGATTTGATTTTGGAGGAACGTATGATGCGGTGAAAGAAAATGAATATTTAGAATATACCATTGGTGACGGAAGAAAAGTGAAAATAAGTTTTATACCCCAGGGCACTTCAACAAAAGTGGTGGAAAACTTTGAAGCGGAAACAACTAATTCAGTCGAATTGCAAAGAACCGGGTGGCAAAGTATTCTGGATAACTTCAAAAAATATACGGAAGCAAATTGAAGATTAACGATTTGATTTTATTGTAATCGCATGAATGTTTCTTTAAAGAGAACAACTACTGATGATGAAGATTTTAAGTTACTTGTAAAAGAAC
>Ga0070664_100003285_pt1 | contig 13055 bp, 10 predicted proteins | sample KBSC73metaG_FD_65863 | JGI IMG/M metagenome (GOLD analysis project Ga0070664, IMG submission 65863) | Corn rhizosphere microbial communities from Kellogg Biological Station, Michigan, USA - KBS C7-3 metaG | ecosystem: Host-associated > Plants > Roots > Rhizosphere > Soil ... | reverse complement strand
AAATCGTAAGTCACTCGAAACTCACCTTTCCGCGCGCCTGCTTAAGGGCGCTGCGCTGCCGTTTCTTCTCGACGCGTTCGGCCTTCGCTGCCCGGCTCGGGCGCGTCGCCTTGCGCTTGCGCGGCGCGATATGGGCGGCCGCGATCATTTCCGCCAGCCTGCGCCGCGCATCCGCCCGGTTGGCTTCCTGCGTCCGAAAGCGCCGAGCGGTGATGAGAAGCTCGCCGGCGCCGGTCATGCGGCTTCCGGCGATCGTCTTCAGTCGTTCGTAGACGTCGGGATGAAGCCCGAGGCGGAAGACGTCGACCCGCAGCTGCACAGCGGTTGCGACCTTGTTGACGTTCTGCCCGCCTGGTCCCGTCGCCGCGAGGAAGCTCTCGCTCAGCGCCTCGTCCGGCATGTGGATGTCCTCAGGCCGCATTCTCTGTCCTAAGCTTGTCGAAGGGGCGCCATTCGCCGAAAACGTCCGGCGTCGGAGCCGTCACGTCGATCACGTGCTTGTCTTCGCGCGGCACGACCAGTCGCGACGCGTGAAGAAGCATCGGCCCGCCCGGGATGCCGTAAACACGATCGCCGAGGATGCCGCGGCCGAACGCCTCGCGGGCGTGCGCGCGGATTTGGTGCGTGCGACCTGTCAGCGGCTGGAATTGGACCAGAGTGGCGCCTTCGCGGACGGCCAGGCGCTTCCAAAGCGTTGTCGCTTCCCGGCCATGATCGTCTTTGACCATTCGCCACCCCGCCTCAGCGCTCGAAGTCTTCGCGAGCGGCACGGCGATGACCCCTTCCGCGTCCGCGAGCTCGGCGCCGACTACCGCAATATAGTATTTTTCGACCGCCCGCGTCTCGAATGCGCGCTGGAATGGAGCGCGTGCCTTCGCCGTGCGCGCGAACAGCAGGCAGCCGCTGGTATCGGTATCGAGCCGATGCATCGGCGTCGGCTGGCGCGCAAATCCGCAGCGAAGTTCGTCCAATCTCGACGCAATCGAATCGCCGCCGCGGCGCGGCGCATCGACGGGCAAGCCCGCCGGCTTGTCGAGAACGATCGCCTCGGCGTCGATGAACAGGATGCGGTCGGACAGGAACATGATGGGGCGAATGAACCACGCCGAACTGGAGCGCAAATCCCTGCGACTCTGCGCCTGAGCGGGTGTGCGTCTGTGGATGCTTTTGTGACTCGATTGCAACCGGGCAACAAAATCAGCGCGTTAGGAAATATTAACCTTTTCCCTTCAGACCTCGAATGGTTAATGAGGGCTTCAAGGCCGTTAAGGGCGGGTAACGATATTCCGTCTTTGGGCCGCGAACGGGGGAAATCGCAATGCGCGTGCTGCTGATCGAAGACGAGCCGACGACCGCCAAGAGCATCGAGCTGATGCTCGGGTCGGAGGGCTTCAACGTCTACACGACCGACCTGGGCGAGGAAGGCCTCGATCTGGGTAAGCTGTACGATTACGACATCATCCTTCTCGACCTGAACCTGCCGGACATGCACGGCTATGACGTGCTGAAAAAGCTTCGCACGGCGAAGGTCTCAACGCCGGTCCTGATCCTGTCTGGCATCGGCGAAATGGATTCGAAGGTCCGGGCCCTGGGCTTCGGCGCCGACGATTACGTCACCAAGCCGTTCCACCGCGACGAGCTGGTCGCTCGCATCCACGCGATCGTTCGCCGTTCGAAGGGACATTCGCAATCGGTCATCCGCACCGGCAAGCTCGCCGTGAACCTCGACGCCAAAACCGTCGAAGTCGATGGCGCCCGCGTGCACCTGACCGGCAAAGAATATGCGATGCTGGAGCTCCTTTCGCTCCGCAAGGGCACGACCCTGACCAAGGAGATGTTCCTGAATCATCTCTATGGCGGCATGGACGAGCCCGAACTCAAGATCATCGACGTGTTCATCTGCAAGCTCCGCAAGAAGCTCAGTCTTGCTTGCGGCGGCGCAAATTATATCGAGACCGTCTGGGGCCGTGGCTATGTGCTGCGTGATCCCGAAGAGGCGACCGAGACGGAGCCGCAGGCCGCCGTCGCCTGAAAGAATCCGGAGGGGCAAAAGGGGAAGGCGGGGCGTTTCGGCGCCCTGCCTTTTTTATGCGTCGATCAGCAGGCGCCCACGGTCGCGGCGCGTGGGAAGACTCAGCGGCTGGTTAAGCACCTGCTCCGCCTCCGTCTCATCCATCCTGCGCCAGCCGTCGCGGCCAAGCCGCTCAAGCGGATGGAAACCGGTCTTGTACGCCATGCGCGGCGAGCCTTCGACCCAATAGCCGAGATAGACGTATGGCAGTCCAGCGCGGGCGGCGCGCAAGATGTGATCGAGGATGATGTAGGTCCCGAGCCCTTTGCGAGCGCCATGACCAACGTCGAAGAAGCTGTAGATCATCGACAGGCCGTCGGTCTGCTGGTCGCTAAGGCAGGCCCCGACCAGCTTGCCGGGGCGGCCGTCGACGGGCGGCTCCCGATATTCGATGACATAAGTGCGGACGGGCGTCTGCTCGACCATGTCGGCGAAATCGCTTTCGTCCATTTCCGCCATGCCGCCGCCGGGATGGCGCTCAGCCAGATAGCGACGAAGCAGCGCATATTGCTCGTCTGTGGTCCACGGCTTGCAAGCGCTAACCTCGAGGTCAGCGTGGCGCCGCAGAAGCTTGCGTTGGGTAGCGGTGGCTTCGAATTCGGCAGCGAGAACGCGGACGGAGACGCAGGCGGAGCAATCGATGCAGCTGGGACGGTAGGCGACGGATTGGCTGCGGCGGAAGCCGATGCGGCCGAGAGCCTCGTTGAGCTCACTCGAATGACGGCCCGATAGCTCCGTAAAGACCTTCCGCTCGACCTTGCCCGGAAGGTACGGGCACGGGCTCGGGTTGGTCACGAAGAATTTGGGAAAGCGGAATGGTGCGCTCACCCCGGGCCCTCTCCTATAGTTACGCCACTCTTTATGCTGCCGGTAAACGCCGTTGAAAAGGCTTTGGTCGCGTCAAAGAAGGTAAAGACGAGGCGCTGTCCCGAAATAGAACCCTCTTTTTGGTCCAAGAGAGACGCGGATCAGTCGAGTGAAGCGCGCTCGACGTGGAAACCGGCGGCTTCGAGTCGCGCAACGACGTCGTCGATGGCCTCTGCGTCGCGAGCTTCGCATTCGACCTCGATCACCGTGTCCTTTGCAGGCAGGCGCGTGAAGATGCGGCTGTGATTGATCTCAATGATGTTAACGCGTGCTTCGTGGAACTTGGCGGTGATTGCCGCCAAGGCTCCGGGACGATCCTCGGCGGCGACGCGGAGGCGGGCGATGCGGCCCTGGCGGACGAGATCGCGGACCAGCACGTTAGCGAGCAGATGCGTGTCGATATTGCCGCCACACAGCAGCGTCGCGACCTTTTTGCCCTTGTAACGCTCGGTGTCCGAGAGGATCGCCGCGAGGCCGGCGGCGCCGGCGCCCTCGACCACGGTCTTCTCGATCCCCACGAGCATGGCGACGGCGCGCTCGAGATCGCGTTCGGGAACCAGGACCACGTCGTTGGCGAGTTCGCGCAGGATTCGCGACGTCAGTTGTCCGGGCTGCTTGACGGCGATGCCTTCCGCGAGCGTGTCGCCGCCGAGTTGCATGTTGCAGCCCTGGATCTCGCATTTCATCGACGGATAGAGTTCGGCTTCGACCCCGATGAGCTCGATGTCGGGTTTCAGCGCACGCGCCGCGATCGCAACTCCCGACATCAGGCCGCCGCCGCCGATCGGAACGACGATCGTATCGAGATCGGGCGCGTCTTCCATCATCTCGACGCCGACAGTGCCCGCGCCGGCGATGATCATGGGATCATCGAACGCATGGATGAAGACGAAGCCGTTCTCTAGCGCCAACTCGCGCGCCTTGGCGAAAGCGTCATCGACGATGTTGCCGAAGAGGACTACCTTGGCCCCGTGCCCGGCCGTCTGCGTCACTTTCACCGTCGGCGTGGGCTCCGGCATGACGATGGTCGCAGGTATACCCAGCCGCTTGGCGTGATAGGCGACAGCCTGCGCGTGATTGCCCGCCGACGCAGCGATGACGCCGCGTGCACGCTCTTCCGCGCTGAGCTGGAGCAATTTGTTGAGGGCGCCGCGCTCCTTGTACGCCGCAGTGAACTGCAGGTTCTCGAACTTCAGCCAGATTTCCGCGCCGATGATCTCCGACAAGGTGCGGCTGACCAGCATCGGCGTGCGAACAACCTGACCATCAATCCGCTCGCGCGCGGCGCGGATGTCGTCGATCGTCGGCGGCTGCAGGGACGTCGTCTGAAGCATCGGCGCGAGGCCTAGACCTTCAAGCGCAGCCAAACAATGCTATGCGGGCGTTATGATCCGAACCGTAATCGGGCTTGCAGCCCTGCTCCTCGCGTCGATGGCAAACGCCGACATCATCGTCGAAAACATCAACGGCCTGCAGGTAGGGCCAGACGGCAAGATCCAGCATTTCGGCAGCTTCTTGATCGGCGACGACGGCCGCGTGAAGCAGGTCATGACCAATCCGACGCCGCGGATGAGCAAATTCGACCGGATGATCAATGGCGAGGGCCGGACAGTGTTGCCGGGGCTGATTGATGCCCACGGCCACGTCACGGAGCTGGGATTCGCTGCGCTCCAGCTCGATGTCACCGGCACGCAATCGGTGGGCGAGATGCAGCAGCGGCTCCGCGAATATGCGGCCGCCCATCCGGAAGCGCGCTGGATCGTCGGGCGCGGCTGGAACCAGGAGTTGTGGGCCGAGAAGCGCTTTCCGACCGCAGCTGATCTCGACGCCGTCGTCCCCGACCGGCCGGTCGTTCTGGAGCGTGTCGACGGACATGCGATCGTCGCCAACAGCGCGGCCATGCAGGCCGCCGGAGTCACGCCGCAGACCGCGGCGCCTTCGGGCGGGCGGATCGAAAACGGGCTGTTCGTCGACAATGCGATGGACTTGGTCGGCAAGTCCATTCCGCCTGCCTCTCCCGCAGAACTCGACCAGGCGCTGGGCAAGGCACAGGAGATTCTTCTAGGCTTTGGGGTCACCGGTGTCGGCTCGATGAGCACGTCGGTCGACTCATGGAACGCCTTCCGCCGCGCGGGCGAAGCCGGCCGTCTGAACGTCCGACTGATGACATACATCTCCGGAACGGAATCCATGGCCGGCGTGCCGCACCCCACGCAGTGGCAATTTGGCGACCGCTTGCGGGCGGTGGGCGTGAAGCTGTTCGCGGACGGTGCACTCGGCTCGCGGGGCGCGTGGCTGAAGCAGCCCTATGCCGACATGCAGAACACGCACGGCCTTCCGTTCCATTCGGACGCCGAGATGCTGCAGCTCGCGGACACGGCGGCGGCGGCTGGGTTCCAGGTCGCAACGCACGCGATCGGCGATGCCGCCAATGCCCAGATCATCGGCGTCTATGAGCAGCTGTCGCGCAAATACGGCAAGGACCGCCGCTGGCGCATCGAGCATTTCCAGATCGCCGACCCCGCTGACATTCCGCGGCTCGCGCCAGCGGGGATCATCGCGTCGATGCAACCGACGCACCAGACCAGCGATCGGCTGATGGCCGAGAAGCGCCTCGGACCGAATCGCCTCAAGGGCGCTTATGCGTGGCAGTCGGTGCTGCAGGCGGCGCACGTCGCATTCGGATCGGATGCTCCGTACAATGCGTCGGCGCTGGCGTTCGGATCCGATTTTCCGGTTGAGTCACCCAATCCCTTCCCCGGACTGTCGGCGGCGGTCAGCCGTCAGGACATGCAGGGGCAGCCAGCCGGCGGCTGGACGCCTTCGGAGCGCGTGACGTTCGCGGAGGCGCTTGCCGCCTTCACTCGCGGAGCAGCTTATGCCGGCTTTGCGGACGACAAGATCGGCGCGCTGGAGCCCGGCAAATATGCCGACTTCATCATCGTCGACCGCGACCCCACCAAGGTCGACGGGCAGAGCCTCGCGCGCACGCAGGTGCTCGAGACGTGGGTTGCCGGAAAGAAGGTTTGGGAGCGGCCAGCTATGGCTCCCGCTGCGAAGACTGAGCGCGGGAAATAAGCATCGCCGGAGTGAGCAGCTGCGGCAGCTCCTCCGGCTCCCGGCCTGGCACGTACCATAGATAGACGGGCACGCCCGCGCGACCGCGGCTCTCGAGGAAACGGGTGATCGCCGGATCGCCGTTGGTCCAGTCGGCCGCAAGAACGGTCACGCCCGCATTCTTGAATGCGTCGCGGACTTCGTCGCGGTCGATCGCGGCAGTCTCGTTAACCTTGCAGGTCAGGCACCAGTCCGCGGTGAAATAGACGAAAACGGGGTGGCCAGAGAATTGCTCGCGCGCCACGGCGGCTTCGCTCCACGCGGCATCGCCTGAAGTACGAACAGGAGCGCCATGACGGGTTGGCGTCACGACCAGCAGCAAAGCCGCCATCGCAACCGCGGCGGGTATCGCCCACAGAATCCTTGCCCCGCTTCGCTGCCGCTGGCCCGCGCCGAAGAGCAGCAAGCAAAGCGCGACCGCTCCTGCGAACCCGATCAGCAGCGCGGTGAAGCCGCCCTGGCGATAGAGCAGCCACAGCGCCGCAATCGCGCTTGCGGTCATCGGTATGGCGAGGAACCGCTGAAGCCGCCGCATCCACGGGCCGGGCTTTGGCAAACGCCTATGGAGAGCGGGGACTAGCGCGACGAGCAGGAACGGTATCGCAAGGCCCAACCCGAGGGCCGCGAAGACCATGACCGATCCCGCCAATGGCAATAGAAGCGCCGTGCCGAGCGCCGCGCCGAGGAAGGGACCCGCGCAGGGCGTCGCAACGAAGGCGGCGAGGGCTCCCGTGCCGAAGCTCCCCGCCGGTCGAGCACCGCCGCCGAGGACCGGGAGCTCGAACAGGCCAAGCAGGTTTGCCGTGATCGCCACGGCAAGCAGCAAGAGCAGCATGATCGTGCGCGGGTCCTGCAGCTGGAAAGCCCAACCCGCCTCCGCGCCAGCGGCACGGATCGCGAGGAGTATCGCACCGAGCGCGCCCGTGCTGATGACTGCACCCGCGGTGTAGGCAAACGCATCGCGCCGCGCTTCGGAAGCGCTTTCCCCTGCCCGCGACAGCTGCAATGCCTTCAGCGCGAGGATCGGGAATACGCAGGGCATCAGATTGAGAAGGATGCCGCCGGCAATCGCGCCTAGCAGCGCCAGCCAGACGGCGTTCAAGCCGAGCTGCCCGATCGGCGCGCCGTTGACAGGCACGGTGCCGGGCACAGCTCTGAACTCCAGCCCCTGACCTTCGCCGATCGCCACGACGCCGCTGAAGTCAGCCGGCGTCAGTTCCTTCCGCGCGAGCTCCGCGATCAATAAGTCGCCGCTGCGGCTGAAGATCTGCTTCGCCTCATAGTCGACGATGCGGTCGGCCTGGGCGAAGAGGTAGGGCTTTTCGACCGCCACGCTCGCCGGCAGCGGGATCGCGACGCGCAGCTTGTCACCGGCGATCGCAAAGCGCCCCACAGTCACAAGCGGCCGCGGCAGCTCGCGCCGCCAATCATCGAACTGGGCCCGGTTTGGCGTCCCCATGCCGACGGGCAGGTCGAGGGACAGCTGCCCTTGCTCCGGCACGCAGATCTTGTCGGTGCAGGCGAGCCAGTGCGCTTCGGCGCGGATCGGCACCGATCCAGTCGCGCCGGCCGGCACCTTGAGCCGAACGAGCACCGCGTAGTCGCGCTCGTAGACGTAGTTCATCAGGCCGGCGACTTCGAGCCGGGTCGGCACCGGATAGCGCAGCGGACCAGCCGCGAAGCCGGGCGGAAGCTGCCACTTCACGTCCATCGGCAGGCCAGCATCGCCTGGGTTCAGCCAATAGCCGTGCCAGCCGGGGTTTGTGCGCATGTGCAGCGCCAGCTCGACTTCGCCGCCCGCCGGCGCCGGACCTTCAGCGACGAGCTCCGGGTCGATCCCCCGCGCATGGGTAAGCGCTGGGAGAAAGAGGAGAACTAGGAATAGCAACAAAAGCCCTCCCCCTCGATGGGGGAGGGTTGGGTGGGGGTGACGGCGATCGGGCTCGACTTCGAGCATCACCCCACCCTAGCCCTCCCCATCAAGGGGAGGGAAGCCAAAGCTGCTCAATCCAAATTCGGCCGCAGCCAGCGCTCAGCCTGTTCCAGCGAAACGCCGCGGCGTTCGGAATAATTCTGGAGCTGATCGCGGCCGATCCGTGCGACGCCGAAATATTGGCTGTCGCGATGGCCGAAGTAGAAGCCCGAGACGGCCGAGGTCGGCAGCATCGCGAAATTCTCGGTGAGCGTGACCTCGCCGGGATTGCCGCCGAGCATGTCGAACAATACCGGCTTCAAACTATGGTCCGGGCACGCGGGATAGCCGGGCGCAGGCCGGATCCCATGATATTTCTCGCGGATCAGCTGCTCGTTAGAGAAATGCTCGTCGGCATAGCCCCACATGCTGTTGCGGACCTGCGCGTGAAGCACTTCGGCCAAGCTCTCGGCCAGCCGGTCGGCGAGCGCTTTCAACAGGATGTCGTCATAATCGTCGACCGTCTGCTTGAAGCGCTCGAGATGAGGCTCGAGACCGTGGATGCCGACGGCGAAGCCGCCAATCCAATCCTCGCCGTCGGGATCGATGAAATCGGCAAGGCACATGTTCGCCCGGCCCTCGCGCTTCTTCACCTGCTGTCGGAGAAAAGGCAGCCGCGTCCAGTCATTGCCCGCAAGGACGAGGACGTCGTCGCCCTCGCGCTTGCAGCGCCAGAGGCCGACCGTGGCTTTCGGAGTGACCCAGCGTTCGGCAATGAGCTGGTCGAGCATCTGCTGAGCGTCGGCGAAGAGATTGCGAGCGCTCTCGCCCACGACCGGATCGTCGAGGATCGCCGGATAGTTCCCCGCCAGCTCCCACGCGCGGAAGAAGGGCGTCCAGTCGATCGACGCCTTGAGATCGCGCAGCGGCCATTCGCCGAACTGGTGCAGGCCTGGCCTCAACGGGGCCGGCGCCTTGCCGGTGGGATCGTAGGAGAAAGCGTTGACACGCGCATCCTCGAGGCTAGCAAGCTCGCTCTGGCCGCTGCGTTCGCGCGACTTGCGGAGCTCGTGGTAATCCTCGGCGGTATTAGCGATCAGCGGCTCGCGCTGCGTGTCGGAGACAAGGCTCGACGCCACCCCTACGGCTCGGCTCGCGTCGAGCACGTGGATGACCGGGCCTTCGTAGGCAGGGTCGATCCTCAGCGCCGTATGGGCCTTGCTCGTGGTCGCGCCTCCGATCAGGAGCGGCGTCCGAAAGCCCTCGCGCTGCATTTCGCCCGCGACAGTAACCATCTCGTCCAACGACGGCGTGATGAGCCCGCTGAGACCAATCATGTCAGCTTGATTGTCGTTGGCGGCTTTCAAAATATCCTGCCACGGCACCATGACGCCAAGATCGATGACCTCGAAGCCGTTGCACTGCAGGACCACGCCGACGATGTTCTTGCCGATGTCGTGAACGTCGCCTTTGACGGTCGCCATCACGATGCGCCCCTTGCCCTGGGTCGCGCCGGTCGCTTCCTTTTCCAGTTCGATGAACGGGATGAGGTGGGCAACCGCCTTCTTCATCACGCGCGCGGATTTCACGACTTGGGGAAGGAACATCTTACCCGAGCCAAAGAGGTCGCCGACGACGTTCATGCCGTCCATCAGCGGGCCTTCGATCACCTCGATGGGCCGAGCAAACTGCTGCCGCGCCTCCTCGGTGTCGTCGAGGATGTGCGCGTCGATGCCTTTGACCAATGCGTAGGACAGGCGTTCGCCGACCGGCAGCCCGCGCCATTCCGCGAGCTTCTTTTCTTCCGCCTCGTCGGTGCCCTTAAAGCGCTCCGCGAGCGCGATCAGGCGTTCGGTTGCGTCCTCGCGCCGGTCGAGGACCACGTCCTCGCAAGCTTCGCGCAGTTCCGGGTCGATCTGGTCGTAAATGTCGATCTGGCCGGCGTTGACGATCCCCATGTCCATCCCAGCCGGGATGGCGTGGTAGAGGAATACGCTGTGCATCGCGCGACGTACCGGCTCGTTTCCGCGAAACGAAAAGCTGAGGTTCGACAGGCCGCCGGAGATATGCACGCCGGGGCAGCGCGCGCGGATCTCACTCGCGGCCTCGATGAAGTCGATCGCATAGCGGCGATGCTCGTCGATGCCGGTGCCAACGGCGAAGATATTCGGGTCGAAAATGATGTCGTTTGGGTCGGTCCCGTTGGCGGTGAGTAGCCGGTAGGCGCGCTCGCAGATTTGCACCTTGCGCTCGGCCGTGTCGGCCTGGCCTACTTCGTCGAACGCCATGACCACGACCGCGGCTCCATAGGCGCGGCATTTGCGAGCGAGATCGAGGAACGGCCCCTCGCCTTCCTTCATGCTGATCGAGTTGACGATGGGCTTGCCTGACACGCATTTGAGCCCGGCCTCGATCACGCTCCATTTCGAGCTATCGATCATCACCGGTACGCGGGCGATGTCCGGCTCGGCGGCAATGCGCTTCACGAAAGTCGTCATCGCCGCCTCGGAATCGAGCAGCGCCTCGTCAACATTGATGTCAAGGATCTGGGCGCCGTTCTCGACCTGGTCGCGGGCGACCTCGACCGCGGCGTCATAGTCGCCGGCAAGGATCAACTTCTTGAATTTCGCGGAGCCGGTGACGTTGCACCGCTCCCCTATGTTGACAAACCGCGCGCCCGCGCCCGCTTGCTCGACCTTGGAGAGTTCCATGCTCAGGCCGCGATCAGCATCGGCTCGAGGCCGGCGAGCAACGTCCCCGAACGGGCAGCCGGGACGACGCGCGGCGTGCTCTCGCGCGCCGCCCCGGCGATTGCGGCGATATGCTGCGGGGTCGTACCGCAACACCCGCCGACCACGTTGACGAGGCCGCTGTCGATCCACTCGCCGACCTGCGCGGCGGTTTCCGCTGCGGCTTCGTCATATTCGCCCAGCTCGTTCGGCAGTCCGGCGTTCGGATAAGCCATCACCAGCGCGTCCGCGATCGCCGCGAGCGCCGCGAGATGCGGCCGAAGCTGGGCAGCTCCAAAGGAGCAATTGAGACCGATCGTCAGCGGCCGTGCATGGCGAACGCTCGCCCAGAAGGCCTCGACCGTGTGACCGGACAGGTTGCGGCCGGACAGGTCCGTCAAGGTCATCGACACCATCAGCGGCAATTCGCGCCCGAGCGCCTGCTCGGCCTCAAGCGTCGCCATGATCCCCGCCTTGGCGTTGAGCGTGTCGAAGATCGTTTCGATCAGGATGAAGTCGGCACCGCCCGCGACCAACGCGTCGACCTGCCGCCGGTAGACCGCTTTGACCTGATCGAAATCCACTTCGCGAAAGGCCGGATCATTGACGTTCGGCGATAATGAAAGCGTCTTGTTGGTGGGGCCGACCGCGCCTGCGACCCAGCGTGGCCTCCCATCTTCGGCGCTGTAGCGGTCGGCGACTTCGCGCGTGATCTCGGCCGCCGTCCGGTTGATCCGGTCGACGAACGCCTCCGCGCCGTAATCCGCCTGGCTGATGGAATTGGCGTTGAAGGTGTTAGTGGCGAGAATATCCGCGCCGGCGTCCGCGAAGCTTTCGCAGATCATGCGTACGACGCCCGGCTGCGTTACGTTGAGCAAGTCATTGTTTCCGCGCTGATCTTTCAAGAGATCAAGCCCAGCACAATAATTCTCACTCGGCAATCTTTGTGCCTGTATCATCGTGCCATATGCGCCGTCCTTGACCAGGATCCGCTGGGCGGCTTCGGCGCGAAATGCAGCGGCGGCGGTCATGCGCGACCCCTTACGCCCAGCAAATGACAAATGGCGTAGCTGAGCTCGGCACGGTTCAGCGTGTAAAAGTGAAAGTTGCGGACGCCGCCGGCGTAAAGCTGTCCGCACAGTTCGGCGGCAACCGTCGCTGCAATCAGCTGGCGCGCTGCTGGCAGGTCGTCGAGGCCTTCGAACAGATCGTCGAGCCATGCCGGTATCGCCGCACCGCAAGTCTGCGCAAAGCGGCGCGTGGTTGCGACATTGGACACAGGCAGGATCCCGGGGACCACTTCGATATTCATGCCTGACGCCCCGACCGCCTCCTGGAATTGGAAAAAGCACTCGGCGGAGAAGAAGAATTGCGTGATCGCCCGATCGGCCCCGGCGTCGACCTTACGCTTAAGGTTGTCGAGGTCGGCTTGGCGATTGCCGGAGTCCGGGTGGATTTCGGGATAGGCAGCTACGGAAATGTCGAACGGCGCGATTTCCTTGAGGCCGGCCACCAAGGCAGCAGCATTCTCATAGCCTTCGGGATGAGCCGCGAAGCTCGCGCCCGGCTCGGATGGATCGCCGCGCAGCGCGACGATGTGACGGACTCCAAGCTCCCAATAATCGCGAGCGACCGCGTCCACTTCGTCGCGTGACGCGCCGACGCAGGTCAGATGCGCGGCTGGCGTGAGGTCGGTCTCATTGAGGATGCGTTCGACGGTCGCGTGAGTTCGCTCGCGCGTCGAACCGCCTGCACCATAAGTGACCGAGACGAAGCGTGGATGGAGCGGAGCAAGCGTCTGGATCGACGACCACAAGGTCTCGCCCATCGCCTCGGTCTTCGGCGGGAAGAATTCGAAGCTCACTGCGATGTCGCCGCGCGCCTCGGCGAAGAGAGGCAGGTGACGGCTTAGCTGATCCATCGCGTTCACGCCGCCCTCCGCTCGCGAATTGGGGCTTTCACTCCGCGCCAGAGTGTCACGGTCAACTCGCCGCCTTTCAGATGCTGCACCCGGTCCATCTCGAGGCCCGCCGTATCGAACCAACCGGCCATGACGTCATCGTCGAAGCCGAGGCGGATATGAGCGTCGCGTTCGCGCAGCTCCTCGCGATCGTGCGCCGCGAAATCGACAACGAGCAGCGATCCACCGGGAGCGAGCACTCGCGCCGCTTCCGCGATCGCGACCGCGGGCGAGTGCGCATAGTGAAGTACTTGGTGAATGATGATGTTGTCCGCTGACTGGTCGGGAAGAGGCAGCGCGTACATGTCGCCCTGGCGCAGGCTCGAAGCGATCCCGGCCGCCTCGAGTTTGACGCGAGCGAGGCGCAGCATCTCGGAAGAGCGATCTATGCCGACTGCC
>Ga0070664_100003284_pt1 | contig 13060 bp, 10 predicted proteins | sample KBSC73metaG_FD_65863 | JGI IMG/M metagenome (GOLD analysis project Ga0070664, IMG submission 65863) | Corn rhizosphere microbial communities from Kellogg Biological Station, Michigan, USA - KBS C7-3 metaG | ecosystem: Host-associated > Plants > Roots > Rhizosphere > Soil ... | reverse complement strand
TAACATTGAGCGTGTCCCGAAACGTGTCATCAAGATCATCGACGTCAAGACGCCGGGAAGCCGTGAGGGCGATACGTTCCATCCAGGAAACCTCGACCTGGCGGAGCCACACGATGAGTATAAGTTCGTCATAACGTCCCGGGCAGACTATGAATGGAGCCGCGACTTCCTCGTTCACAGGCTCCGGAATCGCGCGAATCCCGTGCTTTTTTCTCCATCACATGACGAACTTCCCGCCAGGGAACTGGCGGCGTGGATCCTGGAAGACAACCTTCCTGTTCGCCTGCAGCTCCAGACCCATAAATACATCTGGGGCGCGAATGTACGCGGTGTCTAAACCCTTTTGACTTGCGGGGTTTCAGACCATAAAATCTAAATTCGATGCCCGAAAGGCCGGTGGCCGTCGTCTTAATTAGCGGTGGCATGGATAGTTGTGTAACGGCGGCAATCGCCGCGCGTAACTATGAAGTAGCTGCCCTTCATGCAAGCTATGGTCAGAGGACTGCGCAGCGCGAACTGAAGTGTTTTAACGCGCTCGCGGATCATTTTGGGGTGGCCAGACGGTTGGTGGCACAACTGGGTTATTTTTCGGAAATCGGCGGGTCGAGTTTGACGGACCTCAGCGTCGACGTCCATGACGCGGATCTGACAAACAAGACCATTCCGAATACTTACGTCCCATTTCGAAATGCCCATTTTCTGGCGATCGCCACGTCGTGGGCTGAGGTGCTGGGCGCGTCGAAGATTTTTATCGGAGCGGTTTGTGAGGACAGTTCGGGTTATCCGGACTGCAGGCCAGAGTATTACGCGGCGATGAACACCCTTATCAAGGCGGGAACACGGCCGGAAACGACAATCACTGTCGAGACGCCGCTGATCTCGCTGCTGAAGCCAGACATCGTCAGGAAGGGCCGCGAATTGGGCGCCCCCTTTCAGTTGACATGGTCATGCTACCGGGATATGGAAGTAGCTTGTGGCCTTTGTGACAGCTGTGCTCTGCGACTCAGAGCGTTTCAGGAGGCGGGTATCGAAGATCCCGTCCCCTACCGTACGAGACCGGAATATGCCAGAAACTAGAACTGAAAAGTGTTTAGGAGGGTTGCGATGAAACGTCTTTCAAGAATTCTGCCTTTCGCCCTGGGAGCGGTGCTTTTTGCTGTACCACTCTTCGGCCAGCAGAACGGCACGATTGCCGGAAAGGTTGTCGATAGAGACGGTAAAACACCATTGGCTGGAGCGCAGATCATGATCGACCAATTGGTGACCAATAACGGCCGAGTCCAGGTTCGAGAACAGTTGTCGACGAAAACAGGAAAAGACGGACGCTATTCGATGACAGGCCTCTATATCGGCCGCGTGAGAGTCAGCGTGGTCGTCAATAACCAGCGTGTGATGACGAAGGGCGACGCGATCGGAGATGAACTCTACCTCGCGACCGGTGTGGATACTGTCGCCAACTTCGACTTAAGCAAAGCGCCGGCTGCGCCTCCGACCGCAGCCGCTGGTGATGCACCCGCGGGTCCATCACCAGCGAATGAAAAGGAACGCGAAGAGCTCCGGAAAAAGCTCGAAGAGCAGGCTGCCAAGTCCGGCCTGATGTACAAGTCGTTTGATGAAGGAAAGGCCGCCTACGCTGCGAAGAACTACGACGACGCAATCTTGAAATTCAAAGACGCGATCGAGAAGATCCCCGTTCCTCCGCCGGCCAAAACCGCCGATGTCATCTGGGCGAACCTTGCTATGGCTTACGATGCAAAGAGGGACTACACGGAATCCGAGACCGCTTACAAGAAGGCGATTGAATACAACGGGGCGGAATCCGCCTACTACGTCAACCTCTCGCTGGCCCAGATTGCCAATGGCAAGATGGAAGAGAGCCAAACCTCCATTCAAAAAGCTGCAGAGCTCAATCCCTCGAATGCAGGCATGGCTTACTACAACATGGGAGCAACACTGATCAATCGGCAAAAGCCGAAGGAGGCCAGTACCTTCTTACAGAAGGCTATCGAGAAGGATCCCTTGTATGCTAAAGCTTATTACCAACTGGGGATTGTCCAGCTCGGCTTAGACCAGACACCTGAGGCTCTCGCGAACTTTGCAAAGTTTGTGGAGCTTGAGCCCGCCGGTCCCGATGCTGACACGGCAAAGGCCCTGATTCAGGAATTGAAGAAAACCGTGCCGACTACGCTTCAAAACCCGGCACCCGCACCAGGAAAGTCTGCGGCACCAAAGCAACAGCCTAAACAAAGGTAACTGTCGTAGTCGGGGAGGCGCTCGAAGCGCCTCCCCGCTTGTCCCAACCCATGCTTTCTTCCCGCAACATCCACTTCGCAATTCTCGGGATCATTCTCGGTGCATCGAGCGGATATGTGTTTGCCTTTTATCGAGCGCAGTCTTCCCAGGCTCCGTCTTCGCTCACGGAGACGCAGGCCAACGCAGACATGCCCGTCGGTCATCCCGAAGTGAACAACGAGCAAATGCTCGCGGCTATGAAAAAAGCCGTGGAAGCGGATCCGAATCAACCTGACGTGGTGAAGCGCTATGCAATGGCGCTATTCGATGCGGGGCATTTCGATGAAGCCGGAAAGTGGTTTGGCAAAGCCGTAGAGCTCGAACCAAAGAACGTTGATACGCGCAGCATGTACGGCGCCGTCCTCTGGCGTATGGGCGACAAAGAAGGCGCCGGCGCCCAGCTTGAGGAGACTCTGAAAATCGACCCCAGGAATATTCCCAGCCTCCATGGCCTTACCCTGCTGGCGATCGAGAAGCGTGATGCCGTTCGCGCCGCACAGTTAATTAAGCAAATCGAAGGTATTGAACCTGCCTACGGTCAATTGCCCGACTTGCGTACCCGCCTCCAGGCCCTCCACGGCGGCCAGTAAGCCGTGCGCGGGCTTATCCGTATTCTTTTCGCCGTCTTTATTGTGGTCGCAGTACTCACCGCTCTGCGCGGAATCAGAACCGGAATGAAACGCAAGTAACGATTACTGTTGCTGCTGAATGCGCATCCCGTAGAAGGATCGGTAGACAAAGAACATCGAGATCGCGAGAAACACCACAGCGAGCGCTCCGGCGATCCCGCCACCCTGCTCGCGCAGCGAGACGGCGAGTTCCACAGCAAGCAAGCCGAAGAGTGTGGTGAATTTGATGATGGGATTCAAGGCCACGGAACTGGTGTCTTTGAAAGGATCGCCAACCGTGTCTCCCACAACCGTTGCCGCGTGAAGATCCGTGCCCTTGGCCTTCAGCTCCGTTTCGACAATTTTCTTCGCGTTGTCCCACGCTCCGCCGGCGTTTGCCATGAATATCGCCTGGTAGAGGCCAAACAGTGCGATGGAAATCAGATAACCGATGAAGAAGTACGGATCGATAAAAGCGAAGCCAAGAGAAGAGAAGAATACCGTCAGGAAGATATTGAACATACCCTTCTGCGCATACTGCGTGCAGATTTCGACCACTTTCTTCGAATCGCTGACTGACGCCCTCGTGGTGCCCTCGAGTTTGATGTTCGCCTTGATGAACTCCACCGCGCGATACGCCCCGGTGCTGACAGCCTGTGTAGAGGCGCCGGTAAACCAGTAGATAACAGCTCCGCCGGCAATCAGGCCGAGCAGGAATAGCGGATTCATAGGCGAAATGGCTGCGACCCTTACAGGATCGAGTATTCCGGTGCCGTCGGGATCCGTCAAGCTCACGATGATCGAGAAAATCATGGTGGTTGCGCCCACAACGGCCGTGCCGATGAGCACGGGCTTGGCTGTGGCCTTGAAGGTGTTTCCGGCCCCGTCGTTTTCTTCCAGGTGCTCCTTTGCCCTTTCAAACTGAGGCTCGAAACCGTAGTTCTTTTTTATATCTGCAGCTATGCCGGGAATCTGCTCGATCGTGGACAGCTCGTAAACGGACTGTGCATTGTCCGTCACCGGTCCATAGGAATCGACAGCGATCGTCACCGGCCCCATTCCCAGAAATCCGAAAGCGATCAATCCGAAAGCGAATACAGGGGCAGCGATCATCAGCTTGTCGACACCGAACGTGCTGACGTAATACCCTGCGCTCATCAACCCGAGGATGGCCACACCGAGCCAATAGGCGCTGAAATTACCCGCCACAAGTCCGGAAAGAATATTCAGCGAAGGCCCGCCTTCGCGCGACGAGGTGACGACTTCACGAACATGCCGCGATTCAACCGACGTAAAGACCTTCACCAGTTCGGGAATCAGGGCGCCCGCCAGTGTTCCGCAGGTGATAATGGTAGAGAGCTTCCACCACATCGAGGAATCGCCACCCAGATCCGGGATCAACAAATACGAAACACCGTAAGTGATGACGACGGACACTATGGAAGTCAGCCAAACAAGGATTGTGAGCGGCGACTCATAGTTCATCTTATCGGCGGTCAGGTACTTCCCCTTGGCCATTGCGCCGTTGATGAAATAGCTCAGAGCGGACGCGATCACCATCATGACTCGCATCGCGAAGATCCAAACAAGAAGCTGAACCTGTACAAGCGGATCGCGCACAGCCAGAAGGATGAACGAAATTAGAGCCACGCCGGTGACGCCGTACGTCTCGAAACCGTCAGCAGATGGTCCGACGGAGTCTCCCGCATTGTCGCCTGTGCAATCCGCAATGACACCGGGGTTGCGCGCATCGTCTTCCTTGATCTTGAAAACAATCTTCATCAAGTCGGCGCCGATGTCGGCGATTTTCGTGAAGATTCCCCCGGCGACACGCAACGCTGCGGCACCGAGAGATTCACCGATCGCAAAGCCGATGAAACAGGGGTATGCAAGATCCCCCGGAACAAACAGCAGCACGCACAACATGAGGAACAATTCGACGCTGATCAACAGCATGCCGATGCTCATTCCCGCCTGCAGCGGAATGTCGTAGCAGGGATACGGCTTGCCCCTCAGGCTGGCAAATGCGGTGCGCGAGTTGGCAAATGTATTCACGCGGATTCCAAACCACGCTACCGAATAGCTACCGGCTATGCCGATCAGACTGAAGGTGAGAATCGTGACGACCTTGATCGCATCCAGGTGCCTCAAGAAACCAAAATAGAAAATGATGGCAGCACCGATGAAGAGTTCCAGAACAAGAAGGAACTTTCCCTGCGTCAGGAGGTAGGTCTTGCACGTTTCGTAGATCAGTTCCGAGATCTCTCTCATGGAAGCGTGCACGGGCATGTTCTGCAACCGCTTGTAGATCACAAGCCCGAAAATCAGGCCGAGGACGGCGATGACAAGGCCCCCTGAGAGCAAAGTTCGTCCTGGAATACTTCCGAAGAACACAGCCTTGTTCAGGTCGGGAAGGACGAGGTCGGTCTCGCTCTTGGCGAAGACCCGCATTTCGAAGGCAGAGACAAAACAGACCACCGCGAAAATTAAGAACAAAGCACGCTTCATTTACGACTTCAGCGCCTTCGGATCTAACCAGTCCCGAAGTGCATCTCCAAGAAAGTTGAAAGATAGAACCGTTAGTATGAGTGCCAAGGACGGAAACAACACCATATGTGGCGCATCGAACAGGTGGCTGCGACCGTCATTCAGCATTGCGCCCCAGCTCGGAGTCGGTGGGGTAATGCCCAGACCCAGAAAACTTAGCGACGCTTCCAACAAAATCGCTGCCGCCATTCCGATGCTGGCTTGAACCAGAAGCGGTTGAATGATGCTGGGCAGCACATGCAAAAAAAAGATCCGCGCTCCGGACGCGCCAAGCGCCTGGGCGGCTTCGACGAACTCCAGCATCTTCACCTTCAAGACCTGGCCTCGCGCCAGCCGCGCATATCCAGCCAAACCAATAACACTCAGTGCGAAAATCAGGCGATCAATCCCAGGTCCCAGAAACGCCACCAATGCGATGGCGAGGAGAATCCCCGGAAACGCCATCAAGGAATTAACAACGATCACCGTCACAAAGGTGTCAACATAACCACCAACGTATCCGGCATATCCTCCGATGAGAACGCCAAATATCCCGGAGAGCAATACTACCGTTGCTCCTACCCGCATACTGACGCGGGTCCCCAGCAGGACGCGGGAAAGGATATCACGGCCCAACTCATCGTTACCAAAAGGATGATCCCAGGAGGGCCCTCGCAGCCGAGCCGGCAAATCCTGTACGGACGGATCGTAGGGCAAAATCCAGGGGCCGAACAATGCGACCAAAGTCAGAGCCGCGACGATTATGAACCCCACGAATGCGAGTTTGTTTTTCCGGAAGAAGTTAGTCATAGCGTATCCGAGGGTCGACGAGGCAATAGACCGCGTCCGTCAGCAGATTGATGAGGATGTAACTGAGCGCGATCGTCAGGATGCAACCCTGAAGAAGGGGGTAATCCCTGGCATTGATCGCCTGAACAGTCAGCCGCCCCAGTCCCGGCCACGCAAAAATGGTCTCCGTGATAATCGCTCCAGCCAGCAAACCGCCTGTTTGAAGGCCAAGAATCGTGATGACGGGAAGTAGTCCGTTTCTCAAGGCATGCCTAAAGAGCACGACATGCTCGGGCAAGCCCTTGGCACGCGCCGTCCTGATGTAATCGTGATGAATCTCCTCCAGCATTGAGGACCGCACCATCCGCGTTGTGATTGCAGAAAGCGCGCCACCCATGGTTAATGCCGGAAGAATGAGGTGGGACATGCCTCCGCGGCCGGATACGGGCAAAATGCCCCAGACGATTGAAAACAACAAAATCAGCAACGGCCCCAATGCGAAATTGGGCAGCGAGACACCGAGCAGCGTGAAAGTTCCTATCGCCTTATCGACGAACGTTCCCCGCTTTACGGCACCGATGACGCCTGCCGGTATTGCGACAGCCAGCGATACCGCAAGAGCCGCCACCGTGAGCTCAAGAGTCGCCGGATAGCGCGCGGCAATAGATCGCGCAACGGGTTCCTGATTCCGAAAGGAAGTGCCTAAGTCGCCCTTCAATAATCCGAAAAGATATGTCTTGTACTGATCCAGGAGAGGCCGATCCAGGCCGAGATCGTGGCGCAGCCTTTGAATCTCCGGCTGCGGAGCGCCTTCACCGAGCATTTGTGCGATGGGATCCCCCGGAACAAGATGGATCAGCGCAAATACAAGCGTCACCACCAGCCACACTACGGGAATAGTCAGGACTAAACGACGCAGGAGGAAAGCTGCCATGCGGCAGCGAGTATAGTGCGGCAAAAAACCAGGGAGTCCCGAAAGTTTTCAGAACTCCCTTTGGAAGTACCCCAGGGATTTCAGCACTAGCTAACCCTGGCCGAGCAAATCAGGAACCAACGCCGCGGTCCTTTGATTTCAATACTTTGGTTTGGGCCCCCTGCTACAAGCTTGAGTCTAGGCGGTGCGTTCTTAAAGAACGTTTTTGGAGGAGAAGGGAGCCTTGAAATCCGTTTTCAAGACTCCCTTTGGGGATTCGGGAGAGGAAAATCAGCAGATGCCAACATTAAAGCAATCCTCTCACCAAAGTTCCGGCCATTGAAATTCAACAACTTAACATGTCAACAAATGACAAACTTGGTCAATCCATTGACGCGAAACGTCAACATTCTTGAATGACGTTGCCCGCCTCCCATAGAACCAATGACTTACGTCCCAAATCTTACAGAAAGGATGTTTGCGCGGTTGACATGACCCGTCGCTCAGACTACGATGGCCGCCACTTTAGTAGGAGGACACGGGCCGGACACCTGCGCGTAACGAATGGAAAGGATTTCTCTCACAGCATTCTTCCCCGCTTACAACGACGAACACACCATTGAACACATCGTCCGCACGGCGGCCAACGAGATACGTAAAGTCACGAGTGATTTCGAGATACTCATCATCGATGACGGAAGTAAGGATCAAACAGGAGCCATTGCCGACCGGCTTGCCGGGGAACTTCCGTTTGTCCGCGCGATTCACCATCCGTCGAATCTCGGATATGGAGCAGCCCTTATCTCGGGGTTCAAAAACGCCCGTAAGGACCTGATCTTCTATACGGATGGAGATGGACAGTACGATGTCCGTGAAGTTCACAATTTGCTCGCGCAACTGCGCCCGAATATTGATCTCGTCAATGGGTACAAAGTAAAACGCTCCGACGCCTGGTACCGGATCCTGATCGGCGGCGCCTATCGGCGCGCCATGCGTTTCGCGTTCGCGCTTTCAATCAGCGATGTGGACTGCGATTTCCGCCTGATTCGTAAAAGCGTTTTTGAAGTCATCAGGCTCGAATCGACCAGTGGGGTGATCTGCGTGGAGATGGCCCGGAAATTCGACGAGGCACGATTCCGTATGGTGGAAGTTCCAGTCAGCCACTATCCCCGCGTTCACGGCCGCAGCCAGTTCTTCCGCTTACATCACCTTTCGCACACCCTCAACGGTCTGCTCCGCATCTGGTGGAGCCTGGTTGTATCGCGCTGGCTACCAGTATGGATCACTACCGCGGCAAGAAAGTCCTAGTCACCGGCGGCCTCGGCTTCATCGGAAGCAACATCGCAATTGAGCTCGTAAGACTCGGAGCGAATGTTGTAATCGTCGACAACCTCGACGCAACGGGCGGAGCCAACTACTTCAATCTCGATCCGGTTAAAAATGACCTGGAAGTCATTGAAGGTGACACGTGCGACATCGCACTCATGGAGAGACTCGTTCGCGAGTGCACACACATTTTCAACCTTGCAGGACACGTCAGTCATATCGAGTCCATGCAGGATCCCTTCAGCGATTTGCGCATGAATGCTACAGGTCCGCTGACCGTCCTTGAGGCCTGCAAAAAAGAAAACCGCGACGCGCGCATCGTCTATGCCGGAACTCGTCAGTCGTATGGCATACCGGACATCCTTCCCGTAGTCGAGAACCTGGTCCTTAAACCAGTCGATGTCAACGGAGTCAGCAAAATGGCTGGGGAATGGTTTCACATGGTCTATCACAAGGCCTATGGGATGCCCACAGTGTCACTCCGGATGGTCAACACATTCGGCCCGAGGCAACTCGTAAAACACGCGCGCCAGGGTTTCATTGGATGGTTCATTCGCCTGGCAATCGATGGCGAGGAGATCCAGGTCTACGGGGACGGTCAGCAATTTCGCGGGTTCAACTACATCGATGATGTTGTCAGCGCGCTTTTAATGGCGGGGAGCAGCGACAATATCGCCGGAGACTATTTCAATCTTGGCGGCATGCAACCGGTGACGCTGGAAGTTCTCGTGCAGATTTTGCTTCGCACGACCGGAACAGGCTCATACCGCCTTGTTCCTTTTCCTGAAGAACGAAAGAGCATCGACATCGGCAGCGCGTTTTCTTCCTTTATGAAATTCAACTTCGCCACGGGTTGGAAGCCAACGACATCCCTTGAAGATGGGCTGGCGAAGACAATTGAGTACTACAAGCGCTACAAGCCCTACTACTGGTAGATCTGGGGACAGACCCCGAATTCGAACGACAGAATCTTCACTCTGCATACATTCCTCAGTTCGAATTCGGGGTCTGTCCCCAGATCTACCGCGTGTCGATTACGGAACGATTCTGCTGCTTCGATCGACAAACTCGCCGCCGCCGACCATCAGTTCGCTGCCGAGGTTGTTATCCTGGCAGATGTATTCGAACAGTTCCTGCCCAGGCCGGAAGGTTATTGTCGCGACGCGCGACCACGGTGCAGAGTATGTCGCCGGATCATCGACCGTATATTCGTACTGCATCGTCGTGAGATTGGTCCGCGTGAACTTCTCCGTGACGTGCATCTTGTTGGTATGTGGCGTGCCTGCTCTGTCGAGCCAGAACTTTTCGCTGAAACCAACCGTGTCCACCATCAGGGTATCTCCTTCCCAGTGGCCAACGGAGTGTCCGTAGCCAGTGGGAACGAAATCCTTCGGATGCTCGCGGCCATCCAGGTAGATCGTGCGGACGGTATGAGGGCCGCCAACGTCCAGAATATAGATAACCTTGGTCTCTGGAATATCGACGATGTCGACCCCATAGGGAGTCTGGAACTCGCGCACAACCCCGGAAACCTTGCAACGTGCGTGCGGCTCAAGTTCATTGATGCGCCTGTAATCCATCACGCCACGGCTCCAGGGCAGATAAGGTATCTCGCCGGTGCCGCGGCCGCCACCAAAGTCGCCGAACCACAGCCCCATTTCCCCAGGGACAGCGCTCAAACGAATTGTTCCGTCAGGCCATCGGGGCGCGGGCTGCGGGGGCGCCGCCGGGGCGCCCTGACCACGACCACCGCCGCCACCGCCACGACCCTGTCCGCGACCACCACCCCCACCACCGGCAGCAGGCGCTGCTCCACCCTGTGGTGGGGCTGCGACGCCCTGACCGGGACCTGCGCCTCGCTGGCCGGCCTGGCCCGGCTGACCCTGAGCAATAACCAAAATGGTCAGCGAAAACACTAAAAGAGCTGCGATTAAAAAGCTCCAGCGAGCAAGTCTCATGAATTCCTCCGAGTTCCGTTAATTGACATCTTTGCCTTCAAGGCCGCCCAGTTTGCGCAGAAGCGCAACGGTGGTGTCCTTTGGAACGGGCAATTGACCCACGATGCTCTTGCCCAGTGCGACATCCAAAGGAGTGAATCCCTGTTTCGTTTTCGCGTTCAGTTTCGCGCCGTTATCGATCAGAAACTGCACGATCGTATCGCCGCCACGCAGCGCGGCGCCGTGAATAGCCATCTCGCCTTTCGAATTCGCTTCGTTCAGGTCGAGCCCGGCTCCAATCGCGACCTTAAGAGCCTCGAGAGCCTCGCTTTCGGTGCCCTTCGTGTTCTTATCGCGGTAACCGACTCCGGCTGCAAACATTAACGCATTAGACCCATCTCTGGTTACAAGCTTGGGATCCGCCCCGGCAGCCAGAAGCAAACGCATGCTTGCCGCATCGCCCGATCTCGCCGCTCTCATCAACGGCGTCGTTCCCGCGCCCAACGTGGTATCCCCGCTGTCCATTCCACTCTTGCCCGGAAGTGGCTTATTCAGAGCGGCGTTCGGGTCCGCCGTGTGCGCGAGCAGCAGCTTTACGATCTCAATGCTGGGCAGCGGGTCGTCGGCTCTACGCTCCGGAAGCGTTGTCCAATCCTCGTTGCGCGCTTCCACGACTGCATAAAGCGCTGTCCGACCGCTGGCGTCCACAACATTAGGATCCGCTCCACGGTCGAGAAGGAACTTCGCGAAGGTATATCTCTTGTTGAGAACCGAAACGGTCAATGCGGTCGTATTATCCACATCGCCATAGTTGAGATCGACTCCCTTGTCTGCCATGATCTGCGCCGTCTCCACATCGCCTTCACGAGCTGCGTAGAGAAGCGCAGGAAAACCGCCACGGGCCATCGGCGATACGGACGAGGCCGCGCTCAAACGGGGCAACCGGGTTTCCCTGTCGGATGAGCGGATTTTCCAGTCAGCGCCACGATCCAGCAGGAGTCTTACGATTTCCGGATGACGCTCTGCCGCAGCCCACATTAGAGCTGTCTGCCCTTTGTACTTTTCCCTCGCGTTTACATCAGCGCCGCGATCCAGCAGAATTCGCACCGCATCGGTGTTACCCGCGCGCGCGGCCGTCATAAGCACTGTCTCGCCGTCTTCCGTTGTGAGCGTTTTGGGATCGGCGCCGGCAGTCAACAATGCCTGAATCATCGATGCGCTTCCCGAAGTAACAGCCTCTGAAAGCGGGGTCACACCGTAACGATTAACCGCTTTTGCGTTAGCGCCGGCCCGAAGCAGCAAGTTAACCGCTTCAACGTCGTTCCAGTGAGCCGCCCAGTGCAGCGCAGTGGTGCCATCGGCCTGCGCTGCGTTCACATTGGCACCCTGCTTCAAAAGCGTCTGCAGGGCACTCGAGTTGCGATTGCGCACGGCATCGGCAACTTCAGCCGCTGGCGCGGCAGTCATGCTTCCGACAATACCCGAGAGCAAGAGTACCGTCAGCCACGTCCCATTCCATCGTCGCGTCTTCATCTTCATCGCCTTCGCTTAGACTTCGGTTAGCAAACCGGTACTGTCGCCGACGCTGTCGCGGCGAATACTCGCTTTGTTCAATATGGTCAGCAACAGGTTCGCCATGGGCGTTCCTTCGGGATACTTGATATGGCGGCCGCCCTTCATTCTGCCATTCGCACCGCCCGCCACGAGCACCGGCAGCGGCGCATGATCGTGAACATTGCTGTTGCTCATCGCGCTGCCGTACAAAATAAGTGAATGGTCGAGCAGGTTTCCATCGCCGTCGGGAGTCGTTTTGAGTCTTTCGAGCAGGTGCGCTAGCAACGACACGTGATACGAATTGATCTTCGTCAGTGCTTCGAGTTTTGCCGCGTTGTTCTGATGATGCGAGGCTGGATGGAAGCCTTCTGAAATGCCAAGCATCGGGAACGTCCTGTAGCTCACCTCGCGCGCCATCATGAATGTGGAAACACGGGTGATGTCGGCCTGGAACGCAAGCGCCATCAGGTCGAACATCAGCTTGGAATGTTCCTGATGGTCGTCCGGAATCCCGGTGGGTGTAGACGGAACACTCAAATTCGAGTCGCCGTGCTGCCGTTCCGCAAGCTGAATGCGTCGTTCAATCTCGCGCACGGTGTCGAGATACTCGGAAACGCGATTGCGGTCGTTCGAACCGAGATTGCCCTGGAGGCGGCGGATCTGCCCTGTAACTGCGTCAAGAATGCTGCGTTGCCGCTCGATACGTTCGAGCCGTTCTTCAGGCGTCGCCCCGTCGCCGAACATTCGATCGAACACGACGCGCGGATTGATCTCCATAGGCATCGGCGTCGTCGGTGTGCTCCAGGATATCGTGTTCATGTAACTGCAACTGAACCCGACATCACACGAGCCAACCAATCCGCTGTAGTCTTCGGTGGCGAGTTCGAGTGACGGAAGCAGCGTATCCTGGCCAATCTGCTGCGCTGCCATCTGGTCAATCGTTACGCCGGCGAAGATATCCGCTCCATCGGTGCGCTTGGGATGGACGCCGTTAAGGAAAACTGCCGGACAACGTGTGTGGTCGCCGCCGTTATCCCCAGCCCCTTGTGGCCCTGCCATCTTGTGAGCGAGGTTGCTTAGAACGATTACCTGATTCTGATAAGGCTCGAGCGGCA
>Ga0070664_100003283_pt1 | contig 13060 bp, 13 predicted proteins | sample KBSC73metaG_FD_65863 | JGI IMG/M metagenome (GOLD analysis project Ga0070664, IMG submission 65863) | Corn rhizosphere microbial communities from Kellogg Biological Station, Michigan, USA - KBS C7-3 metaG | ecosystem: Host-associated > Plants > Roots > Rhizosphere > Soil ... | reverse complement strand
GCTCCATCCAGCGCCACTGGGAAACCGGGAAGGCGGATGGAGGCCCGAAGCCAGGAGACCTCTCCGTTCGCGCCACCACTGAAAGCCCTCGGGGGAGGGCGGGGTGGCGTGTCGGACCGCCGCTCCTGGCTGTTCCACGCCCGTCTCCGTTCACCTGGGGACGGGCGTTTTTCGCGTGAGAGCTCGTCACCAATCTGCGTCGCTGATTCTCCTGCTCGTCGTCGTCGCCGCCTGCCGGCCGGAGACGGGCGGGGCCGTGCGCACGCTGGTGGACGACGCGGGCGACACCGTCGCCGTCCGGGCGGTCGCACACCGCGTCGTTTCGCTCATTCCCGCCACCACGGAGCTCCTCTTCGCGATCGGCGCCGGCCCCGAGCTCGTGGGCCGGACCCGCTGGTGCGACTATCCCGCGGCGGCCGCGCACGTGCCGGACCTGGGCGACGGCATCAACCCGAACGTCGAGGGCGTCGTCGCCGCACGGCCCGACCTCGTCGTGCTCTACCTCTCGGCGCAGGACGCTTCCGCGGCCCGCCGCCTCCGGGCACTCGGCATCCCCGCCATCCAGGTGCGGAGCGATGCCCTCGCCGATGTCCCCCGTCTCACCCGCCTGCTCGGCTCCCTCACCGGCCGTGCTGCCGCCGCCGACTCCGTGGCGGCAGCCTTCGAGCGCGATCTCGCCGCGGCGACGGCGCCGGTGCCCGCCGACCCGCCCAGCGTGTTCATCCTCGTGTGGGACGAGCCGCCGATGACGGTCGGCGCCGGCAGCTACCTGAGCGAGCTCCTCGCCCGGGCCGGGGCGCGGAACGCCTTTGCCGACCTGCCGGCCTCGTCGGGCCGCATCAGCATCGAGTCGGCAGCGGCACGCGATCCCGACCTCGTATTCACGTCGAACGCGGCGGTGCCGGCCTTCGCGGGCCGCCCCGAGTGGCAGGCGGTGCGCGCCGTGCGGGAGCGTCGCTTCATTCACGCACCCGGCTCGGAGTTCAGCCGCCCCGGCCCGCGGGCCCCCCTGGCCATTCGCGAGCTGCGGGCCCGGCTGGCGGAGGCGGCCCGGTGAGCGGGCGCGACGGCGCGCTCGCGCTCACCGTGCTCGCGGCGCTCGTGCTCGGGCTGGCGGTCGGCTCGGTGCCGCTTGCGCCGGGTGCCGTGGTTCACGGCCTGCTGGACCCGTCGGCGCCGTCGGCCGCCATCGTGCGGCAGCTGCGGCTCCCGCGCGTGCTGCTCGCGTTTGTCGTGGGCGGCGGCCTTGCGCTCTCGGGTGCGGCGCTGCAGGCCCTGGTGCGGAATCCGCTGGCCGATCCTTACCTCCTCGGCCTTTCCGGCGGGGCGGGTCTCGGCGCGGTTGCGGCCATCGCCCTGCGCGCAAGTGCCGCGTGGGCGGTTCCGCTCGCGGCCTTCGCCGGCGCCCTCGGCGCGATCGCGCTGGTCTACCGCCTCGCGGTGGTAAGCGGTCGGCGGCTCGACCCGCGGGTCCTGCTGCTCGCGGGCGTCGTGGTAGGCGCCTTTGCCGCGGCGGTCATGAGCGCGATCATCGTCCTCGCCGACGCGCCCACCCTCCGGAACGCGCTGCTCTGGCTCCTCGGCGGGTTCGGCGGCGCCTCGTGGCAGTCGCTCGCCGTCTTCCTCCTCTACGCCCTGCTGCCGGTCTTCGTCCTCTTCCGAAGCGGCCGCGCCCTGGACCTCCTTGCCCTGGGCGAGGACACCGCCGAGTACCTTGGCGCCGACGCGGAGCGCACCAAGCGACTGGTGTACGTCTCGGCATCGCTGCTCACCGCCGCGAGCGTCGCCACCTGCGGCATCATCGGGTTCGTCGGGCTGGTCGTGCCCCACGCGTGCCGCATGCTGTGGTCGCCCCTCCACCGGACACTGCTGCCCGTCTCCTTCCTGGCCGGCGGCGTCTTTCTCGTCCTCGCCGACACGATCGCGCGGAGCATCCTGCCGCCGCTCGAGCTGCCGGTCGGGGTCGTGACCGCGCTGGTCGGCGTGCCGCTCTTCGCGGTCCTCCTCCGGAGGACGCTCGCGTGATCGTCGCGGCGCGGAACCTCGCGGTCCGCTATCCGGGTGCCGGTGGCCGCGCGCTCGACGGCGTGTCGTTCGAGGCGCACCCCGGGCAGCTGCTCGCCATCTCCGGCCCGAACGGCAGCGGCAAGACCACGCTGCTCCGGGCGCTCCTCGGGCTGTTGCCGCCCGAGGCGGGGACCGCCGTGATCGGCGAGCGCCCGGCCGTCGAGTGGGGGCGGGAAGCCCTCGCGCGCGCCGTCGGCGTGGTCCCCCAGCGCGAGGAAACGGTGTTTCCGCTGACGGTGGGGGACATGGTGATGCTGGGCCGTTACGCGAGACTCGGGCCCGTCGCCGCCGCGGGGCGGGCGGATCATGCGGCGGTGGCGCAGGCGCTCGCGCGATGCGACGTGACCGGGCTCGCGTCCCGTCGGGTGGACGAGCTCTCGGGTGGCGAGTGGCAGCGGGTACGCGTGGCGCGGGCGATCGCGCAGGAGCCGCGGATCCTCATCCTCGACGAGCCGACGACATCGCTCGATGTACGCCATGCGATGGAGCTGTTCGAGTTGATGCGCGAGCTGGTCACCGATGGCCTCACCGGCATCGTCATCACTCATGAGCTGAACCTCGCGGCCCGCTTCGCCGACCGGATGCTGCTCCTCGATGGCGGGCGCGTCGCTGCTGCCGGCCGTGCCGCCGAAGTGCTCACCCCGGAGGTGCTCGCCGAGGTGTTCCGCTGGCCCGTCGCGGTGTCTCCGTGGCGTGACGGCGCACCGCAGATGACCCCACTTCGTCCGAGCGAACGCGACCAGGGAGCCGTGTCATGAGAGTTGCAAGTCCGCGCCGTGTCATCCTGGGCATCCTCTCCCTGACCCTGGCGGCCACCGCCGCGTCCGCGCAGGAGCCGGTGGACACGGTGCAGCTGGCGCCGATCGTGATCACGCCGACCCGCCGGCCGGCGCCGCTTTCGCGCGCCACGGAGGCGACCACCGTGGTCACCGGCGCCGAGCTCCGGCTCCGGAATCTCGACGGGGTGGCCGACGCGTTGCGCGACGTCCCCGGCGCGGCGGTGGTGCGGGTCGGGTCGGCCGGGGGGGTGACGTCGCTCTTCCTCCGCGGGGGCAACAGCAACGACGTGAAGGTGCTGGTGGATGGCGTCCCGCTCAACCAGTCGGGTGGCGCCTATGATTTCGCTGATCTCTCGACGGCGAACGTGGACCGGATCGAGATCGTCCGCGGCCCCGCCAGCGTCGTCTACGGGGCGGACGCGGTGAGCGGCGTCGTGCAGGTGGTCACGCGCCGCGGTGCGGGGCCCGCGCGGGGGACGCTGACGGCGGAGGCCGGCAGCTTCGGCAGCACGGTGGTGGACGCGTCCGCCGGCGCCGGCACCGCACGCGCCGGGATCTCGGCCGGCCTGCGCCGGATGGATGGCGACGGGACCTACGCCTTCAACAGCCATTACCGGAACACCACCGGCAGCGTCCGCCTCGATGCCGCCCCCGACGCGCGCACCGACCTGTCGCTCACCGGCCGCTACGGCGACCGCGCCTATCGCTTTCCCACCGACGGGACCGGCGCCGCGACCGACAGCAACCAGGTCTCGAACGGCCGCCAGCTCACGCTCGGTCTCGATGCGGGGCGACGCCTCTCGCCCCTCTGGGAGGCCCGTGTCGCGCTCGCGCTTCATACCGGCCGCGATGAGTTCGACGACGCGCCGGATGGCCCGGCGGATTCGACCGGGTTCGCCTTCTCGTCGTCGCGGGAGGCGTTCACCGCCCGGCGGAGCGTGGATGCGCGACTGATCGCGACGCCCGGCGGGGCCGTGGCCCTGATCGCGGGCGCCACGCTCGAGGGCGAGCACGAGCGGCAGACGAGCCTGACGACCTCCAACTTCGGCGGCGGCGCCTCGACCGAGCCGGACAGCTTCGACCGGTCGCGCGTGACGCGCGCCGCCTACCTGCAGGCCTCGGCCGAGGCAGCCGGGAGGGTCACGCTCGATGCCGGCCTCCGCCTGGACGACAACAGCGCCTTCGGTACCTTCGTCACGGCGCGGGGCGGCGCCGCTCTCCGCCTCGGCGACACCCGGATCCGCGCGACCGTGGGCAACGCGTTCAAGGCGCCGACCTTCTCCGAAATCTCGGCCGCGAGCCCCTTCGAGGTGGGGAATCCCGACCTGAGGCCGGAGCGCACGACGAGCTGGGACGCGGGCGTCGAGCAGCGCCTTCCGGGTGGGATCGGCACGCTTGCCGCGACCTGGTTCGACCAGCGATTCCGTGACCTGATCCAGTACGTCTCCGCCGCGCCGGGCGAGCCTACCTATCAGAACCTCGCGGCTGCCCGCTCCCACGGACTCGAGCTCGTCGCCGCGCTGCGGCACGGTATCGTGGGCATGACGGCACAGTACAGCTGGATCTCCACCCGCGTGACCGATGCCGGCGCCGGCGATTCGCCGGTGTTCCTCGCCGGAGCTTCGCTGATCCGCCGGCCAGCGCACTCGGGACGGCTCGGGCTCGCCGTGGAGCCGCGGCCGTGGCTTCGCACCTTCGCCAACATGCTCGTGATCGGGCGGCGCGATGACGTGGATTTCCGGCCCTTCCCGGCCGAGCGTGTAACCCTGCCGGCCGTCGTGACGGTGGAGCTGGCGGCGGAAGTGGACGTCGTCCGGGCGCGCGCCCGGTCGCCGGGCGTCGGGCTCCGGGTGCGGGTGGAAAATCTGTTCGACCGACGCTACGACGCGGTGGTCGGATTTCCCGGGCGGCGTCGGGCCATCCTCGCAGGTGTTCGCGCCGGGCTGTAGGCATAGATTGCGGCCATGCCGCTCGTCATCACTCCGGCCATCGTCCTCGCCTCCCTGCGCTACAGCGAGACGTCGAAGATCGTGCGGCTCGCGACACGCGAGCATGGCGTGCAGAGCGGGATCGCCAAGGGCGCCCTGCGCCCGAAGAGCCGCTTCGGCGCCGCGCTGCAGCTGCTGAGCGACGGCGTCGCCCATCTGGTGGTGAAGGAGCACCGGGACCTGCACCTGCTCACGGCGTTCGACGTCACCAGGGTTCGCATTGGCCTCGCCGAACGGCTCGACCGCTACGCCGCCGCGTCATCGCTGGCCGAGGTGATGCTTCGCTTCGCGCCGCCCGATCCGCATCCGGACAGCTTCGACCTGCTCCGGCACGCACTCGACCTGCTGGAGGCCGCACCCGAAGCCGAGGTGGAGGCCACCGGGCTCCGGCTCCTGTGGGCGCTCGTGGGCAGCCTGGGCTTCTCACCGTCACTCGATACATGCGTCCGGGATGGAACGCCGCTGGATCCGGCGGGCTCGCTGGCCTTCAGCGCGCGTGACGGGGGCGCGCTCTGCGCCGCGTGCGCGCGGGGCCAGGCGGCCACCCTGCTGCCGGCCGATGCGCGCGGCGACCTCGTGGCGCTCCTCGATCCGGACGCACCGCTCCCGGCGCTCGACGACCGGCACGCCGCGGCCCATCGGCGCCTGCTCTCCCGCTTCATCCGCTTTCATCTCGGCGAAGGCGCGGCGCTGCCGGCGCTCGAGTTCTGGGAGCGCCGTCCGTGGACGGCGGCGTGATCATCGGGACCGCGGGGCACATCGACCACGGCAAGTCGCTCCTGGTCGAGGCACTGACGGGACGCCGGATGGACCGGCTCGCGGAGGAGCGCCGCCGCGGCATCACGATTGACCTGGGTTTCGCGCCGTTCCCCATCGGCGACGGCCGCGCGGCGGGGGTGGTGGACGTGCCGGGGCACGAGGATTTCGTGCGCACGATGGTCGCGGGCGCGACCGGGGTGGATCTCGCGCTCCTCGTGGTCGCCGCCGACGAAGGGATCATGCCGCAGACGGTTGAGCACCTGCTCATCCTGGAGCACCTGGGCGTGCCGGCGGGGATTCCGGTCATCACGAAGACCGATCTCGTCGAGCCGGATTGGCTCGAGCTGGTGACCGCGGATGTCGTCGAGCGCCTGCGCCAGTCGCGGGTGGTCTTCGAAGGGCCGGCGCGCGTGTCGGCGCGGACCGGGGATGGCATCGTGGATCTCGCGGCTCGCATCCGCGCACGACTCGCGGCGCTGCCACCCCGGGGCGCGGACGACCTCTTCCGGCTGCCGGTGGATCGCGCCTTCTCGGTACCCGGCGTTGGAACGGTGGTGACCGGCACCTGCTGGAGCGGCTCCGTGGCGGTGGGGGACCAGGTTCGGCTGCTGCCCCCGGGAGTCCAGGGCCGCGTCCGTTCCACGGAGATGCACGGCACGGCCGCCGAGGTCCGGCCGGGTGCGCGGACTGCCATCGGCCTGGCCGGGCTCGAGCGCCAGGCCGTCTCCCGCGGGGATGTCGCGGTGGCGGCTGCGGATCCGTGGCAGGCCTCGCGCGCCGTGGACGTCCGCCTCACGCTCGACGGATCGGCGCCGCGCCCCCTCAGCCGTCGCCAGCGGATCCGGTTCCTGCATGGGACGGGAGAATGGGTGGGGTGGGCCATTCCGCGAGCCCCGATTGCCCCCGGGACGGACGGCCTGGCCCGCCTCCGGCTCGATCGCGAGGTGATCACGCGGGGCGGAGACCGCTTCGTCGTCCGCACGCTGAGCCCTGCCCGTACGATCGGGGGCGGCGAGGTGCTCGATCCGGCCCCGCCGGCCCGCGCACCTTGGCCGGAGGGGCTCGATGCCCGCGACCCGGCCGCGCGCCTTGCCGCACTCGTGACGCGCCGGCGTCACGGGCTCGCGGTGTCGCTGGTGCCGGTCGTGCTCGGAGAGTCGCCGGCGCAGTCTGGACGGATCGGCGAGGCGCTGCGGGGTGTCGTCCGGCTGGGCGAGCACCTGATCGCGGAGGCGACGCTCGAGGAGCTGGCCGCTCGTGCGGCGGAGCGTGCGCGCGCCTTCCACCGGGCCCAGCCCGCCGAGGCCGGGATGCCGCTCGAATCGCTCCGGCAGGGCTTGCGGGCGCCCGACTGGCTTGCCGAGGCGGCGATCGCGCGCGCGGACGCCGCGGGCGATCTCTCGACGGCCGAGGCCCTCGTGCGCGCTCGCGGCTTTCGTCCCGGCGGCGGAGCGTCGCCGGCGCAGGTCGAGGCGGTGGTGGCCGCGCTCGAGGCCGGGGGCCTGGCACCGCCGACCACCGACGAGCTGGGCCAGTCACTCCGCCGGAGCGACGTGGGCGCCTCGCTCCGGGCGGCAGCGGCCGCCGGGCGCGTCGAGGCCGTGGAGCGGGACCGCTACTACGCCCGCTCGGCGCTCGATGCCTTCGTCTCGGTGCTGGGCGCGCTCGGCGGGGCGGGTGAGTTCACGGTGGGCGACGTACGGGACCGTACCGGCCTCAGCCGGAAGTACCTGATCCCGCTGCTGGAATGGGCGGACGCACGAGGCTGGACGGAACGCCGCGGCGACCGCCGGCACTTCCGCGGCAGAACGAAGGCGGGCTAGCCGCCCAGAAGGAGCCGCACCCGCTCGACCAGGGCCGCCGGGGTGAAGGGCTTGGCGAGGAAGGGGCCGGGCAAGTGATGGGGTCCGGCGGGCGAATCGTAGCCTGACACGAACAGGATCGGCGGCGCTCCGTCGCGCTCCGCCAGGTGGGCGGCGAGGTTCCGGCCGTCGAGACGCGGCATCCGGAGGTCCGCGACGATCACGGCGATCTCACCCTCGCGGCTCAGGGTCCGGAGCGCCGCGCGCCCGTCGCCCGCCTCGAGGACCCGGAAGCCGTCGCCCTCGAGCGCCCTCCGCATCAGCCGCCGCACTTCGGCATCGTCGTCAACCACCAGAGCCGTGCGCTTGCCGAAGATGTCGCGTGCCGGTTGTGCCATAGTGAGGGTGAAACCTAGCGGCCCCCGGGACGTCGGGTAAGGCCGCTCGGTGCTTGACGGGAGGCGGCCTCGCGCCCATCTTGAACCGAAGCCCGTAAGTCCAGTCGGGACACTACTTTCGCGGAGGTGCCACCACCGTCTTCCTCAAGTCAGCTTAGGAGCCCACATGGTCCGCATGGCGTGGCCGGGGTGGTGGCTCGGGCTCATGATCGGGGCGGGTCCGCCCGTGGCGGCGCAGGTCCGTGATTCGGTGCCCGCCGTCGAGCTGAAGGAGAACTACCCCAATCCGTTCTACCCGTCGACAACCATTCCGTTCGAGATTCACCCGGAGGTGTGCAGCAGGGGGAATCGTCCCCTCGTCCGACTGGAGGTCCTGAATGTGATCGCGCAGGTGGTGGCCGTGCCGGTGGTCGCGGAGAACATCCCGCTCCGGCTCAGCGGAATCCGCCTCGGCTGCGGCAGCTACCGGGCCTTCTGGGACGGGAAATACCTGGACGGACAGCGGGAGGTCAGCACCGGGGTTTACTGGTGCCGGCTCACCGTGGACGGACGGCCCTACACGAGGCGCATGATCGTGCAGCGGCGGGTCACCAGCATCAGGTGAGCGAAGGGGTCATCCGGCGACGGGTGGCCCCTTCGCGCATGCCTGTCATTGCGGCAGGGATATGCGGTATGCCGCTTGCCTTGGCGCCGCGGCACGAGAAAGATTGCGTGGTCTGGACCGGAACCAGAGCGCGGACGCGGAGCGGGGGATACGATGATTCGACCGGAACGACTGACGATCAAGGGCCAGGAAGCCTTCCGCGAGGCGGGCGAGCTCGCGCGGAGCCGCGGGAACCCCGTGGTGAACGATGCGCACCTCTTCGCGGCGCTGCTCGCGCAGGACGAGGGGGTGGTACAGCCGCTGCTGCAGAAGGCGGGGCTCAACGTGAGCGCGCTGGCCGAGGCCACGTCGCGCGAGATCGCGCGGTTCCCGTCGCAGAGTGGTGGCGCCGAGCCGACCTTCAGCCGCGAGATCAACCGTGTGTTCGATCGCGCCGAGAACGAGGCCAAGGCGCTGGGAGACGCGTACGTCTCGACCGAGCATCTCCTGCTCGCCCTCGCCGAGGAAAAGGGCACCACCGCGCGCGAGCTGCTGAGCTCGCAGGGCGTGAACGCCGACGATCTGCGCTCGGCGCTGGAGGGCGTGCGCGGCTCCCACCGCGTCACCGACCAGTCTCCCGAGGAGAAGTACCAGGCGCTCGAGCGCTTCACGCGGAACCTGACCGAGCAGGCCCGGAAGGGAAAGCTCGATCCGGTGATCGGCCGGGATGAGGAGGTGCGGCGGGTGATGCAGGTGCTGTCGCGCCGCACCAAGAACAACCCGGTCCTCATCGGCGAGCCCGGTGTGGGCAAGACCGCGATCGTGGAGGGCCTGGCCCAGCGGATCGTGAATGGCGACGTGCCCGAGTCGCTCCGGAACCGCGAGCTGGTGGCGCTCGACATCGGGCAGCTCCTGGCCGGCGCCAAGTACCGGGGGGAGTTCGAGGAGCGCCTCAAGTCGGTCGTGAAGGAGCTGGTCGAGGCCGAGGGACGCTACGTCGTCTTCATCGACGAGCTGCATACGATCGTCGGCGCCGGCGCGGCCGAGGGCGCGGTGGACGCGTCCAACATGCTGAAGCCCGCGCTCGCCCGCGGCGAGCTGCACGTGGTAGGAGCGACGACCCTCGACGAGTACCGGAAGCACGTCGAGAAGGATCCCGCGCTCGAGCGCCGCTTCCAGCCGGTGCTGGTGGGCGAGCCGAGCGTGGCCGACACGATCGCGATCCTGCGGGGGCTCAAGGAGAAGTACGAGGTCCACCACGGCGTCCGCATCACCGACAACGCCATCGTGGCCGCGGCCACCCTGTCCGATCGCTACATCGGTGACCGCTTCCTGCCCGACAAGGCCATCGACCTGATCGACGAGGCGGCGAGCCGGCTCCGGATCGAGATCGACAGCCTGCCGCAGGAGATCGACGAAGTGGAGCGCCGGATCGTCCAGCTCGAGATCGAGCGGCAGTCGCTCCTCAAGGAGAAGGACAAGGCGGGCCGCGAGCGGCGCGACGCGGTCGAGCATGAGATCGCCGAGCTGCGGGAGCGCTCCGCGGGCATGAAGGCGCAGTGGCAGTCGGAGAAGAGTGCCATCAGCGAGATTCAGCAGATCAAGGTCGAGGTGGAATCGCTCCGGAACGAGGTGGACCAGGCGACGCGCCGGGGCGACCTGCAGAAGGCGGCCGAGCTGCGCTACGGCCGGATCCCCGAGCTCGAGCGGAAGCTGGCCGAGGACCAGACGAAGCTGCAGGAGGTCCAGGCCAAGGCGAAGTACCTGAAGGAGGAGGTGGACGCGGAGGACATCGCGGAGATCGTCGCGCGGTGGACCGGGATTCCGGTGTCGAAGATGCTGGAGTCCGAGCGCGACCGCCTCACGCGGCTCGAGGCGGAGCTGGGCCGCCGCGTCGTGGGGCAGGCGGCGGCGGTGGAAGCGGTGGCGAACGCGGTGCGTCGGAGCCGAGCCGGGCTGCAGGACGTCAACCGTCCGACCGGCTCGTTCATCTTCCTGGGGCCGACGGGCGTGGGCAAGACCGAGACCGCCCGTGCGCTGGCCGAGTTCCTCTTCGACGACGAGCGCGCGATGGTGCGGCTCGACATGTCGGAATACATGGAGAAGCACTCCGTCGCGCGAATGATCGGAGCCCCGCCGGGGTACATCGGCCACGAGGAGGGCGGGCAGCTGACCGAGGCCGTCCGGCGGCGCCCCTACAGTGTCGTCCTCTTCGACGAGATCGAGAAGGCGCATCCCGACGTCTTCAACGTGCTGCTTCAGATTCTGGATGACGGGCGCCTCACCGACAGCCAGGGGCGCGTGGTGGATTTCCGGAACACCGTGATCATCATGACCTCCAACATCGGGAGCCAGCTCATCGTCGAAGCCGGTGAAGTGGATGCGGCACGCTGGGCCGTGGTGGAGGAGCAGGTGCGCGACGAGCTCCGCCGGCACTTCCGGCCCGAGTTCCTCAACCGGGTGGATGACGTGATCGTCTTCCGGCCGCTGAGCCGCGCCGACCTGGCCCACATCGTGGCGCTGCAGCTCGCGCGGCTCGAGCAGATGCTCGACGCGCGTCACCTCCACATCCGGATCACGCCGGAGGCGCGGGAGCTGCTGGCCAACAAGGGGTACGATCCCGTGTACGGCGCCCGGCCGCTCAAGCGGGTGATCCAGCGCGAGCTGCAGAACCCGCTGGCGATGGCGGTCCTGGAAGGGCGGTACCACGACGGGGACACCGTGCTGGTCGAGAACGCGGGCGGCGAGCTGCGCTTCTCGCGGGAGCCGTCCATGCCGGTGGCGGCCAGTGCGTAGAGGCACGCCGTCGCCGGCCGACCTGGCGGGGCTGCAGGCCGCGCTCCGACTCGCGCGGGCGGCGGCGGTGCGCGAGGAAGTCCCGGTGGGCGCCGTCATCATTCGCGACGGCGAGCTGCTGGCGGAGGCGCACAATGAGACGATCGAGCGCAACGACCCGACGGCGCACGCCGAGCTGCTGGCCGTCCAGCGCGCGCTCAAGGCGGCCCGGACCGATCGCCTGCCCGACGCGACGCTCTACGTCACGCTCGAGCCCTGCGCGCAGTGCGCGGGCGCCATCATCCTCGCCAAGGTGGACCGGGTCGTCTATGGCGCGGCGGACGCGCGGTGCGGGATGGCGGGGTCGGTGTACGACCTGCTCCGCCACCCGCGGCTCAACCACCGTCCTGAAGTCGTCGGCGGGCTCATGGCGGAGGAGTGCGGCGACCTCCTGAAGCGCTTCTTCTCCGAGCGGCGCTAGATTATTTTGCGACCGGTCTGGACAGGTGTCCGAGTGGTTGAAGGAACCGGTCTCGAAAACCGGCATACCCGCAAGGGTATCGTGGGTTCGAATCCCACCCTGTCCGCTGGGAGGTGGCCATGAGCTACGTCGACGACCACCTCCTTCCCGGCGAGCGCGTCGTGTACCGCGCGCGCCTCCATTGGATCGCCTTCCGCGCCAGCCTTCTCCTCCTCGCGCTCGCCATCGTCGCCGGTGTCGCCGGCCAGCTCGTGAGCACGAGCCCCTACGAGGACGCGTGGAAGCTCTGGGTGCCGGCGGGCCTGGTCGTGCTCGCCCTGCTGGCCGCGCTGGGGCCCTGGATCCGCCGCACCACCTCCGAATTCGCCGTCACCGACAAGCGGGTGCTCGTGAAGACGGGGGTGGTGCAGCGCGACTCGCTGGAGACGCTCCTCAGCAAGGTCGAGGCGATCGGCGTGGACCAGACCCTGCTCGGCCGGATGCTCGGCTTCGGCAGCATCACCATCGTGGGTACCGGCGGGACGCGCGAGAGCTTCGAGCGCATCGCGATGCCGCTGGAATTCCGCCGGCAGGTGCAGGCGCAGATCGTGGCCAACGAGGAACGGCGGGGCGGGGACCTCGCGCCGGGCGGCGCGCCCGCTGCCGGCACCGCGGGCAGTCGGGCGCAGCGCGAGTGCCCCTACTGCGCGGAGATGATCCTGGCGCGCGCACAGGTGTGCCGGTTCTGCGACCGCGCGGTGGAGCCGCTCGAATGATTGCGGCCGCACTGCTCCTGATGGCTGCGCCCCTTGCGCAGGCGCCGTCCGCGGCGGGGCCGCTGGCCATCATCGATGATTCGACGTCGAGCTACTGCCTGGCCACCGGCTTCTGCCGCCGGCCCGCCGATGCGCGAGGACCGGCGCCCGGCGTGCTGTTCGTCGCGACCGGCCTCGTCGGAATCGGCGTGGCGGGGCTGCGCGCGCGGCCCCGGCCGTGATGGGGGGCCTCCCGCGCGACCTCGCCTGGGTCGGGATCGGCGGCAGCGTGCTGGCCCTCGACCTGGCCACGGGCGGCGAGCGCTGGCGCACGCGGCTCAGGCGGGGCGGGTCGATGGTGGCGCTCGCGGCCGACGGCGACCGCATCCTCGCGACCGCGGGCGGCGAGCTCTTCTGCCTCGACGCCTCTACCGGCCGCGTGCTCTGGCGCAACCGGCTCAAGGGCACCGGACTCGGCATCGCGACGGTGCTGACCGCGGCCAGCCAGTCCGGCGCGGTACCCCTGCGGGGGGGCGGCCACGACTGACTTGCCGCGCCACCGGCGGCGCCGGTAAGTTGCCGCCGGCCTGAACCCCGCCCAGCGGGGCGCCGGGACAGGTGGCCGAGTGGTTTAAGGCGCACGCCTGGAACGCGTGTGTACGTGAAAGCGTACCGTGGGTTCGAATCCCACCCT
>Ga0070664_100003268_pt1 | contig 13100 bp, 10 predicted proteins | sample KBSC73metaG_FD_65863 | JGI IMG/M metagenome (GOLD analysis project Ga0070664, IMG submission 65863) | Corn rhizosphere microbial communities from Kellogg Biological Station, Michigan, USA - KBS C7-3 metaG | ecosystem: Host-associated > Plants > Roots > Rhizosphere > Soil ... | reverse complement strand
TGATCGACGAGAACCCGCGCTACGCGCTCGTCGTCTCCGACACGCACTCGGCGCAGATCCACGTCTTCGCGTTCGGGTTCCGGATCGACGAGCGCGAGGTCCAGAGCCCGACGCTTCCCCGCTCGAGCGGCTCGGGCTGGTCGCAGATGCGGTATCAGCGCCGCGTCGGCGAGCTCCAGAAGCACCACGCGCGAGAGCTCGTGGAGCGCCTCGAGAAGGTGGTGGACGAGGACGGCGTCGACCGCCTGATCCTCGCCGGCAACGACGTCAGCCTGCCGATCGTGCGCCGGGAGCTCTCGAAGCGCCTCGAGACGCTCGTCGTCGACTCGCTGCACGTCGACACCCACCGTCCGCTCTCCGAGATCGTCCGCGAGGCGACGGAGCGCCTGCGCATCCAGGATGCGCGCACGGACGGGGAGCGGCTCGAGCATTTCTTCGGCGCCTACCGCGCCGGCGGTCTCGCCACGGCCGGCGTCGACGAGGTCCGCCGCGCTCTCGAGCTCGCGCAGGCCGACGAGGTCCTCATCAGCGCGTCCCTCGACCGCTCGGGCAGCGAGGCCGAGCGCGCGGCCGCGGCGGAGCTCGTCGCGATGGCGCACCGCACGGGCGCGGCGGTCACGTTCATCGAGGATCCCTCCCGGCTCGAGGCCGTCGGAGGCGTCGGCGCGTTGCTGAGGTATCGCCTGACGGCGGCGGTCTAGAGGCGGGCGGTCACTTCTCCTTCTCCATCGCCCCCTTGAGCCGGCGCAGGAAACCGCCCCAGCCGAACGGGTAGTCGCCGATGTCGGCGGCGCGGCCGAAGCCGTCGTGCACGAGGGTCACGCGAGTCCGGCTCGGACCGAGGCTCTCGAGAATCCACGCGACGCGCGTGCTGCCACGGCTCTCGTCGCCGCGCCAGTCAGGCCAGTCGGTGACGATGCGCTCGTTCTCGACGAGCTCGAGGATCTTCGTTGGACCTCCCTGGACGTCCCTCCCCGCCATCTTGTACTTCCAGCCGTATCGGTAGCGGCCTCCGACCCGCGGCTCGACCTCCGCGCCGGTCGCGATCCAGGCGTTCAGCGCCGCCGGGTCGAGCAGCGCCCGGAAGACGCGCTCGCGCGGCGCGTCGATCTCGATCGAGACGCGGATCTCGGGCGCCGGGTCGGTGAAGTCGGGCCGCACGAGCTCGTGGCCGCGCAGGTACGCGCGGAGGTTTCCCAGCATGAGGTGCCACATGTCCTCGACGAGCTCCGTCGGGTACGGCACGGCCGGCGGGCACGGAAACTTGTGGCGCAGCGCGAGGCGGGTCTTGTCCGCACCGGACTCGTCGGCGAGCGGCTCGAGGACGAAAATGACCTCGCTCTCGATGCCCTCGATCTCCCACTCGAACGCGATCTCTCGCCCCGCCTCGAAGCGCGTGATGCGCTGGTGCGCGCGCTCGCGCGGCGGCGCGCCGTACGTGTAGCGCCCCCAGAAGCGGAACTTGCCGCCCTGCATCGGCTCGACCTCGACGCCCTCCGCGAACCAGCGCGTCAGCTCGGCAGGATCCGTCAGCGCCTGCCACACGCGCTCGCGCGCCACGGGCAGCTCGATCTTGGCCTCGTGCGTCCAGCCGGGCTTCTTGTCTTCCCGGGTCTTCTCGTCGGTCATGGGCTCACTTCCTCCGCTCTCCGCGCTCGACGTATCGCTTCAGGTCGTGCAGGCGCGCTCCCCAGAACACGCGATACGCGGCGATCCACCGGTCCACCTGCACGAGCGGGGCCGGGTTCAGCGAGTACCGCCTCCACTGCGCCTCGCGGCGCTCCTGGACGAGCCCCGCCTCCCGGAGGACCCGGACGTGCCGGGAGACGGCCGGGCGGCTGACCGGAAAGCGGCTGGCGAGCTCGCCGGCGGACATCTCGTCGTGGCGCAGCAGGTCGAGGATCGCGCGGCGTGTCGGATCGGCGATCGCGGCGAACACGGCTGCGTCTTGCGTAACCATTCAGTTACACGCTAACCCGCGAGGGAGCAGCTTGTCAACGGCCGATTTCAAGAATGGAGACCTGACCCCGGTCCTACTCGACCCAGTGCCGCGCGCGGTCGACCGCCCGGCGCCAGCCGCGGAAGGCGGCCTCCCGGCGGTCCTCGGTCCACTCGGGCTCGAAGGTCCGGTCGACGCGGCAGAGCCGGCGCAGCTCGTCCTTCGACCCGAACGCGCCGACCGCCAGTCCTGCCGCGTACGCGGCGCCGAGCGACGTCGTCTCGCGGACCGCCGGGCGCACGACCGGAACGCCGAGGACGTCCGCCTGGAGCTGCATGAGGAGGTCGTTGGCCGTCGCGCCGCCGTCCACCCGCAGCGCCTCGAGCGGGCGGCCGCTGTCGCGCGCCATCGCGTCCGCGACCTCGCGGCACTGGAAACAGATCGCCTCGAGCGTCGCGCGGACCAGGTGCGCCCGCGTCGCGTGGTGGGTGAGGCCGACGATCGCCCCGCGCGCCGTCATGTCCCAGTGCGGGGCGAAGAGGCCGCCGAACGCCGGCACGAAGTAGACGCCGCCCGAGTCGGGAACGGTGCGCGCGATCGACTCGGTCTCGGCCGCGGCTCCGATCAGCCCGAGGCCGTCGCGCAGCCACTGGACCGCCGCGCCCGTGATCGCGACGGGGCCCTCGAGGGCGAACGACCTCTCCCCCTCCTCGGAGCACGCGGCCGTCGACAGCAGACCGCACGCGCTGAACATCGGCGCATCGCCGACGACCTCGAGGAGGAACGAGCCCGTGCCGTAGGTGTTCTTCGCCTCTCCCGGCGCGAAGCAGCCCTGCCCCGCGAGGGCCGCCTGCTGGTCGCCGAGAGCGGCGGCGACGGGCACGCCCTCGCCGAACGGCGAGTCGGGCGCGGTCAATCCGTACGGGTCCCGCGCGATCGACGGGCGGATCTCGGGCAGCGCCTCGGCGGGCACGCCGAAGAGCTCGAGCAGCGCGTCGTCCCACGCGAGGTCGGAGAGGCGGCAGAGCAGAGTGCGCGACGCGTTCGTCGGGTCCGTGACGTGAGCGCCGCCGCGAGCGCCGCCGGTGAGGTTCCAGATCAGCCATGCGTCCACCGTGCCGAGCCGCAGGCGGCCGGACGCGGCGAGGGCCGCGACCTCGTCGACGTTCTCGAGGAGCCAGCGCATCTTCGTCGCGGAGAAGTAGGTCGAGATCGGCAACCCGGTGCGCGCGCGGACCTCGCCGGTCCAGCCGCGCTCGATCGCCTCCTCGCACATGTCCGCGGTGCGCGCGTCCTGCCACACGATCGCATTGTTCGCGGGACGCCCGGTGACGGCGTCCCACGCGACGACCGTCTCGCGCTGGTTGGTGATCCCGACCGCGAGGATGCGCACGGGCGCCGCGGCGCGCACCGCCTCGGCGCACACCTCGCGGACGCGCTCGAGGATCTCCGCCGGGTCGTGCTCGACCCAGCCGGGCCGCGGGAAGATCTGCCGGTGCTCCTGGTACGCGGACGCGACCGGAGCGCCGTCGAGGTCGAATAGGATGCAACGCGTCCCCGTCGTTCCCTGATCGATGGCGGCGACACATTCGCGCATGCGCGACGATCCTAATCGCGAATCGGCGGGCGGCTCCGGATCGGCCCCACGGTCGCGCCACGGGTCCGCCACGCGCCGGACTCGGCGGTCCCGCCGGATTCCGCTGCTCCTCGTCCTCCGGCGGACCTTCGCGAGCTGGTCGCGCCATGACGCGGGAGCCCAGGCCGGCGGAATCGCGTTCTTCGCGCTCTTCTCGATCGCGCCGGTGCTGATCCTGGTCATCTGGATCGCGCATCTCTTCTTCAACCAGGAGGCGGTGCAGGCGCGCATCGTCGGCGAGCTCGGGAAGCTCATCGGCGCAGGCGCCGCCAATGCCGCCCGGGCGATCCTCCGCAGAGCGGCCTCAGAACCTTCCACGCCGCTGGTCGGGGCCGGCGGGGTCATCGCGTCGGTCGTCGGCGCGAGCGCGATGTTCGTCCAGCTGCAGAGCTCTCTGAATCGGATCTGGGACGTCGAGCGGGCGCCGGAGGCGGCGCTGCGGGGAATCCTTCGCAAGCGGCTCCTCTCGTTCGGGCTCGTGGTCGCGATCGGATTCCTGCTTCTCGTGTCGCTCGCTCTGTCGGCGGCGATGACGGCGCTCGCGGATCAGATCGAGACGATCGTCCACGTCCCGCGGACCGCCCTCGACGCGCTCAACCTCCTCGCCTCGGTCGCAGTCTTCACCGCCGTCTTCGCGCTGATGTTCCGCTTCCTTCCCGACGTCGAGGTGCCATGGGAGGACGTCGGAGCCGGCGCCCTGGTGACGGCCCTGCTGGTGACGGCGGGCAAGTGGGGCATCGGGCTCTACCTCGGTCGCTCCGCCCTCTCCTCGACGTACGGCGCCGCGGCCTCGCTCGTCGTGATCCTTCTGTGGATCTACTACGTCACGCTCATCGTCCTCTTCGGCGCAGCCTTCACGAGGGCGTGGTCCGAGATCGTCCATGGCAGGCGGCGCGTCCCCGAGGCGGGCGCCCGCCTCGTCGGGACCGTCGACGGCGACGCCGGCGCCTGACGACCGGGACCGAAACGAACGAACGAATCGCCCTACTTCTTCGCGGGAGCGGTCGGCGGCCCCGGCGGCGGCAGGTACTTCTTCTTCACCTTCGCGACGATGCCGGCGTTGCGATCCGCGACCTCCGACACCTCGTACTCGACCGTCGCGCCGAGGAGGATCGCGGCCTCCTGGAACGTGAGGCCGTAGTCCTTCTCGAGCCATGACGCCAGGCCCGACGTCGCTTCCTTGAACGCGTCGTCGAGCGAGCCCGCCAGCCCCATCGCCATCAGGTACTCGTCGTTCTCGACCCGCGGCCGCGAGATGGACTGGCCGCGGATCACGTCCACGGAGAGCTCGACGTCCATCGGCGTCTCGAGCGCGTTGCCGTTGAGCTCGCCGTCGCCCTGCAGCGCGTGCCCGTCTCCGACGTAGAGCAGCGCCCCCGGCTGCGCCACCGGGAGGTAGACCGTCGCGCCCTCGACGATCTCGTTGAAGTCCATGTTCCCGCCGATGCGGCCGGAGTCGCCGGTGCGGATCGGGGCGCCTCCGAAGCCCGGCGCGACTCCGATGCAGCCGAGCATCGGCTTCAGCGGCACCGCGAGGTTCCTCAGCTTCTCCGTCGGCTTCGCGGGGCGCGCGATGCCCGCCGCGGTGTCCAGGCTCCAGACGACGTTGTTGAAGTCGTTGTCCTTGTGCTCGGAGGCGTAGTCGGACGTCAGCCCCCGCTCGACGAGGCCGTCGTCGCTGATCGCGAGCGGGCGGCTGAGCCGCAGCTTCTTCACGTGCACGGCGAGCACGTCGCCCGGCATCGCGCCCTCGACGTAGAACGGCCCCGTCTGGGGGTTGCCGCCGAGCACGCGCGTTCTGCCCTGCGCGTCGACGCCGGCCGCATCGACGGTGCTCGTCCGGACGGTGTCGCCCGGCCAGATGTGCAGGACGGGCTCGATCCCCGCCGAGAACACGCGGTGGAAGCTCTTCGGCTCGAAGTCGAGCGTGCGCGGCGCCGGTGGCTTGTCGGCGGCCGGCCGGCGCGCGGTCCACGTCAGCCCGGGCGTCGCTCCCCACGGCTCCTGCGACACGGTCAGCGTCCCGGACATCTTTCCGTCCTGCAGCCGCCCCTCGTACGTGTTGACCGTGCCGTCGCGGTCCTTCGTCTCGAAGCGGACCCGGTCGCCGTCGACCGTGCCCGTCACCGGCCGCCCCGAGCTCGTGCCCGTGAGCTTGCCCTTCTCGACCGAGAACGTGACGCGCTCGACCAGCGGGTTGCCGAAGACCATCGAGGTCATCTCCCACTCGCCGGAAACGTCGCCGGCGGGGGCGGCCGCGACGAGGGCCGACGCGAGCAGACCCAGAACGGGCAGGATCCAGGGCGATCTCGAGCGCATGAGTCCTCCTGACCGGGGACTGTACGCTCTTGGGATTCCCCGCGCGCCGCGGGCTCCGTCCGGCGGCTACCTAAACGTCCGCTAAAGAAACCGGCACGGGGCTCGTCGATTGCATGCGCGCGAGCGCGGAGCCTCTCTCGCTCCCAATCGCTATGGGCGGAAGCCAAACAAGAAGGAGGACCGCATGAATCCCTGGAGGAGGGCACCGGCAGTTGTGTATTCGCTCCTGTTCGCATCGGGCGCACTCGTCTTCGGCCAGGACGTCGGCTTCGGAACCAGCACGCCGGACGTCTTCGGGGGCACCAACGACTATCGCGTCACGGTCCTCGTCTCGAACGAGGAGGACGAGGCGCCGGTCGTCGATCCTCTGCTGCGCAACGCCTGGGGCATCGCGCGCAGTCCGCAGGGGCCGTGGTGGGTCGCCAACAACTTCACGAACACCTCGACGGTCTACACCGGCGACGGCACCAAGCTCGGTCTGGAGCCGTCCGTTCCCGGCGGACCGACGGGCACCGTCTTCAACAACAGCAGCTCGTTCCAGATGGCCCAGGACAAGCCCGCCGCCTTTTTGTTCGCGAGCCTCGACGGGACGTTCTCGGCCTGGAACGGCGACGTCAACCCGAACGCGGTCGTCGTCCACACCAGCCCGGGATCGGTCTACACCGGTCTCGCGATCCACGGCGACACGCTGTACACGACCGACTTCGCCGAGTGCAGCGTCGAGGCGTTCCGGGGCAACTTCTTCGACGGCTCGTTCGACGAGGTCGAGCTCTCCGGCGACTTCCCGGCCGAGGTCCCTGACGGGTTCTGCCCCTTCAACGTCAAGGCGATCGGCAACTCGGTGTACGTGACGTACGCGAAGGTCGGCGAGGACGGCGAGGAGGAGCACGGCGTCGGGCTCGGTTACGTGCGGCAGTTCGACCTGAACGGGAACTTCGTGGCGAAGGTCGCGTCGGGCAATCCGCTCAATGCCCCCTGGGGCATCGCGAAGGCGCCCGCGGACTGGGGCCGCTTCAGCTCGTGCGTGATCATCGGAAACTTCGGCGACGGCATGATCACCGGCTGGTGCCCCGGTCAGAAGCACAAGACGAGGTACCGCTTCGGCGGCTTCCTCCGGGACAAGGGAGACAAGATCGTCATCGACGGGCTCTGGGGGCTCGGCTTCGGCAACGGCCATCTCGCCGGCCCGCAGAACGTCCTGTTCTTCGCGGCCGGGCCCGACGAGGAGGTCAACGGCTACTTCGGGAAGATCGTCTTCCATCCCGACACCGACTGAGGTTCCTCCGGGGTCGGGTCTCCGGTTCATTTCGAATTTGGAGACCTGACCCCGCCTCGAATCCGCAGACCCGACGCCGACGGATCAGTTCACTCCCGGGATGTCCGGCCAGTGCAGGCCGAGCGCCTTGGCGAGGAACACGGCCATCTGACGCCGCGTGAGGGGCGCGTCGGGACAGTAGTTCCCGTTGCCGCAGCCCGCGGTGATCCCCGACGAGACGAGTGCCTCGATGAACTGAAAGCCCGGATCGGACGCCGGCACGTCGTTGAACGACGGGAAGCCGGCCGGGCTGACCTGCAGCCGATAGTAGATGCGGATCGCTCCGACCGTCGTCAGCCCATCGATCGTCTCGTTTCCGCCCTGAACGAGATACCGGTAGTACTGGTTGTCGACGGTTTCGGGCACGGCGAGCTCCGTGGCCCAGCTGCTGCAGCCCAGGTTGTACCCGGCGCCGGTCTCGAGTGTCGCGAGCTCCGTGACGGGACCTCCGAAGACGCTGTCGAAGCGAAACAGTCCGAACGACACGCCTCCGATGTCGCTGGAATCGCACGCCTCGAGCCAGGCTCCGACAATCTGGGCGCCCGAGGGGAGGCGGACGCCGGCGGTCAGCAGGCCCGCGCCGCCCGTGAGGTAGCGATGACCGTTCGCGGGATCCTGCTCCCACTGGCTGGTCGAGCTCGATGTCTGCATGTCCCAGGCCGTCAAGACGTAGGCGCTGGTCGAGCCGACGCCGAACGTTGGCGCCGAGGGCTGCGCCGCAAGCCAAGACGCCGACAGGGCTTCTATTAACCCGATGACCATGGCTTCGCCGACACGTGTCATGGCGCTGGCCTCCTGGACTACACGCGGACGCGGGCGGCGGACGGGATCAGTCCTGAATCCTCGCCGGACGCGCGCGACTACTTAGACCCGTTCGGAGGAGGAATCCGCCATGCCGAAGATGCGCGCGGTGCAGGTTTCCAGGGCGGGCGGGCCGCTCGAGATCGTCGAGAGAGAGATCCCGTCCCCGCCGCCCGGCTACGTGCGCGTGCGCGTCGAGGCCAACGGGATCTGTCACTCCGACGTGCTGACCAAGGAGGGTCTCTTCCCGGGCATCCGGTACCCGCGCGTGCCCGGGCACGAGGTCGCCGGCGTCGTGGACGCGATCGGCGAAGGCATCCATTGGTGGAAGCCCGGCGACCGGGTCGGCATCGGCTGGCACGGCGGGCACTGCGGCGAGTGCGACTCGTGCCGCCGCGGCGACTTCCTGACGTGCCGGGTCAACTTCCAGGTCACCGGCATCGCGTACGACGGCGGGTACGCGGACTACGTCGTGGCTCCCGGCGCGGTCCTCGCGCGGATCCCGGACGGCCTCTCCGCGACCGACGCCGCGCCGTTGATGGACGCGGGCGCCACGACGTTCAACGCGCTGCGCTTCTCCGGCGCGCGCTCGGGGGACCTCGTCGCGGTGCTGGGCATCGGCGGCCTCGGTCATCTCGGCGTCCAATGGGCCTCGAAGATGGGTTTCGACACGGTGGCCATCGCGCGCGGCGAGGACAAGGAGCCGCTCGCGAAGAAGCTCGGCGCCCGGGCGTACATCGACACGCGCAAGCAGGATCCCGCGGCCGAGCTGCAGAAGCTCGGCGGCGCGCGCCTCGTGCTCGCGACCGTGACGAACGCGGACGCGATGTCCGCGACGATCGGCGGCCTCGGCCCGAACGGCACGCTCCTCGTGGTCGGCGCGCCGGCGGAGCCGCTCCAGGTGCCCGCGCTCGCGCTGATCCTGGGGAGGAGGTCGGTCGCGGGCTGGCCGTCGGGCCGCGCGATCGAGTCGGAGGACACGATGCGCTTCGCGATGCTCCACGGCGTCCGCCCGATGACGGAGCTCTACCCGCTCGAGCGCGCGGCGGAGGCGTACGACCGGATGATGTCGGGCGAGGCGAGGTTCCGGGTGGTGTTGACGATGTGACTCTAAGGGCGCGCTCCACGAGCGCGCCCTTTGTCATCCCGAGGAGCGCAGCGACGAGGGATCCCTTTCTCCGGATGCCGAGACTCGCTCCCGGGTTCGAGAAAGGGGTCCCTCGCTACGCTCGGGATGACAGTTACCCCGTCCTCCTCATCCCCTCCGCCTCGCGCACGCGGCGCGCGATGACGTCCGCCACGTACTCCGCGTCTCGCGCCGCGCCGTGGATCATCGTCGACGAGAACGCGTACTGGAAGTGCTGCCCGACGAAGTAGAACCCGGGCTCGCCGGCCGCGACGCCGCGCGTCTGCTTCGCCTCGCCGTGCTCGTCGAAGACGGGTAGCCGGACCCAGTCGAGGCCCGCGTGGAATCCCGTCGACCAGACGACGTTGGCGGCGTCGAGAACGAGACCGTCCTCCAGAACTGCCTTGCCGTCGCGCACTCCGGCGACGCGCCCCACGAGCTCGACGCCCGCGGCCGCGAGCTGCTTGCGCTTGACGCGGATCAGCGGGCCGCCCTTCGAGATGATCTCCGCCCGCGCCTTGCGGCCGATGGGCGTGTCGAGGGTCAGGACTCGGTGGAAGAGGACTCGCAGCACGAGCCGGCCGAGGAAGAGCTGCGACGCGAGCCCCGCGATGTTGAACGGCACCTCTCCGACGTCGCGGCCCGACATCCATACCTGGTGTCCGCTCCGCGCGAGCTCGGACGCGATCTCGGCGCCCGAGTTGCCGGCGCCGACGACGAGGACCGGTCCATCCTGCAGCTGCGAGGGGTTCCGATATTCGCTCGAGTGGAGCTGCACGACGCCGCGGTCGAGCTCGCACGCGAAGGCGGGAACCTTCGGCTTCTGGTAAGTCGCCATCGCGACCACGACGTGGTCCGCGACGAAGCGCCGCTCTCCGGCGGTCACGACGTATCGGTGTCCCTCTCGCGCGACCGAGTCGACCCGCACGCCGCCGAGAACCGGCAGCGCGAACCTCTTCGCGTACGCCTCGAGGTAGTCCGCCATCTCGTCCTTCGTCGGGAACGCGGAGCCCTTCGCGGGGAACCGCATCCCGGCGAGGCCGTCGAACTTCGCGGGCGTGAAGAGCCGCAGCGAGTCCCAGCGCCGGCGCCACACGTCGCCGACGCGCGCGTTCGAGTCGAGGATCACGAACGGCACTCCGTGTCGCCCGAGGAAGTAGCCGACGGAGAGCCCGGTCTGCCCGGCGCCGATCACGACGGTCGAGACGCTCTCTCCGCCGCCGCCTCCGGCGAGCTCGGGCCGCCGAGGCCACGGCGACGACGCGCCCTGCCCGATCACCGGAAGAAGCGCCGCCGCCGGACGGCGCGCGGCCGCGAGCCGCAGGAACGCCGATCCCTCCTCGAAGAACGGACCGTCGAGCGGATCGTCCTTCCGGGTCGCCGCGTTCGAATGGTTGGTCATGACTTCTCCTTTCGTCCGAGCGCAAGGTAGGACGGAGAGGGCTCGCGACGCGTCGGAAGAAGCCCCCAATTCTCAGACGGCGTCCGCATGGGGATTTCCCCCCATGCCGCCTCCAGGTCCTTCTAGATCAGGCGGTTCTCGTACGCGAAGGCGGTCGCCGCGGCGCGCGAGGACACGTCGAGCTTGTCGAAGATGTTGCTGACGTGACGGTCGACGGTCTTCTCCGAGAGGAACAGCTCGGACGCGATCGTCCGGTTCGTCTTGCCCGACGCGACGAGGCGCAGGACCTGCAGCTCGCGGTCGGTGAGGCCGAACGCGCGCGGCGCCTTCGCCGCGCCGCCGCCGGCGGCGGTCGCCCCGGTCTCGATCGCGTCGACCCGGGCGAGGTCGGTCCGCGCGCCCAGGGACGCGAACACGGAGCGCGCGGCGTCGAGCTCGAGGCGGCAGCCGTCCTCGTCGCGCAGCGCGCGGCAGGCGGACGCGAGCGCCACGCGCACACGCGCCGCGAGGTAGGGCGCGCCGAGGCGCTGCCATGTTTCGAACGAGCGGCGCAGGTGCGGCAGCGCGGCCTCGGCGTCACCGGCCGCGAGCGCGACGGCCCCCGCCGCATGCGCGGCCATCGCGTCGAGGACGTCCGCGTCGAAGCCGCGCGCGATCTCCTCGAGCTCGTCCGACGCGCGCCGAGCCTCGCCGAGGTCGCCCGCGGCGAGCGCGATCTCGACGTGGGCCGGAAGCAGACGCGTCCGCGTGATCCGGTCCGTGGTCGCCGCGAGCGCGCGCCGCATCGCGGCCGCCGCGTCGTCGACGCGTCCCTGCGCGAGGCGCAACAGCGCGAGCCCCGGCTGCGGGTCCCAGCCCCAGCGGCTCGCTTCGCGATAGGCCGCCTCCGCCTCCTGCGCCTCGCCGCGCAGCCGGTGCAGCTCCGCCTGCTGGTAGAACGCGGGCGCCGCGTCGCGCTCGTTGAGGCCGGCGGCCAGGCGCTCGGCCGCGCGTCGCGCCTCCTCGGCGGCGTCGGCCCAGGCGCCCTCGAGCTGCAGGATCTCGGAGCGATGCAGCAGGCAGTGGCCGAAGAAGCCGATCGCCTCGGGCTGCGCGGCGCACCAGCTCTTGAGCGCGTCCGTCCACTCCCGCGCGCGGTCGAGCGCGTAGACCTGCTGGCAGCCCCAGATGACGCTGCAGTAGGTGAAGCCGGTCGTCACGGGCGTGAGCTCGCCTCCCGCGGCCGCGATCATGGCCTCGTCGAACAGCCGCAGGCCGTCCTGGATCCGGGCGTCTCGGAGGTACGCGTGTCCCTGCAGGCTCCGCGCGATGGCGAGGAGGTCCGGCTCGCGGAACCGCTCGCCGATCCGCTCGGCCTCGACGGCGAGCGAGCGCGCCGCCTCGTGGTCGCCGGTCTCCATGCGCAGCCGCGCCTCGGGCAGTAGCAGGTAGCCGCGCTCGACGCAATCCTGCCCGCAATCGTCGACCACTCGCCGCGCGCGGGCGAGCCAGCCGCCGCCGCGGCCCCTCTCCCCCGCCGAGACGAGGCGCATGCCGAGCCAGAACGCGGAGCGCGCCGCGGCGAGCGCCGCGCCCGCCTCGAGGTGCGCCGCATAGGCGCGCTCGAGGACGGCGAGCGCGACCGCGTCCCGGCCGCAGAGCAGCTCGCACACCGCCCGGCGATCGAGGTCCTCGCCGGTGAGCGGCGCCGCGCGCTCCGCGTCCGCGAACGCGTCGGCGGCGCTCGCGTACTCACGCCGTTCGTAGGCGGCGCGGGCGCGCTCGAGGAGGCGCGGCGGATCGGAGGGCGCGGGCGGACGCTTCAAGCGGGATGAGTGTAGTGCGGCGGATCGGCTCGTGAACCGTCGTAGGGGCGGCTGCGGCGCCCCCTCCGAATCCACTCACGCGGCGGATGTCCCGTCGTGAGTGGGCGGGGTCAGGCCCGCGCCCCTGCGCCGGCCTCCGCGCCGGCGGTTCCTACCCCTTCTCCCCCTTCGCCTTCACCCGGACGAATGCGTAGAGCACGTTCGGCAGCGAGTTGAAGCTCGCCGCCTTCGCGAAGTACTCCTTCGCCTTCGCGGCGTCGCCCTTCTCGCGGTAGGCGAGCGCGAGGCGGTACATGTCCTCGGGATTCTGCGGATTGGCCTGCTGCAGCTCCGCGATCGCCGTGTTCCAGTCCTTCTCCGCGAGGGCGATGATCCCGTCGAGCTCGTGTGAGTTCTGGATCACCGCCGCGTTCTTCGACGCCGTCGCCAGCGAGCGGAACGCGTCCGCCTCCTTCTTCGCGGCGTCGAGGTCCTTCTTCGCGACCGCCACGCGCGCCATGTTGTAGTGGTGCGTGCGGCGGACGTTGCCCTTGACCTCGTCCGAGAGGCTCGACTTCTCCGCGATGTCGAGCGCCCTGTCGTACTCGACCTTCGCCGCGTCCGGCTTTCCGGTCTCGACGAGGATCAGCCCCTTGAGCTGCCGGTCGCCGACCATCGCGGGCGCGTCGTTGGTCTTCTCTCCGAGGGCGTACTGCTTGTCGAGCTCGGCGAGCGCCCGGGTGACCTCGCCCTGGTCCAGGTACACGATCGTGCGCGC
>Ga0070664_100003267_pt1 | contig 13100 bp, 13 predicted proteins | sample KBSC73metaG_FD_65863 | JGI IMG/M metagenome (GOLD analysis project Ga0070664, IMG submission 65863) | Corn rhizosphere microbial communities from Kellogg Biological Station, Michigan, USA - KBS C7-3 metaG | ecosystem: Host-associated > Plants > Roots > Rhizosphere > Soil ... | reverse complement strand
GCCGGGGCATTGTCCTTGATGCGGACCTTGACCTCGCCGCCGTTGACCAGCTTGCCGAACAGCAATTCCTCGGCCAGCGGCTGCTTGATCTTTTCCTGAACGAGGCGGCCCATCGGGCGCGCGCCGTAGAGCTTGTCGTAGCCGCGATCGACGATCCACTTCCTCGCTTCGTCGTCGAGCTCGATGTGCACATTGCGGTCGGCAAGCTGCAGCTCGAGCTGCAGGATAAACTTGTCGACGACCCGGGCCACGACGGCCGGGGGCAGGTAGGAAAACGGCACGATCGCATCGAGGCGGTTGCGGAACTCCGGCGTGAACATCTTCTTGACCGCATCCTCCTGAGCATCCTCGCGCGAGCTCGCGCCGAAGCCGATGCTCTCGCGCGCCATGTCAGACGCGCCGGCATTGGTCGTCATGATCAAGATGGTGTTGCGGAAGTCGACGGTCTTGCCGTGGTGATCGGTGAGCTTGCCGTTGTCCATCACCTGCAGGAGGATGTTGAACAGGTCCGGGTGAGCTTTCTCGATCTCATCGAGAAGGAGCACGCTGTGGGGGTGCTGGTCGACGGCGTCGGTGAGAAGACCGCCCTGGTCGTAGCCGACATAGCCTGGAGGCGCGCCAATCAGCCGGCTGACCGAGTGACGCTCCATATATTCGGACATGTCGAAGCGCTGCAGCGGAATGCCCATGACCGAAGCGAGCTGACGCGCGACCTCGGTCTTGCCGACGCCGGTGGGGCCGGAGAACAGATAATTACCGATCGGCTTGTCCGGATCGCGCAGGCCTGCGCGGCTGAGCTTGATCGCCGAAGAGAGCTTCTCGATGGCAAGGTCCTGGCCAAACACGACACGCTTCAGGTCGGCCTCGAGATGCTCGAGCACCTGCTTGTCGTCGGCGCTGACGGACTTGGGCGGGATGCGCGCCATGGTCGCGACCACGGCTTCGATCTCCTTCGGGGTAATGACCTTCTTGCGGCGGGAAGGCGGCACCAGCATCTGCATCGCCCCGACCTCATCGATGACGTCGATCGCCTTGTCGGGTAATTTGCGGTCGTGGATGTAGCGCGCAGAAAGCTCGACCGCCGACTTGATCGCGTCGGGAGTATAGCGGACGTTGTGGTGGCCTTCGAAGGATGAGCGCAGGCCGGCGATGATCTTGATAGTGTCCTCGACCGTCGGTTCATTGACGTCGATCTTCTGAAAGCGCCGCAGCAGCGCGCGGTCCTTCTCGAAGTGGTTGCGGAACTCCTTGTAGGTGGTCGAGCCGATGCAGCGAATCGCGCCCGACGAGAGCGCCGGCTTCAGCAGGTTTGACGCGTCCATCGCCCCGCCGGAAGTCGCGCCGGCGCCGATCACCGTGTGGATCTCGTCGATGAAGAGGATCGCGTGGGGCAGTTTCTCGAGCTCCGACACGACCGACTTCAGCCGCTCCTCGAAATCGCCGCGGTAGCGGGTGCCGGCGAGCAGCGCGCCCATGTCGAGCGCGTAGATCACCGCGGGCTTGAGCACGTCGGGCACGTCGCCCTCGACGATCTTGCGCGCGAGGCCCTCGGCGATGGCGGTCTTACCTACGCCAGGGTCGCCGACGTAGAGCGGGTTGTTCTTCGAGCGGCGGCAGAGGATCTGCACCGTGCGGTCGACCTCGGGCATGCGCCCGATCAACGGATCGACCTTGCCGGCCTTGGCCTTCTCGTTGAGGTCGACCGTGAACTGCTTGAGCGCGGATTCCTTCTTCCCGCTCTCCTTTTCGGTCTTTTCTTCCGCGCCCTCGGGCGAGCGGGGTTCGGCCGCCGTCTCGCCCTTGCCGACACCATGGCTGATATAGGTCACGGCATCGAGCCGGCTCATGTCCTGCTGCTGCAGGAAATAGACGGCGTAGCTCTCGCGTTCGGAGAAGAGGGCGACCAGCACGTTGGCGCCCGTGACCTCGTCGCGGCCCGACGACTGGACGTGGAGGATCGCGCGCTGGACGACGCGCTGAAAGCCGCTGGTCGGAGTCGGATCGGTCGCGCTGTCGGCGACGAGCGCCCCGAGTTCGTTGTCGAGATATTGCTTCACCGACGCGCGCAGTTCGTCGCGATTGACTCCGCACGCGGTCATCACCTTCGACGCATGCTCGTCATCGATCAGCGCGATCAGCAAATGTTCAAGGGTCGCGTACTCGTGCCGCCGACGGCTGGCCTCACCCAGCGCATTGTGCAGGGTCTGTTCGAGTTCGCGAGCGAAACTAGGCATTTAGCTTGGTACTCCATGCCCGTGGGAAGGAGCCCCTCGGGCTTTCAATTCAATGTCATACGCTCCGACGCGCCAATCAAGGCCCGTATTCGGCCTTTTCAACAGATAATGCGCTCGAAAGGTTGTCGGCGGCTGAACGGCCGCGCCGGTCACGGCTTTTTGAACAGCTCTTCGGCCGCGGAGCGGTGCGATTGGACGCGTTGCATGTGCGCCTCGACGCGCGCAATCTCGGCCTTAAGCGCTTCGATGCGTTCCTGGAGCTCGTCGATCGACAGCGGATCAAGGTCCTGCTTGCCAAGCGCGACCAAAGGATCGTCCGGCTTGCTGGGGAAGAGATCGTCCAAATCCACGGACGGAATCGTTGACCCAACAGGTCCCCAAGTCAATAAGCCGCGCCGTGCCGGACCTTCCATCAGCGATGCGGGCGGTGATCGCGGATGGCGAGGGCGCCCTGTCGGTCGTCGAGCGGGAGCTGCCGGGGCCGGGACCGGGCGAAGCGCTGATCCAGGTCGCCGCCGCGGGCGTCAACCGTCCCGACGTGCTTCAGAGGCGCGGCATGTACCCGGCGCCGCCCGGCGCTCCCGACATTCTCGGCCTGGAGATTGCGGGAAAGGTGGTCGCGGTTGGGGAGGGCGCCGAGGCGCTGCTGGGCCAGAGCGTCTGCGCGTTGGTCGCGGGCGGCGGCTACGCACAATATTGCGTTGCGCCGGCCGGAACCTGCCTCCGGGTTCCCGAGGTCATCTCCCTCGTCGAGGCAGCCGCGATGCCGGAGACGCTCTTCACCGTCTGGGTCAATCTGTTTGAGCGCGGCTTCGCCGCCGAAGGCGACTGGGTGCTGGTGCATGGCGGCACGAGCGGCATCGGCACGATGGCGATCGCGCTCGGCACGTTGTTCGGGTTGAAGCTCATCGTCACCTGCGGGACGGACGCGAAATGCGCGCGGGCGATCGAGCTCGGCGCTTTTGCCGCGATCAACTATCGCACGCAGGATTTCGTCGAAGAGGTGCATCGCGTGACGGAACGCGCCGGTGTCAACATCGTCATCGACATGGTCGGAGGCGATTACGTGCCGCGCAATCTCGCCTGCCTGGCGGAGGAGGGGCGGCACGTGTCGATTGCCGTTCAGCGTGGTGCGAGCGCCGAAATCCAGATCTTTGACATCATGCGCCGGCGGCTGACACTGACGGGATCGACGCTGCGGCCGCGGTCGGTCGAATTCAAAACGATGGTCGCCGATGAGATCGCCCGGACGGTATGGCCCTATGTCGAGGGCGGGCGGTTGAGGCCGGTGATCGACACGACGTTCCCGCTCAGCGAGGCCAATGCTGCGCACGAACGGATGGAGGCCGGCGACCATGTCGGCAAGATCGTGCTGGAGGTTCGCGACGAGGCGGGGAAGGAAGGCGGATGAACGACAGGCTCGTGCTCCACGAATATTCGGCGTCGGGAAATTGCTACAAAGTCCGCCTGACCGCGGCGCTGGTCGGAAAGGAGATCGAGCGGCGCGAATATGACATCATGAAGGGCGAAACGCGCACGTCGCAGTTTCTTGCGAACGTCAATTCGAACGGGCGGATTCCGGTGCTGCAGGTTGGCGACCGCTTCATCCCCGAAAGCAACGCTGCGTGCTATTTCGTCGCGGAAGGGTCGCAGCTCATACCGACTGACCCCTTTGACCATGCTGACATGCTGCGCTGGATGTTCTGGGAGCAGTACAGCCACGAGCCCAATATCGCGACGCTTAAGTTCTGGATGCGGACGCTCGGCCCCGATCAGCTGACCGACCAGCAGCGGCTGCAGATGCCGGGTAAGCGCGCGGCCGGCAACGCGGCCCTGAAGCTGATGGACGATCACCTGAAAGGACGCTCCTGGTTCGTCGGTGAAGCCATCAGCCTGGCCGACGTCTGCCTGTTCGCTTACACGCATCGCGCTGGCGAAGCCGAGTTCGACCTGCAGCGATATCCCAACGTGCTGGCCTGGCTTGAGCGCGTGGGGGGGACCCCGCGTTTCATTGGCATGGGCAGCTGAATAGCCTTGCCCCAACGGCGGGCGAGGGTTACATCGCGCGCCAAGCCGGCCGCTCCGTGAAGGGGCGGCCCATTTCATTTCTAGAAGACGGAGACATCTGAAGTGGCCCAGCCCCTGATGCCCCATGCGACCGCTGCCTGGCTGGTCGAAAATAGTTCACTGACCTTCGAGCAGATCGCCGAATTCTGCGGCCTTCACATCCTCGAGGTCCAGGCGATCGCCGATGATACCGCCGCGACCAAGCTCACAGGTCGCGACCCGATCCGCGCCGGCGAGCTGACCCACGAAGAGATCGAAAAGGGGCAGAACGACCCCGATTACCGGCTGCAGATGTGGAAGGCGCCCGAAGCGGTCCGCCGGACCAAGGGTCCGCGCTACACGCCCGTCAGCAAGCGCCAGGACAAGCCGGATGGCATCTACTGGATCATCAAGAACCATCCCGACGTCAGCGACGGCCAGATCAGCAAGCTGATCGGCACGACCCGCACCACCATCGCGGCGATCCGCGACCGCAGCCACTGGAACATGGCCAACATCACCGCCAAGGACCCGGTGACGCTCGGCCTCACCACACAGCGCGAGCTCGACGCGGCCGTCGCCAAGGCGGCGAAGGCGGCCGGGGTCCCTGCATACCAGGACACGCGCCTGGAGGGTGATCGAGAGGCGCTGATTGAGCAGCTCCGCAACGAGCGCGAACAGCACGCCCGCGACGCTGAAGCAGCGCTCGCCGGCGCGGACGACGAGGCGCTTCGCGACGAGATCGTGCCCGGCATCCGCGACCCGTTCAAAAACACGCCGGTCGAATAGCGGCTGCCGTTTCGATCGCCGCTACGCTAGAAGGCGCCGATGGCCACTGCTGAGACCGACGTCAGCCAGTTGAGCTTCGAGGCCGCGCTTGCCCGGCTCGAGGAAATCGTGCGCACCTTGGAGAAGGGCGAGGCGCCGCTCGACCAGTCGATTACGCTCTACCAGGAGGGTGACCGCCTGCGCCGGCATTGCGAAGCGCGGCTCAAGGATGCGCAGGCGCGGATCGAGCAGATCGCATTCGGCAGCGACGGCAAGCCGGCAGGGCTGAAGCCCTTCGATGCCGGTTGAGACGGTCGACCGGCTTGGCCAGGAGCTCGACGCCGAAGCGCGCCGCGTCCGCGCCGACGTCGACAGCTTTTTCGCAAAACTGCTCGCGCCGCCGGGGGACACTCGCGAAAAGCTGTTTGAAGCCATGCGCCATGCAGCGATCGGCGGTGGAAAACGGCTTCGGCCGCTCCTCACCATCGCGGCGTCGCGCCTGTTCGCTATCGATCGCAACCGGGCCCTTCGCGTCGGCTGCGCGATCGAGGCGATCCACGTCTACTCGCTGATCCACGACGATCTGCCGTGCATGGACGATGCCGACCTCAGGCGCGGTAAAGCGACCGTCCACACGGCTTTCGGCGAGGCCGAGGCAGTGCTCGCGGGAGACAGCCTCCACGCTCTCGCCTTCGAGATCCTCGCCGACCCCGAGACGAACAGCGATCCCTGGGTGCGGTGCGAGCTGGTGCTCGAACTCGCTCGCGCAGCCGGGCCAAGCGGCATGGCGGGTGGCCAGATGATGGACATCGCCGGCGAAGGAGCAGAGCTCGACCTGGCTGCGATCACCCGGCTGCAGCAGCTCAAGACCGGCGCGCTGATCGAATATGCGGTCGAGGCGGCGTCGATCATGGCCAAGCTGCCGCCCGAGGCCCGCCGACCCTACCGCGGCTATGCGCGCAATATCGGCCTTGCATTCCAGATTGCCGACGACCTCATTGACCATAGCGGAGACGCGACGGCCGCGGGCAAGCCGACGGGAAGGGATGCGAGCGCCGGCAAGGCAACCTTCGTTTCGCTCCTCGGAGAAGAGCGAGCCCGCCAGCAAGCGGGGTTCCTCGTGACCCAGGCGATCGAGCATCTGTCGGGGCACGCATCGGAGGCGGATTTGCTTCGTGCGATCGCCCACTTTGCGATAGAGCGGGACCACTAGGGGGGAGGCCGCCGTTGAAAGTCGCAGTCTATCCGGGGACGTTCGACCCGATCACGCTCGGCCACCTCGACATCATCCGCCGCGGCGCGCATCTCGTTGACAAGCTGGTGATCGGTGTGACGACGAACCCGGCCAAGGAACCGATGTTCACTGTCGACGAGCGCCTGGCCATGGTCCATCGCGAAGTCGCTGGCATGCCCGGGCAGATCGACGTGGTGGCCTTCGATTCGCTGCTGATGGATTTCGCCGAAAGCCAGGGCGCGACCGCGATCCTGCGCGGCCTCCGCGCCGTCGCCGACTTCGAATATGAATTCCAGATGGCGGGCATGAACCAGAAGCTCAACGACAGCATCGAGACCGTCTTCCTGATGGCCGATGTGTCGCTGCAGCCGATCGCGTCCAAGCTGGTGAAGGAGATTGCGCGGTTCGGTGGATCAATCGACAAGTTCGTCACGCCGGCGGTGGCGGAGGACGTCCGCCGGCACTTGCGCGGCGGTTCACGCTGAAGTCAGAACCGGCCGCTCACAGAGCGGCGAGAATTCCGGGGAGGTATATGAAGTCCTTGTTGCTGTTGCCGTTTGCGGCCTTGCTGATCGCGGCCAAGCCCGCGCCGGTGGCGCCGATTCCATCCATTGTCGCTCCGGCCGAGGTTACCGCCAACAAGGCCAATCACCTGTTCCTCCAGCTTTCGAGCGGCGGCACGGTGGAAATTGTACTGCGTCCCGACCTGGCGCCGCACCATGTCGAGCGAATTCAGACTTTGGTTCGCCGCGGATTCTACGACGGCCTGACCTTTCATCGCGTGATCCCCGACTTCATGGCGCAGGGCGGCGATCCCAAGGGGACGGGCGAGGGTGGGTCGGACCTCCCCGACCTCAAGGCCGAATTCACCTCATTGCCGTTCCTGCGGGGGATTGTCGGGGCCGCGCGGACGAACAGCCCGGACACGGCGAACAGCCAGTTCTTCATCATGTACACGCGGCACCCCGAGCTTGATGAAAATTACACGGCGATTGGCCGAGTGGTCGCAGGCATGGACGCAGCTGACGCAATCGCTCCGGGTGAGCCGCCGGCTCAACCGACCAGGATCGTCCACGCCTATCTTGGCGACGCGGCACCTGCTCAGGCTTCCACCGCCGCCAAGTGACGCTAAGGCGACGCCATGCGCGTCGACCTGTTCGATTTCGAGCTTCCGCAGGAGCGTATTGCGCTGAGGCCGGCGCGGCCGCGTGACAGCGCGCGGCTGCTGCTGGTCGAAGGCCGCGAAATTTTCGATCGCCTGGTGTCGGAGCTTCCCGAACTGCTGCGGACCGGGGACGTGCTGGTCTTCAACGACACGAAGGTGATCCCCGCGCAACTCGAGGGACGACGCGGAGACGCCTCGATCGGCGCGACGCTGCACAAGCGGGAGGGACCGCGCGAATGGCGGGCATTCCTTCGCAATGCCAAGCGGGCGCGGGTTGGCGACACGATCGACTTTGGAGCGGGCGTGCACGCTTCCGTCGTGGACAAGGCCGATGACGGATCGGCGCTTTTGCATTTTCATGGCGACGAGCCGGTCGAGTTGTTGCTCGGGCGGGCGGGCCGAATGCCGCTGCCGCCGTATATCGCCTCGAAGCGGCCGGCCGACGACGAGGATCGGGATGACTACCAGACAATGTTCGCGCGGGAGGAGGGGGCGGTGGCCGCGCCGACGGCCGCACTGCATTTCACGCAGCGCTTGCTCGAGGCGCTCGATGCACGGCGCGTCGGCTGCGAGACGTTGACCTTGCACGTTGGTGCGGGGACCTTCCTGCCGGTGAAGGCCGAGGACACCAGCGGCCACAAGATGCACGCCGAGTGGGGTCGGATCGACGAGGCCACTGCCGAGCGGCTGAACTCGGTGCGGGCGTCAGGCGGGCGACTGATCGCTGTGGGGACGACGAGCTTGCGACTGCTTGAAAGCGCAGCCGCCGACGACGGGGTTATCCGCCCGTTCGAGGGCGACACAGCGATCTTCATCACGCCTGGCTACCGATTCAAAGTGATCGACGGCCTCATCACCAACTTCCATCTGCCGCGATCGACCCTGTTCATGCTGGTGAGCGCGCTGATGGGCCTCGACGTCATGAAGGCGGCCTACGCCCATGCCATCGAGGCGGGCTATCGGTTCTACTCCTATGGCGACGCGAGCCTCTTGCTCCCAAGGCGCAGTGAGTGACGCGCTTTTCCTTCTCGATTTCCGCGACGAACGGTGCAGCGCGGACGGGCATCGTCGCGATGCAACGCGGCCAAATCCGCACGCCGGCTTTTATGCCGGTCGGGACGGCCGCAACGGTCAAGGCGATGCGGCCGGAGGAGGTGCGTGAAAGCGGCGCCGACATCATCCTTGGCAACACCTACCACCTCATGCTGCGCCCTGGCGCCGAGCGGGTGGCGAAGCTCGGCGGCCTGCACAGGTTCATGGGCTGGGAGCGGCCGATCCTGACCGACAGCGGCGGCTACCAGGTGATGAGCCTTTCCGAGCTGACCAAGGTGACCGAGGAGGGGGTCGCCTTCGCCAGCCATCTCGACGGGTCGCGGCATATGCTCTCGCCCGAACGCTCGATCCAGGTCCAGCGGCTGCTCGGCAGCGACATCGTCATGCAGTTCGACCAACTTGTGCCGACAACCTCGGGCGCGCAGGCACAGCGCGAGGCCATGGAACGCTCAATCCGCTGGGCCAAGCGGAGCCGCGAGGAGTTTGATCGCGGCGGCGAGCATGCTGAGCACGCAGCGCTGTTCGGCATCCAGCAGGGCGCCCTTGACCAAAAGCTGCGCAAGGCGTCAGCGGAGGCGCTCATCGACATCGGCTTTGACGGCTATGCCGTGGGCGGCCTTGCGGTCGGCGAGGGGCAGGAGGCGATGCTCGGCTGCCTCGATTTCGCGGTTGACATGCTGCCGGCCGACAAGCCCCGCTACCTGATGGGGGTCGGCAAGCCCGATGATCTCGTCGAGGCGGTCGTCCGCGGGATCGACATGTTCGATTGCGTGCTTCCGACGCGGTCAGGAAGGACCGGCCAGGCTTTCACCGCCGACGGGCCGATCAATCTACGCAACGCGCGCTTTGCCGAGGACCCGGAGCCGATTGAGCCAGGCTGTGCCTGCCCGTCTTGCACGACCTTCGGCCGCGCCTACGTCCATCACCTCGTCAAGGCCGGCGAGATCCTCGGCGCGATGCTGATGACGCAGCACAACCTCTGGTTTTACCAGCGCCTGATGCACGGGCTGCGCGAGGCGATCGCTGGGCAGCGGCTGCAGGCTTTCGCAAGCGAATTCCTGCAGCGCTACCGACACGCCACCTAAATAGCGTCGTCCTTGACGGCCTCCGCCTGATCGGGCGCCAGGCCCTTGATCTTGTCCTCGGTCCGGAGCTCGAAGTCCGAGGCGTCGTGGCGCTCGTGGAGCTGCTCGCTCTCGTCACCGCTGAGCTTGTTGACGATGCGCCCGCGCCCGACCGCAGGACGAGCGTCGATCTGCTTCGCCCAGCGCATCAGATGTTCATATTCGTGCGTGGCGAGGAACTCGTCGGCGCCGGGGTAGGAACGGCCGAGCGCGATGCCGCCGTACCAGGGCCAGATGGCGATGTCGGCGATGCTGTAATCGGCGCCCGCGATGTATTCGCTGTCCGCAAGGCGGCGGTTGAGCACGTCGAACTGGCGCTTCGCCTCCATCGCATAGCGGTTGATCGGATATTCGAACTTTTCGGGCGCGTAAGCGAAGAAATGGCCGAAGCCGCCGCCGAGGAATGGTGCGCTGCCCATCTGCCAGAACAGCCAGGACAGGGTCTCGGCACGCTCGGGGCCGGAGGCGGGCAGGAACTCGCCGAATTTCTCGGCCAGATAGACTAGAATGGCGCCGGACTCGAAGACGCGGACCGGCTTGGGACCGCTACGGTCGACGAGCGCCGGGATCTTCGAATTGGGGTTGATGTCGACGAAGCCGCTGCCGAACTGGTCGCCGTCGCCGATCCGGATTGGCCAGGCGTCATATTCCGCGTCCTTATGCCCCCTGGCGAGCAGCTCCTCGAACATGATCGAGACCTTCTGCCCGTTGGGCGTGGCCAGCGAGTAGAGTTGAAACGGATGCTTGCCCACCGGCAGTTCCTCGTCGTGCGTCGGTCCGGCAATGGGGCGATTGATGCTGGCGAATTGCCCGCCGCTGGGCTGTTCCCATTTCCAAACTTTCGGGAGCACGTATTCGGTCATCTTTAGTCCTTCGCTTTCCAGCCCGCGAAGGACCTAGGAAGCGGCGGAGATGCTTTCCAGTGTCAGGCCTGTGCCCGTCAGCCGGCGCTCTTCGACAGGAAGGACGGCATCGGGCCGTTCCAGTCGCTGCTGATGTCTTCCAGGACGGGGGTCCGTTCGGACGGCTTCTTCGGTTTGGTGACGGAGCGATCCGGTTGTTCTTGAGGCCGCTTGTCTGCTTGCACCGCGGGCGTCTGGACCTTGGCAGGTCTCGCCTTGGCGCGCTTCTCCGCGGCGATAGGCTCATCGGCTACGCTTTCACTGCTCCGTGGAATCCTGTGGCCGATGAGCTTTTCGATCCGGCTGATGGCTTCACTATCCTCCCGCGTCGCGAGCGTGATCGCGATTCCGGTCATTCCGGCGCGTCCGGTGCGGCCGATGCGATGGATATAGTCGTCGGGCTGCCATGGCACATCGAAATTGATGACGTGGCTGACCCCTTTGACGTCGAGGCCGCGTGCCGCGACGTCTGAGGCAACCAGGATCGTGATCTCGCCGCTTTTGAAGCGATCGAATTCGGCGATCCGGCTGGACTGGTCCATGTCACCCTGGATCTGGCCGACCGCGAAACCGGAGCGCTTCAGGCTGCTCGTCAGCTCACGGACAGTCGTCTTGCGGTTGGCAAAGACGATCGCGTTCTTGAATTCCTCGTGACGCAGGACGGCGCGCAGGGCGTCCTTTTTCTTGTCGCCGCGCACTTCGAGCAGACGCTGCTCAATGTTGACGTTGGCCGTGGCGGGGCGAGCGACTTCGACGCGCTTGGGATCGGTCAGGAACTTTGCCGCCAGCTTCTGGATCGGCGGCGGCATCGTAGCCGAGAAAAGGAGGGTTTGACGATCGCGGGGCAGCTTCGAACAAATTTCCTCGATGTCCGGAATGAAGCCCATGTCGAGCATCCGGTCGGCTTCGTCGATCACCAGCAGCTTGCAGTCGGTCAGCATGATCTTCCCGCGGGCGAACAGGTCCATCAGCCGGCCGGGCGTCGCGATCAGCACGTCGACGCCCTTTTCGAGCGCCTTGACCTGGTCTCCCATTTGCACGCCGCCCATCAGCAGCGCCATCGAGAGCGGGTGGTACTTGCCGTATTTCTCGAAATTCTCGGCGACCTGCATCGCAAGCTCGCGCGTCGGCTCGAGGATCAACGAGCGCGGCATGCGCGCACGGCTGCGCCCTTCGTGAAGGATGTCGATCATCGGCAGGACAAAGCCCGCCGTCTTGCCGGTTCCCGTCTGTGCGATGCCGATCAGGTCCTTGCCCATCAAAACCGACGGGATTGCCGCGCGCTGGATCGGCGTCGGCTCATTATAGCCGCTGTCATTGACCGCGCGGAGCAGTTCGTCAGAAAGGCCGAGATCGGCAAAAGTCATTCAAAATCCGGATGATGGAGTGAGCCGCGGCTTCTCATGGCCGGTGCGGCGACTTGCGCTCTGCGGCTATGCCGCAGCCCAGGCGCTTGTCAAGGAACGCGGAAACCCGCCGCCCGATCCAGCGAGAGGGGGAAGAAGCGTCATTGGCGCAACTTTGGTATCAATTGCCTGAAACGCTCGATCGCGCAGCTGCCTCCGATCCGCGAATGGATCGCATCCCGCCGCACGCACAGCCGGTCGTCCCCCGGCTGCAGGTAGAAACCCCCGTAGAAATCCAGTGCCGGGCAATCCTCGTCGAGCTGGGCGCGGACGCGCTCACGGTTGGCGAGGATGAAGTCGACCTGGCTGGGGCCCGAAAGCAGGGCCATGCGAATTGCCCCGACGGGGACGCATTTCGGACCCTTGTGCTCGACCCATTCGAATTGGCGCATCAGCGGACGCGGCGCCACTGGCACGCGCACGATCACCTCATCCTGGACGATCAGGCGCGTCACTGACTGGCCAACGGCGCCTGGCTCAGCACCAAGCAGGCCGAGCAGCAGCGGCATCAACGTCCAGACTGTTCCCGCAATCACTTAAGGCCCAAACCCATGGCCGGGGCTTCGCAGCAAAGCGTTGAATGTGCAATGAACTGCACGGTGTGGGCGACGCCCCGAGCCCCTGCGCTTGCCTAACGCGCGCGAGGCCAATAGAGGCCTTGCCACCATAACCGGCGGGCAAGTGCGGGCGCCGCGTCGCCGCAAGCCCGGACCCCAGGAGAAGACCTTAAGATGGCGAGTGCCGCTCCGACCGAAGGAATGCCGATTTTCTATAACGCCGTCGAGCCGATCAACCTCGACCAGCACGGCAAGATGAAGGTGCGCGGCATCACCAGCATGCCGGAGATGGGCCGCACCCACGCCGTCCCGTTGACCGTCGACGAGTTCACACTCGTCCAGCGGCACTACCCCATCGTCTTCTCGATCGGCGGTGCGCCCGTCCCGATCGCGCTCATGGGCCTCAACGAGGGCGTCAACGTCTTCCTCGACCAGGATGGCCGGGCGCTTGACCAGAATCTCTACATTCCGGCCTACCTGCGTCGCTACCCGTTCCTGCTGGCTCGGCTGCGTCCGGACACGGACGAGCTTTCGCTTTGCTACGACCCGACATCCGGCGCGATCGGCGACTTCGACGAAGGCGAGCCGCTGTTCGACGGCGACCAGCCCAG
>Ga0070664_100003264_pt1 | contig 13102 bp, 10 predicted proteins | sample KBSC73metaG_FD_65863 | JGI IMG/M metagenome (GOLD analysis project Ga0070664, IMG submission 65863) | Corn rhizosphere microbial communities from Kellogg Biological Station, Michigan, USA - KBS C7-3 metaG | ecosystem: Host-associated > Plants > Roots > Rhizosphere > Soil ... | reverse complement strand
CACCGAGGGAACCGTGACGTGCACGGCAAAGGTCGTGCGCTCCGGGAAACGGATCTTTACATTGTCCGCCGAAGCAGTGAACGGCCACGGCAAGCTGATCGCAACAGCGATCTCAACGTATACTAAAGTTTAGAGAGTTTGCAGGGTTGAAGAGTTGCAGAAGTTTCAATCTCCTGCAACTTCCCGAAACTCCTGTAACTCTGCAACTCGGCAGTCGTTTTGATTTATGGAGCAGCTAAAAAATTTCGCACGTTATTTTGCGCCCTACCGATGGCATATCGCCGCGGGCATTTTTTTCATCCTGTGTTCGATGGCGTTTGGTCTGCTGATTCCATATCTGGTTGGAAAGGCGGTCGACGACCTCAGCCGTGAGGTGACCTGGGACAAAGTGATTTATTACCCGCTCGTTATTCTCGCGGTAAACGCGGCAAGCGGCATATTTCTTTTTTTGCAGCGGCGATTGCTAATTAATACTTCCCGTCATATCGAATTCGATATGCGCGAAAAGTTTTACGCCGCGCTTGTCGAGCAGCCGCTCCAGTATTTTCACAACAACCGCGTCGGCGATCTTATGGCTCGCGCAACCAACGACCTTTCGGCGGTTCGTCAGATCTTTGGGCCGATGATCCTGTACAGCTTTCAGGCTATTTTTGCACTGTGTATCGCACTGCCGATAATGCTAAATATTTCGGTAAAACTTACGCTTTTGCTGCTGATACCGATGCCGCTCGTCTCCTTGACCGTAAAATATCTTGGGGCGCAGATACACACGCGGTTCGAAAAAATTCAGGAATTTTTCTCGGATATCACCGCCCGAGCGCAGGAAAACCTGACCGGCGTTCGCGTCGTCCGGGCCTACGCGCAAGAAGATGCCGAGATCGACGAATTTCAAAAGCTAAACTGGGATTATGCCGACCAAAACCTGCGGCTTGTTAAATTTGCCGCCGCGATGCGCCCGCTGCTCTTTTTCTTTATTGGGTTAGGGTTTGTGATCATCGTCGCGGTCGGTGTGCCGATGGCCGTTCGGGGCGAGATAACCGCCGGCGATTTCACCGCCTTTATTCTCTATCTGCAGCGGATGATCTGGTATCTGATCGCGCTCGGTTACGTCGTTAATCTGTACCAGCGCGGAACCGCTTCCCTAAAACGCTTTAACACAATTCTTGATGCCGAACCGACGATCAAAGATGAACCCGGCACGCACGAACAGCCGCCGATAAAGGGCAAAATTCAGTTTCGCGACCTGACCTTTTCCTACAACGGCAAACCCGTGCTCGAAGACATCGATCTGACGATCGAACAAGGCAAAACCGTCGCCTTTGTCGGCAAGACCGGCAGCGGCAAATCGACGCTCGTCAGCCTTATCCCGCGTCTGCTCGACGCACCCGAAGCCAGCGTCCTCGTCGATGACAAACCCGTCCGCAAATTCCCGATTGCCCAACTCCGCCGCGCGATCGGCTTCGTCCCGCAGGAAACGTTTTTGTTCTCGGACACCTTGGCAAATAACATCGCATTCGGAGTGGACCGCCAACCGCCGAAACGCCGAGACGCCGAGACTTTTTTAAACAGGGATACAAAAGATGAAGGGGATAAAATGCCCGTAGGAAAATCAAAAGCATCCCTTGCATCGCCTTCATCCCTGTTAATTCCCGACTCTTCGTCTCCACGTCTCGGCGGTGGAATCTCCGTCGAAAAATCTGCCGCCATCGCAGGTCTTGCCGACGACGTTAAAGACTTCCCCGACAAATACGAGCAGCTTGTCGGCGAACGCGGCATTACGCTCTCAGGCGGCCAGAAACAGCGCACAGCCATCGCCCGCGCCGTTATGCGCGACCCGCGAATTCTGATCCTCGACGATTCGCTTTCGGCAGTCGATACGTACACCGAAGAAAAAATTCTTCACAACCTTCGCGACGTCCGCCTCGACCGCACGACGCTCATCGTCTCGCACCGCGTCTCGACCATACGCGACGCCGACCTCATCTGCGTCCTGCACGAAGGCCGCATCATCGAGCGCGGCACGCACGACGAACTCCTAAAACTCGACGGCGAATACGCCGCCCTCTACGAACGCCAATTGCTCGAAGAAGAACTCGACGCGACAGACTAGCTGATAGCTGCTCTGATAGCTGTGAGCTAACAGCTGCCAGCTGGTCTTTAAATCGACTGGTCATATTTTTTCTCACGCTCAGGGAACCTTTTTCCGACTTGCTGTGTCTAAGCAGGTAAAGAACCGCGGGCTTTACTCATAAAAAAATAAAAATTGGGAGAGTTGTATGCGAAAAGCTTTGTTTTTGCTTGGGATACTTCTGTGTTCTGTCGCGGCCTTCGGACAGGACGTCACGCAGGGCTCGCTCTTTGCCGTCGGCAAAAAAGGTAAAGACCTCGGTTCCTGCCCATTGAAAACCACCACGGTCAAAACTGACATCAGCGGTTTTATTGCACGCGTGAACGTTACGCAAGAATTTGAGAACAGCTTTACCGAACCAATCGAGGCGGTTTATACATTTCCGCTTTCGCAAAACGCTGCTGTCGATCAAATGACGATGAAAATCGGCGACCGCACGATCCTCGGAAAAATAATGAAACGCGAAGACGCCCGAAAGGTTTACGAGACGGCAAAAGCCGAGGGTAAATCCGCAAGCCTCCTCGACCAGGAGCGACCTAATATCTTTACGCAATCGGTTGCTAATATTCAACCCGGAGACAAAATATCGATTGAAATAAGCTACGTAGAGAACCTTAAATTCGACGATGGTAGCTACGAATTTTCATTTCCAATGACCGTCGCTCCACGCTATATTCCGAGTTCAGTGGAAGGCGAAGATGCTGGAAAGATCTCGCCGCCTCTTGCCGAAACACGTGACGGGCACGATATCAGCATCGAGGTAAACCTGAACGCCGGGGTTCCGATCGAACAGGTTCGGTCAGACACCCACGCTGTTAATGTAGTCAATATAAACCCAAGCGTTGCAAAAATTACTCTGCAAAATGAAAAAACACTGCCGAACAAGGATTTTCTGCTCCGCTATGATGTTATCGGAAAACAGATGCAGGATTCGATCCTGGCGACTCGGACAGCGGGTAATGGATTTTTCAGCCTTATTCTTTCACCACCTCAACGCCTGAGTTCCGAGGACATCACGCCCAAGGAAATCGTCTTTCTGCTCGACACTTCCGGATCGATGAGCGGATTCCCTATAGAAAAAGCTAAGGAATCAATGAAAATGGCCATTGACGGTCTGTATCCGAACGACACTTTTAACGTTATTACTTTTGCGGGTGATACACACATCCTTTTTGATAAACCGGTCCCTGCAACCAAAGCAAATATCGACGCGGCTCAGGAATTTTTGGACTCTCGCGAAGGCGATGGCGGAACCGAGATGATGCTCGCGATCAAGGCAGCGCTCGACTCGTCTGACACGCAAGATCATATTCGCATCGTTTGCTTTATGACCGACGGTGAGGTCGGCAATGACAACGAGATAATTGCCGAGGTCAAAAAGCATCCGAATGCACGGGTGTTCTCGTTTGGTATCGGCGACTCGGTTAACCGCTTTCTGCTGGACAACGTGGCAAAAGAAGGACGTGGTGATGCCGAATACGTTTTACTTGAAAATGACGGCTCCGCTGCCGCAAAGCGTTTTTATCAGCGAATTCGAAATCCGTACCTCACCGATATATCGATCGACTGGAACGGACTGCCTGTTACGGGCATATATCCAAAGCGCATTCCCGATCTGTTCGGAGCCGAACCAGTGGTCGTTTTTGGCCGTTATTCGGGTAGGGCGTCAGGAAAGATCAAACTGCGTGGTTTGATCGGAGGACAGCCATTCGAGCGTGAGATTACCGTTGATTTGCCAGAGACAGAAACGGGCAACGCCGTACTGTCCAGCCTTTGGGCAAGGACAAAAGTCGATGAACTAACCTCTAAAAGCTGGGATGAGGACGATGAGGAATCAAAGCCGTCGCTTGCAGTGAAAAACCAGATCATCAAATTGGGACTCGATTATCATCTGATGACCCAATTTACATCGTTTGTAGCAGTCGAAGAAAGAATGGTCACGCGTATCCGCGGCGGCAAACGTGTTCATGTCCCGGTTTACGCTCCCGCCGGAACCTCTTTCGAGGAGGGTGGCGGCATCGGCGACGGCAATGGTGTCGGGTCCGGCTATGGCTTGGGCTCGGGAGGGGGCGGAAGTGCAATGATGGTCAACACCCCGGCAAATGTTACTGCGTTGAACCTGACAGCAAGCAGCGGTCGAGGCGTTGCGTCGGCTTCTCCACCACCCATCGCTAACAGCACTCTTTCAGTCATTTCAACCTCGGATGCGGAGACTTCAACCATTGCGAAGGAACCGTCAAAGCCTGTCTTATCACCCGAAGAACTTAGAGATCAGCGCCGAAAGGACAAGCTCCATTTCTGGATCTACGCTCTCGTCAACCGTTTGCAGAAAAACGTTTCGACCCCAACGGCGAACGAATCGTTGTTTGTTAAGGATGGAAAGGCCGAGGTGGTCATCACGCTGACTGCACGAAATCCCGAAACTCTGACAGCGTTAAAAGTTTTCGGCTTTGAGTTGGTTTCGGAGAAAGGAAAAACGGAAGTCTTAGGCCGGATACCGATTGAAAAACTCGCCGCTTTGGCCGATATCGACACTGTTAAACTTGTACTGCCAAAAATATGAAAAACAGTCAGTACCGACGTGTCGGTGGAGCGTACGAAAATATTTTCGAAATAGCGGACAACGAACAACTGAAACGGTTCCGTTATCAGTTATTCCGAAAAATCCTTTCCGTACCAGACAAAAAACCGCCTCGATTTCCCGAGGCGGTTTCGTTTTTTATTCAGTTGTTTTTTTTTAAGGTTTTATTCAATAACGCTGACGGTTACCGTTCTCCTTCCAAATCTGCGGGCTTCGCTGCAGCTCGGGACCCAGATGTCGAGTTCCTTGCCTTTTACGCCGCCGCCGGTGTCCGAAACCAGGTATTGCCCGGTGTAGGAACCCGCCGTTATCAGCACCTTCGATCCGAGCCTTAACACTCGCGGGTCGGCCGCGACTAAGCCGCGTCTGACGCCGTGGCCCAGGGCCGTCCGGCCCGAAAGGCAATATGCTGTTGCTGAAAAAGATCCCCGGCTTGCCGATCTAACGGCCTTAACCATCGCTGTTGTTTTAACTAATTTCTTGTCTGTGTTTCCTACGTGTAGATCAGTTTCTGATGCTTTTACTTCTTCGTTATTTGTTACTTCTTTGTGCGAATCATTCGCTATACTGAGGACTTTTTCTGATCGGGTTTGCGCATATACAAAAACAGCGAACAAACTCAATGTGATCAGAATAACGCCTCCTCTAACGAGACTTTTCATTATTTCTGACTCCTATCAAATTTTCCTTCCAATTAAACGCAAAAATAGAAACTGAAGTGTGGATTCAGGGACTATCGGCTTTCTTAGAGCATAAAATTGAAGATAGTTGCGACGGCTGATTCCGCCTGATTTTGACCGGTCGCGGCCAAAACATTTTAGGATGGTATCACTTTTGGATAGGTTGTGTCCAATCTCAAAAATTCGCAACTCCTTATCCTATATGCCATTCGCGTTTTTGCGGTTATTTGCCGGACACAATTTTTCATCATCCCAATAGACATAAAACGTCTAATTCGCGTATATTTTCAGAGTCTGCACTTTCGATTTCGCACGAGCTAAAGAGGGAAAAATTATGGACGATCGCCGCCAGGGTGCGCGATATATTATTTCGTTCCCGATCCGCGTCCGTTGGAAGGACGAAAACGGAAAAGAGATCATCGAAGAAGGTTTGACCGAAAACGTCGGCCAGCACGGAACGCTTGTCTATCTGCCGCGCCATCTGCCACTCGTCGGCAGCAAGGTCGAGGTAACCGTTACCGAACACACGAACGATCCGGTTACCGCCACGGCTCAGGTAATACGCCTCGAGCGAAACGCCGCACACCCTCAGGCCGCGCTTCAGATAACCGATTCGCTGCGTGCCTGGAAGAAAAAAGTCTGGGAGCACGCCGCCGCAACTATCGCCGCCGAACGCCCTGACGACGGCGACGATTGGTAAATCAGGAAAATTACCCGCGAAATATACGAAATGTGCGAAAAAAAGCAGTTAATTTTCGCGTATTTGGCGGGAAATTTTATTAATTGACTATGAAAATCCTTGTTCTCGGTGCCGGACGTATGGGACACGGCACCGTTTTTGATCTAGTTCACAACTCACCCGACGTCACGGCGGTAACAGTCGCCGATTTCGACCTCGCAAAAGCACAAAATGTTGCAACAATAGTCGGCACCGATAAGATCACGCCACGTCAGATCGAGGCCTCAGACTATGCTGCGGTCGTCGATCTCATGCGCGGGCACGATTCGGCCGTCTCGTGCGTAAATTACTGGTACAACACTTCGCTTTCAACAGCTTCCATCGAAACCGGAACAAATTTTTGCGACCTCGGCGGCAACAATTACGTAGTTGACGAACAACTTGCGCTTGACCAACAGGCACGAGACGCGGACATCAACATCATCCCCGACTGCGGGCTTGCGCCCGGCATGGTCTCGATACTCGCAATGCACGGAGCAAAGAATTTCGATTCGGTTGATGAGATACATATCCGCGTTGGCGGCCTGCCGCAAGACCCGCAGCCGCCGCTCAATTACCAACTCGTGTTTTCCGTCGAAGGTTTGATAAACGAATATATCGAAGTTGCACGTGTCATTCGTGAAGGAGAGATTCGCGAAGTTCCCTCAATGACCGAAATCGAAAGCCTCTCATTCGACGGCTTTCCACCGCTCGAAGCATTTCAGACCTCCGGCGGCACGTCCACGCTGCCCGACACTTTTTTGGGAAAAATTCGGGAGCTCGATTACAAAACCATCCGCTACGCCGGCCACTGCGAGAAATTCAAGACAATGATCGACCTCGGCTTGTGCTCGAGCGATGAGATACTTGTCGATTACCAAAAAGTCGCGCCGCGCAAAATCTTCGGCGAACTCCTGCAACAACATCTGCCCGCCGACGGTCCCGATTATGTTTTGGTTAGATTGGAATTCGTAGGCACAAAGAACGGCGAAACGAAACGGCTCCGTTACGACATCGTCGATAAACTCGATACTGAAACGGGCCTCTCGGCAATGATGCGAACGACCGCATTCCCCGCATCGATCGTCGCCCAAATGATGGCTCGCGGCGAGGTCTCGCGGCGCGGCGCAACCCCGCAGGAGATCGCCGTCGATCCCGAAAGATTTATCGACGAGCTTGCTCGCCGAAACATTTCCATCTCGATCTCGTAACGGTTTTCGTGACAATTCGAAACATTTTGCGGCGGATATTTGTCGTTCTCATTGCGTTCAATTTGTCCGTAACGAGCGATTTCCGCGCGCCGCGCTGCGAGCGTTTTGGTTCAGTGTTTCGCTTTCTCGCCGGGCCTGTACGTTTCGACAGCTTGGGCCTTGATGTCCTTCTCTGTGAACGCGATCGGCTTTAACTCGCCTTTGGCGAACATCTCTGCCTGGTCCGAATAATAAGGCGACTCTGGCGAACGGCTCTCTCCGTAGGCGAGGACCGAATATCCGCGCGGCTCATCACCGAATTCCACCGCGAGCACCCATCCGTCACCTCCGTTCGCGATCATTTTTCCGTCCTTATCACGTGTAAAAGACAGAATCCGAAAACACCCAAGGTCGTTACCGCATCCGCCGACCGGCACGTCAACGTTTCCACGCCTTACGCGATGAACCTCGCCCCACGTGACGTCAAAACGCCCGTAACGCGCCTTAACGTCCCCGACCGCCCACGCGAACGATTCCGCGGCCCTCGCCTTGTCGGCAAGCCCGCTCGGAGTGTTAAACGGATCGGCCTCGCTCCAGACCTTCGCATAACGCTGTTCGTCCGGCAGCGGCCGCCGGTTCTCGTCGCGAATACCAGAATAATGACGCCACCATTCCTCAAATATCACGGAACCGCGGCTATCCGGCGCCGTCGTGTTGTCCCAATGCTCCAACAACTTGATCGCCGCCTCCGTATCGCCCGTCGGATTCGTCGCCTTTACTGCCGCGATCAGGTCGGCCATAACGCGGTCGGCCAGCAGAGCGCGATAATTATGTTTCAATTTCACGACTTCCTCGAGGCTGTACTTTTCGTCGTTGTCTATCAACTGCAACGCAAGCTGCGCCCGCAGGGACAGCCGCGGTTTTTCGAAATTCGGATAGCGGTTTACCGTATTCACGCCGCCGCGTATGTTTGTATAATGCGGTGAGTTGTTCTCGTTATGCACGTAACCGCCGGGCGGGTTGTGAAACTGCGGTAACTCGTCAAACGGAACTATCTTTGAGAATACGTCAGCCGAGCCCCGCGCCGGAACGGCCGTCAGGTCGTCGCCCGGCGGTTTTGGGAGTACTGGCAGTTTCGAGACCCACACCAGAAAGATATTTCCCGCGCGGTCCGCATATGTGAAATTCGAGGTCGCTCGGGCCTCCATTCTCATCGCGTCCTTCCATTCGGCAAACGACTTCGCACGCATCATCCTCAGAAACTGCTCGCCCGCGCGTATTTCACCGTCGTTCGTCGATCTGTAAACGTAAACTTTTCCGTTCGCGCGATGCACGACCGGCCCGATGTCCGATGTCCAAAATTCCCGCGTCTCCGTCGATATCCCTTCGCCATTGCGAAACGGCACGGTCAACATCTCCCGTTTGAGCGCCACCGATCGACCGTCGAACATGTAATGGTCAGCCGCCTTCGGATCGACATCCAGAGCGTAAAATTCATCCATGTCCTGCTGGTTGTTCGTCGTCGACCAGCCAAGGTATTTGTTAAATCCGCCGATCACCGTGAACGGCCCGCCTACTCGAAAATCGCCATAAAAATCGATCACGCCCGGCACCGTCATGTGCGCCTCGTAATACCCGGCCGACCACGCCAGGTGCGGGTTGCGTAGTAATATCGCCTTGCCCGATTTCGTGCGGCTCGGGGCAAAGGCCCATGCGTTCGAACCGTCGTCGATGCCTTCGCCTTCTTCCATCGTCGAATCGTCCACCGATGCTCCGTCCTGTTTTTGCCTCGGGTTCAACCTACCCAGGAACGCTCTTATTTTGCGTTCCGGCGGCACCACCGTTTCGGTCGACACAACATCTACACCAGTAAAATCCTTAGGCATGTTCACGGGAAATTTGTCCGGATTGAGCTCGATATAACGATTGACGCCTGCCGCAAACCCTTCATAAACGCTGCGAACGTCCCGCGACAGTGTAGGATAATTCTTCTCGGTCTGCGCTCTTTCCCGCATAATCGCCATATCGGATTCAATGCGGTCATACCCGAGCACCGAAGCCGCACGTCCGCTCGCCTCCAGCAACCTCATCGGCGTCGTCATTCCGTAATCCTCACACTGCAGCCATGCCAGCGCATAGCCCGCCGCCCGTAAATTCTTAGCACGTATATGCGGAACGCCGTGCGCCGTTCGTATCACCGTTACGTCGCGCCAGATCTCTGCATCCGGCCCCGCCGCATGAGCAAAATACAACGGCGCCGCCAACAAAAATATCGCCAGGATCAATATTGTCTTCTTCATGATTTGAACTCTTTACGGAGAGATTCGGATGACCGAACTATATCATCGCGCGCCCGCCGATTCCAATTACAATGCAGAAGTCCGCGCATAGTGAGGAAATAGTTGGATGTAGGCGTGACCCTTACCAAAATGAAAAAGGCCTCTCGTTACGAGAAGCCCTTTTGAATAAATATCCAATTTCCTTTACCAGGCACCGACAAGACGCGGATTTGCCTTTTTCTTTAATAGCTTACGCAGTTTCAAACGCGCTTTATGTAGCTGCGATTTCGACGTACCTACCGAACACCCAAGTATCTTTGCGACCTCTTCGTGTTCAAAGCCCTCGACATCGTGCAGTACGAAAACGTTCTTGTAACCCGCCGGCAGTTGTTCGATCGCGTTTTCCAGGGCGATCTTGTCCACTATCGGCATCTTGAACGGGTTTTCCGTGCCCGACACTATTTGGACCGGCGTTTCGCCTTCTTCCGTGGTTTTTTCAAACTTGACCGTGCGTTTGCGAAAGTGCATCAGTACCTGATTGACCGTCAAACGATGCAGCCATGTCGTAAAGGCCGAATCTCCGCGAAAACTCCCTATCTTGCGATAAAGCTGTATAAAAACGTCCTGCGTCAGGTCTTCGGCCTCAGACGCGTTTTGCAGCATGCGTAAACAAATTGAATAAACCCTGCGATGATGGCGTTGATAAATTTCTTCAAATGCCATCATGTTGCCGCCTGCCGCAGCCTGCGTCAGTTCGAAATCGGAGGCACTTTTTACGTCCTTTATCGCGTCCTTATCGAATGATTCGGCAGACTCCGCGGCCGTGGCAGCATCGTTCTGAAAAACCGGAAAATTCAATGTTTCTGTTGTCATTACCTTGTTCCCCCTCAGCTGGGTATGTATCAAATCGTGTGCCAAACACAGAAAAGCTGATTTTCCTGATATATTTAACGCTTAAAATGCGATTTTGTTCCAATTTAACGGGCATACTTAACATTTCGGCATACATCCAAGCTTAGATTCATGATACGCACAACGTGTAGGCTTTGGCTCAATTCGCACACGATTTGGTGTGTACGAATTGGTTGCATCTTGCCTGCATTAGCACAAAGTGCGAATATAAGGCGATACTTATACCCGAGTTGTATGCATAAAAGCATCCTCCGTTTCCTCATTTTAGCCGTTTTTCTGATGCTGTCACCCGTGCTATCCACAGTGTCGGCTCAGTCTCAAGCGCCTGCGCCGGAGGCCAAAAGCCTCGAATCCAACGACGACGGCGTGCCCGTTCTCGTAATGCATCTACCTGATTGGCAAAAGGTTAGGTCGTCCGCAACGTTCACGGACAGCGTTGCCGGCCTCGAAAAAGCCATAGGAAAACGCGCCGCGCTCGACGCCGTCGAATTCGTTCCCGGAACCGAGGCCGTAACCGCTCCATACGAAGCCGGAAAGGTCGTCATTATCGAATTCCCGTCGCCGCACGCATCCGTCGAGGCCGACAATAAGATCAACCAAGTGCTTGCATCAACCGGCGAAAACACCACGTACCGCCGCATTGGCAATTATAACGCCTTCGTTTTCGACGTTACCAACCCCGAAGCCGCCGCCGGCCTGCTCGATCAGGTCAAATACGAAAAACAGATCCAGTGGCTCGGCAAGGACCCTTTCTACTACAACCGCGCGGAGAGAAACTTTGTTGTCACAACGTCCGATATCTTTCTCTCGACGGTTTTCGTGATCGTTTTGGGAATGGGAATGTCGATCGTCGCCGGCCTGGGATTTGGCATCACATACTTCTATTTCCGCAATCAAAAACGCTCGCAAATGGCCGAATTCTCCGACGCCGGCGGCATGATCCGCCTAAACCTCGACCACCTGACGCCCGACATTTCGCCAAAACATCTCCTGAAAGATTGAATTTAGCTGACGGCTAACAGCTAAGGGACTAGATCCGGCTAATGGCTGACAGCTATTTTTCTTTCGAAGTGTAAGCTCTAACTAATGTTGCGGGCAATGGCGGCTTTGCCGCTGATGTGTAAACCATAACAAATGCTCGGGAGGCTCAGCCTCAGAATGATCGTTGGATTGGCGATTCCTAAAAATAAAAGCTGACAGCTATCAGCTGACAGCTAACAGCTATTTTTCTTTCCTCAATTGTAGAGGGGCCTTTCTATGGCAAAGCTTCAACCAACCTGTCCACATCTCCCCGGTTGTTATAAAAATGCGGAGCGATGCGCAGGCGGTCACCGCGCGGCGAGACGATTATTTTTTCTTCCTGGAGCCGTTCGGCTATTTCGCTTGAATGCAGCCCGTTACGATGTTTCACGCAAACAATGGCCGATTTTTCATCCGGAGCGCGCGAGCTGATAATGTCGTAATCTTTGCCTGAGATCAGTTCGCACAAATAATCGGTTAGTTCATCCAGATAAGCCGCGATCTTGTCCAAACCGGTTTCCGTCAACAATTTCAAACTTTGTTCAAGGCCATAAAACAACGCCGATGCTCCTGTACCCGATTCCCATGCAAGGGCGTTCGGTTTGAACGGCTGCGCTCGGTCGGCAAAATCCCATGGAGTCTCGACACTGATCCAGCCAACCATTGTGGGTTCGACCATCTCACGCGCACGATCAGAGAGATAAATAATACCGCAGCCCTCTGGCGCGCAAAGCCATTTGTGACTCGCCAAACAAGCCGCATCGACAAACTCGGATGGCAGGTCGTAACGGGTCGCGCCGAGGCCCTGTATGATGTCAACGCAAAACAAAGCATCGACCGCACGTGCCGCCCGGCCAATGCGTTCAAGGTTCGCCCGATAGCCCGACGCGTACTGCACCGAGCTGATCGTCACAAGCTTTGTGTTCGAATCGATCAACGCGATAAATTCGTCCAAATCGATTCGCCCGGCGCGCTCCGGGCACAGCCGCAGCTCGACGCCGTGATCGTCACGCACGCGCCGCCACGCATAAAAATTTGCCGGAAATTCTTCGGCAAAACTCACGATGTTGTCGCCCTTCTGCCATCGCAAACCTCCGGCTATCGACGCAAAACCGTCCGACGTGTTTCGCGTGAACGCGATCTGCTCGTCGCTCACATTCAGCATCGACGCGACCAGCGCTCGTGAACGGTTTTTTGTCGCGACCCAGTCCGTGAAATTGACCGAGCCGTTTGCCGATACGTCCTGCAATTGCGACAGAACGGCTTTTACAGCCGTTGTCGGTATCGGCGAAACCGCCGCGCTGTTCATATACGTGTAATCGTTTGCCGCCGGAAAAAGCGAGCGTATTTGTGAATTCATTTTATATCACCAAAACGCCTTTCGCGTTTTTGAAAATCGATGATCGCCTCAAAAAATTCCGCCCGCCGAAAATCGGGAAACAGCGTCGGCGTCACGTAAATTTCGCTGTACGCAAGCTGCCATAACAGAAAATTCGATATGCGAAATTCTCCGCTCGTGCGTATCATCAGATCGACATCGGGCAGCCCGTGCGTGTACAGATTCTGCTCAATATCCGCCTCGGAAATATCGCTA
>Ga0070664_100003263_pt1 | contig 13103 bp, 14 predicted proteins | sample KBSC73metaG_FD_65863 | JGI IMG/M metagenome (GOLD analysis project Ga0070664, IMG submission 65863) | Corn rhizosphere microbial communities from Kellogg Biological Station, Michigan, USA - KBS C7-3 metaG | ecosystem: Host-associated > Plants > Roots > Rhizosphere > Soil ... | reverse complement strand
CGGTAAACAACAGCAAGGAGCTTGGACGCAGGTTCATCGGCCCCACCAACCTATTCATTTCAAAAGAGAACTCGGCTTGCCTGCAAATCATTACAACGGTTGCAGCGCCTCCGCCAGTCGCCGGGGCGACACACTCGCCACGATTCTGTCGAGCGCTTGTTTTGCAAACCAATCCTTAAGCGCGAATGGCTAAGCTCGCCGCGGCGAAGTGGGAGCTTGAAGTGGCGTCCAGTTATTTCCTCGATGGGTCGATGATCCCGCGCACGGAGGCGCGCAGCATCGACGAACGAAACGAGATCCGGAACCCGTCCGTCTCGAATACGGCGGTCCTGGAGTTCCGGGGCCGGAAGCATGTCGTGCGGCTGATCAACGTTTCTCCGTCCGGCGCGATGGTGATTTTCCCGCATATTCCCAACATAGGTGAGCGGCTGGTCCTGAAGCTCCTTGACCGGGATGCCGTCTCCTCACAGGTGAGGTGGGTCAGGGACGGCCGCATCGGGCTGTCGTTCGCCGCTCCGCTGGCATGAGCGCCCGATGGAGATGAATTTCGTGACCATAAGGGCCCGCATTGCGGAGGATCGGGGCGATGAGCGCCGCCGCTCCGAACGCTTGCCGGTCGCCCTCGAGGTGAAGATGCGCGAGCTCGGCGCGAACGGCGTCGAAGCCAGGGTGCTCAACATCTCCGAGCGCGGATTCATGGCCACTGCCGAAGGACGCTTCGAAGTCGGCTCGCGAGTGTGGCTGATGCTTCCCGGCCGGGACCGGGCCAATGCAATCGTCAAATGGACCGCGGGCGACAAGATCGGCGCTGAGTTCGCCGAGGCCCTTCCGCTCGACGGCCTTGTCGGGCTGACTTCGATTGATCGGTAGTCCGCCTCGCTTCGGCGTTAGCGCTCCTCCGGAACCGCATTAAACATAGGTCAAGTGCTGCAACCGCTCAGGCGGTCGCTCGTTGGGCGGGCCGAAAGGAAGGTCTGCCATGCCGATCACTTCCAGCGAAGGATGGAAGCCCTACGAGCGGGGATATCACGTCGTCTATCGCGAGCATGAGATCAATCACTGCCCCGGCTGCGGCCGCACCCACTGGATCATCGGCCGGATTTCCGCCGAATGCGCCTTCTGCACGACGGCGCTGCCGCTGGCCGAAGCGAGCATGCGCTCGCACAACGGCCCCGTGATCATCGAGCACAAGAACCGCGACCACCACGCGTGGGCCGCGTAGGGCTTCAGCCCTTCTTCCTGACCGGCACCTGGACGTTGCACAGGTCGACCCCGCCTGCCGGGTGATCGTAAAAGCTGTCGTGCCGGTTGGCGCGCACCTTCAGATATTGAGCGAACGTGGGGCTCGCCGTGTCCATGACCTCATAGGATGGCCGCGACTCCGCCGGTACGTCGCTCGCGATGCGAATGCTCGCGATCGGCACATATTGCGCCTTGTCCTTGTAGAAGCCGAGCGCTTCCGTGCCGCGCGGCAGCGTGCTGAGGCGGTCGATGCCCTCGATCACGCGGCCGACGATAGCGATGTTGCGGTCGAGCTGGCGTGGACCGTGGCCGATCACGGCATAGAGCTCGCCGCCGGTGCCCGTATCGGGTGACAGGTCGCGGCCAACGCCGACCGTGCCGTAGCAGTGGACGAGGTCGGCCCAGCCGGCTTTCGCGCTATAGGCGACGGGCCAGCCGTCCGCGAATCCGGCGCCGGGAGCATAGGGGTCCGGCGAGCCGAGCGGCGTAACCTTCAGCCCCGTGAAGGCCCGGCTATATTCGGCGGCCGGCTTCGGCGTGACGCCGGCGGGCCAGGGCTTGTCGCTCTCGTTGAGTCCCCATTGCGCGACGTAATTGTCCTGGACGCGATAGACAGTCGCGCCGTCCCAATATTTGCCGCGTGCCAAGGCCCTGATGTTGCCTACGTGAACCGGGGCGAACGCCGGCGCGAGCTGCACGATCACTCTGCCGCCATTCTGCAGCTCGATCACCATCAGGTCCTCTGCCGGGATCGCTTTCCACGCGCTTGCCGAAGACTGCGTCACGATGTCGCCCGGCGTCAGCAGCTTGGCGGGAGGCGCTGCGCCGACAAGCAGAACGGCCGCAGCGGTAGTCAACGATGAGCGCATCATTTCTCCCCTTTTCGCGCCGCTCTAGCGGAGCAATGTCGCCGCCGCTATCGCCGCGACATGTACCTCGCCACCCTGATGTTGCTGGGCTCCGGAGAGCTCGGACGCGAATTCGCGATCGCCGCAAAGCGCCTCGGATGCCGGATCATCGCCTGCGACCGCTACGAAAACGCGCCGGCCATGCAGGTTGCGGACGCGTTCGAGGTTTTCCCGATGCTCGACGGCAAGGCCCTCCGTTCTGCGGTGAAGAAGCACAAGCCCGACGTGATCGTCCCGGAGATCGAGGCGATCGACACTGCTGCCCTGGCCGATCTCGAGAAAGAGGGCTGGAAGATCGCCCCTTCGGCGAAGGCCGTTCAACTGACTATGAATCGGGACGGCATCCGCGAATTCGCGGCGAAGGAGCTGGGGCTTGTGACGTCCCACTATCGCTTCGCCGAGAGCCGCGACGAGGCGATTGCCGCTGCCCAGGAAGTCGGCATGCCATGCGTCGTCAAGCCAGTGATGTCGAGCTCGGGCAAGGGGCAGACCACCGCCAAGGATATCGATGAGGTCGGCGCCGCCTGGGATTACGCCGTCGCCAACATGCGGGGCGACCGGCCGCGCATCATAGTCGAGGAGTTCATCGGCTTCGACAGCGAGATCACCTTGCTCACGGTCGCGACGAAGGACGGCGTGATCTTCTGCGCACCGATAGGTCACCGGCAGGAGCTCGGCGATTACCGGGAAAGCTGGCAGCCGGCGGGCATCCCCCGCGAAGCTTTGCAGTCCGCCCGCTTCCAGGCCCGCAAGGTGGTCGAGGCGCTCGGCGGCTACGGCATTTTCGGCGTCGAATTTTTCGTTCGGGGCGACCAGGCGATCTTTTCCGAGCTCTCGCCGCGGCCGCACGACACCGGCATGGTGACGCTCATTTCGCAATTCCCAAACGAGTTCGAGCTCCACCTCCGCGCCGTCCTTGAGCTACCGATTCCTTCGATCGAGCTCGCCGGCCCCTCGGCTTCGGCCGTGATCCTTGCGAGCGAGGAGAGCGATACGGTCGGCTATGATGGAATAGCAGACGCGCTTGCGCTCGGATCGCCTGGCAATCCTGTTGACCTTCGCATCTTCGCGAAGCCCAAGACGCTCAAGAACCGGCGCATGGGAGTGGCCCTGGCGCGCGCCGAAAAGGTGGATGATGCGATTGAGCGCGCAAAGGCTGCAGCCGCTCGCGTCAAACTGCGTTATTCCGTTTGAAGGAGTGCAAGATGCATCGACTGCTGACCATTCTGGCGCTGGCCGCCCTTGCGGCATGCGGCGACAACTCGACGCAGCAGCCGAACCAGCGGCCAATCAAGGTGACCTCCGCCGAGCAGCAGGCCCTGCACAAGCTCGACGCGTTCAATCTTGCGATCGGCCTCAAGCGCGCGATCTACGACGCCGGCTATACCTGCAAGCGGGTTACCGACGGCGGCTTCGTCGGCACCTGGAAGAACCTCGATATGTGGATGGCTCACTGCGTCTATGATCGCGGCGCGCCCCGCGACTGGGCGGTCTTCGCCGGCCCCGACGGAAGTGCGCAGGTCCGCGACTGCCGGGATATCCCCGGAAGCGGCCTTCCCGAATGCAAGGTGAAGGTGCGCCCGAAAGGCAGCTTCACCGAATATAAGTGAGCGTCAGCCGGGATTGCCCGGGTTGCACTGACGAGTCTCCTTATACTCGCCGGCCGCTGACCGTTCCTTGATCGTGATGCAATTGCCCTGGCGGACTTCCTCGCGCCAGCTGCCGTCGGCGTTGTTCACGCGATTCCCTTTAGGTACGCGCTTCCCGTCCTTGATCTCGTAGCTCCAGTTCCTCGGCGTGCGCTGGTCCTGCTGCGCATAAGCGGCGGACGCAACGCCAGCCACCGCGAAGAACGCGGCCGCGCCGATCAGCAGCGCCTTTCTGGCCACAAGCTTCATCACACCGCTCCTCATCATTCTTTCATATCCAGGCGGACGTGAACACGGGGTGAAAGTCATTTCGCGCCCGAAAGCTCTATTCCGTCACCTTCACGACCCCATTTTGGATCGACATTACAGAATCGCAATGGCTTAGCGTCGATTCCCGGTGCGCGACAACGAGCGCCGCCGGGCGTGGTTCGATCCTCTTCAGACGCTCGAGCAAAGCTCCCTCTGCCACCGGATCGAGCGCAGCGGTCGCCTCGTCGAGGATGAGCAGGCTGGGCTTCCGAAGAAGCGCCCGCGCCAGCACCAGCCGCTGGCGCTCGCCGCCCGAGAGCTGGCTCCCACGGTCGCCCAGGCCCTGATCCAATCCGTTCGCGAAGGCTTCCACGCGCTCCCTGAGACCGACGGTTTCAAGCGCATGCCAGAGGCTCGCTTCGTCCGTATCAGCACCCTCTGCCAGCAGATTTCCGCGGACGCTGTCGTTGAACAATGTTCCGTCCTGGCCGACATAGGCCAGTGCCGAACGCCAACGGTCCAAAGCGGCGCCCATCAGCGGCTCGCCGTCAACGGTTATCCGCCCCTTCTGCGGCTCGATCAGCCCGGCCACGAGATCCAGCAAAGTCGTCTTGCCGGCACCGGAAGCGCCACGGATTCCGAGCCATTCGCCGCTCCGTAGCTCGACGGACGTCGAGGCGAGGCCGAGACCGCGGGCATGCTCGAAAGCGACTCTCTCAAGATCGAGCTTGATCCAGGCCAAGGGCTTGGCCGGCGTTTGATCCGGTGCGTGCCGCTCAAGTGTCCCAAGGCGCCGCCCGATCGCCTCAAAGGCAGGGGCCGAGGCCGCGGCCTGGAGCACACTATTCTGGAGCAGCTGCGCGGGGCCGCTCATGCGCGCGAACAAGATCAGGGCGGCCATCAATATCGGGAAGGGCAAGGCAAGCGCGCGTACGCCGACGAGCAGCAGCAGCGCGGCGGCAAGTGCGGCACCGAAGGCCGTCCATTGCCGTGCCGACGCATAATCCCGGGCGAAAGCGGTGAACTGTCCAGCCGTCCGGCCGAGGCTCGATCGATATTCATCGATGAACGGGGCGACCGTGCCTTGGGCCAGCGCGGCCTTGAGCCCGGCGTGCAACCGGAATCCCGATCCCGCGCTCTCCTGGATCGCGTCGGTGATCCCGCGCCCGCTCGTCACCCCGCGGCGAGCCACTCCGAGCGACAGCAGGAATGCGACGACAAGAAACGCGACGGCGACAAGGGTAAGGGTCGGGGACAGGAACAGCGTGAGCACGAGCTGGACGGCCAACATGGTCGTTCCGACGGCCACGTGCTGGAAGTAGGCGACTGCCTGCGCGGCGCGTGGCACTTCGCTTAGCAGAAGCGACTGCATGCCGGCCTGGCCGATTCTGCTGGCGAAGGGCCATCCGCGGCTAGCCAGTGTGGAAGCGGCCCTGAGCCGAAGGTCGGCCTCATATTTCGCCTGGAGTTCCGCGAGCAGGACATCGCGCGAATAAAGGAGGAGCGACCGGGCGGCCATCGCGCCGACGAACAAGCTGAGCGCAACCATGAAGCGCTGATCGCCCGTCCAGCTCGCGGCCCAGGGCGCATAACGGACAACCGATTCGCCGCCATTGATGGCGATCGTCGCAAGTGGGACGATCATCAGCAGGCCGAAGCCTTCTGCCAATGCGCCGAGAATCATCAACGCGAGCAACAGCCACAGGCGGGCGCCCGCAAATTGTCGGTAGTCGCTGAGGAGAGCAGCCGCGCCGCTCGTCTGCTTCCGGCTCAATTCGATGGCCGGCGCAGTCGTGGCGTCAGCCCTGGCGCGCCTTGAAACGGCGGTTCGTCTTGTTGATGACGTAGGTCCGGCCGCGACGGCGGATGACGCGGCAGTCCCGGTGGCGCGCTTTGAGCGACTTCAAGCTGTTGCGAATCTTCATGGCCGGGCGCCTGCCTCGTTCTTTCAATTTCTGGTTGTCGGAAGGTATAAAACCGGCGGTCGCCCTAGAGAGCGGCCGCTTTGAAGTCAAGGCGGGGGCGTGCCGTTTGGGACACATAGCCGCTGTTACGCCGTTGTGGCGCGGTGACGTTGGACATCATCCTGATTCTCGGGGGCGTCGTCCTCGCCTGGCTCACCCTGCGCGATGTCTTCGATACCGTCGTCGTACCCGGAGGAAGCCGCGCTTCCTTGAGGGTCACGAGCCGCGTCGGTCGCCTGCTCCTCCGATCATACAAGCTGGTTCGGGGACGTCGGCGCGGCATTTCGAGCACCTTCGCACCGCTCGTCCTGGTCAGCTCTTTCCTGATCTGGATGACTCTCCTGGCGGTAGCGTTCGGGCTCATGTCCTATGGCTTCCGCGCCGAGTTCAGGCCACCAGTGCAAACCTTCGGCGACGCCGTTTACGAGGCGGGCGGCGCCCTGCTCACCGTTGGCCTCAGCCCGCATTACCCCGGGGGGGCAGGTCGCTGGATCACGCTGGCGGCCGGTTTCTGCGGCCTCGCCGTCATGACGATGGCGGTGACCTACCTGCTCGAGGTGCAGAGCAGCATCTCTCGCCGGGATATCGGCATCATCAAGCTCAATACGTCGGCCGGTAATCCGCCGTCGGCATTGACCCTCCTCGAGCGCTTCGCAGCGATCCGCAATCAGGGCGCGCTCGCCGGAGACCTCGAGGAAGGGCGCAACTGGTGCGCAACGGTCCGGCAGAGCCATTCGGCCCATCCCTCGCTGATCTATTTCAAGTCGACTTCGACCGGCGACGGCTGGCCGGCTGCGCTTGGAGCCCTGCTCGACCTCGCGCTCATCGCCGAGCATCTGATCGATGACGACCGGCTCTACGGACCCGCCGTGCTCCTTCGGGAAGAGGGTGCAGCGATGGCGAAGGAACTGGCCCTGGAAGTCCGGCTGCAACCGCTCGAGACCAAAACCGAGCAGTCCGAGCTCGCGCAGCTCGCCCAGCGCCTGGCGACCAGCGGCTACAAGCTCCGCGAGAATCCGAATCTCCTCGCCATGGCAAGCCAGCGCGCGGAGCACATGGGCTGCGTCGATGCACTCGCCGAGCATCTCGGCCGCGCCACCACCATGCTGATCCGACAGAGCTAAAGCCCCACGCCTAGCGCAGGACCATCCTGTCGCCTTCGATATGGACGCTTGCGAACTTGCTGAGGAAGCTCTGCCCCAGCAGCGACTGGCCGCCGCTGTTGAGCACGACCGCGGGCAAGCCCTCGGCGGTCTTGTCGCCCAGGGTCACGCTCTGAAGAACGACCTGTTGCCCCCGGACAGCGCCGTCGGCACCTTCCCCGACCACGTCGTTCATGCCGATGGTGGTCGCAATCCCGGCCATCTGCGCATCGTTTCGCGACAAGGCGATGCTGGTCGCACCCGTGTCGACCAGCATTCGGAGCGGAGCCCCGTTGATCTTCACGTCGGCATAGAAATAGCCGTTGGAGTCTCGCTTCAGCTCAACGCCATTGTCGAGCGGATTCAGCGACTGGCTTGAGCTTGAGCTGCTATCGGCAGCCCGCGGCGCACCCGGACCCGTCATGATGACTTGATTGGATATCGTGTGCCCACCAGGAGCCCGGTTCAGCATCGAGGCCATCGCCCCAAACGCAACGACGATCAGAAGATACCACCGCATGATCCCCCGCGATCTAGCGCAACGCGGTAAAGAAATTGTCTAGATCCCCGCCGTTGACGCTTGGGTAATGCGATATGCGTAAAACCGCCCCAGCTCGAATCACGGGGGCTGGAAATGAAGGCTGTTTTCGGTTGCGTAATTGTGATGCTCTACGGTGCACTTCTCGTCGGCTGCGCGCCGAACGCGAAGCGGACGACTGCGACGATCACGACGATCGACCGCAACTGCCAGATCGTCGAGACTGTCTATGAAGGCGAGAAGGCGAAGAGCTCCCGCGTGTACGAAGACGCCTGCAAATCAATCGACGAATGGGAGAAGGTGCGCGCAAAGCGCACCAAGGATGTCGCGGGCAAGGCCGTCGTTCATCTGACTTATACGGCGCCCCAAACGGGCCAGCTGCAAACCGGCGAGATCACTTTCGACGGCCACGACGACGAATTCTATAAGTTGAAGGCGGGAGACGAGGTGCAGATCCTGGTCAGCGACGCCGACCCAGCCCGCATTCGTAAGGCCTAGTTTCCTCGGTCGGAGAGCTTGCGCTCCCAGGCGAGGGCGTCGCCGACAATCATGTCGATGTCGGCATATTGAGGCTGCCATTCTAGCGTTTTGAGGATTCGCTCGTTGGCCGACACCAGCATCGGCGGATCGCCCGCGCGCCGGCCTTCCATGACCCGCTTGATCGGAAGATTGGTCTGTCGATCGACTGCGTCCAGCACCTCGAGCACGGAGAGGCCGCGCCCATAACCGCAGTTCATCGTCAGATTCTCGTCCGGGGCCTCGATCAGCCTTTCGAGCGCCGCGACATGCGCCGCCGCCAGGTCGCTGACGTGGATATAATCACGAATGCAGGTGCCGTCCGGCGTGTCGTAATCGGTGCCGTAGACGGCGACATGGTCGCGCTTGCCCACTGCAGTCTCGACGGCGACCTTGATGAGGTGGGTCGATCCCCTTCCCTGCTGGCCCGTGCGCCCATTCGGATCGGCGCCGGCGACGTTGAAATAACGAAGCGCGCCATAGTTGAATGGGTGGGCGGCGGAAGCATCGCGAAGCATCCACTCGGTCATCAGCTTTGACGCACCGTAAGGATTGATCGGGACCTTTGGGTCGTCCTCGGCAACAGGCACCGTTTCCGGCGCGCCATAAACGGCCGCGGTCGAGGAAAAGAGCATGTGCTTGAGGCCGGCCTCGACCGCTGCGCTGAGCAACGCATGCGTCGCGACGGTATTGTTCGCATAATAGAAAAGCGGGTTCTCCACGGACTCCGGCACGACGATCGACCCGGCGAAATGCATGATCGCCTGGATGCCCTGCTCGGCGAAGATGCGCTGGACGATCGCCCGATCCGCAATCGAGCCTTCGTAGAATGGCAGGGCTTCCGGCACTGCGCGACGAATGCCGTTCGACAGATCGTCGATAACGGCAACGGGCCAGCCGGCGTCGTGAAGCGCAAGTACGGCGTGGCTGCCGATGTAACCGGCGCCGCCGGTGACGAGGACGGGAAGCTTGCTCATGCCCTGCCGCTAGCGAAGCCCGCCTCTGGCCGCCAGCCCCGGCCTTATTCGTCTTCCTCTTCGTCCTCGCCCTCCGCGTCCGGCGGGACGGCCATGCCTTGCTCGACCGCGGCCTCGGGCTTCCGTTCGACCGGCGGCAGATGCGCGGCCGCCAGCTTGCGATTGAGGGCCGGCAGGTCGGTCGAAAGCAGCCGGTCCAGCGCCGCCAGTTCACGGTCCAGTTTTTGGGACAAATCGGCGAAGACCGCATAGGACTGGGCCGTCGGCGCCGCCTCGCCATCCTCGACCACGCCGGCCAGCGCCGCCAGCTTGTTGTTCAGCATGATCGGATAGTTGAGCGGGTCCTGCCGGCTCTGGATCCGGACCTGGTAGATGCGTCCCTCGACCGCCGCGAGCTTCTGGTCCAGCTGCTCGGCGGATCTGCGGATGCCCGCGTCTGCCGCCTGCTTGATGGAACCCGCGATCCCCGAACGCACGCCCCGGACAAGCAGCACTGCCTCGTTGGCCTGGCTGACCTTGTCGCGGATCTGGCTCGCCAGCTCGAAGCGCTTCTGGAGATCGGCGTCCGCGACCTTGCCTACGCGCGGGTCGAGCCTGATCTCCGCCGGCTGCACCTGCGCTTGCCCGTCGACGCTGAGCCGCACCTGATATTGGCCCGGCAGCGCGGTCGGCCCCCGGTTGCGCGCCGCCCAGAAGATCATGCCTTTGAACTCCGTGAAGCCCGGATAATGCATGTCCCAGGTATAACGGTTGAGCCCCGGCTTGATCGACGGCTTGGGCGGCGGCTTGGGCCCATCGTCATCATCGTCGGCGTCCTCGCCCTCTTTCTTCTTGGGATCTTCCGCCGCACCCTCGAAGGTCCGGATTACCTTGCCGGAGGAATCGAGGATTTCGATGGTCAGCTTCCCCGGCGTCTTGGGCAAATAATAATCGATCATTACGCCGGGATCGACGGCGCGCACGGCGGGGGCGGGCCGGAACAGCCGCACCGCTTTGTTTCCGCTCGTCGCGTCGAGCTGGCGGAGCACGTCGATATTGTCGAGCACCCAGAAAGACCGGCCGTGCGTGCCGATGACGAGGTCATGATCGGTGACTGCCAGGTCAGCGACCTGGGTCGCGGGCAGGTTCCGCTGCAGCTTTTGCCAGCTCAGCCCATCGTCGAAGGATGTCCAGACGCCTCGCTCGGTGCCCGCGAACAGCAGGCCGGGCCGCACCGGGTCCTCCCGCACGCTGCGCACGATCTCGTCAGCCGGAATACCGTTGACGATCTTCGTCCAGTGGCGGCCGTAGTCGGTCGTCTTGAAGAGATAGGGACGCATGTCGTCGAGAAGGAACATGTGCCCGGCGAGGAATGCGGTACCGGGACGAGTGGGTGAATCCTCGATCGTCGTGATCTTGAGATATTTGGGGAAGCTCTTCGGCGTAACGTCCTGCCAGCTACGCCCATTGTCGCGCGTGACATGCACGAGACCATCGTCCGAGCCTGCCCAGATCACATCCTTCTCGAGCCGTGACGGCGCCAGAGCGAACACCGTGCCGTAGGTCTCAACGCCGGTCTGATCGAGAGTGATCGGTCCGCCCGAAGCGGCAAGGGTCCTCGGATCGTTGCGCGTCAGGTCCGGGCTGATCTTCTCCCAGGACTGCCCGCCATTATCGGTCCGCCAGACGTGCTGCGAGCTGACGTAGAGCACGTTCTTGTCCTGGGGATCGAAGACGATCGGGTAGGTCCACTGGAACCGCTCGCCGATGTCCTTCGACGAATATCCCATGGGGTTGTCGGGAACGACGTTGACGGCGCGAGTCTGGCCAGTCGAATAATCGAACCGGTCGAGCTGTCCGCCGTAGCTCCCGGCATAATAGACGTTGGGGTTCAGCGGATCGTTCGCGACATAGCCGCTCTCGCCGCCGCCGACGGAGAAGCCATATTGTCCTCCGAGCACGTTCATGTGCTTCCAGTCCTTGCTCGGCACGCAGATGGTCGTGTTGTCCTGCTGTCCGCCACAGGCGAAATAGGGAAAGTGGTTGGTGATCGCGACGCGATAGATCTGCGCCGTCGGATAATCCTGCCTGGTCCAGGTCTGGCCGCCGTTGACGCTGACGTTCGCGCCGCCGTCGTTCGCCTCGATCATGCGCTGATCGTCGTTGCCGGCGATCCACAGATCGTGGTTGTCGCCGTGCGGGACCTTGATCTTGGTCTTGAACGTCTTCCCGCCGTCGTCGGACCGGAAGAATTGGACATTGGTGACATAGACCCTGTCCTTCACCTTCGGGTCGGCGGTGAGGCGCGTGTAATAGAAAGCGCGCTGCCTGAGGTCGCGGCTCTCGTTCGTCCGCTTCCAGGTGGCGCCGGCATCGTCGGACACGAACACACCCCCTTCGCGATTCTCGATGAGCGCGTAGACTCGGTTGCCGTCGGCCGGTGAGACGCTGACGCCGATCTTTCCGACCAGCCCGCCCGGCATGCCTGGATTGCGTGTGAGTTCGGTCCAATGCTCGCCGCCGTCGACGCTCTTGAACAGGCCGCTCCCCGGCCCACCGGAACTCATCCCCCAGGGATTGCGCCAGGCCTCCCAGAGCGCCGCGTAGATGGTCTTGGGGTTCCTGGGATCGATCGAGATGTCGACGGCGCCGGTCTTCGGGTCACGATACAGGACCTTGCGCCAGGTCGCGCCGCCGTCGCTGCTCTTGTAGACGCCGCGATCCGAACTCTGCCCGCTGTACCGGCCGAAACCCCCGACGAAGACATTGTTGCAGTCGGTTGGGTCGATCCGGACGCGTGAGAAATTCTGGACCTGCTTCAGGCCGACATTCTTCCAGGTCTTCCCCGCGTCGGCAGACTTGTAGACGCCATTGCCCGGCATGATGTTGCCGCGCAGCTCCGTCTCGCCGGTCGTGAAATAGACGATGTCGGGATTGGCTTCGCAGACGGCGACTCCGCCGACCGCGCTATTGTCCACGTCCTTGTCGGTCGACGGCTTCCAGGTCACTCCGCCGTCGGTGGTCTTCCAGAGGCCGCCGCCCACCGCGCCGAAATAATATTCGAGCGGTCGCGCGATGCTTCCGGCCGCCGCAATCGACCGGCCGCCGCGGTTCGGGCCGATGTTCCGCCACTTGAGCCCGGCGAGATAGGCCTCGTCGACCGAGAATGGAGCCGTCGGAATATTGTGTTCGACTTGGGCCAGCGCCGGACCGGCGATGATGGAAGTCGCAAGCAACCACGCGGAACCGAGCTTCATCTGCAGTCTCTCCCCGAAACGCTGGCGGGGCGTGGCGTAAGAGAGCCGGTGGACCGCGTCAAACAGCGCTTCGACCGACGTCCCGTTTGCCTCATCCATGGAGCCGCACTATCAGCCGCGGCAACAATCGGGTGCAGCTTAGAGGGCCAATGTCTCTGATCATTTCCAGCTCGTTCGACGCGGGCAACATCCGCGTGGTTCGCCAGGACGGCGACTCCGCTGACCTCGAAATCGTCCAGGATCACATGAGCGATTTCTACCAATGGTTCTATTTCCGGGTCGCCGGCGGCGCGGGTCGCGAGCTCACCTTGAAGATCACCAATTGCGCGGGCTCCGCCTATCCGAATGGCTGGCCGGACTATAAAGCGGTGATGAGCCTCGACCGCGAGGAATGGATTCGCGTCACCGACACGAGCTTCGCGGGCGGCGTGCTGACGATCAAGCTGACTCCCCCGCAGGACGTAGTCTGGATCGCCTATTTCGCGCCTTACTCGATGGAGCGGCACCACGATCTCGTGACGCAGACTGCGGCCCTTCCGGCCGTCGAATATGCCTCGCTCGGCAAAAGCCTTGACGGGCAGGATATTGACTGCCTGACCGTCGGCGAGGGCCCGCTCAGCGTCTGGCTCTACGCCCGTCAGCACCCCGGCGAGAGCATGGCCGAATGGTGGATGGAAGGCGC
>Ga0070664_100003261_pt1 | contig 13104 bp, 14 predicted proteins | sample KBSC73metaG_FD_65863 | JGI IMG/M metagenome (GOLD analysis project Ga0070664, IMG submission 65863) | Corn rhizosphere microbial communities from Kellogg Biological Station, Michigan, USA - KBS C7-3 metaG | ecosystem: Host-associated > Plants > Roots > Rhizosphere > Soil ... | reverse complement strand
AACCTGGTCAGGCGCGCGGTCCGGGGGACGGAGAATACATGGACCTCCTGACGTGGGGACACAATCCATGGGGCGAATGGATCCTCACGCACATCTCATGGGATCTGCTCTGGGCATCGCTCTTCGCGGGTTTCGCGTTTCTCCTCGCGCATGCGAGCTACATGCTGCTCTCGGCGCATCGCAAACGCGACGCAGTTGAGACCGATCGCCTCGAAGCTGCGCGCACCGATCTACCCGCGCGGATCTCTCGTCATTCACTGGCTGCCCGTCTCTTCCACTGGGTCATGGCGGGGGCCATGTTCGTGCTGCTGTTGACGGCGTTCCTGCCGATCGTGGGCGTGAAGTTCGCGTGGGTGCAGTGGCACTGGATGGCCGGACTCGTACTCACCGCGTCGATCCTCTTTCACATCATTCACGCGACGGTGTGGATGGACTTCTGGTCGATCTGGGTCGGACCGAACGACCTTCCCGAGTTGAAGGCCGAGCTGATGCGCGAGCTGGGACAGGAAGTGGACGGACCCAAACCAGGCAAATATCCGCTCGGCAACCGCCTCTATCACCTCGTCATCGTCGTGGCCGGCTTGACCGTGGTGACCAGCGGGCTGTTCATGATGGTTCGCGTGCGCACACCGTTCTTCACGCGCAATCCCTATTTTCTTGGCGATGCAAAATGGGGATTGACGTATGTAGCGCACGGGTTCGCAGGGGTCGCTCTGGTGGGGCTCGTCATCGCGCACGTGTATTTCGCCGTGCGTCCCGAGAAGTGGTGGATCACCAAGTCGATGATCCTCGGCTGGATTACGCGGCGCCAGTACCTCGAGCACCACGATCCGCAGCGGTGGGTAGCACGGTAATAACTCCCAACTCACCAACTCCCAAGGACCCCGGTGGCAACCTGGAGCCCCTGGAATTTGGGGACTGGGAGTTTGGAGTTGACAGCGAAAGAATAAGGCATGGATCTGAAAGAGCGTTCTGACGCGATCGAGGAGTGTTACGAGTTCATGCTCGCTTACGCCGCGCAGGGCGTGGTCGACGAGGCGGGCAACCAGTCGGCGGGTCAGCTGCGGACGCTCCTCGCGCGCGCTGAGGCGGCGCTGAGCGGCCTGGCAGATACGTTTCGTGAAGCAGTGGCACGGGACCGGTTGGAACCGGCCGACAAGTACCTGGCATTCCTGCGAGTACTCGATCGCGATGCCGGCGATTCACTCGCGGCGCTGCAGCTCGTGATGGCCCAGCCGTCCATCAGTTCACAGACAATCGACAACCTCAACGCGTCGATTCACGTGCGAGCGCTTCTGACGGATCTCTTTCTGATCGACGAGATCTTGAAGGACCGCAGCCGAAGCGCGACTCCCAATTCCCAACTTCCAACTCCCAAATAGCCCGGATTCTTGGGCGTTGGGCGTTGGAGGTTGGGCGTTGACGCCTGACGCAATTGAGCCACGTAGGATAATTACGTCGTGGCTCCTCGCGTTCGCTTCGCACCGTCTCCAACCGGATACCTGCACGTCGGCGGCGCGCGCACTGCGCTCTTCAACTGGCTGTACGCGCGACGTCACAATGGTGTCTTCGTCCTTCGCATCGAGGACACCGACGTCGAGCGCTCATCGCAGGACATGGTGACGGGCATACTCGACGGACTTCGTTGGCTGGGGTTGACGTGGGACGAAGGGCCCGATGTTGGCGGGCCACATGCGCCGTACTTTCAGTCGGAGCGGCTCGATTCCTACCGGACCGCAGCGGATCGACTGCTCAGCGAAGGACACGCCTATTACTGCTACTGCACTCCCGAGCGCCTGCGCGACGAGCGCGAACGCGCGGAAGCGCGTGGCGAGGCTTGGCAATACGACCGTACCTGTCTTGGCCTGTCAGCCGATCGCATCCGCGAACTCGATGCGGCCGGTACGCCGCGCGCGCTCCGCTTCAACGTCCCATCGTCGGGCGCGGCGTTCGACGATGCCGTGCACGGGAGAATCGCGTTCGAGGGCGCCAGCATCGAGGACTTCGTGATCCTCAGGTCCGATCGTTATCCGACCTATCACCTCTCGGTCGTCGTTGACGATATCGACATGGGAATCACGGACGTGATCCGCGGCGACGATCACATCTCAAACACGCCGAAGCACCTGTTGCTGTTCCAGGCACTCGGCGCAGCGGTGCCTCGCTTCGCTCACGTGCCGCTGATCCTGGGCGCGGACAAGAAACGTTTGAGCAAGCGGCATGGCGCCACCTCGGTGATGGAATATCAGCGGCAAGGCTACCTGGCGCCGGCGATGGTGAACTTCCTCGCGCTGCTTGGATGGTCGCCGGGAGACGACCGCGAGCTGATGGGCACGCAGGAGCTGGTTGACTGTTTCACGCTCGAAGGGATCAGCGGCGGCAACGCCGTGTTCAACACCGAGAAGCTCGATTGGATGAACGGGCAATACATCGCCAGGATGCCAATCGAGGAGCTCGCGGCGGCGGCACGGCCGTTCTTCGATGACGAGGGTCTCGGGTCTCATCCGCTTGTCACCGAGCCACGCGCGTTTGCCCGGCTGCTGGAGTTGCTGCGACCGCGCGCGAAGCGGCTGACGGAGTTCGTCGAGCAGGCGCGTCCGCTGCTGAACGAACTCGTCGCATACGAGCCTGAAGCCATCGAGAAGCATCTGTCATCGCCCGATCTTGCAAGTCATCTCACGGCGCTGGTGGCGGCGTTGGATGCAGCAACGGCCTTCGATGAGGCACAGGTCGAGGCCGCCGTTCGCGGGACGGCTGCCGCGCGCGGCCTGAAAGCGGGCGCGCTCATTCATGCCACGCGCGTCGCCGTGACCGGACGGACGCAGAGCCCGGGACTGTTCGAGGTGCTGGCGTGGCTCGGTCGCGATAGAACGCGCGCCCGATTGTTGCGGCTGCTCGAGTTCCTGTCCACGCGCGTCTGAGATTCAGGCGCGCAAGGTAGAGGCGAGTCTTCAGACCCGCCTGGTTTAGCCGCAGACGTAGTGTTCGGCTTTATGGCGGTTTTCGATTGCGTGTAGCACTGTCCTTGGTTCTTGGGCCTTCGTGCCCAGTCGCGCTACATCGATTTGAAAAAAGCGCGCTAGCCGGACCGCGCGAGCATCTCGTCGATCCTGTTTACGGCTGCTGCAAGCCGCTCTTCATGCGGGCCTGACACGACGATCATCGGGGTCGATTTCTTCGACAGCTCTTCGATGAAACGCCCCTGCATCCAGTGGCGGAATGATTCTCCGTCGCGGATGTCGTCCGCGACAAATGGAACGTTGACGTCCGTGACGATGTAGAGGTCGTAATGGCGGCCGGCAACGATTGCGCCCACCGCATCGGACGATGTTCCCATGTACCGCTCATGCCAGATCGACGTTGCGAACGGATCCGTGTCGCAGATGAGGACGTCGTTCGCCAGTAGGGCCAGCGCGTCTTCCATCCGGGCCTGCTCGATCGCAATGTGGGTGAATTCGTCGCTGCGCCAGGGCCGGCCGCAATACTGCCGCCCTTCAGAATACGTGCGCCCGTACTCCGGCACCCACGTCGTTCGATAGCGTTCGGCGAGGGCTCGGGCGAGCGTGGTCGTGCCACTGGATTCCGAGCCGATGATGACCACGCGCTTGACCGGGTTCACGCCGCCACCCGCGCCTGCGCCGCGCTGTCACGCAGCCAGTCGCGTAGTCCAACGACGCACATCGCGAAGAAGACGACGTACAGGAGGCTCGTCAGGTAGAGGTTCCGGCTCGCATAGAGGTAGATGTAAATAACGTCGGCCGCCATCCAGATCCACCAGTGCTCGATGACTTTGCGGGTCATCAAGTACTGCGCCTCGACGCTCAACACCGTCGTCAGCGCATCGAGGAACGGTGAGGCGTCGCCAACGCTGCGGAGGTGCGGTGTGAATGCGGCGGTCGCGGCGACTCCCAGGGCCGTGTAGGCGATCGCGCCGTTCACTGTCAGGTGCCTGACACCCAATCGTGAATGCCCCTCGCCGCCATAGAGCCAGCGATACCAGCCGAGCAGGCAGATGGCGATGAAGAGCAGCTGCAGCGCCATGTCGCCGTACAGGCGCGCCTGCCAGAACAGGACGAGGAAGCAGACCGCATTGGCGACGCCGGCGGGCCAGTTCCATGGATTCTGGCGAACGGCGAGCCAGACGGAGAGCGCGCCGGTGACGAACCCGGCGATCTCGAGAAGATTCATGGGCTTCTAGATTACAAGCCTGCGCCAGTGCGCCGGGCGGCTTGCGTGGTCAGCGAGCCAGCCGGTACAATTGGAAGTTCCTGCCTCACGCAATTCGCGACCAGTACTGGGAGGTCGTTCAACGGTAGGACACGGCGCTCTGGACGCCGTTATCGGGGTTCGAATCCCTGCCTCCCAGCCATTTAACTAGTGCTTGACGCCGACGTCCTGCCCCGCAAACACCTGACTCAGATTGACCCGGCTCTTGTAGCAGATCCGCCCGCAGTGCGTGACGGTGCCCGTCCAGTCGTGGAGCGGGTAGGCCAGCGGCGCCAGGCCGGTGGATCAGCCCTTTGCGCCGAGGCACCTCCGATCAACGCTAGCTACTGATCGTTAGTTATCGATTGCCCACGCGACCAGCAAGAGAGATCCATGGGGTGCGGATCACGACCGGAATGGGCTTTTTCGATTTCGCGAGACACACGCCGCCGCGTGCCCGCCAGCAAGGTGCTCCGCGGGCGCCGTCGCCGACGACGGTAACCGTCTCGTCGTCATCGATCTTAGACGGCGCGATCCGACACGCGCATCGGGATTGATTCGCGAATCGCAGTCATCTTGCGGATGCCCCGACGGTTTCCCGTTCCAAAAGAAGCGCGCGCACGACACCCGCATCCTCGAACTGGTTTTGGCGGATAGTTAGCGTAGTGTTTAGGCGGACACACTCGAAGTGCGCCCCACCAGCTGCGCCCACCACCGGCGAAGCTGACGGCGATCTGTTCGCAACCGGTACAATTTCGAGTTCGTCGAATGCGCCGCTTGGGTTGCGCGTCGAAGTGACCGCTGCAGCCCGTTGTCGGGGCCGTACCTCAGTACACCCAGGGAACGATGCGCTTTGTCGTCCCGCGTATTGTGCGTAGGCTGGTCCGAACGTCTCCTGAAGGACGGCCTCCTCAACGTGGATCCGATAGCCGAGCGCGACTAGATAGGGCAGAACGCTGCATGCCAGGGTCCACCAGTTCGAGAACGCCAGCCCGAGACCGAAGTAAGCGAGCAGAGAGCCGGCATACGCAGGATGACGAAGTCGCGAATAAAGCCCGGTCCGTATGAGTGTGTGACCTGCTTGAATCTGGACGCGACCCGTGAAGAAGCCCCCCAAGGCGTGAATGGCGGTCCAGCGAACAGCGATGCCGGCGACCATGAGTCCCAAACCGGACAACTGGAGAGGAGCATCCGCACCATCGATGCGTCCTACGCCCAGAAAGCCGACCAGCATGCCGACCAACTGAAAGCCGTGCGCCACATTCAAGGCCAACAACGATCCCTTGTCCCAATCGCGTGACGGAATCGCCCGATGTCGGGGAAAGGCGTCAATGGCCCACGAGATACCCAAGACCGCAGTAGCAGCGCCAGCGCTGAGCACGTTGTCGCTAGGCATGCTGATCTTTGCCTTTCGTTTCGATTCCTGAAGGTAACGTCGCCGCGTGAGCCACGAGCCGCGGGTGACACTATCGCATAGTCGGCTGTGCGCGGTTCCAAGCGGCTGCTGTGCCGCTTGCTGTGAAGTGAACTCCGCTCAGAACACCCCGCTCCTCTTGACCCTCCAGCGAATCTCTCGAGTGCGCGACGCGCGAGAATCCCGGTGAGACGAGCTTCCAGCCCGCCTGATCTTTGGTAGGGCTACACTCTGGCCTGCGCGATGCCGCCGCCACTCGATCTCGGGCTCCAAGGTCACGTGGCCCTGGTCACCGGGGCAACCACGGAATCGGTGCAGCGACTGCGCTGATCCTCGCCTTTCATGGGGCCGCCGTCGTCGTGTCGTACTTGCGCATCCCAGATCCGGGAGAGTCAGCGGGAGCGGAAGCGTACCGTCGCTACCGCGCCATGGACGCTGAGCACGTCTTGACGGCGGTTGCCGAGAAGGGCGGTCGCGCCATCGCGCTCATTGACGCGCTCCGTGATGGACGCGCTCGCGAGCGTAACATCGTCGCGAAAGAACTCACCGCCCGTCTTCGACGCTTAGGAAATGCAAGATCCCAATCGCGCCCAGCTCGAAGCCGCGGTTAGAGTCCTGCAACCGCTGCTCGACGAACTTGTGTTCGCCGGCGGCTGTACCAGTGGACGCTGGCCAACCCGCTTGCTGTTCCCGCCAGGACCGCTCATCACCGATCCAGCATCGGGAAGCGTCAGGCCTACGATGGACGTCGATGTGATCACCGAGCCGCGTCGTACGTCGAGTACGCGTGCTCGTCAGACGGTGACCACAACACCCATCAGACCTCGCAGACATTCTGGACGTCGCTACTGTGCCGTGATGACGATGGCGCTGCAGGTTCGACCGGCGCTGCGCCGGTAGGCGTGAGGAACGCTCGAATCGAAATACAGGGAGTCGCCCGCGTCGAGCACATACTCCTCATCTCCCAGGTGCACGCTGAGCGTGCCCTGAATCGCGTAGATGAACTCGACTCCCGGATGATCGTGCGGCCGTAACCGATCCGGGGCGACCGGAAAGAACTCGGCGTAGTGGCAGTTGAAACGCCGCTCGGTTGCAGGATAGTCGAGCGACTCGAATCGATAGGCCACCTCGCGCGCACCGGGACGATCCGGTAGCTGCACGCGATCGCTTTTCCGCACGACCGCGACCAGCGGCTTGTCGCGCGCACCCGCGAAGAAGAACTCGAGCCCCACCCCGAAGACGAGCGCGATGCGCAGCAGCGTCGGCAGCGTCGGGAACATCAGGCCGCGTTCGATCTTCGAGAGGAGCGCCGGTGACAGCCCCGTGTGCTTGCCGAGTTCAACGAGGCCGATCTTCTTCTTCAAGCGGAGCGTCCGGAGCTTGTCTCCGATCGCGTAGTCGTTCAGCCCATCCTGCAGAGTCTTCGACAGCATCACGGCCTCCGTTTTTACTGTGGCTCACATTCAGCGCCGGATTTCTCTCGAGGCGCAAACGACTTTCACGGTCGCGTTCGATTTTACTTTAAAGCAATCTGAATTGCTCTAAAGTCAAAGTCAGGCTCTGGATTGTCCGGGCCTCAAGGAGAACGTCATGAAGCAGTTCGACATCATCGCCGCCGTGCTCGTCGTCGTCGGAGCGATCAACTGGGGGCTGATCGCCGTCGCCCGTTTCGATCTGGTCGCGGCGCTGTTCGGCATGCGCTTCGGCGAAGTGTCGGCGATCAGCGCAGCGGTGTACGGACTGGTCGGCGTCGCCGGCCTGTATCAGGGACTGTTCTGGAAGCGCGTGCAGGGGCGCTGGATGCGCCCCACGACCGTGCACGCGCGGTAGTCAATCGGTACTTACACGCATTGAGGAGAAATCGACCATGTTGAAGAACACATTCGCACTCGCAACTCTCGTCGCAGTTGTTTTGGCGGTTGCCGTATCGGGGAGCACAGTGGTGCGCGCCGAGACTAGAGATGTCGTCGACACCGCCGTCGCGGCCGGATCGTTCAAGACGCTCGCGAAGGCGCTCGACGCCGCCGGACTGGTGACCACGCTCAAGGGCGCCGGCCCGTTCACGGTGTTCGCGCCGACAGATGAGGCCTTTGCAAAGCTGCCCGCCGGCACCCTCGAGACGCTGCTCAAACCGGAGAACAGAGAGAAGCTTCGTCGCATCCTCACTTATCACGTCGTGTCGGGCAAGGTCATGGCGTCTGATGCGATGAAGCTGCAGTCCGCCAAAGCCGTCAGCGGCGACACCATCACGGTGAAAGCCCAGAACGGTGTGGTGCACGTTGACAGCGCGACGGTGACGAGCGCGGATGTCACGGCATCCAACGGCGTCATCCATGTCATCGACTCAGTCCTTCTGCCGAAGGGTCTCTGAAGCGAGCGAGAAAAGGGGGAGATATCCAGTCATGAGAAACGTATTACGCATGTGTCTGTCCGCCGCCTTCGTCTGGGCGGCGGTGTCCGGCTCGACGGCGAGCGCTCAAACAAATCCATGGTCGGTCTCGTTCGATATCGGGGCGCAGGTTGCCGTGAATGGTGATGTTCATTCGGATGGGTCGGGAACGGTGCTCGGATTGCCGACTCAGGTGACAGCGAAGTCCTACGGCGACGTGTACGGCACCGGCTTTTACTGGGCGGCGGGTCTCGGCTACCGAGTTGCTGAGCAGGGCGAACTCCGCATTCGCGGCAGCTACACGAGTAACCCGGCCGAGCGTTTGCAAGTTGGAACGGTGGCCGGGCTACCTCTGTTCGGTCTGTTCGACGACTACGAAGCATTCGGCATGGACTTCGGTTATCGGCAATACCTCGGTCGCGGGAGGATACAGCCCTTCGCAGGCGCAGACGTCGGCTTCGTACGCCTGGAAACGGTGACTAGCGAGTTCAGTGTGCCGGCAGCGGGAGTGGTGCTGCCGGACGTCGGCTTCCTCGATTCGTCCGTCGTGCCGGCCTTCGGGTTCAGTGGAGGTGTTCAGGTCCAGCTGTCCGACCGCCTGGCGCTTCAGGGTGGTGTCGACTTCAGGTGGCACGGCGATGCCACAGACGTTGACGGCCTCGCGGGCACGGGGTTGGAGGAGATCAACGACGAGACGCGACGGTGGTCGATGCCGATCACCGGTGGTGTCGTCGTCAAGTTCTGACACGAACGGGTGAGTTCATATGAGTCCTGACGTTCTGCTCACCGGTGCGACGGGTTACATCGGCGGCCGTCTTCTTCGATACCTCGAAGAGGTCGGCCGTGCGGTTCGCTGCGTCGCGAGGCAGCCAGAAAAGGTCGTGCCGGGCCGCCCGACGACAGAAGTCGTCCAGGGTGACTGCCTCGACGAGATCTCACTGTCCCGCGCGCTCGCCGGTGTGCACTCGGCGTACTACCTCGTTCATTCCATGGCTGCCGGTCCGCACTTCGCGGAGCTGGACCGGCGTGCCGCCGAGAACTTCGGTCACGCTGCCGCGCGCGCCGGCGTGCGGCGCATCATTTATCTTGGAGGATTAGCCGACGACATCGGTGGGTCCTCCGCGCATTTGAAGAGCCGGGCAGAAACGGGCGAAGCACTGCGTGCCGGTGGAGTTCCGGTCATCGAGTTTCGAGCGTCGATCGTCATCGGCGCCGGCAGTCTGTCCTTCGAGATGATTCGGGCACTGGTCGAGCGGCTGCCGGTGATGGTGTGCCCGCGGTGGGTCGAGACGCTCACGCAGCCGATCGCGATCGACGATGTGGTCGCATACCTGGCATCGGCGCTCGATTTGCCGGAGAGCCGCGGCAGAGTCTTTGAAATTGGCGGACCGGAGGTCCTCTCCTATGGCGACATCATGCGCGAGTACGCACGCCTCCGCGGGTTGCGCCGGCTGCTGCTGCCCGTGCCGGTTCTGACGCCGCATTTGTCGGGTCTCTGGCTCGCACTGGTCACTCCGGCGCAGGCTCAGGTCGGGCGCGCGCTCGTCGAAGGATTAAGGAATGCAACCGTCGTACGGTCGCCGGCGGCTCGGGACATCTTTCCGATTCACCCGATGCCACTGCGCACAGCGTTCCAGAAAGCCATCGACGATGGCGGCGCGGCATGGAAGGTGGACGCGCGCGAGGTAGTCGTCGACGTGGCCCCCTCTCAGGCGTTCACGCCAGTGCGACGCATCGGTGGCGCTACTGGCTGGTACTTCGGCAATCGCCTGTGGAAGATACGTGGCTGGCTGGATCGGTTGTTCGGCGGAGCCAGCATGAATCGCGGCCGGCGCGATCAGGACCGCTGCGTCGTCGGCGACGTCATCGACGGCTGGACAGTCGTCGCCTACGAGCACGATCGAGTGATGCGTCTTGCCGCGGACATGAAACTGCCTGGTCGAGGCTGGCTGGAGTTCGAGGTGACGCCGGTTGACGGGGGAAGACGCTCGCGGATCCGGCAGACGGCCACCTTCGATCCGCGCGGCCTGCTCGGCCGGTTCTACTGGAACGCCATTCTTCCGATTCATGCGCTGATGTTCGAAGGCCTCCTGCGGCAGATCGCACAGCGTGCTGAACGCGGTGATCATTCGCCAGACGTCGCGGTCGTCGTGCACCGTTCGGTGATTCCCGGTACCGCGGCAGACGTGTTCCGATGGCACGAACGCCCAGAAGCGCTTCTCGACTTGATTCCCCCGGGCGGTTGGGTCCGAATCGAGCGTCGGATCGGCGGCCTTTGTGACGGTGGACGGGTCACCCTGTCGATCGGAATCGGGCCACTACGGATTCATTGGGAGTCCCTTCACTACGGCTATCTCCGCGGGACACAGTTTTGCGACGAGCAAGTCCGCGGGCCCTTCACCACGTGGCGGCACACGCACCGGGTCGAGGCGCTCGGTACGAGCCAAAGCCTGTATGAGGACCGCATCGAATACGCCCTGCCCGGCGGCTCCCTGGTTCGCCAGTTCTCAGATGGCGTGGTTCGGCGTCTTGTCACGCGGATGCTGATGCGTCGGCACCAGATCGTGCACGCGAGTTTCTCCGGCTCTCGGCCGGTCCGCGTATGACGTCGCGACTGCGCACGCTCACGCTGTCGCTGTGGACCTCTTTGGCGCTGGCCACGCCGGCCCTGACACAAGACGGAGCAAGTGGGGGCACCACTCGCAATCAGTTGGTCGCGCAACCGGTTCACGTTGTCGACGCAGTCGACCTCGATCGTTATGCCGGCGACTGGTTCGAAGTTGCGCGATTCCCCAACAGGTTTCAGCGCCAGTGCGCCAGTGACGTCCGAGCCAGTTACGCAAGAAGGCCCGACGGTCGCATAGACGTCATCAATTCGTGTCGAGCGGACGATGGTAGTGCTGTCGAGGCGCAAGGTGTCGCTCGAGTGGCCGACGACCGCACGTTCGCGAAGCTGAAGGTGCGCTTCGCTCCCGCCGCGCTATCCTTCCTGCCCTTCGTGTGGGGCGACTACTGGATTCTGGGACTGGCCAGCGACTACGCGTGGGCGACCGTCGGCTCGCCGGACCGAAACTATCTCTGGATACTCGCGCGCACTCCCGTCTTGGACGCTGAACGTTTTGCGTCGGCGCTCGCAGCGGCGCGAGACAATGGCTTTGACGTCGAACGCTTGGCAATGACGACACACACCGCACACAGTCGCGACGACACCCGATGAAAGAGGAGAGAGTCGTCATCCACGACCAGATGCAACGCGGGTACGTGTATTACCGCAGCGAGCCGGTCGGCCGTAACCTCGCGCCGGAGTTCCGCCCCGAGTTGACACCGAAAGAGATGCTCCAGCTCGGTGTGTTCGGGGGCAAGTACATGACCGACTGTCGGCGTGAGTTTCCCGCCAGCTGGTTCGTACGTGCGAAGCTGTGCGCCGAGCATCACGACGCTCGCCTCAACTACTTCGGCGTCAACGCCTCTCTGTCGCTCGCCACGTGGCACCGCAAGGGCTGGATTCGGCCGCAGGACCCGCGCGGCTGGTTCCAGTGGTACTGCCGCTATTACATGGGTCGCCGGACGGCGGACGATGCGCGCCAGATCCGACGGTGGCGGGCGATCGCGCGCCACGTTGCGGCGATTCGGAAAAACTGCGAGCCGGGCGATCTCGAGTGCCGGCGCAGGCAGCGCCAGGCCGTGCTTCACTGGGCGTACGACAGCCGGAAGATCTAGTGGCGGTGATGCGATGAGCGAATTACCACGTCGGCGTCCTCTTCGCATCGGCATTTCGGCATGCCTTCTGGGCGAGAAGGTCCGATTCGATGGCGGCCACAAGCAGGACGCTTTCCTGACCGGGACATTCGGGCGATTCGTGGAGTGGGTGCCAGTATGTCCCGAAGTGGAAGCCGGTCTCGGCACGCCGCGAGAAGCGATGCGCCTTGTGCGCACGCCGGAGGGCGTCCGCCTGCTGACTGTCAAGACCGTCCGTGATTTGACGGCGACGCTCGACGAATACGCGGAGCGGAGAGTCGAGGAGCTGGCGGCGGAGGAGCTGTGCGGATACGTCCTCAAGAAGGACTCGCCGAGTTGCGGACTAGAGCGAGTCAAAGTCTACGGCGCACACGGCGTTCCCATGAAGTCAGGACGCGGACGATTCGCGGTCAGGCTGGTGGAGCGCTTTCCTGATCTGCCCGTGGAGGAAGAAGGCCGCCTGTCAGATCCACGCCTGCGGGAGAACTTCGTCGAGCGGGTATTCGCCTACTGGAGGCTGCGTGAATTGTGGAGCGGAAGGTGGAGTGTGGGAGATCTGGTGCGATTTCACACCGCTCACAAGCTGATCCTGATGGCGCATTCCCCCGAGGCGTATCAGCAACTCGGGCGTCTCGTGGCACGAGCGCGAACACTGCCGCACGATGAGCTCGAACGTCGCTACACTGGGGCATTCATGGCCGCGCTGACGGTGCTCGCCACGCGCCGGAAGCACACGAATGTGATGCAGCACATGGCGGGGTACTTCAAGGACCACCTCGATCGCGACTCGAAAACGGAGCTCGTCGCCGCGATCGAAGAGTATCGCCGCGAGCTGGTGCCGCTCATCGTCCCGATCACGTTACTACGACACCATGTTCGTTCTCACGGAGTCTCCTATCTGGCCGGACAGCTGTACCTCGAGCCTCACCCCAAAGAGCTCATGCTTCGCAATCACGTGTAAACCCGACGGGACGCTCGAACACCACAGTCCGCGTTCAGCACCGCTGCTCGATGAGCCCGTGATCTGGCACTGCCACAGGACTACTCGTTAGCGATCCAGGCAAGTCCGCGCGTGCTTCGGGACTCAGACAGGGTTGCCGTCTCCAAAATGTCTCCACGACTCCGGTCGCCTCGCCAGGATTGGGGAAGAGGCCAGAGACCTAACAGCGTGGAGACAAGCGCTTGGGATCCAACCTCTTACAGCCATAAGTCACGCGCCCTCACCAATTTAGAAACGCGCTTCGAAGAATTCGAATCCCTGCTTCCCAGCCACACAATTTCGCCCTGTGTTTTCAATAACTTACGAAGCAGGGTGATTTTCACTTCAGAACTCGCATCGACCTCCAACTCCGTTTTC
>Ga0070664_100003260_pt1 | contig 13105 bp, 16 predicted proteins | sample KBSC73metaG_FD_65863 | JGI IMG/M metagenome (GOLD analysis project Ga0070664, IMG submission 65863) | Corn rhizosphere microbial communities from Kellogg Biological Station, Michigan, USA - KBS C7-3 metaG | ecosystem: Host-associated > Plants > Roots > Rhizosphere > Soil ... | reverse complement strand
TGGGCGACGTCATGGGGGGGCTGGTCATCAGCTTTCCACTGGCGAAAAAATGAGCAGAGGCGTAACATGTGCGTGCTTACTTATCCGCTCTGCGCAGGAATGTGCCTAACCCGTCCTTGTTCAGATTCTCCACCAGCACCCGCGAGGCTTTGCCGGTGCCGTCTATCGTAAACGTGACGCCGCTCAATCCCACCGCATTCTCGCCCGTCGTCTCATAATAGAACGTGTCGTGGTCATAGTGGGTGAGCGCATAGGCCAACGGCTTAGGACCCTGCAGCATCGTCAGTTTTCCCTTGTGTTCGGCAATTTCAACCGGCCCATAAAAATCGTTGTCATACGTACCGGCATAGGCCGGGTTCGGCTGCGCGTCCCCGCGCGATGAGGGGGCTTTCGAATAATCGATCGGACTGTGGTCCTCCTTGGCCATTTCCTCAAAGTAGGGGCGAAGCAAGGCCAGCCAGTCCTGCTGAACTTTGCCGTAAGTGGCCAAATCGACGAAGCTGAATGCCACCGCTTCCGCCAGCCCGACCGGTTGTCCATGTGACCTTCGCGGCAGCGATCGCGCCTTCGGTCATTCCGAAATTTGTGTAGGCGTAGTGTGAGCGAAAATTGTTCTTCAGCGGAAGAAACCGCAGCCGCTTCAACACCTCCGAGGTGCAGCTGGACGATCCGACGCACAGCCCGCCATCGAGAGCTCGAGCGAGAGGATCAGCGCACAGATCGCATTCATCGTCCAACGCTCGGTTTTACGGTTCGTCGTGCGGTCGTTCATCATGTTGTGTCCTCTGGTGTTGCGCGCCGACGTTATTTGACCTGTCTGCAATTCCGTCAAGATCCTTGATTTCAGCTCGGATGAACCGATACCCGCCGTTCGGTTCCCATTGCTTCAACGGGGCATGCAGCGGTTGTTTGTACTACATTTCGCCAGCGTCAGGAAACCCGTAGTGTCGTTTGTTGCACGGTTGACGGTTGATAGAAGCGTTCAGTCAGGCGAGTGTCTGTGTGGCTCAGCGCTGAGGCTTCGTGAGGTAGCGATACATCCCTTCCACATTTTCCGGGAACCAGTCGGCATAGCGGCTCCAACTCTCGTATTTGGGGAGCTGAACGGCCTTCTTGGTTTCGTCGAGACTGGCGCCCTTCTTGACCTGCTCGAGTACGGCGGCTCTAAGGTCTTCGAGATAGCGGCGGAACATTCTCACATGTTCTTTTCTGCCGATCTTGCCGTGACCGGGCACCAGTGTGTCGAACTCCAATTGCTCGACCCGCTTGAGCGATTCGATCCAGTCGTCGGGATAGTCGCTTCGCATGGTGCGGTACGCCATCGTCTCGACCGGGATAAAATCCACGGCGAACAGGAGCCTGTGCTGTGGCAACAGCACGACCAGGCTGTTGTCCGAATGGTTTTTGCCCGTGTAAATCAGCTCGACGTGTTTGCCGCCGAGGTCGATAAACATCCGGTCCGTGAAGGTGAGCGTAGGGACGGGAGTCGTCGGGTCCGCTGCGTCGACAATATACGGCAGAGCGGCTGCCTGGCTGATGAAAACGGCCTGATCGGCAAACGCCTTGCCGCCGGTGATGTGATCGCTGTGGTGGTGGCTGTACACCACATAGCGCACGGGCTTGTCCGTGAGTTTGGCGATTTCCGCCCTCAACCAGGTCGCCGCTTCGGCGCTGATCGGATCCGTGACGATTACGCCTTCGGAGGTCGTGAGGAAAATGGCTTGATGAAATTGATGACGGAAGAGATACACATCATCGGCCAGCTTGGTGATCTCATCGTCGGGATGTGAGGGTTGGGCTGCCACGTCGAGTGCAGGAACCAAGAGCCAACCGATCAGCACTAATGCGAACCATCTGGAGAAGGACATGCGAGCCTCCACAACACCACGGTTGTTGCACCGTCGCCGAGGTCGACACCGCGCAGGAGATGACAATTTACAGAGCGGGGACAAACGAAGCAAGGAGGCGATGGACGGCGTCGACGGTTGTACGGAGGGGCGGAAGTTGATATTCTCCGCCGGTCTTATCGCATTCAATCGTATCGAGGGAGTGCAACATGAGAATTCGACGATTGGCAGGGCTGGGGATCCTCATCCTCGCGTGCATCGGCGCCGGCCAGCTTGATTGCAGAGCCCAAGCGCCGCTGCCTCCGACCTCGACGGCTCCGTCGATCCCTAGCCCCAACAGCGCCCAAACGATTGCCGCTCACATTCAAGCCCTGGCCTCACAGATCTCGTCACTCAATGAAGAGATCACCGTCCTCCGTACGCAATTAGAACATCTGCGAGCCACAAAGCCCCAGCCGCCGCCCAACGATGCCTCGCCGGCCGTCAAGACGGCCTATGCCAATGCGCTGCAGGTGTGGAACAATCAGATGCAGGCCGCCGCGCAGCGGATACAGACGCTTCAGGCTCGAATCGATGCGCTCGAAAACGAGCTGACCCGGCTCGCATCCCAAGTGGCGGCGGCGCAACGGACAGAGATTGCGAAACAGCAGGCGGCGCTCGCAACAGCCAAGAAAAACCTGAACCAGGCGATAGTGGTGGCTGCCGGCCTGAAGCCGGCTCCGACCAAACCCGGTGCAAAGACAGGCGCAGGATCTCTTTCTCCGGCGTCGGGTCTGCCGTAGGAAGGCAATCACTCTTTCAAGGATGCCATTCGGCCAATTCCACCGTAATGCCTTCAGGCCCGGAAAGAAACACGAGCTTCCTGGCGTGAAAATCCATGATCTCATTTCGTAGCGTCACGCCCTGGCTGGTCAACCGCTTGACCTCTGCATCCAAATCGGTCACCGCAAAGCAGATATGGTTGTACCCGGGCTTCGCCAGGTTCTCGACATCGGCATCGGGCAGGTGCTCAGGCCGGATGTAGCGCAGCAGTTGAATTTCGAATCGGGAACCGGCCTGCTTCGACACCAGCGTGACGTGTTCGGCTTCGATCCCTTCTACCCCCATATAGCGGGCGAACGTCGTTCCGGAAATGACGACCGATTTCTCCTCGACGAATCCAAGAAGCGCAAAGAATCGCTTCGCCTGAGCGACATCCCGCACCACGACGGTCACGTGATCGATATGTAGAATCATCGCCGGAGAATTGTACGTCTCCAAGGTGGAAACGTCTACGGCCGCGCCGTCGATAGCATATCTCCACGCTCGCTTTATGAAGTAGTTGATTCTGGATGGCGGTACGATCAATCTGGTCGATGTCACCGGAGCGGAATGCTCGGATCACTGACTCAAGAGTTGTCCTCACTGAGCATCCGTTTCGGCCTGGCGAACGCGCGGATGGACGTACGAACCACTCTTGAACGTGCGGGGGTCGCGACGCACATCGGGCCTGAATTCATGTTTCACACGCTGAACAGCGCCAGCGATGCGTTCACTTCCAGGGCCCATCCGTGAGCTACCGGACCGGGATCGAATCGGTCTGGCCCGCCGTGCACATCAACGTCGAAGGAATATCGAGTTGACCGGATGGACGGAAGCCCCACGCGGTGGCGAGGGCCTGACATGCGAGGCCTCGAAGCGTCTTGTCGTTGCGATTGACGCAGTGGGGGTAATGGGCATTGCCGCGCAGCGCCAAGTCTCCGTTCTCTGCCGACAATCCCCGTACATCGACATTCACGTTGAAGAGCGAGCCGCAGTCCCTCTCGAGCAGCGTCCCATCCTTGGTGGCGTCCTCCTCGAGAAAGAGGACCACCTGCGCCTTCATCTCCCGTGCGACGGCCAGTGCCGCTTTGCGGGTGGAAAAATTGTGGGCAATCTGAGGGGACCGGACTGGATGCGTCTCGGGCATCGAGAGATTCGAATAGTGATGCGCCTGGAGCCATTCCACCGCTATCTCGATCAGCGGTGGATCGGCCCAAACGAGGATCGGCTGGTCGGTGGCCGGCAGGTTGGTGTGGGAACCGCTGGCGATGGGGAACCGGACGCCAGCAGGCGGGGGCTTCGACGGACATCCCTGTAAAAACAGCACGGCGAAGAGCACGCACAGGATGTGGACAGTTGGGCGGGAGTGTCTCATGCCGTATCGATCTTCTTGCACGGATTGTGACTTTCTTCTACGGCAAGCGCAACCCTAGGACTCCCGCAGCCTCCTTGTAATGCCATGCCGCCGCCGGTATAGTCCGGGTGGACAGGGGATGGGGTCCCCCGGATAACCGCCACGTTCTGTGGCTGATGACTCCTACGCCATAACCCCGCGTAGACATCATTATCTGGGAGGACTTCATGGAACACGCCTTTACGATTGCATTCTTGTGGCTCGTTCTCGCCGTCGGTTCCGCACTGCTTGCTTCCGCCATCGGTCTTTCAATCGCGCTCGTTGAAATTTGCGTCGGCGTGGCTGCCAGCGCCGCGCTCATGGCAGTGAATGCCGGAGATCTGCTTGCCGCGAACTCGGACTGGTTGCGTTTCCTGGCGACCACCGGCGCCGTGCTGCTCACTTTTCTGGCCGGAGCCGAGCTCGATCCCGCCGTCATGAGGACGAAGCTGGTGGAAGTGAACGTGGTGGGCGCCGTCGGGTTTTTTGCCCCGTTTCTCGGCTGCGCGGCGCTCGCCTACTACGGTCTCGGTTGGGACTCAAACGCCAGTTGGCTCGCCGGCATCGCACTCTCCACGACCTCCATGGCCGTGGTATACGCGGTCATGCTGGAGACGGGTCTCAATCAGACGGAGTTCGGCAAGGGAATTCTCGGGGCGTGCTTCATTAATGATCTCGGAACGGTCATTGCCCTGGGATTGTTGTTTTCTCCGTTCACGTACAAAACCCTTCTGTTCGTGGTGATCACGGGAGTCACGCTTGCGGCGCTGCCGGGACTCACCGCCTGGCTGACACATCACTACGGTCATCGCACTGCAGCGATCCGGACCAAATGGATTATGTTGATCTTGTTTGGCCTGGGCGCGCTCGCCCTCTGGGCCGGCAGCGAGGCGGTCTTGCCGGCCTATCTCGCCGGAATGATCCTGGCGGGACGAGCCACAAAGGATGCCCACTGGATGCGGCGGATGCGCACACTCACCGTCGGCTTTCTCACGCCGTTTTATTTCCTCCGGGCCGGGACGCTCGTGAGCCTTCCAGCCTTGTTGGGAGCACCGATCGTGTTTCTTGTCTTGTTGGCGGGAAAAGTCGCTTCTAAGATCTTCGGTTTATATCCGTTGATCGGGGTGTTCCGCCAGGACGCGAAGGAACGATGGTATTACACCCTCTTGATGTCGACCGGACTCACATTCGGTACGATTTCTGCGCTATTCGGATTGGCCCATGGATTGATCTCGCAGGAACAGTACTCCTACCTGGTCGCCGCGGTCATCGCCAGCGCGGTCGTGCCGACGATCATCGCAGGCACGGCCTTTCTTCCGGTTCACTTGATCCCGGAGCGAAGCCAGGAAGCGGTCCGCATGCATCGCGAACGTGCACTTGGCGAAGAAGGGTAGCGTAGACCTTTCCCGGTCAGTTCAGGCATGCTGAAGAGGACTGTTCCCGGACCGAACGTTCGACCTGATCTGAAGGACCGACGCCATGGCGCGATCTTCCCGACACGCAGAGGCACCCCGCCGGTACGTGCCTTCGCGCCAACGCGAGAGTCCGTTCCACCCGCGAACGTTGTGGACACTGCTCCGCAAGACCGTGTCCAAGTGGAACGATGATCCGACTCTGCGATTTGGCGCAGGGTTGGCCTTCTATACGGCATTTGCCGTGGTGCCCTTGGTGTTCATCGTCGTGGAACTGGCGACGGTCGTCCTCGGGCGAGGGGTTGCGGAAGGACTGTTGTTGGAGGAGATCCAACGGCTCATCGGGGAGCAAGGCGCGCAGGCCGTCGGGCAACTGCTCGACAACTGGCAGAAAAACGGCGTAGGTCGACTGGCCACGGTGGTGGAGGTGGCCACACTGTTCTTCGCTCTGGCCGGAGCCTTTGACCAGCTGCAGGACGCCTTGAACTGGATTTGGGGAGTCGAACCGAAAGCACAGGGCGGCATTCTGAACCGGGTGCGTCATCGGTTCCTGTCGATACTCGGAGTCCTCGGGACCGCCTTTCTTCTGCTGGTGTCGCTCATCATGACGGCCGGAGGAAAAGCCTTCGTCTCGCATCTCCCCGGGACTGAATTCGTGAACCAGAGTATTGTCAGCGTGACCTCGTTTGTGTCCGTCACGCTCCTGTTCGCGATGATCTTCAAGCTGCTGCCCAAAGCGAAGATCGCCTGGGCGGATGTCTGGATCGGCGCCGCGGCCACTGCGATCCTCTTTTCCATCGGCAAATGGGTGATCCTTCTGTACCTCGGCAAGACGCTCATCGTCTCCCTCTACGGAAGCGCCGCTCCGCTGGTGATCATTCTGCTCTGGGCCTTCTATTCCTCCCAGATCCTGCTCTTTGGCGCAGAATTCACTGCGGTATATGCCAGCGACTGCGGTTCGCGATTGGTCGCGACGGAGGATGCCGTGGCGGTCGGGGAGCCGGCCAAGAGCAATGAGGCAGAGCAGGAGGCACGCCGCCGGCCTGGCGGCCGGTAACTCCCAGCAGGCTCAGCCATCGAGATGCCTACGACAGAACACACCGCACCGAGTTCCTTTCGATTGATCCAGTGGGCCCCCTTCGCCATTGCACTCGTCCTGATCTTTTCGATGATGTCTGATACAGAAGAGTGGTTGTACGTCGCGGCTGTGCTCGGGGTACTGGCGTCGGTCGCGGTCGGCCGGACCTCCGGACCGCCGGCGCTGATCCCGATGCGCCCGCGCATGGTCAATTTTGCCAAGGGGTGGGTCTTCATCGTGGCTGGTGCCTCTCTCAGTCTTCTCCATGGGAGATGGCAGCCGATGGTCTTCTTCGCCCTCGTCGGCCTGGTCTCATCGGGTTTGTTTTGGCTCGGTTGCCGGTCGAGCCGGTAGTTGGCCAATTTCCAGGGACGCCACGAGTGTGCATCCTGTTGCGATTGAGGTACTTGTCTTGACGCTGTTGACCGCGATGCTCCACGCCTTGGTCGGATACAACCTGATGTCGTTGCCTCAATCGTGCTTTGGATGCGATCACTTGAATTAATCATCAGGGAGGGGAGAGCCATGCCGACCTATATCATTCAGTCGCAATGGACCGAACAGGGCATTCGAAACGTGAAGGAGTCCGCAAACCGCCTTGACCTGGGGAGGAAGAAGTTGAAGGAAATGGGCGGGGACATCAAAGCCTTTTATCTGACCACAGGGCCGTATGACATGTTGGCCATCATCGAGGTGCCGAACGATGCGACCCTGGCAGCGCACCTCTTGTGGCTCGGTTCGCAAGGCAATCTTCGAACCCAGACGGTAAAAGCGTTCACCGAGGATGAATTTCGAGGCATTGTCGGCAAACTACCATAGATGTCTCGGGCAGGGGTGGGGCCGGGCGCAACGCATCGGTATGACGCGCCATGACTGCGGCTACAACAATGTCTAACGGGGGTGACTCATGGAGCCAAGTTTTTGGCACCAGCGATGGGAGAAAAATGAGATTGCGTTCCATGAAAGCAAGGCCAACCCTCTCCTGGTCAAATATTTCCAGGAACTGTCGTTGGCCAAGGGCCGTCGGATCTTCGTCCCATTGTGCGGGAAGACACTCGATATTTCGTGGCTCATGTCCAACGGCTATCGCGTTGCGGGCGCTGAGCTGAGTCAGATTGCCATCGAGCAATTGTTCATGGATCTTGGAGAGCAACCGGACATTTCACGCGTCGGTGAAATGGATCTGTGGAGCGGAAAACAGCTTGATATCTTCGTCGGCGATATCTTTGCCTTGTCCCGGAAGATGCTTGGTCCGGTCGACGCGGTCTATGACAGGGCAGCCTTGGTGGCCCTTCCGGAACCCATGCGCCACCGCTATGCCGTGCACCTGGCCGAGCTGACGCACAAGGCCCCTCAGCTGCTCATTTGTTATGACTACGACCAGCGCGCGATGGATGGTCCGCCGTTTTCAATTCCGGACGAGGAAGTACACCGCCACTACGCGGGCAGTTTCGATGTCAGGCGTCTCTCTAGCACAGAGGTATCCGGGGGCTTGAAGGGAAAATGCCCCTCGAAAGAAAACGTCTGGCTGCTCCGATCGAAGTAGTGCCAATCCTCCTGCAGGGGTATCGCTTCAACTAGGGGAATCCCCAGTTATTGGCGATCTTTCTAGATCAGAAGATAGGGCTGACGCTCGCGTTCTTCACCCTGACATCGAGGAGGGAGTTATGCCTCGGGTTTCCCCTATGATCTACGACAGGCACATCGAAGACTCGCCAGAGCCCGAGGATAGAGAGTGGTCAGGCGACGATTCTGCGGGACTGGGTCGCATCAAGCTTGGAATTGCGTGGTCGTGCGTCACAGTGGCCGGCGTTATGGCGCTCGGATCCTCGACGATCGCACAATGGCCCCCGACGCTGACGATGTTGGGTCTCGTGGTGCTCCTCGCGGGCTATACCGGGTATGGCTTCTTCCTCGCAAAGAAGAACACCGTTCAATTTGCGGACTCTCTCTACTATATGGGGTTTCTCTGGGCGCTGTTTGCCCTCATCGCGACGTTTGTGATCTGGCCGGCGCCCAAGCTCACGACCGACGCCGTGCTGACAACCTTCGGCTATGCGCTGGTGGCGACGTTTTGCGGGATGCTGCTGCGGTTGGTCATTCTCCAATTTCAGGACACGCTGCCCGACCGGCTCGTGCATGCCCAAGACACGCTTGACCGTCGGATGGCCTCGCTGACCCAACAGATCAACGAAGCTACGATGGAGATGACGGCCTTCAGGGAGCGTGCAGCCAATGACCTTGGCGGTACCCTCTACGACCTTGTCCAGTCATTGGCGGCTGTGCGCGAAAAGATCGCGGACCAGCATGTCAGGATGGCCAAAGCGACGAGTGAAGGCTTTGAATCATCGTTGCGGGAGATTCTTGGCCGGGTCTCGGCCATCCACATTCCCCAGGAGATGCTCACCGCCGAGGTGGATAAACTTGCCGAGGCAGTAGGGCGGCGGGGGGAACACTTCGAACAGGCGGCGCAGGGGCTGGAGCAGCGCTTGAGGCAAGCGGCTGAAACCGTCACGGCGTTCGGGGATTCCCTGTGCGGGTCGGAAGCCGGACGACAGGTAGCAGCTGCGGTCAATCAGTTGTCGGGCACGATCAAGGAACGAACTGAACAATTTGCCGAGATGACCAGGGCGTTGGAACAGAGCCGCGTGGAGTTGGATGGTCAACTCCATAATGTGCATTCGCTCGGATCGGCGGTGGCGATAGTCTCAACGCAATTGTCGGCGTTCGAAGCCGAGCTGAAGGGTCTCTCGTCCGCGTCGATGTCCACTGAGCTCAAAGACGGGCTCATGAATGTGCAGAAGGCCATTCGCTCCAGTCTCGATGCGAGCAAGGCGATCGAGTCCACGATGAGGGACGTGCTGTTTTTCATGAGGGAGAGGGTCACAGAGGAGCGCTCCAGTGGGAGAAACTGAATCGCGTTCCGATTGGGTGTTCGGCTTGTCGCTTGTTCAAGTGACGCTCCTCCTGTGCTTCGCCGCCATGTTGGTCTATGTGACGGAGCAGGGGGAGGTCAGCGGACAAGAACCGCGGCAGGGCGCCGGGGACGCACAGAGCCTTGGGGCAAGCCTTGATGCGGCCACGGCAAGGAACACCGAGCTCGAGAAACAGCTTGGCGAGATGGCGCTGCTGGTCGACGACGTGAAACTCATGGTCGGCGCCAAGGCGCCCTCGAAAGAGGGTTTCCAGGACGCCGTCGAGACCTTAAAGCGGGGCTATGCGCTGTGTCAGAAGGATGACAACACGTTGATCGAAGCCAGGGTTCAAAATGGCGCCGAAACTGTGAATGTCATCGGGGAGATTCCCTCTGATCTGGCGGTCACGTTGGCGAAGGGGGACTCCACCTCAGATCTTGAACAAATCGTCTCGTTCATTCAAGACGTGTACGAGTACGAAAAAGAACACAAGTGTCGATTCAATTACCGCCTGAGGTACGCCACGGACAACGACTATAGAAAAGGCAGAGACGGATACGAGAAGTATTTCTATCCGGAAAAACTTCTGCGAATCGGATGAGTCAGTCGGCCGTCTTGTCGCCTGTACCGCCCGCGCGCCCCCCGACTGCCCCCTTCTTGACCCGTATCGACGGATCCTACTAGGCCGGTAACGACACCTCTAATGTCTCTGCAGCGATCTGCGCTGATGGCGCATCGGATTCGAGGCGGCTCACCCTCTTTCTCCCAGGGATTCCGCGGGCTTCAAGGTACAGAGGGACCGGACTCTCAGGCAGTGTCAGCGGACGACGAAGCATCCACTTGCCTTCCGGGGGTGCGGCATAAGTGGAGAGCGGAAGCAGTTCACCTGTGTCCGCATTTAGCAGCATCGGTGTCGTAGATTTTTTCCATCGCCGAAAGTTCCGGAGTCTTCGCCAGAGTGCCATGGCTCTTTCCCCCAACGCCCGGAGTGGTTGATCGTGCTGTCGCTACGAGAGGCGGGTCTGCCGGTCGCGCTCGCCTCGGTAACTACATAAGAGCAACTACGGTACCATCGCAGACGGGAAAGACGGCGTCAGCGAAACGGGACTATACGACAGACGATTGACGATGCCTTCATGTGTGAGCTTGCTTCGCAATGCTCTCGACGCTGTAGGTCCGGTCCATCAGGGAGTGAACAGCTTTGGACAATCGCACCGTTCGCGAGGCTCACCGGAGACCATCGCCGACGCTCGACTGGGCGCTTAGGGAGGAGTTTGGGAGACCTTCTGCTTCTCCGCGGTCTCCACGGCCGAGGCAGGCAGCCACCCGCCGCCCAGGGCTTTATAGAGCTGGACGACCGAGACGAGATGCAGCCGGCGGGTGGAGGCCAGTGAGAGCTCGGCGTCAAAGAGGTTCCGCTGGGCAATGAGGACGTCCAAGTAATTGGCAATGCCGCCGGTATAGCGCAGATTCGCCAGACGCAGTGCCGTCTGCAGCGCCTTGACCTGTCTTTCCTGGGCCGCCGTCTGTTCGACAGCGGTCGTCACCGCCACCAACGCATCTTCTACTTCCCTGAAGGCGATGAGGATCGTCTGCTCGTATTGCGCGAAGGCCTGGCCCGTTTGGGCCTCCGACGCCTCCTGTTGAAAACCCAACACCTGCGCATTGAAGAGCGGACCGGCCACGCTGGCCCCTGCCACCCCAAAAAAGGTTTCGTTGGCCACCAGATGGTTCAACTGGGGACTGGCAATACCCAGAATGCCGGTGATGCTGAGCTTGGGAAATCGGTCGGCCTTGGACTGTCCGATCCTGGCCGTCGCCGCTGCCAACTGCAGTTCCGCCTGGACGACGTCTGGACGGCGCTGCAGCAAATCCGAGGGAAGGCCAGCCGGCACAAGCGGCGGCATCACTTGCTCGGTGAGCGCCCGTCCCCTTGTGATTCGAGTGGGATTCCTCCCAAGCAAGACGCTGATCTCGTTTTCCTTCTGCACCATCTGCCGCTTCAATTCGGCGATGCGAGCGGCCGCGTTCGCCTGCTCGGCTTCGAACTGTTCGACATCCAGTTGGTTGATGTAGCCCACGCGGAATCGCGCTCTGGCAAGCTTCACCGACTCATCCCAGGCCTTCAAGGTGCGCGTGGCGATTTCGAGTTGAAGATCGAACTGCCGAAGCTCGAAATAGGCTTGGGCCACACCGGCCACGATTTGGAGAATGACCGCTCTTCGGTTCTCTTCCCGCGCGAACAAATCCCCGAGCGCCGCCTCATTGGAGCGGCGAATGCGTCCCCAGATATCGAGTTCCCAAGCGAGATTGCCCTGAATATAGTAGTTGAACGGGTTGGGGAATCCGGGGAAGGCGACATTTCTCGTGTTGCCGAAACCCGGCGCGTTGACCGTTGCATTCATCTGCGGAGCAAAATCGGTTTTGGCGACGAGCACACGGGCCGCGAACTCGTCGACCGTCGCGACCGCGCGTTTGAGATCCTTGTTTTGCTCCAGTGCCACGCGGATCAGCCGTTGAAGCTCCTCATCACGATAGAGCTCCCACCAGGGCACATTGGCCAGGGACTCCATGTCCTTTTGCGCTTCGGCCATGCGGAATGAGTCGGAGACGGGAATGTCCGGGCGGGCATAGTCGGGCCCGAATTTGCAGGAGGCCAGCAGCGACAGCATCCCGATCAACAGCAAGTGATGAATAATGAACGACATATTCCTCACCTCCCGGTTCGCCCAGGGGACAATCGCTCAGACGGTCTTCTCTGCGACAGGCCTCTGGGCGGGCACTGCCGGCGCCTCGATCGCGGCCCGTCCGGTGGCCCGCTGTTTCATTTTTCCGATCAGCACAAAGAACAGGGGCACGAAAAAGATGGCGAGGAAGGTCGCCGCCAGCATGCCGCCCAGCACCCCGGTGCCAATCGATCGGCGACTGGCGGCACCGGCACCGGTGGCGATCACCAGCGGCAGGACGCCGAGGATGAAGGCCATCGAGGTCATGATAATGGGACGGAAGCGCAACCTGGCAGCGTCGATCGCCGATGCGACCAACGGCCGGCCAGCGTGGTATTCCTGGTTGGCAAATTCGACAATGAGGATGGCATTCTTGGCGGAGAGTCCGATCAGCGTAACCAACCCGATCTGGAAGTAGATGTCGTTGTTCATGCTGCGCAGCCACACGGCCGACAAGGCGCCAAAGACGCCGAAGGGCACCGCCAGGATCACCGCAAAGGGTACTGTCCAACTTTCGTACTGCGCCGCAAGCACCAGAAACACCATCAGGAGACCGAACGCAAATGCGAGGACCGATTGCGTGCCAGCCTTGCGCTCCTGGAAGGAAATCCCGCTCCAGTCGATTCGATACCCTTGCGGCACCAATACCTCCTCAGCCACCCGCTGAAGCGCGTCCAGGGTTTGTCCGGAACTTGCGCCAGGACTCGAGGCACCGAGGACCAGGGCCGTATTGAATCCATTGAAGTGTGTGACCGGGTCGGGACCGCTCGTCGATTCGGTGCTCACCACCGTGTCGAGCGGAATCATGGCATGGCCTTGGCCCTGCCCGTTCACCGCCCTGACATAAATTTTGGAAATGTCCTGCGGAGCCGAGCGATATTGGGCTTCCGCTTCGGTTTGCACCCGATAGACCCGGCCAAATTTCACGAAGTC
>Ga0070664_100003258_pt1 | contig 13109 bp, 9 predicted proteins | sample KBSC73metaG_FD_65863 | JGI IMG/M metagenome (GOLD analysis project Ga0070664, IMG submission 65863) | Corn rhizosphere microbial communities from Kellogg Biological Station, Michigan, USA - KBS C7-3 metaG | ecosystem: Host-associated > Plants > Roots > Rhizosphere > Soil ... | reverse complement strand
GACCTCCGGCGTGACAGGCCGGCGTTCTAACCAACTGAACTACGACCCCGCGACAGGAACGGCGCATGATACACGACGAGTCCCGGGCTGTCAGCCCTGACCCGGGGCCGGGCGCTAACGGGAGTTCGCCTTCGGGAAGAGGACTTTTCCGGGCTCCGCGTTCAGGCGCTCGATGATCCTGCGGGTCAGGAGCGTCTTGCGCCGTCCCGCCCGACGCGGCGTGACGAGGTACCGCACCGTCGCGTCGACCCACGTGTTGGGGTTCACGCGAAAGAGCACCGACGGACGGTCGTCGACCTCGAGGTGGTCGACCGGCGTGTCCGCGAGGAGCTCGCGGTAGACCTTCACCCGCTCGGACATGGCGGCGCCCATCTCCTCCTCGACCGCGGTTCGCATGACCGACGCCACGAACTCGAGGTCGCTCTCGTACGCGACCTGGACGGTGATCTCGTTCCAGATGTACGGGAACAGAGGCCACGAGTAGTTGTAGACCGTCGAGTTGAACACCTTCGAGTTGGGAAAGCGGATGATGCGGCCGCTCGGATGGTCGGTCGAGAGGAATTCCCCGCCGAACTCCCACAGCGTCGTGTCGAGGTAGTCGACGTCGATCACGTCGCCCGTCGCTTCGTCGATGCGAATGCGATCTCCGACGCGATACGGCGAGCGGACGAGGATGTAGATCCACGCGAAGAAGCTCGTCAGCGGCGCCTGGAGGGCGAAGCCCAGCACGAGGGACAGCAGGCCGAGCGAGACCGCCGCCCCGTACCAGCCCACGAACAGGATCGACACGACGGAGAATCCGACGAGCAGCGCCGTGAGGAGGCGGAGAACCCGCCGCACGTTGTAGCGCGCCGCCCGCTCGCGAAAACGCGGGATGACGATCGCGGACGCCATCGCGTACACGGCGAGCAGGCCGGTCGCCGCGGCGGCCGCGAGGACGATGCGAGGCACCCACTCGGGCCGCGTGTGCGACGCCCAGAGCAACCGGCGGTCGAGCAGATAGAAGACGCCTCCGAGCACGGCGGCGCACGCCGCCCAGAGGAACGCTCTCGATTTCTGATGAAAGGAGACGTCGGCATGACCGGCCGGCGCAGACTCCTTCAGCGCCTCCTTCACCGAGGGCTGGGCGCGGATCTCCCCGGGCGTCAGCGATTCGGGACGCGTGGCTGCGGGATCCGGAGCGGACGGATCGCTCGTGGGGGCGTCGGGAGGGCCGGCGCTCACGCTCACGCCGGCCAACGGTGCAAGATCCGCACCGTCGCCGCGCGCGAGCGCCGGTTCGTGATCCGACGGCGCTACCGCCTCACCAGACGTCGCAGCGCTCGGCCTCGGGCCGCACCATCGGCGCGCCCGGCTTGCAGCCGAACGCCTTCTGGAACTCCGGGAGATTCGACAGCGGTCCGATCACGCGGAACTTGCCGATCGGATGCGGATCGCCCTGCGCCATCAGCTTCGCCGTCTCCGGTCGCACCGCGTCGCCCCGGAACTGCCCCCACGCGATGAAGAACTGCTGGTCGGGCGTGAAGCCGTCGACGTCGGGCAGCGGGGGCTTGCCCTTCTGCGAGATCTGAAACGCGCGGTACGCGATGCGCGCGCCGGCGAGGTCGCCGATCGATTCGCCCGCGACGAGCTTGCCCTGGTGGTGAACTCCGGGGGCCGCCTCGTACGCGTCGAACTGGCGCACGATGCACGCCGTCTTCTCCTGGAACTTCTTCAGGTCCTCGTCGCTCCACCAGTTCTGGAGCCTCCCCTGCGCGTCGTACTGCGCGCCCTGGTCGTCGAACCCGTGGCTGATCTCGTGGCCGATGACGACGCCGATCGCTCCGTAGTTGACCGCGTCGTTGGCCGTCAGGCTGAACGCCGGCGGCTGGAGGATGCCGGCCGGGAAGACGATCTCGTTCAGGAGCGGGTTGTAGTACGCGTCCGAGGTCGGCGGCGTCATCCCCCAGCGGCCGCGATCCACCGGTTTGCCGATCTGCGCGAGGTTGTCGCGAACCGCGAACTTGCGCCCGGCGACGACGTCGTCGAAGAACGACGTGCGCGCGATCGGAACGCGGCTGTAGTCCTTCCACTTGTCGGGGTACCCGACCTTCGGGTTGAACGTCGAGAGCTTCTCGAGCGCGCGCTTCCTGGTCTCGGCGCTCATCCACTCGAGTCCCTCGATCGTCTCCTTCATCGCGAGGCGCAGGTTCTTCACCATCTCCTGCATGCGCGCCTTCGCCTCGGGCGGGAAGTATTTCTCCACGTACTTCTGCCCCAGCGCCTCGCCGAGCAGCTGGTCGGCGGTCTCCGAGCAGCGCTTCCAGCGCGGCTTCATCTCTTTCTGCCCGGCGAGATAGGCCCCCTTGAAGGCGAAGTTCTCCTCGACGAAGGGCTTCGACAGCACCGGAGAGGCCGCTTCGAGCAGCTGCCACTCGAGATAGGTCTTCCAGTCGTTCACCGGCGTCTTCGTGAGCTGCCGCTCGACCTCCTGCAGGAACTTCGGCTCCGCCGCGTAGACGTCGCCGGGCGGGACGCCGAGAGCGCGGAAGGCCGCGGCCCAGTCGTAGTGCGGCGTGAGCTTCTGGAGCTCGGCCATCGTCATCTTGTGGTCCGTCGCCTTCGGATTGCGCAGCGCGACGTTGTCGAGAGACGCCTTCGCGAGATCCGTCTCCATCCGCATCACCGTGTCGGCGTTCTTCTTCGCCTCCGCGGGGCTCGCTCCCGCGAGCTCGAAGACCTTCGCCACGTGGGCGAGGTACTTGTCGCGCGCCTCGGCGAAGCGCGGCTCGGTCTTCACGTAGTAGTCGCGGTCCGGCAGGCCGAGCCCCGAGGCGAAGACCCACGCGAGCACGGAGTCGGGCTCGTGGTTGTCCGACGCGGCGGCGATCGCGAACGGGACGAGGATCCCGAGACTCTGGAAGGTCGTGATCTGGCCGGCCAGGTCCGCCGGCGTCTTCATCGCGCGAATCCCGGCCCGGTAGGGCTCGAGCGGCGCGACGCCGGCCTTGTCGATGGCTGCCTCGTCCATGCACGCGCCGTAGAAGTCGCCGATGAGCTGGTCGACCGAGCCCTTCGGCGCGTCCTTGGCCGCCGCGGCCTGCTCGAGGATCCCCTTGAGCCGCTCCTTCGAGGATTCACCCGCCTCCCAGCGGCGGCTCCAGCGCGGCATCGACGGCGGGATGGGGTTCTTTGCGCGCCAGGACCCGTTGGCGAACTCGTAGAAGTCGGTGCAGGCCTCGACGGACCGGTTCATGTCGGAGAGCTCGATGCCCTGCAGCGGCCGGTCGTCGGCGGCCGGGGCTGGACGTTCCGAGAGGACGAGCGTAGCGGCGAGGACGAAGGCGACGCGGCTTCGGATCACGCATACCCCCTTTTTCGGAGGCGCACGGTACCACGGCCGCCCGGGCGCGCGCCGATCCCGCGGTCGCCAGAATTTCCCGAGGAAAACCTCGAATTCCGGGGCCTTGACACGTCCATCTATAGTTCTATAACCTTCGATCTATCATGATGGATACCTACGAAATCCGCCCCGCACGGACCGACGACCTCGAGCCCGCGACCGCCCTTCTTTCCGAGTCGAAGCTGCCGCTGGCCGGGTTCGCCGAGCACCTCGCCGACGCGCTCGTCGCCACGCGCGAGGGACGCGTCGTCGGCGTCGTCGAGCTCGAGCTCTACGGGCGCGCCGCGCTCCTTCGCTCGCTCGTCGTCGCGCCGTCGGAGCGGGGGGCTCGCCTCGGAGAGCGGCTCGCGGCGGGCGCCATGCGCCTCGCGGAAGACCGCGGGATCGGGGACGTCTACCTGCTGACCGAGACCGCCGAGCGGTTCTTCCCCCGCTTCGGCTTCACTCGACAGGAGCGCGCGACGGCGCCCGAGGAGGTTCGCCACTCGGTCGAGTTCCGGCTCGCCTGCCCCGAGAGCGCCGTGATGATGCACGCGAGGCTGGCGTGAGCGGCGCGCCGGCGAGGGCCCGCGGAAAGGGCGCGGAGATCGACCTCGTCACGGCCTGCAAGGCGCTCGGAGACCCGACGCGGCTGAAGATCCTGGAGCTGCTGAAGGCGAAGGGGCGCACTTGCTGCGACCTCGTGGCCCGCGACGAGCGCGGCCTCTGCGCGTGCGACATCGAGCGGGCGGTCGGCCTGTCGCAGGCGGCCGTGTCGCATCACATGGGGCTTCTCCGCCGGGCCCGGCTCGTCGTCGCGGAGAAGCGCGGCCGCTGGATCTTCTACACGCGCGACGAGCAGGCAATCGCGGCGCTCGCGGAGGAGCTCGCGAGAGCGGTCTAAAAAGTTTTGTGTTCATAGATCGATTGTTCTCGATCTATAGAAATGGAGGCAGTCATGTCCGGATCGGTCCACATCTCCCTGAACGTCTCGGACCTCTCGAAGTCGGTCGAGTTCTACCGCGGCGTCTTCGGCGAGCCGGCGAAGCTCAAGCCGGACTACGCGAAGTTCGTGTCCGCGGACCCCGAGATTCATCTCGCTCTCCAGCCGGGTCTCGAGGGCGGGGCGTCGACGGGCGCGCTGTCCCATCTCGGCATCCGCGTCCCGTCGCTCGACGAGGTCCGCCGCCGCCGCGCGGAGCTGAAGGCCCGGGGCGTCGTCTCCGAGGAGGAGAAGCGCGAGGCCTGCTGCTACGCGCTGCAGGACAAGTTCTGGCTGTCGGATCCGGACGGGAATCGCTGGGAGGTCTACACCGTCCTCGAGGACCTCGAGCACGAGTCGCTTCCCGGCGCGACCTCCTGCTGCGCGAAGTAGCGAGCGGTCAGTCGGCGCGCAGCGCGCGTACCGGATCGATTCGCGTGGCGCGCACGGCAGGGAGCACGATGGCGGCGCAGGCGGCGAGCGCAAGCGCGAGCGAAGCCGCCGCCAGCACCGCCGGGTCGCGCGGCGCGACTCCGAAGAGCAGTCCCGAGATCAGCCGCGACAGCGCGAGCGCCGCCGCGAGGCCGCCCGCGAGCCCCGCGGCGACCGGCGCGAGGCCGCGCCGCGCCACGAGCGCGAGGATGCTGCCGCGGCGCGCGCCGAGCGAGAGCCGCACCCCGATCTCCGCGGTCCGCTCCGTGACAGAGAAGGCAGTCACGGCGTAGATCCCCGCCAGAGCCAGCGCGAGCGCCGCGGCGCCGAAGATCTGGAGCAGCAGCGCCTGGAGGCGCCGCTCGGCGAGCGAGCCCGCGATCGCCTCCTCGATCGGGCGGATCGAGGAGGCGGCGACGTCCGGGTCGAGCGCGCGCAGCTCGCGCCGAACCGAGGCGGACAGCGCCTGGGGGTCGCCGCTCGTCCGGAGCGCGAGGCAGAAGATGTTGGCCAGCCACACGGAGACGTCCGGCGGCGTCTGCGGATACGGCACGTAGACATCGGCGCTCCCCTCGGCGTCGAGCCCGGTGTATTTGACGTCGCCGACGACGCCGACGATCTCGACCGTGCGCCACGCCTCCGTGTCGTCGATCCGGATCCTCCGGCCGATCGGGCTGCGGTCCGGAAAGTGTCGCCGCGCGAGGGTCCGGCTGACGAGGACGACCGGGACCGACGACGCGGAGTCGCGCTCGTCGATCTCGCGGCCGGCGAGCACCGGCGCGCGCAGGGTGCGGAAGTAGCCGGGCCCGACGGCGCGGTAGTTCGCGATCGGCGCCTTCGCGCGCTCCGTCTCCGCCTGGCCCTCGATCAGGAACGAGACGTCCGCGCGCCACTGGGTCAGCGGGTTCAGCGACGCCGCGGCGGCGGACTCGACGCCCGGCAGGCTCGCCAGCCTCTCGGACGCGCGCTGCGCGTACTGCGCGATCGCCTCGGGCGTCCCGTACCTGCCCTTCGGCAGCGAGAGCTGCACGGCGAGGAGGCGCGACGGCTCGAAGCCGGGGTGGACCGCCTGCAGCTCGCGCAGGGTTCGGAGCAGCAGCCCGGCGCCGACGAGCAGGACGAGCGAGAGTCCCACCTCCGCCGCGACGAGCCAGGACCCCGCGCGCCCGCTGCCGCGGCCGGCGGTGGTCCCCCGCCCCGCGCCGCGCAGCCCGGCGGCGGCGCCGCGCGCGGACGCGTGGAGCGCGGGACCGAGCCCGATCACGATGCCCGCGCCGAGCGCGAGCGCGACGTCGAAGGCGACCACGGCGAGGTCGATTCCGATCCCCGCCGCCCGCGGCAGCCGGGCGGGACCGAGCGCGACCAGCAGCCGGACGCCGGCGGCGGACAGCGCGAGACCGGCCGCCCCGCCCGCGAGCGCGAGCAGAAGCGACTCGGTGAGGAGCTGCCGCACGAGGTCGCGGCGGCGCGCGCCGAGAGCCGACCGCAGGGACAGCTCCGCGCGCCGCCCGATCGCGCGCGCGAGGAACAGGTTCGCGAGGTTGGTGCACGCGACGAGCAGAACGAGCCCCACGGCCGCCTGCAGCACGAGCAGCGTCCGCCCCGTCCGGCCCACGACGACCTCCGCCAGCGGCTGGAGCCGGACTCCCGCGCGGCCGGCGTTCGTGTCCGGATACGCGGCGCGCAGGCGCGCGAAGATGCCGTCGAGCTCCGCGGCGGCGGCGTCCACGCGGACGCCGGGAGCCAGGTGGCCGACGACGCGGGCGAACGCGGCGCCGCGGTTCGACCGCCGCTTGTCGGTCTCCAGCGCGAGCGGCGAGACGAGTTCGGCCGAGGCGGCGAGGAGCGGCGTGTCGCGCGGCAGCACGCCGATGACCGTGTAGGGCTCGCCGTTCAGGGTCAGGGCACGCCCCAGGATCGCCGCGTCTCCGCCGAACCGCGTCCGCCAGAGAGCGTCGGAGAGAACCACGACCTTCGGGCCGCCGGGGCGCTCCTCCTCCGGGAGCGGCGTGCGGCCGAGCGCGGCGCGGACGCCGAGCAGGTCGAAGTAGCCGGCGGAGCTCCACTGCGCCGCGAGGGTGACCGGCTCCTCGACGCCCGTCAGGTTGGCGTTCCAGCTTCCCCACGCCACCATGCCGTCGAACGACCGCGCCTGCCGGGCGTCGAAGAAGTCGAGGATGGCGAACGGGTGCGTGTCGCTTCCGGGGACGCGGACGCTGACCGACACGAGACGATCGGGATCGCGGAAGGGCAGCGGCCTCAGCAGGACGGCCCGCACGAGCGTGAAGATCGCCGTGTTGGACCCGATCGCGAGGGCGAGCGTCGCCACCACCGCCAGCGAGAAGAGGGGCCGCCGCCGGAGCCCGCGGGCGGCGATGCGCAGCTCGGCGGCGAGGTCGGAAGCCGACGCGGCGAGGCTCATGGAGTGCACGCTAGGCCCGCGCGTGTATATAATCAACGATGAAGTTAGTAGAATGAGATATCAGAGATACTGATAGCCGATGGATCGCCGCCACCTCGTCACCTTCCAGTCCGTGCTGCGCGAGGGCAGCTTCGCGGCCGCGGCGCGCGCGTTGTCGCTCTCGCAGCCCACGATCACCCTCCACGTGCAGGAGCTCGAGGAGGAGTTCGGCCTCCCGCTCTTCGAGCGGGCCGGCCGCGGGCGCGCGCTGACCGCCGCGGGCGAGGCGTTCGCCGAGCGGGCCCTGCCGCTGCTCGACGCGCTGCACGCGTTGCGGGAGAGCATGACCGAGCTCGCCGACGGAGCGGGCGGCAACGTCCGCTTCGCGGCGATCGAGCCCGCGGCGAGCGAGCGCGTCACGCCGCTGCTCGGCAGGCTCCGCCGCACGCGGCCGGGCCTGCGCCTCCGCCTCGACGTCTCCGGGACCGCGGGCGTCGCCCGGGCCGTGGCCGACGGAGAGGTCGACGCCGGCCTGTGCTCGCCGCCCCCCTCGGAGCTCGGCCTCCGCTTCGAGCCGCTCTTCGAGGAGGAGATGGCGCTCCTCGTTCCCGCCTCGCACCGGCTCTCTCGAAAGAGGACGATCGCGGCGGCGGACCTCGACGGCGAGCCGCTGCTTCTGTCAGAGCCGGGATGCTCCTATCGCGCCCAGATCGAGCGCTCGCTGCAGGAGCGGGGCGTGCGCCCGAGCTGGGCGTTCGAGAGCGGCAGCAGCCAGGCCCTGCGCGCGGCCGTCCGCCACGGCCTCGGCGTCGCCGTCCTGCCGCGCGCTTCGGCGACGCCTCCCCCGCCCGGCGCCTCCGTGCGCCGGCTGTCGGACCTCGCGATCTCGCTGCCGGTCGGCCTCGTCTCTCGCGCGCGCGCGGCCGCGCCGCCGCCGGCGCTGGCGACGCTGCTTTCCGAGCTCCGACGAGAGCTGTCACCGCGCCAACGCGGTGCCACGAGTACGCGGACGCTGCGGCGCGCCTAGCGCGACGGAGCGGCGGCCGCACGCCGCGCAACCCGCGCTCTCGCCCTTCGTAACTCCTCGCGACGCGCCCCGCCCGGCGGCGCACATCGGAGGAGTATGAGAAGCATCTTGGCTTGCGCTCTCCTGGCCGCGGCGACCTCGTCGCGGGCCGAGACCGCTCTCCCGTTCGACGCGGCGCACTGGAAGCTCACGGGCGACGCGAAGATCGAGACGTACCTGGGCCGCACGGCGCTCCGCGTTCGCAGCGGCGGCGCGGTCGCCGAGGCCGTGTCGCTGCGCGACGGCACGATCGACCTCGACATGGCGGTCGGCACGCACCGCAACTTCTCGGCCTTCTACGTCCGCCGCGAGCGCGCCGGCGAGTACGAGGAGTTCTACCTCCGCACGCACAAGTCGGAGCTGCCGGACGCGATCCAGTACGTGCCCGCCTGGCAGGGCGTCGGCGGCTGGCAGCTCTTCCACGGCGCCGGCTTCACCGCGAAGGCCGTGTTCCCGCGCGACCGCTGGTTTCCGGTCCGGATCGTTCTGTCCGGCGACCGCGCGGCCGTGTTCGTGAACGGCGCCGCGAAACCGCAGCTCGTCGTGCCGCGGCTGCGCCGCGAGCCGCGCGCGGGCGCGTTCGAGATCGACTCGGTCATGCTCGAGGACGGAGATCCGGAGGCGCGCGCCAGCTTCTCGAACGTGGTCGTCCGGCCCGACGAGGTCAGGTTCGACTTCTCGAAGGCGCCCCCGCCGCCCGAACGTGAGCCGCCGGGCGTCGTACGGAGCTGGGAAATCTCGGCGCCGTTCACGCCGCCCGCCGGGACGATCCGAGCGCTGCCGGCGACGGCTTCGGCCGGCGATTGGCAGAACGTCCGCGCGGAACCGTCGGGCCTCGTCGTCGCGGAGAGGTTCGTGAAACGCCCGGAGGGCGTCGAGCGGCCGGCGGTCCTCGCGCGCGTCGGGCTCGACTCCGAGTCGGACGCGGTGCGCGAGCTGCGGTTCGGCTACAGCGACGAGGTCACCGTGTTTCTGAACGGGAAGCCGCTCTTCTCGGGCGACGCGCACTACAGTCACGACAATCCGCGCCAGGAGGGACTGATCGGGCTCTGGCAGGGCTCGCTGTACCTCCCGCTGAAGAAGGGCCGCAACGAGCTCGTCCTCGCCGTCGCGGACGTGTTCGGCGGCTGGGGATGGATGGCGCAGGTGGTGGATGCGGCGGGAGTCAGGGTCTCGCCGTAGCTTCCCCTTCCTGTCATCCCATTCCCTGTCATCCCGAGGAGCGGAGCGACGAGGGACCCCTTTGACGCCACAGTAGCGATCGACCCGCGCTCGACGACGAAAGGGGTCCCTCGCTGCGCTCGGGATGACAGAGAGAACTAAGATCCCGCCATGAAGCTCCTCAGAATCGCCTCTCCGCTCCTCGTGTGTCTCGCCGCGTCCTGCGCGTCCGCCCTCCTCGCCCAGCCCTCGATCACGGGGCCGGTCGACCCGCTCGCGTTCTCGCAGCTGAAGGACTTCCGCGCGTACCGCTCCTCGTCGAACTGGCCGGAGCCGGAGTGGAACGACGACAGCAAGCACCCGCTTCCGGGCGAGACGCTGACGATCGCGGATCTCCAGGGCCCCGGGATCGTGACGCACATCTGGACGACGTCGTCCGGCACCGAGTACGGCTGGCCGCGCCTCATGCGCATTCGCGTTTATTACGACGGCAGCGCGGTCCCGAGCGTGGACGTCCCTCTCGGCGATTTTTTCGCCGTGGGCCACGGCTTCGAGCGCGAGATCCGCTCCCTCATGATCCGAAACCTCTCGGGAGGCCGGGCGCGCAACAGCTACTGGCCGATGCCCTTCGAGAAGTCGTGCCGCATCACGGTCACGAACGAGGGCGAGCGGCGCGTGGGCCTGTACTACCACGTCGACTGGGAGAAGGTGCCGTCCCTCCCGGCGAACACGGCCTACTTCCACGCGTGGTACCGCCAGGCGCTGCCGGCTCCCGCCGACGGGAAGCCGTGGGTCTTCCTCGACACGCAGGGCCGCGGCTTCTACGTCGGCACCGTGCTCTCGGTGCTGCAGGCCGAACCGGCCTGGTTCGGCGAGGGCGACGACATGTTCTACGTCGACGGCGAGAAGGTCGCGTCGATCCAGGGGACCGGCTCGGAGGACTACTTCAACGACGCGTGGGGCCTGCACGTGGCGGAGGGCGAGTACACGGGCTCGCCGGTCTCCGAAGGCGAGGGCCTCGGCGCACGCATGAGCGCATACCGATGGCACCTCGTGGATCCGGTGCCGTTCACGAAATCGCTGCGCGTCGAGATCGAGCACAAGGGCTGGGCGTACAACCCGGACGGCCGCGTCAAGACCGCCTTCGGCGCGCGTCAGGACCTCATCTCCTCGGTCGCCTACTGGTACCAGAAGGGCATCGCGACCGGACAGCCTGCCGTCCCCTACGGCTCGGCACGCCTGCCGCACGGCAACGCGAAGCAGCTCGAGGCGGAGGCGACGCCCGCGGACGTCCGCGCGGAGAAGGGGAAGGTTTCCGTCTCGAAGGAGCTCTTCTGGGGCAAGGACGTTCTCCTCTTCGAGGCGGAGGGTCCCGGCGCGCGCGTCGAGGTGCCGTTCGTCGTGGACGAGTCCGGCCTCTACGAGCTTTCGACGCAGGTCGCGCAGGCGCCCGACTACGGACAGTACGAGATCCTCGTCGACGGCGCCGCGGCGGCTCCGAACGAGCTCGAGCACGAGCCCGGCGCCGACATCCGGCAGCAGAATCGGTTCGACGGCTACGCCTGGGACACCTACGTCGGGCTCGACCGACAGCTCGGCTGGCGGAAGCTCGACAAGGGCCGCCACACGCTGACCTTCGTCTGCCTCGGGAGGAACCCGGCTTCGTCGGGCTTCACGCTCGGCGTCGACAACGTCATCCTGGCGCGCGTCGGCGCGGACGGCTGGGCGCACGCGAATGCGGTCAGGGAGCCGAAGCTCGCGGCCACCGACGTGCCGGGGTTCGTGAAGGCTCTCGAGTCGGATCCCGACTCGAAGGTGCGCACACAGGCCGCGCTTGCGATCGCCGCGCGTCCGAAGGAGGCCGCCGCGGCGCTGCCTGCGCTCGAGAAGGCGCTGAAGGACCCGAGCCCGTTCGTCCGCGAGGCGGCGGCCCGAGCGATCGGCGCGCAGGGCCCGGCGGCCGCGCCGGCGATTCCGGCGCTCGTCGCCGCGTGCAAGGACCCCGCTCAGGCGGGAGCGGTTCGACGCAGCATCTTCTATGCGCTCGGCGACATGGGCAAGGCTGCGGCGCCCGCGATGCCCGAGCTCCGCAAGCTCGACGACCCGAGCGCGACGTGGGTCATGGAAAAGCTCGAGCGCGACGTCACCGTCGACAAGTCGGTGCCCAAGTGAAGCCGGGCAAGGCGGCTCTCCTGCTGCCGGCGGCGGCGGCCTCCGCGGCCCTCACGATCGCGGCCGCGTCCGAGCCGGCGTCGCGTCTGCGCTTCACGGTCACCTACGGCGCGGACAAGTCCGCGACGCCCCTCGACGGACGTCTCCTTCTGATGCTGTCGAAGGACCCCGCCGCCGAGCCGCGCACGCAGATCACGGAGTCGGTGCTGAAGTCGCAGCAGATCTTCGGCATCGACGTCGAGGGCTGGAAGGCCGGCGCGCCCGCCGCGGTCGAGGGAGACGTCCTCGGCTTCCCTGCTGAGAGCCTCGCGGACGTCCCGCCCGGGACGTACCAGGTGCAGGCGCTGCTCCACCGCTACGAGACGTTCCGCCGCGGCGACGGCCACGTCGTCAAGCTCCCGATGGACCGCGGCGAGGGGCAGCAGTGGAGCAAGGCGCCCGGCAACCTCTACTCGACGCCGAAATCGATCACGATCGAGAAGGACAGGCCGGCGGCGTTCGCGGTCGAGCTCGACCAGGTCATCCCGCCGATCCCCGAGCCGGAGACGACGAAGTACGTCAAGCACGAGCGCATCCGCTCGGAGCGCCTCTCGAAGTTCTGGGGCCGCGACATGTACCTCGGCGCGCACGTTCTGCTGCCGCAGGGATTCGACGAGCACCCCAACGCACGGTACCCGCTCGTGATCTACCACGGCCACTTCCCCGCGACGTTCGACGGCTGGCGCGAGACGCCGCCCGACCCGAACCTGGCGCCGAAGCGCTCGGACCGGTTCGGCATCGACGACTACAACCGCGTCGAGCAGGACTACGCGTACCAGCTCTTCAAGGACTGGACCGCCCCCAACTACCCGCGCTACATCCTGATCGAGATCCAGCACGCGAACCCGTACTACGACGACTCGTACGCGGTGAACTCGCAGAACCTGGGGCCGTACGGCGACGCGATCACGTACGAGCTGATTCCGTACATCGAGAAGAAGTACCGCGCGATCGGCGCGGGCTGGGCGCGCTTTCTCTACGGCGGATCGACCGGAGGCTGGGAGGCGCTCGGCGTGCAGGTGCTCTACCCCGACCAGTACAACGGCTGCTGGGCGGCGTGCCCCGACCCGATCGACTTCCGCCAGCACACGGTCGTCAACATTTACGAGGACGAGAACGCCTATCGGTGGAAGGGACCGTGGGGAGAGGTCGCGACGCCCGGTCACCGCGACTACCTCGGCCACCTCACGACGACGATCGAGGACAGCAACCGGCTCGAGCTCGTCCTCGGCACGAAGAGCCGGTCGGGCGGCCAGTGGGACATCTGGGAGGCCGTGTACTCGCCCGTCGGCGCCGACGGCTATCCGCAGCGCATCTGGGACAAGCGCACGGGCGTGATCGACAGGAAGGTCGCGGCGTTCTGGAAGGAGAACTACGACCTCGTCGACATCATGCGGCGCAACTGGGAGAAGGGTCTCGGCGCGAAGCTCGCCGGCAAGATCCACATCTACGTCGGCGAGGCGGACAACTACTACCTGAACAACGCGGTCTACCT
>Ga0070664_100003251_pt1 | contig 13130 bp, 15 predicted proteins | sample KBSC73metaG_FD_65863 | JGI IMG/M metagenome (GOLD analysis project Ga0070664, IMG submission 65863) | Corn rhizosphere microbial communities from Kellogg Biological Station, Michigan, USA - KBS C7-3 metaG | ecosystem: Host-associated > Plants > Roots > Rhizosphere > Soil ... | reverse complement strand
TTCGATCAATTCACACGATTCCTATCATGTTAGTCGTAATTGCGGTGACGAGTGCGCCGGCCGCGGCCGACGTCAGCGTGCGCGTGCGCGAGTCCTCGTTCTCGGTCGGCCGGATCCCGCCGCGCAGCGAGTCGATCGTCCAGACCTCGATCAAGGGCGCGATGCGGCGGGTGGAGACGCTGACCCAGGGCGCCCCCGGCGACACGAGTGGCCGGCCGGTCCACTCGGTCCAGCTCGACCGGATCGACCGCGACAGCTCGTTCTACTTCCGCCCGGGCGATTCGCTCTACCTGCCGGTGGCGCTCGCCGGCGTCCGGGCGTCGAACCTCCGGGGGGCCGAGGCGTTCACGCGGGCGCGCACGCAGGGCACGGCCCCGCGCGACACCCTCGCCGCGGTGCGAACGACCGACCTCGGCCGGACCCGCACGATCCTCGGCACCGACTGCAAGGGCGTCGTGCTCGAGATGCGGTTCAGCTATCGCGACAGCGCGATGACCAACGGGGAAGAGATGACCGGCGTCCTGACCGACACGGTCTGGCTCGCGCCGCTGGCCTCGGCGGCCGGCGAGCTGCACCGCTTCGAGCAGGACTTCGCCCGTGCGACCGCGTCCGACAGCTTCCTCGCGGCGGCAAACGCCGTCCAGCTCGCCCAGGCCCGCGGGCAGGGGCTGGTCTCGGTCCTGCAGCGCGCGCTGCGCGGCCTGCCCGGCTACCCGCTCGAGTCGGTCTTCATCAACCGGCTCCACGGCCTGCCGCGCGGCCTCGAGCTGGGCGAGGGGGTCGAGCGCAGGCCGGACGGGGCGGTGATCGTGCAGCGGACGGTCCGCGAGGCGATCGCGATCTCGGACGCGCCGCTCGCCGCGGAACGCTTCGAGGTGCCGCGGGGCACCGCGCCGGTGGCGACCCGGAAGCCCTGACCTCCTTGACCGGCGGCGCGGCCGGGGCCATAATCCCGCGTGCCCCTTCACCGCCGCGTCACCCGATGATCCGCGCGATCATCCTCGATCTCGACAACACGCTCACCGACTTCATGAAGATGAAGGGAGCGGCGATCGACGCGGCGCTCGACGGCATGGTGGACGCCGGCCTGGCGGTCTCGCGCGAGGTGCTGCGCGAGCACATCTGGCGCGTCTACAACGATCGCGGGATCGAGTACCAGCAGGTCTTCGACCTCGCGCTCATGGAGGCCGTCGGCGAGATCGACCCGCGCGTCCTCGCCGCGGGCATCGTGGCCTACCGGCGCACGCGCGAGTCGACGCTGGTCACGTACCCCCACGTGCAGTACACGCTGCTCGGCCTGCTCAAGCGGGGCCTCAAGCTCGCCGTCGTGAGCGACGCGCCGCGCACGCAGGTGTGGTTGCGGCTGGCGTCGCTGCAGCTGCACAACCTGTTCGACGTCGTCGTCACGTTCGACGACACGAACGCGCGCAAGCCCTCGCCCGAGCCGTTCCGCAAGGCGCTCGAGCGTCTCTCCGTGGGGGCCGACGAGGCGCTCATGGTGGGGGACTGGGCCGAGCGCGACGTCGTGGGCGCGTCGCAGGTCGGCATTCGCACCGTGTTCGCCCGCTACGGCGACACCTTCGGCACCGTCGAGTCCGGCGCCGACTTCGAGGTGAACGACTTGATGGAACTGCTCGACATCGTCGACGGGATCAACGGCCGTCCGCTCGAGGAGCGGCCCAAGATCGAGACCGCGATGCCGGCCGGGCCGCGGGCGCCGCGGCCGCCCGGGCTCGCGCCCAGCCGGCGCGAGGGCACGTGAGCGCCGCCGGCCGGATGTTCGTCCTGACCGCGGCCGAGATGCGCGCCGCCGACCGGGCGACCGTCCTGGCCGGCACGCCGGTCGAGACGCTGATGGAGCGCGCGGGCGCGGGCGCGGCGGAGGCGATCGAGCGCCGCTTCGGCAGCCTGCGCGGCTACCGCGCGCACGTCGTCTGCGGCCCGGGCAACAACGGCGGCGACGGGCTCGTGGTCGCGCGCCGGCTTGCCGCGCGCGGCGCGCACGTCGAGGTGCGGTTGTTCGATCGTGCGGACTCGGTCGCGGGCGTCGTGCGCGTCGAGCGGCCCCCGGCGCGGCCGGCCGACTTCGTGATCGACGCGGTGCTCGGCACCGGCGCGCGGGGCCCGGTGCCGCCGGCATGGGCGGACGCGCTGCGCGACGCGACGCAGGAGCCGTGGACGCGCGTGATCGCGCTCGACCTGCCGACCGGGCTCGACGCCGACACGGGGCGAGCGCTCGAGGGCGGCTTCGTCCAGCGCGCGGACCTGACGGTGGCGTTCGCGCACCTGAAGCCGGCGCACGTGCTGTATCCGGGGCGCGCGCTGTGCGGGACGATCGACGTGGTGGACATCGGTGTCGAACCCACCGGGTCAGATGAAATCGAGCTCGCGACCGAGGTGCTGGTCGCCGCGCTCCTGCCGCGGCGCAAGCCGACGGCGCACAAGGGCGAGTCGGGCCGCGTGCTCGCGGTCGGCGGGTCGGCGGGACTGACCGGCGCGATCATCCTGGCCGCGATGTCGGCGCTGCGCGCCGGCGCGGGCTACGTGACCGCGGCCGTGCCCGAGAGCGTCAACGACGCGATCGAGTCGGCGATGATCGAGGCCATGACCTGGCCGCTGCCCGAGGCGCCCGAGAGGTCCCTGGGGCTGAGCGCGGCGCCCATGATCGTGGCCCGCGCCCGCGAGGTGCAGGCGCTCGCGCTCGGGCCCGGGTTGTCGCGGGCGCCCGAGTCCGCCGAGCTGGCGCGGCGCATCGTTGCCGAGTCGCCGGCGCCGGTCGTGCTCGACGCCGACGGGCTCAACGCGTTCGCCGGGAAGAGCGAGCTGCTGAAGAAGCGGCGCTCCTCCCTGGTGATGACGCCGCACCTGGGCGAGCTGGCGCGGCTGACCGGGCTGTCGGCGACGGTGCTGGAGGAAACCCGGCTCGACGTCGCGCGCCGCTTCGCAAAGGAGTGGGGCGCGGTGCTGGTGATGAAGGGTGCGCCCACGGTCGTCGCCTCGCCCACGGGGGAGGCCACGGTCAATCCGACCGGGAACCCGGGCATGGCGACGATCGGGATGGGCGACGTCCTGACCGGTGTCATCTCCGCGTTCCTCGCGCAGGGCCTCGCGCCGTACGACGCGGCCCGCGCCGGAGTCTACGTTCACGGCCTCGCGGCCGATCTCGCCCACGCGCGCGTGGGAACCCTTGGCCTGGTGGCCGGCGATGTGACCGCCGCGCTGCCCCAGGCGCTGGACCGGCTGAGTCGAGCCGGAACGCGGTCCGACGTCGAACCCTTGCCCCAGATGCGCTGTGCCCCCGCCGCTTCGGACGGGATCCGGAGCGCTTAGAAGGAGAAAGACCGTGGCTACGAAGACCAGCAGCAGGATGAAACCGGCAACGAAGGCTCGTGCGCGTCGGCCCTCGGAAAACGGCCGGGTCGAGGGCGGCGCGCATCGCATCGCTTCGCAGAGCGAGGCGGCGAAGAAGCTGCGCCAGGAAGTGATCGACCGTGCCGACCGCCACCAGGTGCAGGTGGTCGCGCTGTGGTTCACCGACATCCTCGGGCAGCTCAAGAGCTTCGTCGTGCCGCGCCACCAGCTCGAGGAGGCGCTCGAGGAGGGTCTCGGCTTCGACGGCTCGTCGGTCGAGGGCTTCGCTCGCATCTTCGAGTCGGACCTGCTCGCCGTGCCGGATCCGCGCACGTTCGCGATCCTGCCGTTCCAGGTCGACGGCCAGGTGGCCTGCCGCTTCATCTGTGACATTCATCACCCCGACGGCCGCCCGTACCAGGGCGACCCGCGCTGGGTGCTGAAGAAGAACCTGGCGAAGATCGAGGCCAAGGGCATGACGATGTACACCGGCCCCGAGCTCGAATACTTCTACGTCAAGTCGCCGACCGATCCGACGCTGCTCGACACGGCCGGCTACTTCGACATGGTCGACGACGACCTCGGCACCGAGCTGCGCCAGAAGACGATGGCCGCGATGGCGTCGATGGGCACGATCGTCGAGTGCGGCCACCACGAGGTCGCGCCCAGCCAGCACGAGATCGACATGCGCTACACCGACGCGCTGACGATGGCCGACCAGGTGATGACGTTCCGCTACCTGGTGCGCGAGATCGCGCGGCGCCACAACGTGCACGCGACGTTCATGCCGAAGCCGATCTTCGGCACCAACGGCTCGGGCATGCACGTGCATCAGTCGATCTTCGAGGACGGCCGGAACCTGATGTACGAGAAGGGCGCGCCGTTCCACCTTTCCAAGTTCGCGCGGGCATATACGGCGGGCGTGCTGAAGCACGCACGCGAACTCGTGTCGGTGACGAACCAGTGGGTCAACTCGTACAAGCGGCTCGTGCCCGGCTACGAGGCCCCGGCGTACCTGGCGTGGGGCCAGAAGAACCGCTCGGCGTTGATCCGCGTGCCGATGTACAAGCCGGGCAACGAGAAGGCGACGCGCATCGAGGTCCGCTTCCCGGACCCGGCGGCGAATCCCTACCTCGCGTTCGCGGTCCTGCTCGCCGCGGGCATGGCGGGCGTCAACGGCAAGTACGACCTGCGCCCGCCGCTCGAGCAGGACGTGTTCCACCTCGACGCGAACGAGCGCAAGAAGCTCAACGTCGAGGAGCTTCCCGGCTCGCTGGACGAGGCGTGCAAGCTGACCGAGAAGAGCGCGCTGGTGAAGGAGTGCCTGGGCGAGCACGTGTTCTCGAAGTTCATCGAGAACAAGCGGATCGAGTGGGACCAGTTCCGCATCCAGGTCACGCAGTACGAGATCAAGCGCTACATGCCGATGATCTAGGTTTTGTCTTGAGGTGCTTCAAGCGCGGGGCGGGCCATCCACGGCCTGCCCCGTTCGCTTGGCGTCGAGGATCAGCCAGACGCCGAAGCCGATCATCCAGGCCGGCAGGAGGATGTTGTTCACCACGGCGACCCGGCTGACCATCGGGAGGACGTTGCGGAACGCGCCGACGAGCCCGAGCACGCCGGTCAGGAGGCCCCACCATCCCAGCGCCCGCGGGCCCCGGGGCAGGCGCAGGATCGCGATCCCGCAGAGGACGAACCAGAAGTTCAGGCAGAACTCGCCGAGGAATTCCCCGACGAAGTTGCCCAGGTAGCGGTTCAGGCCGTCGAAGACCGCGGTCAGCACGACGCGCTCGCCCTCGCCGGCGGTGCGCCAGGCGCGCGCCAGCTCCCAGTGGATGCTCGACCAGCGCATGAGCCCGAGCATCATGGCGAACGCGGCGATCGCCGCGAGGAACATGCCGACGCGCATCGGCCCCCGGGCGCGCGCCTTGAGCGCCTCGAACGCGGCCACGCCCGCGGGCACGAACAGGAGAGGCAGGAGCGCGTAGCAGGCCCACGCCGTGCGGCCGGGGTCGCCGGTGGCAAGCAGCGCGGGCAGCACGTCCTTGGCGTTGCCGTCGAGCACGTCCGGATACTGGAAGGAATTGGCCAGGTAGACGAACACGCCCATGAACGCGCCCGCGCCCAGGACGAGCGCGAGTCCGCCTGCGAAGATCGTTCCCCGTGAGTTGCCGAATTCCGTTTCGTCAGTCACGCGCGCACCATACGCCTCGCTCGTGCGTCAGTCGAGTATCCTTCGCGCATGCTCACCCTCGAGGTCCTTCCTGGCTCGTATGCACTCGTGCGTCTTCCCGGGGACACGGCTGTCCCCGAGTGGGTCGCGCTCGCGCGCCGCTTCGCCTCGGTCACGCGCACGCCTTTCGAGCTGTCGCTTCTGGTCGACGCCGACGTCGTGCCGGACGGCCTCCCGGTGCGCGCCGACTATCGCGGGCTGCGGGTTGCGGGGACGCTGCCCTTGTCTTCGGTCGGGATCATTGCCGGGCTGTCGGGCGTGCTCGCCGGCGCCGGGATCCCGCTGCTGCCGATCGCGACGCACGATACGGATTACCTGTTCGTCTCGTCGCCCGATCTTCCCGCCGCGATCGCCGCACTCGAGCGCGCAGGGCACGTCACCAGCGAACGACCAGATCCCGGTCGGGGAAGAACGGACTCGCCGAGTACGTGAAGTGCCGGCGCTCGTCGACGTCGTCCTGGCGCACGAACGGCAGCTTGAAGCGCGGATTGCCCAGCGAGCTGTCGACGAAGACTTCGAACGTCGCATTGCGGAGCGGCCGTCCCCAGTCGAGCGTGCTGCGCAGCACGTAGGTCGCCGAGCGGCCCGCGAGCGGCTGCCTGTACTCGACGTTCAGGCCGTAGCTCTCAGCGGCCTTCGGGTGGAGCCCGAACCGCCAGGGGAGCGCGCCGACCTCGGCATCGACTTTCTGCAAGCCCGAGCCGGGCTCGCCGGACAGAGACGCGTGCAGGAGTTGCGGCGGGCCCAGGGTCGAGTCCTCCGGGAACGGGTAGATGAGCGGGAGGAAGCCGTCCGCCGCCCGGCCCTCGAAGCGGTAATTGCCGACGACGCGCATCTCAGTCCGACCGATCCAAAGGGTCACAGTTTCTTCGACGAAGCGTGGGCCGCCGGACAAGTTCCTCGCGCGGGCCAGTTCCCGCGCCACCGCCTCGTCGAGGGCGTCGTTGGCGACGATGAAGCCCCCATCAAGGCGCCCCCGGTCGGCGAACCACCAGTCCGTGCTTGTGGATCTCCGACTTGGGCTCGTTATCCAGAACTCGACTTCGCGCCCGTCGCGGAAGGAAAGGATCAAGGTGCCCGAGAAACCCGGCCCTTCGCGCTGGCCGATTCCCGGTGACCGGTATTCGACGACACGACTCTTCTCGATGGCGGACCACAACCGTCTGCCGCCACTCTCGTCCATCCGCAACGACGTCGTCTCCTCGGTCAGCCCGTCGTAGGCGACGATCACCATGGAGTCGAGGTCGGCGAACGAACGATGTGCAACGAGCCGGGCCTTCGCGTCGGCCACGAACGGATCCGCGTGCTTCGGATCTGCGATCCGGAGGAGGGATGCTTCCAGCACGCGCGGATCCACGTCCGCGTGTCCGCGCAAAGCAATCAGCAGAGGGATCGCCTCGCGGTCGTGGGCGTCGCCGAGCGTCTCCACGGCCACCACACGATTCTTCGCCCGGTCGGTCCGTTGTCGCTCCGGGTCTTGTCCGTACTCGTCGTACACGCTCAGGGGAGCAACATCGGAAATGATCCAGGCGCGCACAGCGTGGTTCATCGCCTTCCGCTGTGCAGAGTCGGCGCGCTCCCGATACCATCGTTGCAAGGTGGGCTGGACCGGATTCGGCGGCTCCTGCGCGCGCACGAGCATCGGGGCGAAGCGGTCGAACTCGCGTTCGAGGAGGTCAAGGGCCGAGGGCGAGAGCGTGCTCGGTGAGATGCCGCGCAAGACGAATTGGTGAATGAGCGCCGATTCGAGTTCCGGAGTCGGATGCGCGAGCCACTCTGCGGGTAGTTCATCGAGCCGGGGGACGCTGTGATCGACCCTGGGATTGGCACTCGCGAGAGCGGTCAGGCCGATGATCGCGAGCCCGGCAGCCGTGCGACGCAATCTCACCGACATTGCCACGAGTCGCGTCCTGGAGTGGCGGGCCATGAGCAATTCTAGGCCACCCCGCCCTCCTTCGTCAGGTCGAACTCCACGTAGATGGTGGGCCTCTCGGCACCGCCGGCCGCGCGGTAGAGCGCGCGCGCCGAGACGTTGTCCTCCTCGCTGAGAAGCCACGCCACGGCGCAGCCGAGCGTGCGCCCGCGCGCGAACAAGGTCCGCAGCAGCTCCTGCGCGATGCCGCGCCGGCGATAGGAGGTCGCGACCCCGACCTCGTTGACCCAGAGCTCGGCCGGCTTGTCGGGATGGACGTAGTGGACTGCCGACGCCATTCCGACGACCACGCCGTCCTCGACCGCGATCGCCAGGTGGTGGCGCGGGTCGTGCGCGAACTCCGCCGACCAGCGCGGATCGACCGCGTGGTCGAACGTGCCCGGGGCGACGCGCTCGAGGGCGTCGTCGCCTTCGGTCCACATGCGGTACTGAACCAAGGTCTATGCCTGTGCGGTCAAGGCGCGCCGCTTGAGCTCCGCCCGCTCCGCCCGCGTGCTCCACCAGATCAGGACGGCCAGCACCGCGAGCAGCACCGCCGACGAGCCGATCGTGCCGAAGCCGAGCCCGCCCTTCGCCGGCGGCTTGGTCAGGAGGTCGCCCATCGTCGCGCCGAACGGGCGCGTCAGCACGAACGCGGCCCAGAACAGGACCGTGCGCGAGATCTTGGTCGTGAAGTAGAGCAACGCGATGAGCGCGATCGCGCTCGTGATCAGGAGGTTGCTCTTCGCGTAGCCCAGGCCCGAGCTGTCGGCGAGGAAGTCGCCGAGTGCGGTGCCGAGCGTGTTCGAGGCGAGGATCGCCAGCCAGTAGAACGTCTCGACGCGCGTGTCGCGGATGTTGTCGACCCGGATGTTGCCGATCACCAGCCGCCAGGTGACCAGCACGAGCACGAGGATCGAGACCAGGATCGTCGCGCCCCGCGCGTAGCCGAGCCCGAGCGTGCGGTCCATGAAGTCGGAAATGGTGGTGCCCGCGGTGCTGGTCGAGAGGATCACCGCCCAGTAGAGGTACGGATGGTAGGTCTTCGCCTTGAGCTGCGCGACCAGCGTCACCAGGAAGAAGCCGATCAAAAGCAGCGAGCTGACGGCGTAGCCGATGTTGAGCGTCATCGACAGCATGTCGCCCGCGGTCTCGCCGACCGTGGTGGCGCAGATCTTCATGATCCAGAACGCCAGGGTGACTTTCGCGACGCGGTTCGCGGCGTCGACCACCGGGGTCGTCTCGAGCTCGGTTGCTTTCACTGGAACTCCTCGCTGGTTCGAGAACGTGCGTGCGCCTCCCAACAGTCTATCCCGCGGAAGCTCCGGCGCCGCACGCGATCCCCCCATGCGGTTACGGGATAGGCGGTTGGCCCGAACCGTGTAAACTGCCCCGATCATGGCCAGCCACTTCGATGCCCTCACCGATGCGCAGGCCGACCTCCTGCGCGCCGCGAAGGTCTTCTTCGTCGCCACCGCCGACCCCGCGCATTCAAAGGGCCCGCATGGCATCGGTGCGATCAACGTCTCGCCCAAGGGCGGCGTGCCGCTTCTGCTCGTCGGGCCGAACCGCGTGGCCTGGATCGATTATCCCGGCAGCGGCAACGAGACCGCCCGCCACGCGCAGGCCGGGAGCCCGGTCACGCTCATGGCCTGCTCGTTCTTCCCTGAAGACGCCGCCATCGTGCGGCTCTACGGACGGGCGACAGTCGAGAGCATTCACGAGTCGCCTTACGCCGATGCCCTGCTGGACGGGAATTCCGGGCCGACCAAGAACATCCGCCAGGTGATCGTGCTCGACGTCGAGTCGACGATGACGAGTTGCGGCTACGGCGTGCCGGTGATGGAGTTCGTGCGCCAGCGCGGCCCCGAGGGACGGGGCCGGCGGTACAAGGAGTGACCATGGCGAAGAGCCTCGAGAAGTCGGTCGACGCCTACCTGAAAAGCCTGCCCGCAAAACGGCGCGAAGTGGTCGAGACCCTGCGTGAGCTCGTGCTCGAGAACCTGCCCAAGGGCTACGTCGAATCGTTCGAGTGGGGCTACCCCACCTACGAGATTCCGCTCGCCAAGTATCCCGACACCTACAACAAGCGGCCGCTCGCCTATGCTGCGATCGCGGCGCAGAAGCACCACTACGCCGTGTACCTCATGTGCGTGTACCAGGACGCGACGCTGAGAAAGCAGCTCGAGGACGACTTCGCGAAGGCGGGCAAGAAGCTCGACATGGGCAAATCCTGCATCCGCTTCAAGCGGCTCGAGGACGTGCCCCTTCCCGCGATCGGCCGGGCGATCAAGGCGGTGCCGCCGGCGAAGTACATCGCGGCCTACGAGAAGGTCAAGGGCAGGGCCTGACCCGGGGTCTTGCCGCCCCACACGAATCCGCGCATGCTCCTGACTGACTCGCAACCGGCTCGGACAAAGGAGGGTTTCGTGTCCCGTACGTTCCCGCTCGCGCGCTTCGCGCCCCAGCTCCTCAGCGTCCTTCGCATCGCGGCCGCATTCATGTTCATGCTGCACGGCACGGGCAAGCTGTTCCACTTTCCCGCCGATCCCTCGATGCCGCCCATGGAGCTTGCGGTCGGCAGCCAGCCGTGGATTGCCGGCGTGCTCGAGTGCTTCGGCGGCTTCCTGCTCCTGATCGGGCTGTTCACGCGGCCGGTCGCGTTCCTGCTCTCGGGCGAGATGGCGGTGGCCTACTTCCAGGCGCACGCCCCGCGCAGCTTCTACCCAACGCTCAATCACGGCGAGGCGGCGGCGCTGTTCGCCTTCATCTGGCTCTATTTTTCGGCCGCGGGGCCGGGACCGTGGAGCGTCGACGCAGCCCTGAGAAAGAGGGACACGTGAACCCATTGGTCTTCGTCCTCGTGCTCGGTGCGGGCTGGCCGGCGGCGCAGTCGCCGGCGATCCCCGAGGCGAGCGGCTACGTCCACATCGAGGGCGCGCCGTTCACGCCGACCGTGCACGATGTCTACAAGGCGGTCTTCGATGCGCGGGCGGGCGCGGGCAAGCCGACCGAGCTCCTGCCCGCGCTCGACATGGTCGCCTCGGAGGTCAACGCGCTGGCGGTCGAGAAGGTGCCGCTGGCGCACGCGCAGTTCGCCGTCGTCTTCCATGGCGACGCGATCGACGGCATCCTCGACGACGCCCACTACAAGGCGAAGTTCGGCGTCAAGAACCCGAACCTGCCCGTGCTGGCGAAGCTCAAGGCGCAGGGGACGGGGCTCTACGTCTGCGGCCAGAACCTGGCGGCTCTCGACCTCGATCCCAAGGCGCTGGCGCCCGACGTCGAGGTCGCGAGCGACGCCCTGCTGACGCTCATCGCGTTGCAGCAGGAGGGGTACGCGCTGCTCTCGTACTAGCGCACCGATTTGCACCACCGGCGCATCCCAAGGGTGGAGTTCCGAGACAGACACCCACCCGGAGGCCAAGTGAACATCCGCGAAATCGCCACCACGATCGAGCCGCAGGTCGCCCGCGACGGCGCCGGCGTCCTGCTCCGCCGTTCCATCGCGACGCGTGCGCTCGACCAGCTGGACCCGTTCCTCCTGCTCGATCAATTCGGCTCGACCAACGCCTGCGACTACGAGGCCGGCTTCCCGATGCACCCGCACCGGGGCATCGAGACCGTGACCTACATGCTCGAGGGCTCGGTGCGCCACAAGGACTCGACGGGGCGCGAAGGCGTCATCGGCAAGGGCGACGTCCAGTGGATGAGCGCCGGCCGCGCGATCCTGCACGAGGAGATGCCGCAGGTCGCGCCCGAGGGGAACTTCGGTTTCCAGCTGTGGGTCAACCTTCCGAAGTCGGAGAAGATGTCGCGGCCGCGCTACCAGGAGTTCCGCGCGGGCGAGATCCCCGCGGTCGAGCTCGAGGGCGGCGGGACGATCAAGATCGTCGCGGGCACGGTCGACGGCGTCGTCGGCGCGGTGACGGACATCGTCGCGCAGCCGACCTACCTCGACGTGCACCTGCCCGAGGGCAAGCGCTTCACGCAGCCGATCCCGCGCGGGCACGCGGCGTTCGCCTACCTGTACGAAGGCGACGCGAGCTTCGGCAAGGAGGACGTGCGCGTGCAGGGCCCTCGGCTCGTCGTGTTCAAGGACGGCGACGCGGTGACGGCGCAGCCGATCGGCGGGCCGGCGCGCTTCCTGCTGGTCTCCGGCGCGCCGATCAAGGAACCGATCGCGCGCTACGGGCCGTTCGTCATGAACACGCCCGAGGAGATCCGCCAGACGCTCGAGGAGCTGCGCGACGGCCGGTTTGCCGACATGGCAGCCGAGCGGTGAGCTCCGAAGTTCCGAGTCTGCGGCTGGCCGAGGCGGGCGACGCTTCGGCCATCGCCGCGATCTATGCGCCCGCCGTGCTCGAGCGGGCGACTTCGTTCGAGTTCGTTCCCCCGACATCCGAGGAGATGGCGCGCCGCGTCGCCGCGGTCGCGCCGTCCTTTCCCTGGCTCGTCGCCGAGCGCTCAGGCGGCGTGATCGGCTACGCCTACGGCAGCCGGCACAAGGAGCGCGACGCCTACGCCTGGTCGGTCGACGTCTCGGCCTACGTCCGCGCCGACTGCCACCGCCAGGGGATCGGGCGCGGGCTCTACACCGCGCTGTTCGCCTTGCTGGCGCTCCAGGGCTACCGGCGGGCATGGGCGGGCGTGACGCTGCCGAACCCGGGCAGCGTCGGCCTGCACGAGTCCATGGGCTTCCGTCACCTGGGCACGTACGAAGCGGTGGGCTGGAAGTTCGGTCGGTGGCATGATGTCGCCTGGTTCGGCCGCGCGCTCGGATCGCTCGATCCGGAGCCCGCGCCGCCACTCCCGACGTCAGAAGCCCGGGCGCTTCCCGCCTGGAACCAGGCCCTCCAGTGGAGCTCGCCGTGATCGCGATCGCACGCCCCGAACCGGGCACGTACCATTCCGCGTTCCAGCGCTACATCGACCATGCCGCCGTCGACGACGATGTCGTCGCCGGGCTCGAACGGCAGATCGACGACGTGCGCAAGGCCTTCGAGCGCTTCGTGCCCGCGAAGGAGACGTACCGCTACGCCGACGGCAAGTGGAGCGTGCGCGAGGTGCTCGGCCACGTGCTCGACACCGAGCGGGTATTCGGCTTCCGCACGCTCGCCATCGGGCGCGGCGAGACCGAGAGCCTGCCCGGCATGGACGAGAACGTGTACGCCGCCGGGGCCCCGCACCATGCCGTGCCCCTGGCCTCGCTGCTCGAGCAGTTCGCGCTCGTGCGGCGCTCGCACGTGCTCATGTTGCGCGAGTTCGACGACGCGGCGTGGGCGCGCGAGGGGAAGGCGAACCAGAATCGCATCGCGGTGCGCGCGCTGCCCTGGATCATGCTCGGGCACGTGCGGCACCACCTCGCGGTCCTCCAGGACAAGTACGCGGGGTGAGGAGGCTCTTCCTCGCCCTCGCGCTCGTCGCGCTCGACCCGCCGCCTGCCTTGGCCGCTTCGCGCGTCACCGACGGAACCTTCGAGGCCACGCTGTCGCGGCGCGTCGTGCTGCCGTACCGCGTGTGGCTGCCCGACGGTTACGCCGCATCCGGGAAGGCATGGCCGGCGATCCTCTTCCTGCACGGCTCGGGCGAGCGCGGGAGCGACCTTTCCTTCCTCGCGCGCAACGGCCCGCC
>Ga0070664_100003249_pt1 | contig 13135 bp, 2 predicted proteins | sample KBSC73metaG_FD_65863 | JGI IMG/M metagenome (GOLD analysis project Ga0070664, IMG submission 65863) | Corn rhizosphere microbial communities from Kellogg Biological Station, Michigan, USA - KBS C7-3 metaG | ecosystem: Host-associated > Plants > Roots > Rhizosphere > Soil ... | reverse complement strand
TGATTCCACCAGTCAGTCGGCTCCCCGGTGGCACTTGTGCTCCTTGCCGAGGCGGCAGGAGCGACTGCCGCCCCTTGGGGGGATACCGGCGTCGGCGACGCGCCTGCTTGCAAGGCTTCCATCGCCGCCTTGTAACCGGCCTCGTATCCGGCTTGGTAATCCGGCGAGGAAGTGTTCTGTGCTAACGCCGTCTGGACGAACAATCCCAGGATTGCGGTGTGAACGAGGGAAGTGCCGGCGTTTTGTGCCATGCGTGTCTCTCTTGCTGTCATCAGGTGCGGTGCGGAATGGCGAACTCTTCCAGGAAAACCTGGAACGACAACACCACCATCATGAGATCGACATCGAAAGTCTGGTTGACCTTGCAGCCGTCGCTTTCAACCATGTGGCGCAGGCGGGTCACGGTGTCCGGATTCAGGTAGCCCTGTCGTCGGATGGTGTCGGGGGCCAACAAGTCCATCAGCCATTCATTACGTCCGCGCAGAATGTCGGGACTGCCCAGCCCGACGAAGGAAAACTTTTCGCGTGCCAGTATCTGCGGCGCGACATATGGCTGCGCGATTATCCGCAGCGGGTATTTCTCGCGTTGGTCCAGCATCAGCAGACCGGGCGGCAGACGGGTGACAAACGCGATCAGATCCTTGTCGAGGAAGGGATAGCGTCCCTCCACGCTATGGGCAAATCTCATGCGGTCGCCGTGGTCCGACAGCAGATGGTCTGCGATGCGCAGCTTGAAGTCGATATAAGAGCGCTTGTGCAGCGGGTGTCTGCCGCGCAGTCGTGCATGATCGACCAGCGGCTGCGTCATGCAGTCGTAGCGTTTCGGATCGCGTGCGATGTCCGGTGCGTAGAGGGCGCGGCTCAAGTCGCGGAAAGCGCTGTAGTCGCGTTCGTAGAAAAAGCCGCTGTCGCCCCACAGCGTTTCGCGCAATTGCGACTCGCGCCAGCCATCTTCATCCATCAACGCCGTGCCATCGTCTTGCGAGGCGCGCATCATGTCGAAGCGGTAGCCGACATACCCGGCAAACAACTCGTCCGCGCCTTCGCCCGACAGCACCACCTTGCAGCCCGACTCGCGCACGGCTTCCGACAGCGCATGCGAACACGTGTCGTAACTTTCCTTCAGCGGCGATTCGGCATGCCGGATCACGGCGCGCAATCGCTTCTCCGCTTCGTTGGCATGGAACGCGACCTCGTGGTGCCGCGCGCCGATGCGTTCGGCCATGATGCGCTGGTATTGGCGCTCGTCGAGGTCGGCATCGTCGAACACGACTGAAAACGCATGCCAATGGCTTGCGGGGCGCAGCTTGTGCATCATGCCTGCGATCAGCGAGGAATCCAGTCCGCCGCTCAGGTAACAAGCCACCGGCACATCGGCCTGCAGACGGCGGTTCACCGCCTGCTGCAACAGGTGGTCGAGCTGCTCCTTCCAGTCCGGCGGCGGCTCGCGCTGCATATCGATCGGATAATCGAGGTCCCAATAACAGCCGGTGCGCAGCTTGCCGTTTTCCAGCACGAGGTAATGCCCGGCCGGCAGCGAACGTATTTCGCGGAACATCGTTGTCGGGCTTGCCAGTCCGGGGAAGGCCAGGATCTGATCCAGTCCGCGCAGGTCAAGTTCGCGGCTTACCGCCGGGTGGGCGAGCAGCCCTTTGATTTCTGAGGCAAACAGCAATTGGCCATCGGCCACGGTATAGAACAGCGGGCAGACCCCGACCGGATCGCGTGCCAGCAGCAAGCGGTGGCGTTGCGTGTCGTACACCGCGAGCGCGAACTGGCTGTTCAGCTTGGCCATCAGTTCAATGCCGTATTCCTCGTACAAATGCGGCACGACTTCCACGTCGCAACGGGAACGCAGGGTGTGGCCTTTTTTGGCGAGTTCATCGCGCAGTTCGGCGTGGTTATAGATTTCGCCGTTGACGACGGAGAAGATGCCTGCGTCTTCGTTGAAATGCGGCTGGTTGCCTTCCGGACGCAGATCGACGATGGACAGGCGGCGGAAACCGAATGCGGCCGCGTCCGCGACATGTTGGCCGGCATCGTCCGGGCCGCGATGGATGAGCGCATGCGTCATGCGCGCGACTGCATCGGCGGACGCAGGACGGCGAGGGTCAAGATTCACTATGCCTGCTATACCGCACATTCGTTTGTATTCCTTGACGTAATCATCTTGCACATGAGTCAGTAACTTAGGCGACGTAGAACCTTCGCGCTCCCTCCACTTCAAGGGGAGGGAGTACACATCACGCAACGGTCGCCATAATCTTTGACTTCTAAGTAATAAAAGGGCCTATCAAGACATCGCAAGAGCACTGGAGCACTAAAACTCCTCATCCAACGCCAAGCTATTCGCCAAAAACCTGGCGGATTCCTCTTGCCCGGTTGCCGTTATCTTTCGCAATTCACGTAAGGTCATCGTCGGTTCTCGCGCACACGTCACTAATACTTCCTGCCATCGCGCGGCAAACCCACTCGCTTGTTCTGCAGTAAACAAGTTGGTGTCATATTCAATAAACCCATGCACGCCGTCGTCACCTGCCCACACTTCAAAGTCCAAATCAAATCGGCTGGTGTATGACTGAGGATCGTAAGGCGCAAGCTTCAGCCCTTCCAATTGCGGCACCGGTACAGGATGCTGATGAAAAATCAGCATCGCGTCGAATACCGGGTGACGCCCTGGCTCTGCGGATAAGCACAGTTCATCCACCAACCGGGCGAATGGGTAGTCGGCATGAGCCATGGCCTCGACGATCGCGCTTGCGCAATGTCGGCGAAGTTCTTCCAGTGGTGTATCGACGGATAATTGCTGCCGCAACGGCAGGGAATTGACGTGCAGCCCGACCTGGTCTTGCAACTCAGGTCGATTGCGGTTGGCGACAGGCAGGCCGAGTACCAAGTCGGTTTGGCCGCTTTCCAAATGCAATAGCGCAAGCGTTGCAATGACAATGGTGGCGTAGCGTTCGTGTGCAGGTACCGTAGCGAGCCAGGCGGCACTGTCTTCGATGCGCATGTCCACACGTGAGCCAGGTCTGTTCAACGTCGTGTGGCGCACGCCTTGAGTAGGGAGCGTCAGTTGTGGCAGCTTGTGCAGACGCGCTTGCCAGTAGTCGCTGTGTGTTTGTGCAAGCGGCGACGCAAGGTAGCGCTCTTGCCATACGGCGAAGTCATGGTAGGCGATTGCCGGTGCGGCAGGTAATGCGGCGAGAGGATCTTCGCCGGCGAGCGCCGCACGGTAGGCAATCACCAGATCGTTGGCAAGCAGAGCATCGGACCAGCCATCGTTGATGATGTGGTGCATCACTAACAGCAGCAATTGGCGTTCTGCGTCGAGCGGAATGCGAGCGATGCGAAATAACGGGCCGTGCGCGAGGTTGAATGGGCGACAGGTGATTTCACCGACCAATGTCTTGATATCCGCGCCCACACATGGCATGTGGCATTCAATGTCAAACTCAATATGATCCAATACTTGCTGGCGTGGCATGCCATTCACTGTGCGAAATACTGTACGTAGCGATGCATGGCGAGCGATCAATGCAGCCCAGGCTTGTTTCAACGCCGCGACGTTGAGTGTGCCGCTCAACAGATAGGCGCCAGGCACGTTGTACCCCGCGTAGCCAGGTTGGATCTGGTCCAGCACCCAGAGCGCTTTCTGCTGGTATGACAGCACGTAATCATCGGCTTGCGGGGCTTGGCTGATAGGCGCAGTGTAGCGGACCGGCATGCGAGCCAATGCTGCCGGGGTCGTGGCGCAATATAGGTCGCGTAGGGTATAAGCGCTGGACAATGCGCGGTTGAGGCGACCTACCGTCTGGATTGCTAACAGGCTGTGGCCGCCACTGAGAAAAAAGTCATCGTCAGGGCCGACCGAGTGACCCAGCACTTCACCGAAAACATGTGTGATAGCGGCTTCCAGTTCGTTTGCGGGAATACGCTTGCCTGCGTTATCCGCCAAGGGTTCCGGCTCGGGCAAGGCACGACGGTCGGTCTTGCCATTGGGGGTTTGGGGCAATGCATCCAGCAGCATGAAGTGCGTTGGAACCATGGCGGCGGGCAAGGACGTGGCAAGCGTCGTGCGTAATATGGCGGGATCAAAGTTGATCTCACCACGCTGCGGGACCAGATACCCGACAATTTCGGCCTCACCTGCACGACTTTTCCTTATTGCTGCGGCAGCATCCCGAACACCTGGTATCTGGCGCAGGTGGTGTTCGATCTCACCAAGTTCGATGCGCATGCCACGAACTTTGGTTTGCCCATCGCGCCGGCCATGGAAACGCAGACTGCCATCGCTATGCCAACGGGCAAGGTCTCCGGTGAGATAAATCGAACCTTCTATATCGGGCAAGGTAATGAAGCGTTCTGCAGTGCGTACCGGATCATTCAAATAGCCGCGCGCCACGCCAACGCCGGCAATGGCGATTTCACCTAATGCGCCGGGTGGTTGTAGCCGGTGTTGACTCGACAGCACCAGCAAGCGCTCGCCTGGGAAGGCTCGGCCAATGCCGATTGGGCCGGCAGCGAGCGGCCAGTACGATGACCAGACGGCTGTTTCAGTAGGACCATAAACGTTGAATACCTTGAGATGCTCGAATGTGAGCAGCTGTTCCGCCAGGGTTTGCGGTAGCGCTTCACCGCCGACCAGCAGCATGCGAACGCCGGCTAACGGCGGTGATGCTGTATTCGTTTCAGCAGCATCAAGTAGCAAACGCAAGCGCGTTGGCGTCATTTGCATGACGGTGACGTGTTCTCGTTGAATCAACTCCAGCAAGAGTGCCGGATCGCGTGCCTGGGTGGCCGATGCCAGCACTACAGCCATACCCCAGGTAAACGCGCCGACTATTTCAAGCACTGCCATGTCAAACGACACTGTCGTTACAGCCAGCATGCGGTCACCCGCGCCAAAGCCGAGGGCTGTGGGCATGCATGCAAATAAGGAGGCAGCATTGCGATGACGCAGCAACGCCCCCTTGGGGATGCCGGTCGAACCGGAAGTAAAGATAATGTAGGCCAGATGATCCGGCTCGACCGTGCACTGCGGCGGTGTGGTCGGTGCGCACGGATCGGCAGCATCAAGATGAAGTATGCGCACTCCCGGCAATACGGGTAAGGAAGCGGCCAGATCGGAGGAAGCCAGTATGTGGCGGCAACCACTGGCTTCCAGCATCAGACGCACCCGTTCCGCTGGAAAATCCGGATCGACCGGCACATAAGCGGCGCCTGCGCGCAGGATGGCGATCAAGCCGATCAACAGATGGGGGTCGCGGTGCGACACTAACGCCACCGGCGTATCGGGCGGCAACGGGCCGGCAGCCAACAGCGTATGGGCAAGTTGATTGGCGCACTGATGCAGTTCCCGATAGGTGAGACTGCGGGTGTCGCATACCAGAGCCAATGCATCGGGCATCGACTCAAGTTGTGCATCGAAAGCTTGCAGTATTGTTCCATGCGCCGGGGCAGCGCCTCCATCGCCCCAGGCAAACAGCCGAGCGCGTTGCTCGGGCGTCATCCACTCCAGGGTATCGAGCCGCTGCTGCGGATGGGCCGCCACCGTGACGAGCAGCGCGCATAGGGCATCGGCAAGTGTTTGCAACCAAACCAGATCGTGCTCGCCGCGCAGTGTGATATCGACACCAGCCTCGTGCGGCGTCAGCGAAACTTTGAGCGTGTAGGGAATGTTTTCGCGAAAGCTGACGCCAGTAATCCTGGCTGCACCACAATTTTTACCAACGAAATCCTGGTGGGGCAGGCCTTGCATCAAGAACACATGATCGATTGGCAGCGGGCCGGTAACCGCTTGAATTTCCGCCAATGACACATTCTGGTGTGTGCTTGCCTGCGTATTGTGTTCACGCACGGCTTGCAGGAGCGTGGCAAAGGTGTCTTGGCTTTGCCAGCTGATCCGCATCGGTACGTTGTTGATGAATAAGCCGACCAGGTTTTCAGCATCGTCCAGTTCGGCGGAACGGCCCGCCAGCACCGTAGGAATGAGTACGTCGCGCTGGTCCGTAAAGCACCCTACCGTCAAGCCCCATCCGCATAGCAGCACATGGTGCAACGATGTACGTTGCGTGCTGGCCATGGCGCGTAATTTGTCGGTAGTGGCTGCATCGAGGTGCGCTGTGATTGACGTTGTCGGTGCCTGGTCCGACATATGTTCAACGGCAGAGGAAAGGAGCGCTTCGCCGCTGAAGCCGGACAAATAGTGGCGCCAGTATTGCAGCGCTGCGGATTTGTCGCGTCCGGCCAGCCAGCGTTGATATTGTGAATAGCCGGATGACGGTGGCACTGTATTGAATCCATTGTAGTGTGCCAGTACCTGTTCGAGCACGATGCCCATACTCCAGCCATCGAGCAGAATGTGATGAACGCTCCACAACAGCCAGTGTAAGTTTTTGTCGCTGCTGTATAAGGTCAAGCGCATCGGGTGTTCATCTTCCAGGTTGAAGCATTGTCCGAGGTCGCAAGCGAGGGCGGCTTCCAGTTCGGCAGGCAGTCCGTCCGGGGCGACAGTAGATGTCGGATCGTGGATGGGACGCAGCAGCAGCGTTACCTTCTCCCGATGCGGAATGACGTGGACGGGGCTCGATACGCGCTCGCTTAAGAAACGTCCGCGCAACGCATCGTGACAATCGACCACATGCTGCCAGGCAGCTTCTAAACGCAGAGGGTCGAGCTCACCTTCCAAGCGCAGAACCAATTGTTCATGATGCGAGGCGCGGCCAGGTTCCAGCAGCGCGTGGTGCAACATGCCGCGTTGCATCGGAGTCAGTGCACAAATCTCTTTGATTTCAGTTTTGTTGAACATGGGCTGCATTCCTTGTATTCAACTGATCAGGTCGGCCAGTTCTGCATCGCCCAGACCGCTGAGGGCTCCGATCGCGTTATCGTCACCAGATTTTTCCATCTGATCCAACGGTTTCAGATTGGCTGCCAATGCAGCCGGAGTCGGCCAACGGAACAGGTCTTGCAGCTCGAACACAAGACCTGCCGCGCGCACGCGTGCAGCAAGGCGCAGGGCGCGTATCGATTCGCCACCGACCAGGAAGAAATCGTCGTCGGGACCGACATCGTTGCCGAGCACTTCGCTGAAGATGCGGGTGAGGGCTTCTTCGACCGGGCCGTTTGGCGTGCGTTGGGAACGTTGCTCAAGTTGCGCTTGCGGGGCAGGCAGAGCGCGGCGGTCGGTCTTGCCGTTCGGAGTTTGCGGCAGGGCAGGCAGGATCATGAAACGCGAGGGAATCATCGGCGCCGGCAGGCAGGACGCAAGCATTGCCCGCAACGCGGCGGCATCGATGTCGGACTGCGGCCCGACGAGGTAGGCGACGATTTCGTCTTCGCCCAGCGCGTTCTTGCGCACGGCTGCAGCGGCATCGGTGATATCCGGCAGCAGGCGAAGCTGGTGTTCGATGTCGCCGAGCTCGATGCGCATGCCGCGAATCTTGATTTGGTCGTCGCGTCGGCCGAGATATTCCAGACTGCCGTCGGTGCGCCAACGGCCAAGGTCGCCTGTCAGGTAAACAAGGCCGTCGATGCCGGGCAGGTGAATGAAGCGCTCTGCCGACCGTGCAGGGTCGTTGAGGTAACCGCGTGCGACGCCGATGCCGGCAATCGCGATCTCACCAACGGCACCGGGTGGCTGCAGGCGGTGCTGCGCAGATAGTAGCAGCAGACGTTCGCCGGGGAAGGGGCGGCCGAGACTGACAGGTCCTTCCGTGAGCGACCACCAGGCGGACCAGATGGTGGTTTCCGTGGGGCCGTAGACGTTGAAGACGCGGGTGTGTTGTGTCCAGGTGCGCAGTTGGTCGGCGAGGGATTGGGGCAGGGCTTCGCCGCCGATGAGCAGCGTGCGGATGCATGAGAGCTGTCCTGCTCTCTCTCCAGCAGGAGGGAGTATGTCAAGGAGCATTTTCAAGCGCGTGGGCGTCATTTGCATCACATTGACCTTTTCACGCCCGATCAGCTCCAGCAGCAGCGCCGGTTCGCGCGCCTGCTTTTCCGAAGCCAGCACGACAGTCATGCCGCAGCACAAGGCCCCAAGCAATTCCAGTCCGGCGATATCGAATGACACTGTCGTCACGCCAAGCATGCGGTCGCCGGGCGCGAAGCCGAACACTTGCGGCAGGCTGGCGAAGAAAGCGGCAGCGTTGCGGTGGGTGAGCATCGCGCCTTTGGGCGTGCCGGTGGAACCGGAAGTAAAGATGATGTAGGCCAGCTGCTCCGGTATCGGCGCACACTGCGGCGCAGTGTCGGGCAAGGTTTCGTCGATGGTGTCGAGACTGAGAATGCGGGCTGCGGCAGGCGCGGGCAGGTCGCCCATCAAGCCATCGGAGGCGAGCACATGACGGCAGCCGCTGGCATCGAGCATGAGGCGTACCCGGTCGGCCGGGAAATCCGGATCGATCGGCACATAGGCAGCGCCCGCACGCAGAATGCCTAGCATGCCGGTCAACAAGCCGGCATCGCGGCGCGCGACCAGCGCGATCGGGGTATCGGGCGGCAACGGGCCATCTGCAAGCAGTGCATGGGCAAGACGATTGGCACGCTGGTTCAGCTCGCGGTAACTCAGTGTGGTGCTGCCGCATATCAGCGCGGGCGCGTCGGGCAGGCGCGCGAGTTGCGCATCGAATGCCTGCAGCACGGTGCCGTGCTCTGCGGCCGGCCCGCCGTCGCCCCAGGACAGAATGGTGTTGCACTGCTTCGCATCGACCAGGTTCAGGTCGCCCACGGGCTGGTCGAGCATGTCCGGCGCGAGATGCAGCAGTCGGACGTACAGATCCAGCACGCCTTGTGCAGTCGCTTGCGAGAACAGATCGACATCGTATTCGCAACGCAGCTTCAACTCGCCTTCCGCCTCGACCACTTCCATCGCGATATCGAACATGGCCGCATGGCGCGACACTTCTTCGGGTTCGCATGTAAGGCCGGTCATGCGGTAGACGCGGTCGTTGCCGTCCTCGTAGATGAACATGGTGTCGAACAGCGGATTGCGCGAGGTGTCGCGCGGCAGGTCGAGCGAGGCGATCAAGGCTTCCAGCGGATAGGCTTGATGATCGAGCGATGCCAGGAAGGATTTGTGGCAGGCGCGTGCGCAGGCGGCCAGCGTTTCTCCCGGCTTGGCAGACATACGCAGCGGCAAGGTCGCGGCCAGCATGCCGACAGTGCGGCGGAAGCGCGGGTCGGTACGGCCGCCGACCGGCAGTCCGATCACGATGTCATCTTGCGCACTCAGGCGGTGCAACAACACGGCGTACAGCGTAAGCAGCAGCGGAAAGACCGGCATTTTGTGTGCGCGGGCCGCTGCTTTCAAACGGGCCGTGGCAACGTCGTCGAGCGTGGCCAGTAGGTCGGCGCCCTGATGACGGCGGCGCAGCGGACGTGGATGGTCGAGCGGCAGTTGCAGCGGTTCCGGCACCGTGCGGAATTGCTCGTGCCAATATGCCGCGTCGCGACGACTGGCCTCCGAATTCAGATAGGCAGCTTCGGCCAGGGCGTAATCGATCATGCCGGCGCCTGTTTCCGGCAAGGGCTGGCCGCCGTAGCTTGCCATCAGTTCCTGGGCGAGGATATTCAGCGACAAGCCGTCAACCACGATATGGTGCGCATCCATGATCAGCACGTGCCGGTCTGCCGCAAGGCGCACAATCCCGGCGCGAAACAGCGGGCCTGTCTTCAGGACGAACGGACGGATGAAGGCGTTCAGGCGTTCGGTGATGTGCGGCTCATCGGCCTCGATGGTGTCGATGGCGAAGGGGATGGCAGCGTCAACTTTCTGGACCAGCGCGTCATCCTCGACGGCAAAGCGGGTACGCAATGCCGGATGACGGGTGACCAGCGTCGCGAGCGATTGCTCCAGGCGCGGCAGGTCGAGCGTGCCGTGCAAACGGATCGCCAGCGGCACGTTGTAGACCACGCTCGGGCCTTCGATTTCGGCCAGGGCAAACATGCGGCGTTGGGCGGAGGCTGCGGGGCTGGTGTTGAGCTCCCTCTCCCGCAGGCGGGAGAGGGTTGGGGGTGGAGCAGGGGTTTCGGGCAGCATGCTGCCCGCCTGCGGAACGGCGGGGGCTTGCAAGCCCCCGCGCGCCCTGCAAGGGAGGGTGTTTGCCAAGAGCGGCTCCCTTATTGGCACCCTCACCCCCGGCCCCCGCTCCGCGCCCCACGGATTGGCTTGCATGCCAATCCGGCTCCAGCGGCGCAAAGCATGCTTTGCGAAACCCCGCTTATGCCCCGCTTGCGGGAGAGGGGAGGAGAATTCAAAACCGGCGGCGCGCAGTTCCAGCACAGCTTCCTTCACGCATTCGATCAGGTGGTCGATCTCGGCGTCGGTATGCGCAAAGGACAGAAAACAGATGCGGCGTTCCCACACATAAATGCTGCGTAGGTTCAGCAACAGGAAGAACAGGTCCAGTTCGATCGGCTGCATGATGGTGCTGTAGCGGCCTGTGCCGTCGATGCGAAACAGCGAGCCGAAATGCGCGAGTTGCAGCGGCACGGATTCCTGCGTGAACCAGGCATTGAGCGCATCGGCCATGCGCTTGCTGCGCTGGTTGAGTTCCTCGTAGCCTTTGACGCCGATGCGTTCGATGCAGTCGAGCGCGGCTTTGGCGGCGGCCAACGCCAGCGGGTGTTTCACATAGGTGCCGCCGAAGTAGATGACTTCGCTCTGCGGCAGGGAGTCATCGCCATAGCGCCAGCTTCCGCCATCGACGACATCCATGAAACGCGCATTGCCTGCCACTACCGACAGCGGCAAGCCGCCGCCGATGACTTTGCCGTAAGTGGCGAGATCGGCCCGGACGCCGTAATACGCTTGTCCACCGCCGGGCAGGATGCGAAAGCCGGTGATCATTTCGTCGAAGATCAGCGCAGCGCCGGACTGTTCGGTGATGCTGCGCAACTGCTTCAGGAACTCCGCCGGATGAAAACCGGGACGGCGCGATTGCACCGGCTCGACCAGCACTGCCGCGATGTCGGCTATCTGCTCGCGCAGCGTCGCCAGCGCCTCGTCGGTGCCGTAATTGAGGATCAGCAGGTCATCGACCATGCCTTGAGGGATGCCGGCGGCAATCGGATGCGTCCGGCCTTCATGCTCGACGCCGAGCACGCCATCCCAGGTGCCGTGGTATGCGCCGTTGAAAACCACCAGCTTGCTGCGGCCCGTGACCGCGCGGGCGATGCGCACTGCCATCATCACTGCCTCTGCGCCAGTATTGCAGAAGGTGATGCGCTCCATTCCCGTCAGGCGCGAGATGCGTTCGGCGACTTCCGCCGCCAGCGGCGTTTGCGGCCCGATGGCGAAGCTGGCATCGGTTTGCGCATGCACGGCCTTCGTCACGCTCTCGGGGGAATGGCCGAGCAGCGCGATGCCGCAGCCCATGGTCATATCGAGGAAATCGTTGCCGTCGAGGTCGGTGAAGTGCGAACCGTGCGACGTGGTGGCAACGATGGGGTACATCATTTCCTTGAGCGTGCAGCGAAAGCTCAGGGTGTTCTTCCAGTCAGCCAGCGTGTGGCGGCTGCGATCGGCCAGCGCCTTGGAACTCGGCGTGCGGGCGGCATAACGGCGGGCGAGTTCTTCGACGAAGGTTTGTTGTTGGGGTGTCAGCTTGTCGGGATCGAGTTTCAGCGAGCGGAAGTTGGGCGTATTGGTTTTGGACGAGGAGGGGGCTTTTGCCGCCGGGGCGGGGGCAACCTGCGCAACTTGCGGAACAGCAGCCGGGGCTCCTGCCAGCAGGGCGTTTTGCTCGCTGATCATGCGCGACATTGCTTCGAGTTGCTGCGACATGAGACGGGCGAGGTCGGGTTGGGGCGCAGCATTTGCTGCGAACGAGGCCGAAAATTCGCCGACGCGTTCCCTCCCTCTTGTAGGGGGAGGGTTAGGGTGGGGGTGTGATGGTTGAACCAACGTATGTATTTGCTCAACCACCCCGCCCGCATTCCAAGCGTCCAAGGGGGATGATGCCGGTATGTGAGGCGCGGGAATCGTCGTTTGAGCCGGCGCTGTTGCCGACGCCACCTTCGCCAGCTTAGCCACCGTATCCAAATCCCCGTAAAAATCAGCCATCTCCACCTCCAGGCCGAACTTGTTTGCCAGCAGCGTCCTCATCTGCACCAGCATCAGCGAATCCAGCCCCAGGTCGATCAATGCCGTATCCGGGTCGATGTCGTTGCCGTCCATGCCGGTCAGCTCCGCCACCGTATGGCGGATCGCGGCGAGCGCGGCGTTGCCGGAAGAAGAGGTGGAAGCGGTGGAAGCATCTCGCGCCATTTTTGACTCCCTTTCAATCACATGAGCAACAAATACGGCTTGGCCTGCTTCGGTACCGTATGCCTCGGGCTGCACTTCGAAACCGGCTTGTCGGAGAGCGTCAGTCCACTGCGCTGCGGACAAGATCGGAGATTGCGCCTTCTGACGCAGCGCATCGGCAAAGCGCCACCAGCCAGAGGTCAGGCCGAAGATCAGGTGAATGAATGGCTGCAGCTCGGTTTGCTCGTTCAGCACTAAAACGCCGCCTGATGCCGACAAGCGATGGACGTTGTTCAGCGCGATGGCAATATCGGCAGTGGCATGCAGCACGTTATTCGCGATAACGAGGTCCGCTTCGCCGTCGCGGAATCCTTGCGTGCAAGGATCGCGCTCGATGTCGAGCAGGGCAAAGCGCAGATTGCGAAAACGCTGCTTCGCCCGCGCAAGAATTGCGGGACTGATATCGGTGAAACAGTAATCGACCGCGACACCTTGCGGCAGCGCGGCCAGGATGGCAGCCGTTGTCGATCCGGTCCCGGCGCCGATTTCGACAATGCGCAAGCAGCGCGACGGCGCCGTGTTCCATTGCGCCAGGCACCAGCGCGCAACCGTGTCGGCTACATGGTGATTGAACAGGTCCTGCACCTCGTTGTTGGCATAGATCGACGCTACGCGCTCCATGCTGCCGCCGGGGAACAGCACTGTCATCGGGTCGAGACGGCCGGCGAGGATCTGGGGATAGCGTGCGATGCAATCGTCGAGCAGGCCGAGGCAACCGGACATGTCGGGATGGGCGGCCAGGAAGCGTTCGCGTTCTTGCGCAAGCGTAGCGGCGTTCCATGCCTGCATGCCGGTGTCCGTCGAAGGCGCATCGATCCGCAATCCCAC
>Ga0070664_100003243_pt1 | contig 13145 bp, 11 predicted proteins | sample KBSC73metaG_FD_65863 | JGI IMG/M metagenome (GOLD analysis project Ga0070664, IMG submission 65863) | Corn rhizosphere microbial communities from Kellogg Biological Station, Michigan, USA - KBS C7-3 metaG | ecosystem: Host-associated > Plants > Roots > Rhizosphere > Soil ... | reverse complement strand
GCGTCGGTGGCCGCGCTCACGTCATGGCCGACACCGATGAGGCCGACGCGCGGACGCGAAGCGCCGTTCGCCCCGGGCACTGCACGCACCAGGGTGTCGTCGACGGTTCCGTGGTAGCAGCCATCGAAACATAGAATCCGTGCCCGACCGGTCACGGCGCGCGCCCAGCGCAGCACGGCGCGGTTGGCGTCGGTGGCGGTTTGCGTCATCTGCCAGAACGGCAGGGCGAACAGATGGGCGAGCTTCTCGCCGACACGCGCGACCCTTTCGGCCGGCAGCATGGCGGTTATGCCTTCGGTCCCGGCCGCGGCCAGCGCACGCGCGATCGGCGGCGGTGCATGACCGAACATCGCCCCCGTGTCCCCGAGGCAGAAATCGATGTAGCGATTGCCGTCGACGTCTTCGATTTCGACGCCGCGCGCGTGGCGCACGAACAGCGGATGCGGGGTGTTCCAGTCACGCATCCAGTGCATGGGCACGCCGTTCAACCAGTGCGCGTCGCTCGCGGCTGCAAGCCGGGCAGACTCGCGATGCTTGGCAAGGAAAGATTCCTTCTCACGCGCCAGCAGGCGCTGCAATGCGTCGCAGTCGATGCCCAGCCGGCGCGCGGAGGTCACGGTCACCGGCGCGGTTTGCGCGCCGCCTTGTGCTTGGGCTTGGGGCGCGGGGGCGCGCGCTTCACCGGCGATGCCGCCGGCTTTTCGGCAGCCGGCTTGCTCTCGGGCTTCGGCGTTTCGGCCTTCGCCTTGTCAGGCGGCGCGGTATCGCTCTTGGCCTCCGGCTTCGACTCTTCCTTTTCCGCGGCCGCGAGATTGCGCTTGTTTTCCTTGTCCGATTTGAAGTCCGTCTCGTACCAGCCCGACCCCTTGAGGCGGAACACCGGTGCGGACATGAGCTTCTTCAGACCCTTTTTGCCGCAGCTCGGGCACTTGGCCAGGGGCTTCTCGGTGATCTTCTGCAACACCTCGTCGTGGAAACCGCAATGCGGGCATTCGTATTCGTAGAAAGGCATGACAATCCCTGCAGGAAACTGCGGGAATTATGAACGTCACGCTCGGGCGGCGACAATGACTCCGGCGACGATCAGCGCGGTGCCGAGCGCATAACGCGCATTCAAGGGCTCGTCGAACAGGAGCTGCCCCGCGGCAGGTACCAGCACGAAGGCAAGTGCGGCGAAGGGGTACGCGCGGCTGAGGGGCACGGTGGTCAGGATACGCACCCAGAGAAGCGTGGCGCCCGCGTACAGCGCAATCGCCGCCCACATGGCTGGAAGCCTGACGAGTTCCAGCCACCACTGGCTGCCCGGGTCGATCTGCTGGGCGGCACGCTTGAAAAGTATCTGCCCGACCGCCATCGCGAACGGAAAGCTGAGCAGTTCCAGCCAGACCAGAGGTGTCCAGTTCACGTGCCCCTCCCCACCCGCTCAGGGCCCACGATTGATTTCGAAGACTCGCGCATACGTCTGTCCCCCGGGAGTCGTCACGTTGGCGCGCAGTGTGTACTGCGCTGGCAGTTGCGACGTCGGGCCTAACAGTTCGCGCTCCAGCGCGGGCAAGGATCCACGCAACTCCTCGAGCTCAGGCCCTTCCTTGCCATCGTCGCCCAGGTACAGGGGTACGGAGTGGCGCACGAGTACGTAGCGGATTTCGCGGGATTCCTTCAGCAGTTCGGCCGGTGTCAATTGCAGCAGCCGGTTGGTCTCCTGAACCTTCGCGGCATGCTGCGCCGTCATCAGGAATACGTCGCCGATCACCGAACATTCCGAGTGATAGCGGATCCAGTGGCCGGCGTGGATATCCGCGAGAACGATTCCGCGCCGCTGCTCGCAGAGCGACTTGATCACCGGAAACGCCGGCTGGGTCCATGGGTAGCCCTGGTCTCCCCCCAGGGTCCACAGCGGCTGCCAGTTGGCCAGGGTCGGGTAAAAAGCGCCGCTGAAGAGCACTGCAGTGCCCACCACGGCGTGATTGCGCCACCGCGGCTGTCGCTCCGAAACGAATTTCGCCAGCAACAGCGGCGTGAGCAACATGGACAACTCGCCGAATACGGCGAACCGGAACTGCATCTGCATGAGCGCGAGTCCCAGGACTCCCACGATCGCCACGAACTGGATCTGCGCGGACCGCTCACGGATCACCCACCACAGGTTGAGCAGCAACATCGGCCCGGTGATCCACATCAGAGCGGATAACAATCGCAACGAGAAAGCCTCGCCGAAGTCACGGTACAGCAGGTACGGGCTGTGGACTTCGGTGATGTCGCGAATGATTGCGAGGTTGCCCGAGACGAAGTCACCAGCCAGCCGCACGCTGCTGATCAGAGGCAGCAGCGCGACCAGCGTTGCAATCGACAGGAGCACGACGTTGCGACCATTCCGTGGCAGCCACAACAGCGCGGCGCTGAACACGGCGACACAGGCCGAGACATAGAAGTGAAACCAGGAGAGCGTGTAGAACTCGAAAAAACCGCGACGCCACGGCTCCGAAGGGACACATACCAGCGTGGTGACCAGCAGCAGCGACACGGCGAAACCCAGCACTCGCGCACGATCTGGCAGCGGCGCGCCGCGCAACCAGGTCGCCGCCAACATCAGGATCACGGGCACCATCAGGATGAACAGGCTGTTGTGGATGGCGAGCGCGCTGGCCAACACGCTACCGAGCGTGATACCGGCGGCTGGCGATGAGGAACCCGGCGTGAAGAACCAGATTGCAGCGCTCACGGTGCCGAGAGTCCAAAGCAGTTCGGCAAAGTGATGGTCCACGTTGCCGACTGCAAAAGGCGCGTAGGCCGTGGGCAGCGCCGCGCACCCGAGCACCAGCAACGCGGCCAGCAGCGCCGGCAGTTTGAGCTGCCGTGCGATGTTGACCACCAGCGCGATCGCGATCGGCGCCGCGGCCGGCGGGATGTTCATCAGGATGCGAGCCGCCGCCGCGCGATCCCGGTACGGCCCGAAGGCCGCGGTGATCCAGGCGAGCACCGTGTCGAACCCCCAGGGCCAGTTGAGCCAGCTGCCTTCCGGGACGTGGATGCGATCATCGAACTGGATCACCGGCTGGCCGCTGAACACCGAATCCAGGATGCGGCGCGCGTGGTAGAACGCGTCGGCGTTGCTCGGCAGGTATTCGCGCCCGTCGAAGCTGGCGGTCACCATGGCGAGCGCCGCGGCCACCATGAACAACGATCCGACGATCCACAGGACCGTCCAACGGAATGCCGGATTCATCGCACGATCTCGAACAGGCGTGCATAGACCTGCCCCGCCGGTGTCAGTCGTTGCCAGAGCAGTTGGTACTGCGGCGGAATCCTGTCGACCTGGCCCAGCAATCCAGCCTCGAGTGGCCACATGCGAGCGCGAAGCGCTTCGAGATCCGGCTCCGGCGTGCCGCTGATTTCCACGCCGTGGAAAACGAACACGTAGCGGATGCTCTGCGGCGCGGCCAGCACCTGCTCCAGCGTCTCGCCCCGCATGAGGCCGCGTACCTCGTCAGCCTTGCGCGCATGTTGAGCCGTGAGCAGGAACACATCGCCAATCACGCCGCAGGACGTGTGGTAGGAGACCCAATGCCCGGCATCCAGCTCCGTCAGGACGACACCGGGTCTGCGCGCACACGCGTCACGCAATACTGGAAAAGCAGTCGCCACCTCCTGGTAGGCAACGTGCCCGCCGGGCTCCCAGTGGAGCGTCCATCTCTGGGTCGTCGGTATGTAGAGCAGGAGCAACGCGGCGCACGCACCCATTGCGAACCGCGCACTCCATAGTGGCCAGCGCTGCTGCGCCAGGTGGATCGCCAGCAGTGGTACGGCCACCATCGCGAGCTCGCCGAAGACGTGAAATCGGTACTGGAACTGCATCAACGCCAGTCCAAAAGCGGCCCCGAGCGCGAAGAACTGCAGTCGCGGCTCGGTGGACCGCCAAGCCAGGACCAGGCTGAATAACGTGGCCGGCAATGACAGCCATATCAGCAGGGAGTAGTTAGCGCTGGCGAACCCCTGCAGATTGTCCATCTGCTCCAGCGCATAAGGGCTCCTCACTTCCATCACGATGCTCAGCACATCGGTCTCTCCCCGGATGAAGGCCTGCGCCATATCGATGGCATTCCAGACGGGGAGGACCGCGAGAATCGCCGCGGCGACCAGGATTCCGATCGCAGCGGGGGTGCGGCGCATCGACGACATCAGCACGCAGAAGAGCCCGGTGCAGAATGCGATGTACGTGTGAAACCACGACAGGGTGTAGAACTCGAAGAACCCGCGTTGCCAGGGTTGCGATGGCACCGAGATGGCCACCGTGAACAGCAGCAGGCTGGCAGCGAACGCGATGGTGGAACGCACTTCAGGCAGGGGCTGCTGTCGCAGCCAGCGCAGCAGGAAAAGCATTGCCACGGGCAGTTGCAGTATGAAAAGGCTGTTGTGGACCCCGAGGGCGGTCGCGAGCACGAGCCCCAGCACGATGCCGGGCCGGACGCCCCGCGGACGCGCGAAGAACCACATTCCTGCGAGCAGGGAGAGCGCGGTCCACATGCCTTCCGCGTAATGGTGGTCGATGTTGCCGACCGCGAAAGAGAGGTAGTTGACCGGCAGCGCAGCCATTCCCAGAACGAGCAATATCGTCAATGTCGTGGAGAACCGCAGCAGCCGCGCGACCCCCAGCACGATCGCGATGAACAGCGGCGCACACGCCACCGGAATCTTGAGGAGCACCCGGTTGGCCGCCGCTTCGCTCGCGAAGGGACCGAAGGCGCGGGTGATCCAGCCAAGCACCGAATCGTAGGCCCAGGGCCAGTTGATCCAACTACCATCCGGCACGTGAATTCGCGCATCGAATTGCGTCACCGCCTGCCCCGTCATGGCAACGTCCAGCGCGCGGCGTGCGTGATAGAACGCATCCGCGTTCGAAGGCAGGTACTCACCGTTCAGCCAGGCGGCGCTCAATGGCATGAGTGCGAACAGCACGATGAGGAGCGAGCCCACGATCCAGGCCAGGGCAGCGCGGAACGAGGGACTCATGACAGCGAAGCTGACTCGGGCGACTTGTCGGTGGAGCGGCGCCGCTGCGGGACACCCGCATGCGATAGATAGTGCATCCGCTTCAACTCCCGCCTGCCGCGGGTCACCGTATCGAGGATCAGGCCGCAGGCGAAGCACAGGACAGCGACCAGGATGAGACCGGTCACCAGGATGGCCGTGGGTATGCGCGGAACCAGTCCGGTCTCGATGAAAGTGATGAACAGGGGTACCGCGAGCGCGACGGCGACGAGCGACAGGAATGCCGCCGCGCTGGAAAAGAAGGCAAGCGGCCTTTCCTCCTTCACCAGGCGAACGATCGCGCGAAGGATGCGCCAGCCATCGCGAAAGGTATTCAGCTTGCTGGTCGACCCTGCGACTCGACTGCCGTACGGGGTGGCCAGTTCAGCCACCGGTGCGCGCAAATCCAGCGCGTGCACGGTGAGCTCGGTCTCGGTCTCGAAGCCGCGCGACAGCGCGGGGAAAGATTTCACGAACCGGCGCGACATCACGCGATAACCCGAGAGAATATCGCTCACCCGATTGCCGAAGAGCGCCGCGACCAGGCCGGTCAGCACACGATTGCCGAGCCGATGGCCGGAGCGGTACGCCCCGCCATCGCTCTCCACGCGCTTGCCGCACACCATGTCGAGGTGCTGGACGGTCAGTAGTTCGATCATCGCCGGCGCCGATGCCGCATGGTACGTGCCGTCTCCATCGACCATGACGAATACATCGGCCTCGATGTCGGCGAACATCCGGCGCACCACGTTGCCTTTGCCACGCATGGGTTCGCTGCGTACTTCTGCGCCCGCCGCTGCCGCGACCGCGGCGGTGTCGTCAGATGAGCCGTTGTCGTAAACGTAGATGCGCGCGTCCGGAAGCGCCTGTCGAAACGATTCGATCACCCGCGCGATGCACGCCGCTTCGTTCAGACATGGGACCAGAACGGCGATTTCGAGACGCCGGTTCCATGCGGCCGCGGGTTTTGTGAGAGCATCCACCACCGGATTATGGTGAACTCCGCGTCGATCGGGGAAGCGGGTTGGTTCACGTTTCCCTGCATGGAGCGGAACGTTGAAGGGCAATTCGACGCCGGCTGGCGCTCTCGATCGGGTTGACGCGGGCACGCCCTACACGGGCGTCGACAACCTGGAGGTCATGAAGGAGGCGGTCAGGTACAACCGCTATCTTCTCGACCTGGTCATCGAGTACGCGGGCAACGCGAAAAGCGTCATCGATGTCGGTGCCGGCGGTGGTACGTTCGCAGCGCCGGTCTCGCAGGCCGGCTTCGATGTCACCGCGCTCGAACCCGATGACGCCCTTCGCGGCAAACTCGCGCAGCTCGGGCTGCGCGCCGTTTCCAGCGCCGCCGAACTACCCGCCGGATCCTTCGAATACGCCTACACGTTGAACGTGCTCGAGCACATCACCGATGACGTGGCGGCCCTGCGGGACGTGCGCCGGATTCTCAAGCCCGGCGCTTCGCTGCTCATCTACGTGCCGGCATTTCCGGTGCTGTACACGAGCATGGATGCGAAGGTCGGCCACATACGTCGCTACAAGCGCGACACGCTGGCGCGCAGCGTGACTGCGGCGGGTTTCGAGATCGAGCGAGTCGAATACGCCGATTCGCTGGGATTCTTCGCGACGCTGCTGTACCGCATGACCGACCGGAGTACCGGCGCCATCAACCGGCGCATGCTCGCAATCTACGACCGGGCGATCTTTCCGCTGAGCCGGGCACTCGACCGGCTCACGCATCGCTGGTTTGGCAAGAACCTGGTGCTCGTCGCCAGGAATCCCGCCGCCCGTTAACGTTCCTTCACGAAGTCCAGCCCGTTGCTGGCGCTGGCCTGCGCGCGGATGCGATCGCCCGGCAGGAATTTCCCGGCCAGGATGGACTGTGCCAGTGGGTTCTCCACCTGCTGCTGGATAGCGCGTTTCAGCGGACGCGCGCCGTACACCGGGTCGTAGCCCGCTTCGCTGAGTCGTTCCACCGCCGAATCGTCGAGCGCGAGCTCCAGATTGCGCTCCACCAACCTGCGCCGCAGCTGCGCGAGCTGGATGTCTACGATGGCGCGGATCTGCGCCACGCCGAGCGGGTGGAACACGCAGATGTCGTCGATGCGGTTGATGAACTCCGGTCGGAAATTTTCCTGGACCACTTCCATGACCGCGGCCTTCATCGCGGCGTAGTTGCCTTCGAGCGTGAACTTCTGGATGACGTCCGAACCGAGGTTCGACGTCATGATGATCACGGTGTTGCGGAAGTCGACGGTGCGGCCCTGCCCGTCCGTGAGGCGGCCGTCGTCGAGCACCTGGAGCAGCACGTTGAACACGTCCGGGTGCGCCTTCTCGACTTCGTCGAGCAGGATCACGGCATACGGGCGACGCCGCACAGCCTCGGTCAGGTAGCCGCCCTCTTCGTAACCTACGTATCCCGGCGGCGCGCCGATGAGTCGTGCCACGGAATGTTTCTCCATGAACTCGGACATGTCGATGCGCACCATCGACTCTTCGGTATCGAACAGGAATTCGGCGAGCGCCTTGCAGAGCTCGGTCTTGCCGACGCCGGTCGGGCCGAGGAACAGGAACGAGCCGTTCGGCCGGCGCGGATCGGCGAGTCCCGCGCGCGAACGACGAATCGCGTTCGAGACGATCCTGACCGCTTCTTCCTGGCCGACGACGCGCTTGCTCAGCGCCTCTTCCATGCGCAGCAGCTTTTCCTTCTCGCCCTCGAGCATCTTGGACACGGGGATGCCGGTCCACTTGGAAACCACCTCGGCGATTTCCTCTTCGGTGACCTTGTTGCGAACCAGCTGGGTTTCCTTGGTCTCGGCGATCTGCGCCTGCGCCAGGCGCTTCTCGAGCGCCGGGATCTGCTCGTACTGGATGCGAGCCACGGCGGTGAGGTCACCCTTGCGGCGCGCCTGCTCCATGTCGAGCTTCACCTTCTCGAGCTCTTCGCGCACGCCGGCCGCGCCCTGCAGCGACGCTTTCTCGCTCTTCCAGATTTCCTCGAGATCGGCGTATTCCTTCTCGAGACCCTTGAGCGTCTCCTGCAACGTGGCCAGGCGCTTCTTCGTGGCCTCGTCCTTTTCCTTCTTCAGTGCCTCCTGCTCGATCTTGAGCTGGATGATGCGGCGCTCCAGCTTGTCGAGCGCCTCGGGCTTGGAGTCGATCTCCATGCGGATGCGTGCGGCGGCCTCGTCGATCAGGTCGATGGCCTTGTCGGGCAGCTGGCGATCCGCGATGTAGCGATGCGAGAGCGTGGCCGCGGCGACGATCGCCGGGTCGGTGATCTCGACCTTGTGGTGCACTTCGTAACGCTCCTGCAGTCCGCGCAGGATCGCGATGGTGTCCTCGACAGTCGGCTCTTCGACCAGCACCTTCTGGAAGCGACGCTCGAGCGCGGCATCCTTCTCGATGTACTTGCGGTATTCGTCGAGCGTGGTCGCGCCCACGCAATGCAGCTCACCGCGCGCCAGCGCGGGCTTGAGCATGTTGCCGGCGTCCATGGCGCCTTCGGCTTTTCCAGCACCGACCATGGTGTGCAGTTCGTCGACGAACAGGATGATCTGGCCTTCCTGCTTGGCGAGATCGTTGAGCACACCCTTGAGGCGCTCCTCGAACTCACCGCGGAACTTGGCACCCGCGATCAGCGCTCCCATGTCGAGCGCGAGGATGCGCTTGCCCTTGAGCATCTCCGGCACTTCGTTGTTGATGATGCGCTGGGCGAGGCCTTCGACAATCGCCGTCTTGCCGACGCCCGGTTCACCGATCAGCACCGGATTGTTCTTGGTGCGCCGCGCGAGCACCTGGATCGTGCGGCGAATTTCGTCGTCGCGGCCGATGACCGGATCGAGCTTGCCGCTCGAGGCGCGCGCCGTGAGATCGATGGTGTATTTCTCGAGCGCGCCGCGCTTGCCCTCGGCCTCCGGATCATTCACCGCCTCACCCCCGCGCACCTGCTCGATGGCCTTCTCGACGGCGGCCTTGGACGCGCCCGCATCCTTCAGCAACTTCGCCAGCGTGTTCTTGTCCTCGAACGAAGCCAGCACGAACAGCTCGGTCGGGATGTAGTCATCCTTGCGCTGCTGCGCGAGCTTGTCGGTGACGTTGAGCAGCCGGCCGAGGTCCTGCGATCCCTGCACGTCGCCGCCGTGGCCGGTCACCGTGGGAAAACGCTCGATGGCCCCGTCCAGGTCTTTGCGCAGCTTGGCCACGTTGGCGCCCGCCTTGACCAGCAACGGTCGCGTGGTGCCGTCCTGCTGGTCGAGCAGCGCGGCGAACACATGGGCCGGTTCGATGAACTGGTGGTCCTTGCCGACGGCCAGGGACTGGGCGTCCTGCAGGGCGCTCTGAAATCGGGTGGTGAGTTTGTCCATTCGCATAGGGCGCCAAAAATGAGGCCCGGATGCCCCCGTTTCAATAGGCAGCCGCCCCTATACCTTTCACGGACGCGCCCGCTTCGGGCGCATTTCCTATGTTGGGGCGCAGCCCCTAATGAGCGTGCCGTTCGGCGAAGGTGATGACCGCGACCCCGAGGCCGATCAGCAGCACCTGCGTGACGCCGGAGCGCGCGTCGGTGCGGCGGTGCAGTCCCGGAATGAGGTCCGCGACGGCCACGTACAGCAGGCTCGATGCGGCGACGGCCAGCGCGAACGGCAGCAACCGTACCGCGGTCTCCAGTGCGAAGAAACCGACTACGCCGCCAATGACGGCCGTCAGGCTGGTCAGCAGGTTGAGCGCCAGCGCGCGTCCACGCGACACGCCCGAATGCAGCAACACGGCGAAGTTGCCGACTTCCTGCGGAATCTCGTGGGCCATGATGGCCACCGCGGTGACGATGCCGAGATGCACGTCGGTCAGGAAGGCGGCGGCGATCAACACGCCATCGAGCACGTTGTGCAAGGCGTCGCCCACCAGCACCAGCGAGCCGCTGGCCTTGCGTCGGGCGTTATCGTGAACCTGTTGATGAGTGTGCCCGCCGACGGTGTGCGTATCACAGTGATCGTCGTGGCAGTGGCGCCAGAGCAGGAACTTCTCCAGCACGAAGAACAGCGCAATGCCGGCGATCAGCGCGATGCCCACCTCGTGTACGCGTTCGCTGCCGGCACCGATCACGGCATGCGGGATCAGAGCCAGCAGCGCGGCGCCTAACAAGGCGCCGGTGGCGAAACTCACCAGGTGCGGCAGCACGGCCTCGCGCTGCCGGCCGGGCAATGCGAGGAACAGGCCGGCCGCGAGCACCGAGAGCACACCGGAGACCAGTGTGACGAGAATGATCCAGGCGAGGGTATTCAAGGCGGCGAAAATCCTAACATGCGCGTCAAGCTCGCCAGATCAAGGCTGCCATACGCCCGCCCTTGCCGTCCCGCCGATGCGAGAAGAAGCGCCGCGGGTCGGCGACCGTGCACCATTCGCCTCCGCTGACGTCGTTCACGCCCAGCGCCTGCAGGCGGCGGCGCGCAAGACCCACGAGATCGGCCTGCCAGCGCCCGCCGGCGTTGGGCACGAAGTAGTCAGCCGCGCCCGCGTCGCTCGCCGTGAAGGCGTCGCGTACGTCCCCGCCCACTTCGAAGTTGGCCTGCAGAATCGCCGGTCCCAGCCAGGCCATGAGCTCGCGCGGCGCCGCTCCGATTGCAGCCACGGTGTTCTCGAGCACGCCTGCAGCGAGCCCCCGCCAGCCGGCATGCGCCGCGCCGATGCGCTTGCCGTCGCGCGAGGCGAACAGTACCGGCAGGCAGTCGGCCACCATGATCACGCACGCCGAGTCCCGAAGCGTCGCGACCGCCGCGTCCGCAACCACGGGCGGGCCATCGGCGAATGGCAGGTCGGCGTTCGCGACCGCCGTGCCATGCACTTGCTGCAGCCAGGCCGGCTCGTTGCGCAGGCCGAGCAGCTGGCGCAGCTGCGCCCGGTTCTGCGCAACATGTGACGGATCGTCACCCACGTGCGTCCCCAGGTTGAACGAGTCCCAGGGAGGTTGGCTCACGCCGCCGAGGCGCGTCGTGAACGCCGCGCGCACGCCCGCTGGCAGCGACCATTCGAACGGCAGCAATGTTTCAGGCTGTTTCACGCGCCGGCGAGGTCCCGCTCCAGCGCCGCTAACAACTTGCCGAAATCATCCGGCAACGGCGCCTCGTAGGACACGGACTTGCCCGACTTCGGATGCACGAATTCCAGTCGGGCCGCGTGCAGCGCCTGGCGCCGGAAACCTTCCAGCGCGGCGAGGAGTTGCGGTGTGGCACCCGCCGGGATGCGCCGCCGTCCGCCGTACACCGGGTCGCCGACGATGGGATAACCCACGTGTGCCAGGTGCACGCGGATCTGGTGCGTACGGCCCGTTTCCAGCCGTACCCGGGCGAGCGTGTGCGCGCGGAAGCGCCTCTCGATGCGGTAGTGCGTGACCGCGGCGCGGCCGTCGCTGCGCACCGCCATCTTGATCCGCTGCGTGCGATGTCGGCCGATCGGTTCGTCGATGGTGCCGCCGCCGGTCATCGCGCCGGTGCACAGCGCCAGGTACTCGCGCTCGACGTCGTGCGCCGCGAGTGCCGCCACGAGCGCGCCCTGCGACTCGAGCGTACGCGCCACGACTAACAACCCGCTGGTGTCCTTGTCGATGCGGTGGACCAGCCCCGCGCGCGGCACACGCCGCAGTTTCGGATCGTGGGCCAGCAGCGCGTTCTGCAGGGTATGTTCCCGGTTGCCCGCGCCCGGGTGGACGACGACGCCGGGCGGCTTGTTGATGACGATGATGGCCGCGTCCTGGTGGACGATGTCGAGCGGCAGTTTTTCGGCCGCGACCGTGGTCTCGTCGACCTGCCGGGCCTCCACGGTGGCCGCCTCGCCGCCGACCACCACGTCGCGGGCGCGCGGCGCCAGGCCGTTGACGCGCACCGCGCCTTCCTCGATCCAGCGCTGGATGCGCGTGCGCGAGTACTGGGGCAATAGAGCGGCAAGGGCCTGGTCGAGCCGCCGCCCGGCGAGCTCCGGGGGAAACTCCAGGCGATGGGTCTGGAACTTGGGGCGCAACCTTTTGGTCCGATGGTTTCTGGTCAGATGAAGACTGGGGGCCGCTATACTTCACGGCCAAACGACCGGCATCAAGAGAAACGGTAAACCCCTGCATGCGATCAATGCGTAGCGCCGGCCCCCGGGCACTCCTTTTTATGGCTCTGATCCCCGTGCTCCTGGGCCTCTCCCTGGGGGGCTGCAAGAGCCGCGATGGCGCCGAAGGCCCGATGACCGACCCGCAGGTGGTTTACGAGCGGGCCCACAAGGCAATGTTGGGCAGCGATTACCCGCTGGCCATCAAGATCTATGAAGCGCTGATGGCGCGGTACCCCTTCGCTGCCGAGACCCGGCAATCACGCCTCGACGTCATCTACTGCTATTACAAGGCCGGCGAATCGGAGTCGGCCATCGACGCCGCGGACACCTTCATCCGCGAGAATCCCACCCATCCGCGCATCGACTACGCGTGGTACCTCAAGGGCCTCACGGATTTCGAACGCCTGCCGAACTTCATGGAGCGCTGGTTCCACGTAGACCTCAACCAGCGCCCGCCGACGCAGGCGCGACGCTCGTTCACCGCGTTCCAGACCGTGGTCGAGCAATACCCGAACAGCGACTACGCGCATGACGCGCGCCGCCGCATGATCTACTTGCGCAACCGCCTCGCGGACTATGAGATCGCCGTGGCGCACTACTACATCGGTCGCGGCGCCTACGTGGCCGCGGCGCAGCGTGCCAAGGTGGCCATCGAAGAATTCGACGGCGCACCCGCGGTGCGGGAAGCGCTCGAGCTGATGATCCTCTGCTACGACAAGATGGAGCTCACCGAGCTCGCGGCGCAGACGCGCACCATGTACCGCGCGAACTACGAAGGCGAAGTCGGCGAGCGGAAGGGGTCGTCCAAGAAGAAGTGGTGGAAGCCATGGGCTTCCTGATGGGGACATTCAGCGTCGGTAACCGCTGGTGATCGGGTAGCGCCAGTCGCGACCGAAAGCCCGGCGCGATACACGCACTCCCGGGGGCGCCTGGCGGCGCTTGTATTCATTGCGCTTGACCAGGTCCAGCACGCGTATCACGGTCGGGCGGTCGAAGCCGCGGGCGCAGATCTCGTCGAC
>Ga0070664_100003242_pt1 | contig 13149 bp, 10 predicted proteins | sample KBSC73metaG_FD_65863 | JGI IMG/M metagenome (GOLD analysis project Ga0070664, IMG submission 65863) | Corn rhizosphere microbial communities from Kellogg Biological Station, Michigan, USA - KBS C7-3 metaG | ecosystem: Host-associated > Plants > Roots > Rhizosphere > Soil ... | reverse complement strand
CCTTATAATACCGTTGGGGCTCTTCCATCATAAAGTCCTTCAGAACATCCTTAAATTTTTTCTTTGCAATTTTTTGCGTGGCACTATTGAGATTACGGTAAATCCTGGCCAGGTACAATAAATATGTTGTTTTGGCTTTGCCATACTTATTACCTACATAATACCAAAATGCATGTCCGGCCAGCAACGGTTTTTCAAAAGCAAACTGGTAAAAATTGTTGTATTCACCGCTAAGCATGGCATTTTTTAGCTGATTGTCCAGGTCTGTACTCCACTCTTCAGCAGCATATTCAATATAGCCATCTGTTAGCCACTTTGGAAGATCAAGTAATGTTTGATTAGCGGCAAATTCGCCCAGATCGTCACCAAACAAAACGTTTTCTACCAAAACGCCTGCGATACCCTGCCTGATCTGCTTTCTGAGGTGTTCATGATTGCCATCGAAATAAATAAGCATCTTGTTATTTACCAGCTTGGTAACACCTCCTGTATTTTGCCAATCGATTCCCAAACCAATATTTGACTGGTACATTTCATCGAAGCTGTTGTAAACGGCAATATTCGCCCTGCGTTGAAGGCCATATTCAACAAATTCTTCCAGACCGGGTAATTCCTTTTCAGCAACTTGCGCCACAAATTTGGCAATCTCCAGCCCATCCTGGCTGAAATATGTATTGAAATTATCCGTCTGGTAATATTTCCACTTGAACTTGTGGTATTGCACCCTATTCTTGCCATATTGTACGGCATTAACCTGGGCGTTTGAACAAAACGAGAAGAAAAGCAACAAAGCACCCAATAAGCGGCCGATCAATTTAATCATAAAGTAAGATGTGATTTCTTGTTAATTAAAGCTCCCGACTTTGGACAGTAAATTGCAACTAAAAGTACAAAAAAGCTACATGCTAACGGTTCAACCTTTTACCTTCAACCCTGTACAGGAGAATACATACGTAGTATACAACGAAAAAGGCCAGTGTTGTATTATAGACCCCGGATGTTATTTTGCATCTGAAGAACTTGAATTGAAAAATTTCATTGTTCAAAATCACCTGCAACCGATTTATCTCCTCAACACGCATTGTCATCTTGACCATATTTTCGGCAATAAGTTTATTTACAGGACCTACAACCTTACTTTATGGTTGAATAAGTTGGAAAAGCCGGTTTTGGAATACGGACCAATCTCCGGTCAACAGTGGCAATTGGTATTTGATAATTATGATGCAGAGTTGAATTTCATTGAAGAAGGCGATGTAATACGAATCGGCGATGATGAGCTGCATGTTTTGTTTACTCCGGGCCATTCACCCGGGCACATAAGTTTTTATAGTAAGGAAAACAAATTTGTGATCAGTGGCGACGTGCTTTTCCAGGGTAGTGTTGGCAGAACCGATTTACCTGGAGGTGACTTTACCATTTTAGAAGAAAGCATCAAAACTAAACTATACACCCTGCCTGCTGATACCATTGTTTTTTCAGGCCACGGCGATACAACAACAATTGGAGATGAAATGAAAACTAATCCTTTTGTAAAAATGGAATGAGAGTTTGTGCTGGATTATAATCGTATTTTATAAATGAATGTTTCGGCAGGAAAATAATATTGCAATAATACTAACCATCATCACAAACATTTGCTAAAGCATTATTAGTGAGCGAAAAATATCTTTCGTAGCACAACGTTTTTACTTTGACATTTCAATTTATTTCCACCAATTTTGCAGGCAACCTTCAAAATTTAAATCCAATACAGGAGCATGGGACTATTTAATTGGTTCACGCAGGAGATAGCGATAGACTTGGGAACCGCCAATACCTTGATAATCCACAATGACGAAGTCGTAGTGAATGAACCTTCTATCGTTGCGTTGAATCGCAACAATCCAAAAGAGGTCTTGGCCGTAGGCAAACGAGCCCTGATGATGCACGAAAAAACCCACGAGAGCATTAAAACAGTTCGACCTCTAAAAGATGGTGTGATCGCTGACTTCAACGCCGCCGAGTTGATGCTTCGTGAGATGATCAAAATGGTTTATCCCAAAAAACCTCTTTTTCCCCCAAGCTGGCGAATGATGATTTGTATTCCATCTTCAATTACAGAAGTGGAAAAACGTGCTGTTCGCGACAGCGCTGAGCAGGCAGGAGCTAAAGAAGTTTACCTTATACATGAACCAATGGCGGCAGCACTCGGAATAGGTATTGATGTGGAGGAGCCTGTAGGCAATATGATTATTGATATAGGTGGCGGTACTACCGGTATTACTGTAATTGCCCTGGCCGGTATTGTTTGTGATCAATCAATTCGTATTGCAGGGGATGAATTTACAGCAGATATCATGGAAGCACTTCGCCGATATCATTCCTTATTAATAGGTGAAAGAACCGCAGAGCAAATCAAAATACAGATTGGAGCTGCCATGAAAGACATAGACAATCCCCCAGACGATTTGCCGGTCAATGGACGGGACCTTGTAACCGGTATACCCAAACAAATTATGGTCAGTTACCAGGAAATTGCCGAAGCTTTAGATAAATCCATTTTTAAAATGGAAGAGGCAATCCTAAAAGCACTGGAACAGACACCCCCGGAGTTAGCAGCCGATATTTATCGCCGTGGTTTGTACTTAACCGGCGGAGGTGCTTTATTAAAGGGTCTGGATAAAAGACTGAGTCAGAAGATAAAATTACCAGTTCATGTAGCCGACGATCCACTGAAGAGTGTGGTTCGCGGTACGGGATTGGCTTTAAAAAATTATGACCGCTATCCATTCGTTATGAGATAAGGCGAAAGGTAAGAGGCAGAAGGTATAGGAAACAACCAACCTTCTACCTTCCACCTTAAACCCTTCACCTTCGTTCTATGCGTAACATTTTCCTTTTCATTCGGCGGTATTTTACTTTTTTGGCATTTGTGCTACTGCAGGTGTTTTCGTTGTACATGCTCTTTAAGTTTAACAAGCTTCATCACGCTGCATTTTCAGGAATAGCCAATGAATTTACGGGGTCAATGAATACACAGGTGGACAAACTAGATGATTATTTTCATCAAGGGGAAGAAAACAGAAGGCTTCACCGTATGAACGATTCACTCCTCAATCTTTTAAAAACAAATTATTCTGTTCCCGACACAGGCCAGCGATTGGTCGTTGATTCAGCAATGATTGACTCCATACAGCAATTTAGAAAATACATCTGGAGAGATGCTAAGGTGGTTTACAACACAGTCAATTCGGAAAAAAATTACATGCAGTTGAACCGGGGGGCAATGTATGGGATAAAGGACAACATGGCTGTATTAAACTCAGATGGCGCTGTTGTAGGCCAGGTGGTCAATGTCAGCACCAATTTTAGTGAGGTCATGTCGTTGTTACACGTGCAAAGCTCTGTAAGTGCTGCTTTAAAGAAAACTGGTGATGCAGGAAAATTGGAATGGGATGGAAAAGATTCGCGATTTGTGGTACTCAAAGGAGTGTCAAAAAGCGTTGAAGTAAAAGTGGGGGATACGGTTGTCACGAGCAGGTATTCTTACAATTTTCCCCCCGAGAAATTAATCGGGAGGGTTGCACAAATCAACAGTGATCCGGCAACAGGATTTTATCTTCTTAAAATAAGAACTGCTGTAAATTTTGCAACCATTCAGCAAGTGTTTGTTGTTGAAAACTTGCAAAGAGATGAACAGCTGCAATTGGAGAAAGACACTGAAAAAAAAGTTGAACAACAGAAAAAAGGAAAATAATTGAGCGACCTGGTAAAAAATATTTTTAGACTGGCTATTTTCATTGTGGTTCAGGTATACGTATTGGATAAACTTCCACCGCTGCACCGTTTTGTTATTCCTGTTTTGTATTACCTTTTTATTCTTTGGTTGCCATTTACCTTAAACAGGTTTACCTTATTGCTTATTGGTTTTGTTACCGGGCTAATGCTCGATTATTTTAAACAAACACCCGGACTCCATGCTGCAGCTTGCGTGCTCATTGCTTATGTTCGGCCCTTTATTATTTCCATACTGATTCCAAAGGACACAGCTGAATTTAATTACCGTGAGCCTTCGCCTGCTGCCATGGGTCTTGCACCGTATTCCATCTATGTGTTTGTTCTAACGGTGCTCCATCATACTTATCTTACCCTATTGGAATGGCTACAATTCGGAACATTTTTGGATTTTCTCATCAAAGTAATTTCTACAACAGGCATCAGCTTACTTTTGATCTTCACAGTTGAATTACTATTCCCAAGAAAAATGAAATTCAGAACAAACACTGCTTAGGGATGTGGCTTTGAATCAATTCTTCCGTCAAAACTGGTGGCTATCAACTGCAACTTTCCTTCTTTTACAAAAAATTCGCAAATCCTTTTCTTCTTCCTTTGTAAATGACCGGAGCTTTAATCAAATTTGCATTTGTATCATAACACTCAAATTGTTTTCTTCGTAATTAATCAATGCCTGTGTTCAACCAATCTCGCAGCTATATCATCCGAATACTATTTATTCTCGCCTTTCTAATTATCCTGGCCCAACTTTTCCATTTGCAAGTACTGTCCAATGAATATGAAATCAAGGCGGAACAAAATGCTCTTCTTAAAAAAACAATTTATCCTTCCCGCGGAATAATTTATGACCGAAAGAACCGGCCGATAGTTAAAAACACCCTGATGTATGACCTAATGGTAACACCATCAGAGGTGAGAGGTGTGGACACTTCTTATTTATGCCAGTTACTGGGAATTGATACGGCAGAATTTAATAACAGGGTTGTAAGCGCCATTGTAAAGAACGGCGGCAACCGCAACCAGCCGTCAGCATTTGAAGAACTTCTTACACCAGAGCGGTATGCAAGACTTGACGAAAATATGTGGCGTTTTGGAAATGGTTTTTTCCTCCAGGAGCGTCCTGTGCGAACCTATCCGTTTGATGCTGGTGCACACTTTCTCGGTTACATCGGTGAAGTAGATTCGGCCATTATTGCCCGGTCGGATGGATTTTATGAGCCTGGTGACTATGTTGGCCGTACAGGACTTGAAAATACGTATGAAAAAGTGCTAATGGGCCAACGTGGACTGCAGGTATTGATGAAAGACAATAAGGGAAGAATCAAAGGAAGTTATGCAAAGGGGCAAATGGATGAACCTGCAACAGCTGGAAGGGGATTAAGGACTTACATTGACGCGGAACTGCAACAACTTGCAGAAAAACTATTGAAAAATAAAATCGGAGCCATCGTGGCGATTGATCCTAAGACAGGCGGAATACTTGCCATGGCATCAGGACCCACTTTCACTCCGAATGATCTTACTGGCGCTAATTTCAAAAAAACTTATGGCAAGTTTGTGCTCGACGTATCGAGACCTTTATTGAATAGGGCCATCAAGGGCCAATATCCTCCCGGGTCAACTTATAAACCTGTTGGTGCACTCATTGCTTTAGATGAAGGCGTAATTACGCCGCGAACCGGAATTGGTTGCACGGGAGCATACTACGGTTGTAATAAGACGGTGAAATGTACAGAACATTGGGGCGGGCATTCTACTGATTTGAAAACTTCTATAGCCTGGTCATGTAACTCTTTTTTTTCAATGACCTACAGGGCAACTGTTGATAATCCCCGAATTGGTAATGTAAAAGATGGCTATGCAAAATGGAAAGAGTATGTGAATGCATTCGGTTATGGGCATCCATTGGGAGTAGATTTGCCAAGTGAAGACAAAGGAAATATTGCCGATACTGCTTTTTACAACAAAAGATATAATGGCTACTGGAATTCATGCACAAACGTTTCTTTAGGAATCGGCCAGGGAGAAATGCTGGTGACCCCTTTGCAAATTGCAAACGTAATGTCAACCATTGCAAATAAGGGATTTTATTACATTCCTCATTTTGTAAAATCTATCGATGACGAGAAGGCAGATGATACCTTATTGAATAAATACAGGATCAAGCACAAAATCCCGGTTCATATTTCGGATACGGTTTACAATATCGTTATAGAAGGAATGCACGAAGTAACAACTGTTGGAACAGCTTCTACAATCCCAAAAATTCCAGGAATTAATGTTTGTGCAAAAACAGGTACGGCAGAAAATAAACAGGTGTTGGATGGCAAGGTGGTGCAACTAAAAGACCACTCTGTATTTGGATGTTTCGCGCCTATGGAAGATCCTAAGATCGCGATCGCCGTAATTGTAGAGAATGGGGGTTTTGGTGCGACGTGGGCAGGGCCTATGGCTTATCTCATGGCTGAAAAATATCTTACCGATTCTTTGAGAGCCGATAGAAAAACTGAAGCCGACAGAATTTCAAATGCTAACCTCATGCCTTCCTATTTGCCGCGTTTGCAATACAAAGAAGATTCGGTGAGAGCAAGATTTTATTTTAACCTGACAAAAGATAGCGCTTATATCAAAAAGTATTTGCACAAAAGCAACACTTTACCTGTTGATCCACTTCCGTCCAAAGAAAAAATCGCGATGAAAGTCATTGACATGATCGATCCCAAAAACCAAATTACATTCAATAAGAGAAATACGCTAACCAGATGACACGCAAGGAACCGGGTTTTTCAAAAGGCATTGATTGGAGTTTGATCTGGCTTTATCTATTGCTGGTAGCTATAGGCATTATGGCTATTTATGCTGTTACTTCGGAGGATGAATCTTTGGTCACGGGATTCTTTTCTTTCAAAACAGATTACAGTAAGCAGTTTTATTTTTTCATACTTGCTGGTTTTTTGGGAATTTTTATTTTGCTTACAGATAGTAAATTTTTTACTGCCACGGCCAATCTATGGTATGCAATCGGGATTTTTACCATGTTGCTTGTCTTTCCTTTTCACTCGAGAATAAAAGGAACGGAATCTATTATCAAGCTTGGTGGATTTAATTTTCAACCAGCAGACTTTTGTAAGGCTTGTGTTTGTCTTGCCCTGGCAAAATATTTATCCCTGCCAGATTTAGATTTCGGTAAAACGAAGTCACAACTTATTGCTGCCGGCATTGCATTGGTTCCTGCCGCATTGAGCATCATGCAAAGTGAAACCGGATTGGCACTTGTTTACTTTTCATTCTTCATTGTAATGTACCGCGAAGGATTGCCCGCCACCATTCTTGTTGTCGGATTTTTTATTGCAGCATTGGTTGTATCAACCTTGTTAGTGGATAAAAATATTCTCGCGATGGTTCTTCTCGGCATCACTGCGATTGTTATTTATATCATGTGGCGACAAATCAAAAGAGACAGGTCATTGCTAATAGGAATTATTCTTATATCTGTTCTTTGCATCGGAATTCAACGTTTTGTAGTGCCCTTCGCATTTCAACATGTTTTCAAGCCGTACCAGGTTGAAAGGATTTTTAGCACAATTGGTAAGGATGTTCCGGATGATTATATGAAACCTGAAGAGCGGTTTAAGCTGGCACTCGAAGGCAAAAAGAAAAAGGATCCCGATTATAACGTTAAGCAATCAAAAATTGCAATTGGCTCTGGAGGGGTAATTGGCAAGGGCTTGCTTAAAGGAACACAGACAAGAAATAAATTTGTTCCGGAGCAACGAACTGATTTTATTTTTTGCACCATCGGTGAATCTTTTGGTTTCATTGGTACTGCAGCCGTTTTGGCTATCTATCTAATTTTACTTTTTCGCATTGTAACAGTTGCAGAAAGACAAAGAAGTGTATTCAGCCGTTGCTATGCATATGGTGTTGCTTCTGTTTTTTTCTTTCATATTGTCATCAACATTTGTATGACCATTGGGTTAGCACCGGTAATTGGAATTCCTCTTCCCTTCATTAGTTATGGCGGAACCTCGTTACTGACATTTACTATTCTTTTGTTTATTCTTATCCGGCTGGACGGGGATCGTCAAATGGTGTTGAGGTAAGAGGTCGGCCGGCCTCCCTAAATCCCTCCGGTGGAGGGACTTCGCGGCAGCACAGACCCCGATGGTTCATTATTCATTCATAAATCAGAAGGTTACAATATTGAAGAATGTCGAATGTAGGTGGCATCAAATAGCAAGGCCGTAAATCGGTGGTCCCGTCCTGGGTGGGATCGGGATGGTCTACGGAGGCCATATCTTCGCCGCATGAAGATAATTCCACTTAGTGAAGGCAGTTTTACAATTGATAACACCAAGTTGTTTGTTCCTTTTGATGAAGATGTACATGATTTGCAGCATCGGCCCGTAGGAAGCCTATTGGTGGAAATTCAGCCTTTCATCGTTATTACTTCAAAGGATGTTTTACTTCTTGATACAGGACTTGGCTTTAACGATAAAGGACAAAGCAAAATGCAGCTGCATTCAAACCTTGAAAAAAACGGAATTAAGCCAGAACAGGTAACCAAAGTATTATTGTCACACTTACATAAAGACCATGCAGGTGGTGTTTGCCTGGAAAATGATCACTCGAACCTAAGCTTGCCAAATGCTACTTATTACCTTCAAAAAAGAGAATTGGATTTTGCAATTGAAAAGGGGTATCCATCCTTTATTCCAGATGAATTAAAGGCGCTGGATAATTCACCACGTGTAGAGTTTTTAAATGATGATGATGGAGTTATTGATGATTACATAACCTATCATTGTACAGGCGCACACTCCCCGCATCACCAGGTATTTTGGATTAAGGAAAATAACGAAACCATTTTTTTTGGCGCAGATGATGCACCCCAATTACAACAAATGAAAATTCGTTACAAAACTAAATACGATTTTGACCCGGATAAAGCCATGAATTTAAGAAAAGAGTGGTGGCAGAAGGGGAATGATGAGGGCTGGACATTTCTATTTTATCATGATATTAAAACACCGATATACCAAGGCAGCGGAAAATAAATTCGTTTACTTTATAGCATACTTTACGAACAATAGGCCAGTGTCATAAACTTTAGTATTCAGAAGCTTTAGTTCAAACCTTTTTATTAAATCTTTAAACAAAGGTTTGCCTCCTCCAAGAACAATTGGATGAATTGCTAACCAAACTTCATCCACAAGGTTTAAATTCATCAATGAAGTAGTAAGGCTTCCGCCGCCAAACAACCAAATATTTTTACCATTTGAATTCTTAATTTTATTCACGTTCAATTCGATATCCTCTTTAATTAATACGGTATCATCTTTCACTGTTTCAAGCGTAGTAGAAAAAATATACTCTTTGAATTTCGGAAACCCGGCCGAAGCATTCTCTCCCATGCGTTCCATCAATTCATATGTTTTTCTACCAATGAAAAGCGTATCAATTTGTTTGAAAAAATCGTTTAAGCCATAATCCTGGTCGGTCAAGCACCAATCAAATTCTCCATTAGGACCTTCGATTAAGCCATCCAGGCTAACAGCAACCTGTAAGATTAATTTTCTCATAAGTTGTGTATTTAATTGTTTAATCCTCCACAAAAAAGCCCAGTTTTCGTTCAACCGCTTTGGGCAATTGTGGCAATTTTCTTCTCTCAATCAAGAATGAAGTCAGTTGGGCAATTTCTTTAAAGATGTAATGTTTGTCTGCAGCTGCTTTCAAATAATCTTTTCCGGTACTTCCCCCGGTTCCAATTCTTGTCCCAATCATTCGATGCACCATGTTCATATGGCGATGTCGCCAAGTGCTCAACTGTTCATCTATTTCCAACAAATTATTGAGTACCTGAAATGGTAATTGCAGCAATGGATAGCCGCGATACAACATAATAAATAATGCTGCCCGATTTGCTTTCGCTGAAAGTGTATAACGGGTTTCTTTGTGATGAAACAACACTTCATCAAAAGCGTCCATGTTATTTTTTTCAGCTTCGGCCAGGCTGTTCACATACCTGCTTTTATATTCAGCCCAGAAAGGGTGAAGATCATCTGAGTGAAGAAAGGCTTTCCAAAGATCTTGTTCATCAAAAAATGGCATTCGCTCCAGCCAGTCGTTTACCAACTGTAAAAAAGATTGGTCGCTTTCTGCTTTTTTGATTAAGTCTACATGTTGTTGCCTTAATTGAGCAGTATAGTATTCTTTGCCGTGACGATAGTCGAATTTCAATCCCAGTTTTGCTTCGAGTAATTTAAATTGCCAGCTTTGAAAACCTGATGCGGGCCGAAGCATGTCTCGAAAATCCAGGAAATCCATCGGCGTCATTGTTTCTAAAATATCAATCTGGTGTACAAGTACCCGAAGAATGACCACCATTCGATTTAAACGATGAACGACGGTTTGTAATTCAGGAGAATTATCATTTAGCGCCGGTTTTTTCATGATTTCAACAATTGAATCGGCCTCATGATGCAATTGTTTAAACCAAAGTTCATAAGCCTGGTGAATGATAATAAAAAGCATTTCATCGTGAGCAGAATAATTTTGTTTACTGCTTTCAGGATGTTGTGCGTCCAGGATTTTCTCGAGTTCAAGATAGTCGTGGTAATGGATAGCCCCCTGTCCTCCGCCAGCTGGCGGAGAACCTAGATGTAAACTTTCTTTATTAGTTTGATCAGTCATCTAATACAAAAGAACAAATTATTTGTGATGGTTGAATTGTTATGACTGCTTAGTACTTGGACGATAAAAAATTTAAACGCAGAAAAATTAACTTGCAGTATACATTAAATGGTAGCATGAAGTTGCCTAATTTAAACTCCATGGTAAAAGAATGTTTAATAAAAATAGGTTTTTCAAACCTAAGTTCTCCCACCGGGGGACAGGGGGCCAATGAATTCAAACCCAATATCCTTTCTAAAATATTTTCCCTCGAAATTGATGGCTTCGGCTAGCTCTTTGGATTTATCAAGAGCATCAGGCAGTTCATCTGCCAATGCGGTTGCACAAATTACACGGCCACCATTTGTGACTACTTTATTGCCCTCTTTTTTTGCGCCGGAATAAAAAATAATACTGTCTTCTTCGCCAAGATTTAACCCTGATATTTCAAACCCTGTTTTGTGTTCGTTGGGATAACCACCGCTGACTGTAACGATAGTTGTAGTAAAACGTGGATCGATTTCCAATTGTATGTTTTCTAATTTTTGCCGGGCGGTGGCTTGCAATAGTTCCACCAGGTCGTTTTTTATTCGCGGTATTACAACTTCTGTTTCAGGATCACCCATGCGGCAGTTGTATTCAATTACAAAAGGATCATCGCCGACTTTTATCAATCCGAAAAAAATAAATCCTTTATAATCGAGATGATCTTTTTGTAATCCTGCAACGGTTGGTTCAACTATTTTGTTTATGACCTTATTCATGAAAGTCTCATCCGCAAAAGGCACAGGACTTATTGCGCCCATGCCGCCCGTATTCAAACCCGTATCGCCTTCACCTACACGTTTGTAGTCTTTTGCCTCGGGTAACAATAAATAATTTTTACCATCCGTTAAAACAAAAACAGAAAGTTCGATTCCCTCCAAAAAATCTTCAACCACCACTCGTTTGCCTGCGTCTCCAAATTTGGAGCGTTGTATCATCAATTCAAATTCAGCGAAAGCTTCTACATAGTTGTGGCATATAATAACACCTTTGCCTGCAGCGAGTCCGTCAGCTTTTAATACGATTGGTAAAGTATGCTGTTTGAGATATTCAACACCATCTTCAAAGTTTTCTTCCGTGAATTCTCTATAAGCGGCCGTAGGAATACTGTGCCTTTGCATGAATGCTTTTGCAAAAGCTTTGCTTCCTTCAAGTTGAGCGGCTTTTTTAGATGGACCAATAATCAATAAATCTTTAAGCCGCTCGTTTGTTCTTAAAACATCAACGATGCCATTCACTAATGGTTCCTCGGGCCCTACGATTAACATACCTATATTTTGTTCAACACAAGCCTTTTCAATTAAGTGAAAGTCATTAACTGTAAAAGAAAGATTAGTGCCATGCAAGGCAGTACCCGCATTGCCCGGAGCGATAAACAACTGGGAGCAGTGCTTACTCTTAGAAATTTTCCAGGCCAGTGCATGTTCACGTCCTCCAGAGCCAAGTAAAAGTATATTCATGGTATCAGATGATGGAATGCGAATATCGGTAAATGTTAAACGTTAGGAAGTTCGGCAATCAAAAAATAAATTGATTTATTTTGGGCGGCAAACTAAAACGATTGCACTCATACAATTAAATCTTCATTCATGGAACAAATGGACATTTCGAACAGCAGGTCGAAAACAGCAAAACATCCCAAGGCACTGTATATTTTATTTTTTACAGAGATGTGGGAACGTTTCGCTTATTATTTGATGGTTGGCATTCTTCTTCTTTATTTAATTGATGATAAGACGGGTGGAAAAGGATTTTCTGAACACATAGGTGCAGATATTGTCGGCAGCTTTATTGCATTGGTTTATTTAACTCCATTTATTGGCGGATTACTTGCCGACAGGCATTTTGGATACATTAAGTCAATTTTTTTGGGAGGAAGTTTAATGGCGGGAGGTTATCTCTGTCTGGCCATCCCGGGCAATACAGCCTTGTTTGTTTCACTTGCCATGATTATTGTTGGAAATGGTTTTTTCAAACCTAATATTTCTACTATTCTCGGAAATATTTATAACAGGGCAGAATTAAGACCATTAAAGGATAATGCGTACAACATCTTTTATATGGGTATCAACATAGGAGCATTTGTATGCAATTTTGTTGCTGCCTATTTAAGAAATAAATACGGATGGGGATATGCATTTGCAGCTGCGGGTGTCGGGTTAATCATTGGTTTGATCATTCTGGCGGTTAATCTTAAAGATGTAAAAGAAGGAGATGTAAAAAAACCTGTACAGGCAGAAGATATGTCTACGGGTAAAATATTTGGTTATGTTTTTCTTCCCGCAATCATTGCAGCTATCATTGGATGGTTTATTCCAAAAATGATATTGGGTTCGCCATTAATGGGCAGCCAGGCAAGCGATGCCTTCATTTTTGCATGCTTGCCTATAATTGCTTTTTATATTTCTTTATGGGTCAGGGCAAAAGGACAGGACAAAAGAAGTATTGGAGCTTTGCTTTTTGTTTTTGCCATTGCAACCGCCTTCTGGACCATCTATAACCAGAATTCAACAGGCCTTACTCTTTGGGCTGAGAAACATACAGATCGTTTGGCTTCTCCGACTACAGCTAAGATCACGGGTAAAATATTTCCGTTACAAGAAGTAAGTGATTCACCCAGGCTTGTTGGCCAGGTTGATCAATATTTTGTAGATG
>Ga0070664_100003241_pt1 | contig 13152 bp, 14 predicted proteins | sample KBSC73metaG_FD_65863 | JGI IMG/M metagenome (GOLD analysis project Ga0070664, IMG submission 65863) | Corn rhizosphere microbial communities from Kellogg Biological Station, Michigan, USA - KBS C7-3 metaG | ecosystem: Host-associated > Plants > Roots > Rhizosphere > Soil ... | reverse complement strand
CGGAGCGCCCGAGGCAATATTTGTAACCGTCGGCGAATTAGGGCCGAAGGACACAACCTTCCCATTTTCAGGAAGATGAGGCACGGGGCCAGCTTCGGACATGTATACCAGATTGCCTCTCACTGCCAAGCCGGTGGGGACGATGTCATTGAACTCCCGGAACATGGTGATCTCACCGTCGAGCGTAACGTACAGCACTCGGTTAAAGTGGCCGTCAGTTACGAGGAAACCGTTACGATAAGGTTCCATCGCATACAAAACTCCTGTTAATACATCAATAGGAAAACCCGTTGGCGGACGGGCTATGTTGTAAGCGCCGATATCTGCGATAACCTTGAAACTGTTTGGGCCGTCAATGCGATAAATGCCGTTAATCTGGCTTGTTGGGAAGGTAGGGTCGTCAACCAATGTTACAAGGACGTAGGCTTTTTCGTTGAGAAATGCAACATCTGAGATTCCCCCAATACCAACTTCGGGAATCAACTGCGGTAATCCACTGGCAAAAGTTGTATAATCGCCGGTCTTTGGGGTCAATGCGTAAGATTGAGCCTGCCTTGCCATCGGGCACAAACAGATCGCCACCAGGGCCGATTGTACTGCCCCAACCGCCTCCCAGGCCTGTCACCAACTGACTTTGCAGACTGGGTTGAACGGACTTTGCTCTTGCTATAGCATTATTTTGATCAGTTACACGGTTATCTGCCAAATCTTTTTTGCACGATAAAGTGATAATTAAAAGAACTGATTCGGCGACTGCTAAAATTTTGGTTAATTGGTTCATAAAACAAGAAATTAAATTGTTGAAAAATGTAAAACCTATTAATATCAAACCGAATTAGAAGTCATTTTAGTTTTTGGGAATAAACAGACTTTAAAAGTAAAAGCTAGGGGCTTAGGCCCGATTTAGTTTTCACAATTTAAAATTTTACGAAAGTTCATTTCTAATCATCGCAGAAACAATACTTCATTGCAGTATTTTAAAAATCAGGAAAGACCTTGCTGCCTTGCTTTCATTAGGGCTTCATTGCGGCTGCTTACATGGAGTTTGGTGTAAATATTTCTTACGTGTGTACGTACAGTTTTATAACTGATGCATAACTTTTCTGCAATTGCTTTATAATTAAGAGCATCTTCCATCATGTGAAGTATTTCTTTTTCTCTTTCACTTAAATGATAATCTTCATTCTCCGGGGATACGAGAATTACATTTTGGTTGGTAAAAAAAGTAAGCACTTGTTTGGCCACAGCAGCACTGAAGGGTGCGTCGCCATTATACACATCCTAATTGCTTCGATATATTTATGAGGGGGATCATTTTTTAGAATATAGCCGGAAGCACCGGCACACAAAGCTTTAAATATTTTTTCGCTTTCATTAAATACGTTTGAATAAGGATTTTTATATGAGGATACCGCTCACTTATTTTTTTTGTTATTTCAATACCATTCAATCCCGGTATACCAATATCCATCAAAATTATATCCGGTTCACTTCGTCGTATGTCTGCTTCCCACCTATTACCATCAGCAAAGGCGCCACAGCAACAAAATCCAGCTGTGCCATCAAGAATGGTTTGAAGAGCTTCTCTCACCAATTTGTTGTCTTCAAATATCGCTACCCTTATATTCATGAATAATTTCAAATATTCTCAAAAAAATTTTCAACATCAATACCTCAATGGATGATTTTTACGAGGGCACCTTCATCGAACATTGTAAAGAAATAAGAGTGCCCTTTTGAGTAATTGATTGCAAACAGAATTTTGCATGATTATCGTTTGCTCTTTTTTCATGTTCATCAATCCATTTCCTGTTTTAACGGTTGTAATATCAAATTCTTTTCCATTATCACTTATTGCAAAATCTACACTATGGTCAGAATAATGAACACTCAATTGAAGCAACGATGCATCGCTATATTTAACCGCGTTATTGATTGCTTCTTTAAAAAGCCAGTAACAAAAAAATATTAAACCCATACTTATCACATTTCCACATTTCCAAATTACAAATTCCCTTTCTTTAATTCATTCACGGCGTAATTTGCGGCACGTGCCGTGATCGCCATAAATGTGAGTGAAGGATTTTGATTTCCTACTGTCGTCATGCAAGCACCATCTGTTACAAAAACATTTTGACAGGCATGCAATTGATTCCATTTATTCAGCATCGAAGTCTTTGGATCTTTGCCCATCCTGCATCCACCCATCTCATGAATATCAAGACCAGGCGCTTGTTTGCTGTCGTTCTTTTCAATATCCCTGCAACCTGCAACAGTTAATATTTCTTCGCCCTGCATTAAAAAATCTTTCAACATTTTTTCGTCGTTATCATCATAATCAACTGCAGTAATCAACTGCGGAATTTCCCACTGATCTTTCTCATCTTTACTCAACCGCACATGATTGCTTTGCTTCGGAATCACTTCACCTTGTATCGACATATAAACGCGCCAATCACCTGCTTCGCACATTGCATCTTTAAAATTTGCACCGATTGCATCACCATTATTTTCAGTTCCGCTGTTGCGATAAGCACCCCAAAACGTAATGTAGCCACCCAAAAAATTCATATCATTTTTACGCACGTTTCTAAAGCTTGGCATTAAAGGAGAAACGGGTCTGCGACCAAAATAATATTTATCAGAAGGTCCGTCAATACTTGCGTTAAGCGAGCCGCGATAATTTTGAAACGAAACATACCTTCCCAAAATATCATGGTCATTTCCCAAACCATTTGGAAAACGATTCGATGTTGAGTTCAATAAAATAAGATTACTGTTCAAACATGCGCCATTAACAAAAATGATTCGCGCAAAATATTCTGTTGCTTGCTTTGTGTTCGCATCGATCACTCTCACACCTGTTGCTTTCTGTTTTTGCTTATCATAAATAATTGAATGCACCACAGAATTTGGTTTGAGTATTAGATTACCTGTTTTCTCTGCCCACGGCAACGTTGATGAATTTGAACTAAAGTACCCGCCAAATGGACAACCGCGATGACATAAATTTCTTGCCTGGCATTGTCCGCGATTTTGCAACAATTGCAATTCGCCAGCCTTCGACAAATTCGCGCAACGACCCATCAACATTCTTCTGTCACTATAATGCGCATTCACTTTATCACGCATCATTTTTTCAACGCAATTAAATTCCCACGGAGGCAAAAATTCTCCATCAGGCAAATTTTCAATTCCATCTTTGTTGCCGCTGATGCCCGCAAATTTTTCAACATGCGAATACCACGGCGCAAGATCATCATAAGTAATAGGCCATTCAATTGCGTAACCATCTCGCCCCGGCGCTTCAAACTCAAACCTGCTCCAGCGCTGCGTTTCACGAGCCCACATCAAAGATTTTCCGCCAACCTGGTAGCCGCGGATCCAATCAAAAGGCTTCTCTTGTATGTAAGGGTGATCTTTATCTTTTACAAAAAAATGTTGTGCCGATTCATCAAACGCATAACACTTGCTGATGATCGGATTTTCTTTTTCAAGCTCACGCGTTATTCTTCCGCGATGCCTGAATTCCCAGGGATGTTTCGTTGCCGTTGGATAATCTTTTATATGCGTCACATTTCTTCCTCGTTCAAGCATTAAAGTTTTTACACCATGTTCGCACAATTCTTTCGCAGCCCAACCGCCGCTGATGCCTGAGCCAATCACAATCGCATCAAAAGTATTTTGCGCAACACCTTTTGTATTTACATGAAGAGAATCTTGAGGCATGATCGTTAGGTATGATTTGCGCAAAAGGTAAAAATATTTTTCAAAAGAAAATTAATGAGAAGAATTTTTTATGTAAAGAGCATTTTGTGGTGAGCTTGTCGAACCATACTTATCGCCTGTTGTGTCACTCACTTTATCGTTCCTCATTCAATTAGGCTGAAGGTTTCAGGTTCTGTTTTCAAATGTTTTATACACACTTCTGTTTCCGGTTACGATTTTAAAAACTAATTTTATAAAAATCAAAGCTGCTCTCCATGCCCATCAAAGCTAACAACACAATCAAGCCTTTAACATGGATCATCATCTCCGGAGTTGGCTTTGTTATATTTCTTGTCGCAGCACTTTTATTTAGTCTATACATTGATAAAATAAATTTCATCAGTCCTTCTGCATACTTTTTTCTCCTTGTGATACTTGCATTGATGGCTGCGGGATTTTTATTCGGTGCCTTACGATCTCATGCAAAATATTCAGGCAAAGCATATGGCGGCACTCTTGAATTAAGCGGGCCTGTTGTTGTGCTTGCGTTAATAATTTTTCTTGGATACAAATACCGACCAACACCACAATCCTTCAATTTTACAGTGAATATTTTTTCTGCAACAGACACATCTGAAGTTATTAAAACAGGTTCTACAGAATTATTTTTTGGCAACGCACATCAAACAAAAAATATCAGTGAAGGACAATCAGTTTTTAGCGAACTACCAAGTGATCATAAAGGCAAAACAATAACATTGATTGCTCATGCAGATGGTTATACAACAAAACGCGAAGCAGTTACAATTCCTTTAGCAGATGCGCCGGTAAATATTTATCTTCAAAAAATTCCTGATTCGGTATCAATTGCAGGATTGGTAAAAGATAAAAAAGGAACGCCAATAAAAAATGCAGAACTTGTATTTGCAGATGGTAAGTTCAAAACAACTTCTGATAAATATGGAAACTTTCAAATTGGTTTACCTTATAAAGATGGTGAGGAAGTAACTCTGCGAGTTTACACTTCGGGAAAGTTACGATATGATAATCTTGTAACGCTTTCAGGTATTTCGCTTACAATTCAACTGCAATAAATATGCATCATGAAAAACAATTGCTTTTTGTTTTATTATTCAGTTGTATAACCATTGTGGCATTTGCACAAAACACTTTTGCATTTAAAGCAAAAGTCATTCACAATAAAAAAGGCATCATGAAAGATTTTAGCATTTTAGTGAACAGTGAAGTGGCAACAACAAATGATGCCGGCATTTTTGTAATTGCATTGAACAATGATGTTACACATGTAAAGGTCGCATTGCAGCAAACGGGATATACTGTTTTATATCCAACCGGTGGTTATGTATTTGTTCCCCGTGATTTAAATGACGTGCCTGAAATAATTATCGGAAGTCCGCAGGACAATACTTATCTCAATCAATACCTTGCCATCTATAAAGAAATAAAAAGTAACAATACAGCAACGGCTTCAGAAATTTCTTCACTCACAAAAAAACTTGATTCGTTGCAGCAAATTTTGTTGACGCTTAATTATACCGAAACAGATCTACGCAGTGCAAAAGAAGTGCAGGATGGAAGAGATCGTTATTATCCAGAGATAACACAAAATCTTATTGAGTTTGTTGATAAGGCTTTCGATCTGCAAAGTGCTTTGGAAAATATCACGGCGTTTGCTTTTGATAACCCATCTGCTCTTCAAAATATGTACAATAAGGTTACCGACTATAATCACATTCGAAATACTTTAAGCGCACAACGTTTCAATTATGAAAAATTTATTGTTGATTATTGGCAGGATGATTCTCTCACCAATCGTTTTCATTCATTGATTGTTTATGCCCTTGATAGTTTGCATGAAGGAAAGATATTGCCTTTGCAAAATGATATAACGCAAATCAATCAATACCTGAGTAATAAGAATAAAGACTTGAAAGAAAAAATTCAACAGAATATTGCCAAAGAAATGCCGGGTTTAAATGACGCCCTTGCTGAATTAAAGAGACGAAATGCAATGTTTCAAAGTGAATTTAAAAATTAATATTTAAAAAATATTCTTCACTAAAAAAACACTTCTATGAAACCGAAAATTTTTATCCCTGCAGTTAGTTTAATATTATTTATCACGTTACTGAATATCCATTGCAACAAAGACGATGACAACAGCGATTTTTTTATTCCTACCATTGATGCTGCGACGTGGGCTAACCAAAATAATAGTAGCAATACATTTTTCTTTTTAGTGGATAGCACAAATAGTAATTCATCAACTTTCACAGGAAATGAAAACCTTCCTGCCGGTGGACAGGATCATTTTACAGGTTCCTTCACAAACCATGCTATTCGCTTTACTTATGATGCCGGCAGCAGTAACAATAAGAGCGGTAAAACATTCATTGGCACTATTAATAATGCCTCTACTCTTATGACACTCCAAAATAATGACTTGGGAAGTCTTGTTTTACAAAAACAATAAAAGTTGTTCGAAAAGTAATTTTAGAGTTTGAAAAATACTTTCTTCTTATAAAGGAAATAACAAATACCCCATTCCACAGCAAACACGCATATTGATGCGATGATAGCACTAAGCATTTCTGGAGTACTTATCCAACTCATAACTCCTGTGGCAATTTCTGTGATATAACCCACAAACCATCTTGAACCGACTATCTCGTTGAATAAATAAATAAATATCGAGTTTATGCCGATAACAGTCCAGAACTTTAAACCATTCCTGTGATTTTTAATATCGATCCACCAATAACAAAAAGCTAAACCAAGTAAACACCAACCTAAAGATGCTATCGTAAAAGATGAAGTGGCAATTCGTTTGATGATCGGAGTGATGTGCGCATAATCTAATCCAAAACCAACGACCAGACAAATCACTGCCCACATCAGCATCGGTTGTATCTTATTCTTTCTTCCGCTTTGTAATAACTTTCCTGTTAATGCACCTGCAATTGTATGCACTGCAGTAGGAATACAATTAATAGCAACCCAACCATCAGAATTTATTTTATTCATCAGAATTGTATCCATGTAATTTCCAAAATTGTGCTGATCAACAAATGGCTGATCAAAACCCGGAACATTTGTAAAACGATATAAAACTTCTGTCAGCAACAACAAGAAAACACAAACGCCTATTTGTGCCGTTGTGCTCCATCTGAAAATTAAAAATGCCACAAGTGTTGTAAAAGATAATTGAGTAAGTACATCCCATAATTCAAATGACAAACCTTGTGGTCTTACTGCATAATCCAACACGCCCCAGAAGAATAACCAGAAACAACGTTTTAAAATTTTTCTGAAAGACTGGTTCCATGAAACACCGCTGCTCCATTGTTTGTTTAATGAATACGCCATTGACACACCGGCCATGTACATGAAACCCGGTTGTATTAAATCCCAAAACCGTAAACCATTCCAGGGATGATGAAAGAACTGAAGAAAAAACCCATTGAGGAAATTTCCTTTCGTTGCGTCAAAAAAATTTTCCCACACACCACAGGCTTCTGATGCAAGCAATACCATGATAAAGCCCCGCATAAAATCAAGGGAAAGCAATCGTTGAGAAATTTTTCCGCTGGTAATACCGGGAGGTGAAGCGTGAGAGCTTACAATCGTTGATTCCATAAGCAGTTTTTAAAAAGACTTTACAATGTATGTTTTTTAGTGTTACATCAGTAATATTATTTTGAGATTTTTGATTTGGAGATTTTGAGATTTATGAAATAAGCGAGCATTAGTTTAAAATCACAAAATCACAAAATCGCAAAATCAGAAATACAAAATTTATTTTGTTGTTTCAAATTTCTGTTGCACATTCGCAGAGCAATGAAAAAACAAATCGTAAATATTGGTTGGTGGTGGCATTCAAACTCCGGTCGGGGCTTGTAATGGCATTGCCAAAAAGTATTTATAAACTATACTGAGCCTCGACAAATGTCGGGGCTTTTTAATTGAATTATGATTGGAATGATTTAGATGATTGAAGTGATTAAAAGAAGAAAATAATTTCAGGCTTATCAGGAAAATAAGATTCAAATCGTCGTTCAGACATTGCCCAAAAAAGTTCCGAAAGCTGAAGTGAGTGACACAACAGGCGATGCCACGATGAACAAATGCTGATTACATAAAAAATATTATTCGCATCATCATGAAAAAAATTTCGATTCAAACACGCTACAAAAAAATGTTATCGGACGTGTACACACCGGTAGGTATTTACCTGCGGTTGCGTGACAGGTTTCGCGATACCATTCTCCTGGAGAGCGCTGACAACACATCGCCCGAAAACAGTTTTTCCTTCATTGGCATTAATGCAATTGGTGGAATAGAAATTTCGAATTACGAGTGTATTGAATTGAAGTATCCGAAGCTTCCGCCGGAGAAAAGAGCGATTGCGAAAGTGAGCGATGTATCGGAAATGCTTTGGAATTTTATGCAACAGTTTGATGTGGAAAAGAGCGATGATAAAACGGTACGTATGGTGCAGGGCTTGTTTGGTTACTGCACGTATGATGCGGTGCAGTTTTTTGAGACGATTAAATTGAAAAGCAAAAAAGAGAAAACTGAAATTCCTTTGATGCGTTATAGATTGTACCAGTATGTGATCGCTATCAATCATTTTAAAGACGAAATGTATTTGTGTGAAAATGTGATCGCGGGTCTTGAAAGTGAAGTGAATTTGATCGAATCGCTGATAAAAAGTAAAGATGTTCCAACTTATCCTTTTAAAGTGCAGATGGATGAAACAGCGAATATGAGCGATGAAGGTTACAAAGAAATGGTGAAGAAAGGAGTGGCGAGTTGTTATCGCGGGGATGTGTTTCAAATCGTGCTCAGCCGCAGGTTTCAACAAAAATTTATAGGCGATGAATTCAATGTGTATCGTGCGTTGCGCAGCGTGAATCCGTCGCCTTATTTATTTTATTTCGATTACGGTGATTACAAATTGTTTGGCTCAAGCCCTGAATCGCAGTTGATCATAAAGGGCAGTCAGGCAATTGTTCATCCTATTGCGGGCACTTTTAAAAGAACCGGCGATGATAAAAAAGATAAAGAGCTTGCGGATGCTTTGTTGAAAGATGCAAAAGAAAATGCGGAGCACACGATGCTTGTTGATCTTGCACGAAATGATCTGAGTCGTTGCTGCGATGAAGTTGTTGTTGATCATTTTCGTGAAGTGCAATTTTATTCGCATGTGATACATCTTGTGAGCGAGGTTACCGGCAAGGTTCGTGATAAGGCGAATCCCTTTGAATTGCTGGCGTTGACATTTCCGCAAGGTACGTTAAGCGGCGCACCAAAATTTAAAGCGATGGAACTGATAGATGCATATGAGCCGACAGTGCGTGGATATTATGCAGGTTGCATTGGCTTTATGGGTTTCAACGGAAGTTGTGTGCATGCGATAATGATCCGCACTTTTTTGAGCAAGCAAAACACTTTGCATTATCAAGCTGGAGCGGGCATTGTAGCTGCATCACAGCCGGAGAACGAGTTGCAGGAAGTGAACAATAAATTAGGCGCGTTGAAGAAAGCGGTGGATTTGGCGGAAACTTTATAATAATTTTTATGAGCCGACCGACATTGCTACTATTAAACTTTCGTTGCGTCGCACTCTTGTACATTCAGGACTATATTCAACAAAACTCTGTGCGCTCTGTGAAATCAACTCTGTGCACTCTGTAGTAAATAATAAGTGATGAAAATTTTAGTATTCGATAATTACGATTCTTTTACTTACAATTTAGTTCATCTTGTTCAGAAGATCATTAATGATCGTGTTGATGTTTATCGCAATGATCAAATTCCATTGGAAAAAGTAAAAGAGTATGATAAAATAATTTTATCTCCGGGTCCCGGTCTTCCTTGTGAAGCGGGTCTATTGCTGCCGTTGATAAAAGAATATGTAAGCAGCAAACCTATGCTGGGTGTGTGTTTGGGACACCAGGCAATTGGTGAAGCATTTGGTGGAACGCTGGTGAATTTATCGACAGTATATCATGGTGTAGCGACGCCTGTAAAAATCGTGAAACGTGAAACATCAAACGTGAAAGAAAAAAATGGCTCACGTCTCACGTCTCATGTCTCACGAAATAATTTATACGAAGGTTTGCCTGATCAACTTGAAGTTGGTCGCTATCATTCATGGGTTGTGAGTAAAGAAGATTTTCCCGAAGAATTAGAAATAACAGCAGAAGATGATAATGGTTACATCATGGGATTGCAACATAAAACTTATAATGTGCAGGGAGTGCAGTTTCATCCGGAGAGTGTGTTGACGCCGATGGGAGAAAAGATAATGAGAAACTGGTTGAAAACCCCCTAAATCCCCCTAAAGGGGGACTTGCAGTTCATACCACTATTTTGCTTTTGTAGAAACATGAACTGCATAAGTTGACGAGCTGTAAAATGACAGTTGAAATTTTAAATAAAAAGTTGAAAAAATTCCTAAAGCAAAAAGCCTCCCTTTAGGGAGGTTTGGAGGGTCTTATGAAAAAGATCTTACAGTTTTTGTTTGAACATAAAACATTAAGCAGAGAGCAAGCCAAAGAAATACTCACCAATATTTCCAAAGGCATTTACAGCGAGCATGAAGTAACAGCATTCATTACCGTGTTTCTCATGCGCAGCATTACGATTGAAGAATTGCAAGGCTTTCGCGACGCGCTGCTTGACCTTTGTGTGAAGGTTGATTTGAATGGTTATAAAACAATGGACATTGTTGGAACAGGTGGTGATGGAAAAAATACTTTCAACATTTCAACACTATCTTGTTTTATTGTTGCAGGCACAGGGCAAAAAGTTGCAAAGCATGGAAATTACGGAGCATCTTCAATCAGTGGTGCATCAAATGTGATGGAACAGTTGGGTTATAAATTCAAGAACGATAATGAACATTTGAAACAAGAAGTTGAAGAAGCGAATATTTGCTTCATGCATGCGCCTATGTTTCATCCTGCGTTAAAAGCGGTCGGACCTATCAGGAAAAATCTTGGGTTAAGGACATTCTTCAATATGCTTGGACCAATGGTGAATCCCGCATCTCCTGCGTTTCAACTTGTTGGAGTTTATAATCTGGAGATGGCACGTATCTATAATTACCTATTGCAACAAACCGATAGAGCTTTTACCATCATTCACGGACTTGATGGTTACGACGAAATTTCGTTAACAAATGATACCAAAGTCATTTCCAATGAAGGTGAGTTTATAAAGACACCTGAAGAATTAGGAAAGCGAATGGTGGAGCAACATGATATTTATGGAGGCAATACTCCTGAGGAAGCAGCAAAAATATTTTTGAAGATCATCAAAGGTGAAGGTACGTGGGCACAAAATGCAGTAGTGCTTGCTAATGCAGCAATGGCGTTGCACTGCACAGGTGAACATTCAACTTACGACGATGCGTATCATGCAGCCGTGGAAAGTTTGGAAAGTGGAAAAGCATATCAATCTTTACAAAAATTAATCAGTTTGCAGTAATGAATATTCTTGAGAAGATAGTTGCAGATAAAAAGAAAGAAGTTGAAAAACGAAAACAAGAAACTCCAGTTTCAGAATTAGAAGACTATGATTATTTCGAAACAGAATGTGATTCGTTAAAACGGAATTTATTGCTTCCTGATAAAACAGGCATCATTGCAGAATTCAAAAGGAAATCACCTTCAAAGGGAATCATCAACGATAAAGCAGAAATTTTTGATGTGATAGATGCATATGATATGATTGGGGCGTCGGGTATTTCTATCTTGACAGATGAGAAATATTTTGGAGGTACTCTTGAAGACATTTATGATTATAGAGATGCGATTGGCACGCCCATTCTTCGTAAAGACTTCATGATTGATGAATACCAATTCTATGAAGCCAAGGCAATTGGTGCTGATGTTATTTTATTGATAGCAGCATGCCTAACAGTTCAGCAAACAAAACAATTTGCAGCGCTTGCAAAACAACTCGGACTTGAAGTGTTGCTTGAAATTCATAACGAAGAGGAACTTGAACATATTTGCGACAAAGTTGATTTTGTTGGTGTGAACAATCGTAATCTCAAAACGTTTGAGGTTGATATCAACACTTCATTAAACCTCATCAATAAAATTCCGAAAGATAAACTTGCAATAGCGGAGAGTGGAATTAGTAATGTTGACACGATCACAACTTTAAAACGAGCAGGTTTCAAAGGTTTTCTTATCGGAGAAAATTTTATGAAACAAGCTGATCCTTCGATTGCCTTTGCCGAATTTGTAAATGAACTTAAAGCAAAGTCGGTATGAGAATAAAAGTTTGCGGCATGACTTCGGGTCAACAAGTGCAACAGTTAGATGAAATAGGTGTTGAGTTCGCCGGACTTATTTTTTATCCGAAGAGTCCACGTTATGTTTTTAAAAGGATAACAGCAAATGAAATTAAAGGCATCAAAGGAAAGATAAATAAAGTGGGAGTTTTTGTAAATGCAGATGCGAATGAGATTTTAAGAACAGTAGAAGAATGCAGTTTGAATCTTGTGCAATTGCACGGAGATGAAAGCCCAAGCGTTTGTGAGAGAATTTCAAAGTATGTTTCTGTCATCAAAGCATTCCGCTTGAGTGAAGATGATAATATCGAATGGAAGATTCGCCACTACTATGATGCAGTTGATATGTACATGTTTGATACAGAAGGTGCAGGTTATGGCGGAACCGGAAAAAAATTTAATTGGGAGTTATTGAAAGATCAAAACATTCGCAAACCATTTTTTTTGAGCGGTGGTATCACTCCTGATGATGCAGAAAAATTAAAAGCATTTCAAAAAGTAGTAGTGGCAAAAGATCTTTTTGCGATTGACATCAACAGCAAGTTTGAAGTGATGCCAGGAGTGAAGGACATGGAGAAGGTGAAAAGGTTTGTTGAAAGTTTAAGGTTGAAGGTGTAGGGCGTAAGGCGGAAGGAAAAAAATAAAGAACACCAATGATTACAATCCGACATGCAGAAGAAAAAGATTTACCACAAATGCTGGAGATTTACAATGATGTAATTCTCAACACGACTGCTGTGTACGATTATGAGCCACACACTTTGGAAATGCGAAAGCAATGGTTTGAAACAAAGCAACAGCAAGGTTTTCCGGTGTTTGTTGCAGAAGAAGAAAATAAAATTGTTGGCTTTAGCTCTTTCGGACCGTTTCGTGCATGGGCAGCGTATAAATATTCAGTTGAAAATTCTGTTTATGTAAAAGCAAGTGAAAGAGGAAAAGGAATTGGCAAACTTTTAATGCCGCCTTTAATTGATGAGGCAAAGAAATTAAACATGCACACCATTATTGCTGGTATTGATGCAACAAACGAAGCGAGTTTGAAACTGCATAAAAGTTTTGGCTTTGAAGAAGCAGCGCATTTTAAAGAAGTGGGTTACAAGTTTGGAAGATGGTTG